>Ga0082335_1003130_pt1 | contig 28228 bp, 31 predicted proteins | sample Subgrocontami58m_FD_72375 | JGI IMG/M metagenome (GOLD analysis project Ga0082335, IMG submission 72375) | Subsurface groundwater microbial communities from S. Glens Falls, New York, USA - GMW37 contaminated, 5.8 m (SPADES assembly) (version 2) ...
AAAGCCTGGCGCAGAAAGCGACTTCGCTTCTTAGTTTCCGGTGATTGTTGTGGACTCAGTTTCTAAATACGGTTTTGTATCCAGCACATCGGTCATCATCCGTAAGATTTTACTTAAGCATAACAGTTCTTCTTTGCCGACACACTTCTCAAAATAGGCCTCTATTTCCAGGCTGAACGATGATAAGTTGCTGATGATTTCCCGCCCTTTTTCAGTAAGGTAAATTTTGCTTACACGGCTGTCGCGTTCATCCTTCCTTTTGATGATTAGTCCCTGTTTAATCATCCTGTTAACCAAACCGGAGATCGAGCTTAGTAAAAGACCCATCTCTTTGGCGAGTTCAGAAATAGCAACCCCATCTTTCTTGCGAAGTTTCTGCATGGCGGCCATTTGAGCGGGAGGAATTCGGTATCTTTCCGAAAAAGCGGAGAATTTTGAGCTCAAACCCCGAAAACTTTTATAAATGCCTTCAGTTAAAAAAAGAGTCCGCCTTTTTTTCTCGATGTCATAAATAAAATACGTCAGGTCTTGGATTCCGAATAACATTTGCGCCGAGTGAGGCAATCCTAGATTATTTAAGCTAGGGCTGATAACTAACGCATCAATTTCGACCATTTCCCCCGCCCAATAGTCGTCGGGCGTGCTCCCTACGTAAATGGACTCATCAATGTCTACCATCATCTTTTGTAGGCATTCTTTAATCAAAAAAACGATTTTATGGCTCTCTTGATAGTAGTCTTCATATTTACTACCGGAAACCAGAACAAAATTGTCGGCTGGAAGTCCTGCCCGTTTTAAAGCCAGTTTACATTCCTGAGGATATAAGGACAATAGGCCTAATTTGAATCCCAAGCGATGGAGCAATGACAAAATTTCTATAGCACCCGGCATGAAATACATCTCAGGAGTACCTGTCCTGCCTTGATCCTTTTCTCTTTCTCCTTCTGCCAACGACAGTGGCCGCATATTTCCTGAAGCAGAAAACAGAGTACCCTCGGAGTTAAAAATAACGGCCCGCAGGCTTTTTTTCTGATGGACCATTCAAGTTTCACCTCGCCTTACCACGCCTGAAACGATATGCTTTTTGAGCATGCTCCAGACTTATCATCCTAGTCATGCAGCTGGAAAATCAGAAAATAAAAATATTTATCTGCCCTCCCATCTGCAGAAGAGTTTTCCATCAATCCCGAACTGATCCAAAATCTTTCCAATCGTTTGATCAATAATTTCTTGAACGCTTTGCGGCTGGTGATAAAAAGCAGGCATCGGGGGAAGAATAACTCCGCCGACTTCGGCCACCTGCATCATTAGGCGCAGGTGGCCAATATGCAGCGGAGTTTCCCGAACCATAACCACTACTTTCCTTTTTTCTTTAAAGTTAACATCGGCAGCCCTGATTAACAAATTATCGTTATAAGAGTTGGCCAGCGCCGAAAGACTTTTTATCGAACAGGGGACGATGGCCATGCCGTCAATTGGAAAAGACCCGCTCGCAATGGAAGCTCCAACATTATTAATGTCATACACATGGGTGGCCAACCTAGTCACTTCATCAACGTCATACCGCGTTTCCATCCGGATCGTCCGCGCCGCCCCTTCAGTCACAACCAGATGCGTCTCTACTCCCAATTCACGCAATACTTCCAAAAGCCTGATCCCATAAATACTACCCGTTGCGCCGGATATGCCCACAACAAGCTTCTTCATGCTTCACTCCTCCATTCTCCTTGCCGGAGCTTATATCTCTGGATCTTTCCGGTAGCGGTTTTCGGAAGTTCACTGATAAAATCGATCCATCGCGGGTACTTGTACGGGGCGATCTGTTTTTTAACAAATTGCTGTAATTCCTCAACTAAGGCCTGTGTTTCCTTATAGTTTGGCTTCAATACCACAAAGGCTTTGGGTTTGATCAGCCCATCACTGTCGGCCCACCCGGTCACGGCGCATTCCAAAACGGCCTGGTGCTGCATCAGGGTGCTTTCCACTTCGACCGGGGATACCCAGATACCACCGCTTTTAATCATATCGTCGCCGCGCCCCATATACCAGAAGTATCCGTCCTGATCTTGATAGTACCTGTCGCCGGTATTGATCCACTCGCCCATAAAAGTATGCTTGCTTTTTTCGTGCTTGTTCCAGTAATAAGCGGCAACACTGTCTCCTTTAATATAAAGGGTTCCCTGTTCTCCCCGAGGTACTTCGCATCCGTCCTCGTCAAGGATTTTTGCTTTATAGCCAGGGACTAGGCAACCGGTGCTGCCTGGCCTAACCTCCTTGGGTCGGTTGGAAATAAAGATATGCAAAATTTCGGTGGATCCTATCCCATCTAAAATCTCCAAACCATATTTCTCCATCCAGCGCCGATAACTTACTTCCGGCAGCGCCTCGCCCGCCGAAACACACAGCCTGATGGAACTCAAGTCATATTTTTTTTCTTTCTCGGATAACTGCAGGAGAGCGTTATATGAGGTCGGAACCCCGAAGAAAAGCGTTGGTCGGTAGTGTTCAATAACTCCAAAAACATGTTCGGGCAACGGGCGATGCGGCGATAAAACCGTAGCCGCCCCAACAGCGAACGCAAAGTAAAGCCCGTTTCCAAGCCCGTAGGCAAAAAACAGCTTGGCTACGGAAAATGTCAGATCATGTTCGTTGATATTAAGGATGTTTTGAGCATAGTTAATAGCGCAGTAAACCATATCATGCTGCAAATGAACGGCTCCCTTAGGAAAACCGGTGGTGCCGGAACTGTAAAGCCAGAAACAGGGATCATCCTTGCCGGTCGGAGCGACGCTCAAGACCGGCGAAGAATCCTGCAGAAGACCGTTAAAACTTAGTTGCCCCGGTCCTGGCCCACCGACAACGATAATGTGCTTAATAAAAGGCAGGCTGCCGGAAATTGCATTAATATTTTCAATCAGTTCTTCACTGACAACAACCACCTTGGCCCGGCTGTCGTTTAACAGGTATTCATAATCGGCAGGCTTGAGCATCGTATTGGTGGGAATGGGAACGGCTCCGATTTTAATGGCACCAAAAAAGCTGTAAACAAATTCCGGGCAATCCAAGAGCAAAAGAAGAATCCTGTCCTCCATTTCTATGCCGAGGTTTAAAAAAGCGTTCCCTGTCCTGTTGGTATCCTCCGCTACTTCCCGGTAGGAAATCTTTTGATCCAAGTAATGAATCGCTATCTTATCGCCCCGCCCTTCAGCTAGATGACGATCGACGAAATATGAAGCAGCATTATAACGTTCAGGAATTACAAGGTTATTTTCGGACATTGTTCATGCACCACCTTCTTAAAAAAATTTGAGCAGGCACAAAAGCAAGGCATGTTAGCCCTTCTAGGCAGATCCGCCATCTTCCGTACCTGCCCATATTTGGCAATCAGAACCCCGGAATACTTTTATTTATCTTTGGTTTACTTTTTCTTGGTCACCACTGGTTTGTTGAAAGTCTCACTGCCGGCCCAGCGACCGATCCGGTTGTATTCCTCCAGTGCCGACAGCATATTCTCGGCTTGGCCAAACTCTTGCCAATCGCGGCAGACCTTTTCCACAACCCGTTCAGGGTAAATATCCCAGAAGCTGGAGCGAACCGGGATTTCCGCCCTAGGTGACCATTCGCTGGGCCAAGTGCAGTCAAAGCAAACCTTGGACGCTTTGCTCCAAGTTCTCTCTTGAAGGTCAAGGAACGGGTGCAGCGGCACGCCAACCGTCTTGTCAAAGAAATGCGTTCCGCGTTTCGGGTGCCATTTAGTGGCAAAAACATGCATAACTTGGGAAAGATCCTGGACATCGACATCCTCATCACAAATAAAAATCTGGTGCAGGAAAAGGCCGGTATTCTTTTCGCCGAAGATTAACTTAGCTATCTTATTGGGGATACTGCTGTATGGTTTCTTAATGGAAATGAATGCCGTATGCATAACCATTTCCGTCGGCATTGATACGTCAATCACCGGCACGCCGTTATCCTTCAGAACCCGGACGAGGTCGGCCCGCCAGAGCGTGTTGGCGACCATATCGCATTCATCCGTCGGCACGCCCATATTGGCAATAGGCATGATAGCATTGTCCCGATAAGTAATTGCGGTCACGTGGTAGGCCACCCGCGGCATCCGCGGCGAAGTCCGGTAACCGGTATACTCTCCGAAAGGCCCTTCATAGCAACGTTCATTCGGGCTGACATATCCCTCGATGATGATTTCGGCATTGGCCGGTACCAGAAGGTCAACCGACACACACTTGACCAGCTCCACCGGCTCCAAGAGCAGACCGCCGGCGAATTCGACCTCGCTCCGCCCAATCCCGTAAGGGACGGCTGCGACGGCGGTGGTCAAAACCTCCCCGCCAATCACCGCGGCAAAGGGCATCCGTTCTCCGGCGGGCTCCCAGCCGCCGTAGTACTGGATGCCGATATCCTGGGAAGGCAATACCAAGCCGCCCAAGGTCCTTTCGTTATGAATCATCTGGCGGTACATACCCCAATTGATCCAGTCCGTGTTGTAAGAAGGAGTTGCCACGAAAGCCCAAGTTGTCGGATATCTGCCGCCATCGCCGTCATGGACCATGGGGGCCGGTAGGTCAAACAGGTTGACATCTTCATCGGTAATGATATTTTCCTGGCAGGGGGCGTCATCAATAATAATCGGTTTAATCGGGTGATCCAGTCTTTCGCGGTAGGTTTCCTGAATTTCGTTCCGGGAGGCGTCAGGATTGAGCCCGATGGCAATTGCCGCCCGCCGCCAGTTGCTAAAGACACCGCCCAGATATCGGAACCCGGGATAATCCTTGATATTTTCCATCAGCACTGCTTTCGCGTTCAACTGGTAACCCAGCCGGGTTATGGCTCCGGCTTCAAGATCCCAGTCCACTTCTTTATTAGTTCTGACAAGCTCGCCGTGTTTTTCCAGCGCCTCGATATAACCTCTGAGATCACGATACATATTGGAAGTCACCTTACCTTTCTATCAATAACCTTAAGTACGGGCCATGGTGGAATCGGCTTCCATGGTCAACAGGCCCGGGATTTCCTTAATGATGTCAATACTCCAAGGTTTTGGGTGCAACAAGCCCCGTTGGAACAAAACATGCAGGCGGTTACTGTATTTGACCGGATCACTGCTGATCCGCGCTCTCACCACCCTAGTGCAGTATTTCAGCCTCCTGTTTTCCGGAGTCAGCAACCTGACCGCCAAGGTAATTTCCTGTTCCTGCTTTACGACAAGCTCATCAATGGTGTCGGACAGGATGATCACGTCGTAAACATCCCGGCCTTCCTGCTTTTTCAGCTCGTAAGTGTCAGGTCCAAAAGTGAATTTTTTATGCGTTTCCAAACGGTTCGCTGGTTTTTCGTACATTAAAATCTAATCCTCCTTTGCTTTTGAAAGTTAATGAGATCCAATTCTTACCTGAGCCGCGAAATAGAACCTGAGTTATTTTATTAACCACCTCCTCTGCCGCCCGTTACTCGTAAATTATTTCAAAATCACCCCCTTTATCAGTTAATTAACTTAAATGAGGGGTCAGCTACCGTTTTGTTCTTATGCGAACCTTTTGGGCAATCTTTTACCACCACGAGCGATTTCCGTAACTCTTGTTAAGGTGACTTAAATCGCGTCGGCTACTGAGAACTTCCTTTTCAATTTGGTCAATGATATTTTCCATAATTTGAGCAGATGCGCTTTCCGGGTAGGCCACCACAAACGGTATCCCCTCGTCACACGCCTTGCCGACATAACCTTCAAGCGGTAACTTACCGATCAGAGGTATTCCCGTAGCTTCGGCGAGTTTTTCTCCGCCTCCTGTGGAATAGATCTCGGAACGATGATCGCAGAACCGGCAGACATGGCCGCTCATATTTTCAACAATTCCGATTCCTTTGACGTCGCCTTTGCCGCATATGGTAGCGGCCCGCAACGCCACACCCTGAGAAACCTCGGAAGGAACAGTGATAAACACAATGCCTGTCATATCAGGAATAAACATCATGCTGTTCACGGTGTCAGCGCTGGTGCCCGGCGGTAGATCAACAATCAAGTAGTCAAGATCGCCATAGTTGACATGAGTGATGAACTCTTCCGTGGCCCCCCGTCGGCTGTCGGTATACAATGTCACAAGACCGTTGTCATTCTTCATGTTACCCATCGAAACCACCTTGATTCCCAACAAGGCTTCCACCGGTTCAATGCCCAAGTTGCCCATATAAAGCTTTTCATCATCCACACCCAGCATCCGCGGGACGCTGGAACCGTCATAATCGGAATCAAGGATCGCCACCTTTTTACCGCGTTTGGCCAGCCCCGCGGCAATGTTTACCGCCAGCATTGTCTTACCCACGCCGCCCTTGCCGCCGACAATGGCAATTTTATATTTAATTGACGCCATTTTCTGCTTAGCCACTGCCATCCGCCCGTGTTTATAAATTTCCCACTTGCTTTCTTCCTTGCAATCAAAAAACTTCTCACACTTTTCGCAGGCGATACGGTTACTTCCTTCATCAATAACACACGACAGATTGACATTAAATGAAGTGATCTGCTTTATGCTTTTAGTTTCCTTTCTCACAATCGCCATCAGTTTATTCCCTCCTTTCCTTTTAACTTTGCAATGACCTGAGCGCTGTCTGCTCCCAGATCCTTTAGCTTTTCAATATCGGCAAAACCGTATTGCTGTTTGCTGCCAAGCTGAACCAATATTTTCAGTAAGATGTCCTGGATAATTCTGGCCAGTGCACTGTCCTGTAAGGCCTCCACCAGCGGGCGGCCTTCATCGCATGAGCGAGCAAGGTTCGGGTCCAACGGAATTTTCCCCAAGAAAGGCACATCCTCCTCCTTGGCTAGGTTATACCCCCCCCCAGTGGCATCAAATCATCCTCCACCCCGCAGTGCTCGCAGATATAACCGCTCATATTTTCAATCACGCCCAAGATCCTTATCCCGGCCTTTTTACCGAAAAGGACTGCCTTGCGCGCCGTTGCCTGGGAAACTTTGCTGGCAGCCGTCACCACAACATAACCGTCGGCATCCGAAATAAGCTGGACCACCGAAACATTGTCTGAGCTGGTCCCCGGCGGCAAATCGACAACCAACATATCCCGGGAGCCGTAGTCGGTATGACAGATAAACTCCTCACTGGCATTACGCCGCATTTCGTGGAACCAAACCACCGCGTCCCCCGCTTCTTTAAGATTGGCCATTGCCACTACTTGGATCCCGAACGGTCCTTCTACAGGAATCAAGCCGTTTTCGCCAATCTGCATCCGTTTATCCATCACGCCGAGCATTTTGGGAATGGACGAACCGTCCAGGTCTTGGTCAAGCACAGTCGTCAAGAACCCCATCATGGTCATCCCCGCAGCCAAATTGGCCGAACAGGTGGATTTGCCAACGCCACCCTTACCCCCAGCCACTAGGATCTTATATTTAATATTGCTCAGGGCTTTCCGCGCGCTCAGCATCCTCCTCCGTTCGTAAATCCTTGCCTTTTCCGGTCGTTCACAGTCGAAGAAACGTTCACAGTACTCACAGATTAAATCGCATTTCATGTCCTGCGAAACTATGCTTTTGATTTCCCTCATTTCCTGGGTGTTATCGCTCTGGGCGTTATCGCTCTGGGCGTTATCACTTTTCTTTTTTCTAGTGATGGCCATTGCAAGTACCTCCTTTATTGAATGCGTTTATCCGTTAACTTCTTGCGCCCAAACTCTTTTTTATATTTAAGCGCATCTTGCTCCATGTGCTCCGTAGTCATACTGCTCCCGAACATCCCGGCCACGATTGTCGCATCCGCATCTGGTCTCTTGATATCAACCTCATCCTCGTCATATTCTTCAAGGACCTTGATTTTCCAGACATCATGCCTGATTTTATCAGTTTGATCCTTAATCCATAGGTCAATCCAGCCCTCTTCCTCGCTATTCTGGGCCACAATTCCTTTCACTACTTTGTTGCAAATGTTCTCCATATCTAGGACAAGCATCATAAAAGGCTCCCCTTTTTCAATCTTATCCTGGTTGGCGTCAAGAAAGCTGTGAAATACTTCTAACCCTTCCCTTAACTTATCAGCAACGAAATTTTCCATTATTAAACCCTCCTTTTTTTTATTCCATAACCATTTTACAAACCCTAGCTACCCAGCCATGTTTTTGAGCAATCTTAGCCCGGCCAGCGCCCGGCTGAAAGAAGCAAATACAATTCCTCCAGCTGATCTACGGCCACATCAGCCACATCAGTCTCATCAGTCTCATCAGTCTCGTCAGACTGCACGGCTGCATCCGAATCCAATACCTTATCGGTAACGGCTCTCAACCCATCGCTCCCTCGTACCCAGACTGTTCTCATGCCAACTTTTTTAGCGCCACAAATATCTTCCTTCATACTGTCGCCGACCATAACCGCGTTCGGCGGGTTTGTTTCCAATTCAGTCAGTGCTTTTAGAAAAGGCGCTGACTCCGGTTTTCTGTAACCCATATCCGAGGAGATGACGATAGAACTGAAATAACCGTATAGCCTGGTCCTCTTCAAATCCAAAACGTTATTACAAGCAAAGCCATTGGAAACAACTCCTAATCGATACCCCTTACGCCGTAACGCGGCAAGCAATTTTTCGGCCCCAGCCATTGGCCTCGTAAAGTTTTTAAAACCTTTCATCCAGAAATTGTTGAGCTCTTTAATCATATTTTGGTCGGATGCTATTCCGACCCGGTCCAAGATGCCCTTATACCACTGGTAAAAATCAACTTCTTTGTTTTCCTGCAAATGCAACGACCAACTTTTCAAATTGTCTTTCCAGATAGTGAAATAGCTTTCCTCACCCACCCGGACCCCCTTGCAATTCAGGAACGTTACCGCTGATTTGACCGCTGCCTGGAGAGCTGCTTCGCCGCCTTTATCGATTAAAGTGCCATGAACATCGAAGATCACTGTTTTAATGCCGGTTTTATCCAATTATCCATCACCCCAGAATCTTAACCTCAAGGTCAATCGTTACTTGAACCAAATCCCCTTCCTGTACGCCCAGCACATCCCTTACCCGGACTGGCGCCATGATTTCCAAGATGTTTGGGGGGTAATCATCCAGCATGGGAATAGCTACAATTCCTTTAACCACCCCGACTTGGACAGGAAAACACTTTGCCGCGACAAAACTACTGGAGGGTGGGAGGATTTTTATCCCCCGGTGTTTTTTTACAACCGAATAGCGTTCGTACTCTTCCTCGTCGATCTGAATATTAAAAGTTCCGGGGTGGGGTAAAAAACCAAATTTATCAAGGCATTGCAGTTTTACCCACGTCAGTTGGGTCATATAAGTCCCCTCACCCAAACCTGAAACTACGCGTCCTGCAAGTACAACACTTTTTATTCCCATACCACTCGCCCCCTATAAGCATCAACTTGGTTACCGAGACCAGTCCGGACTCTTACCGGCCCGATCAAAAACATAGATGCCCGAACCGTTCCATAAGCGCTGCGTTTTGAACCGAGAAATCAATTTTTTCGTACTGGCACCACAAATCCGACATTTTTCCAACGGTTTGTCGTTGATCTTCTGCAATTCTTCAAAAACATGATCGTTGGCGCATCGGTACTCATAAATTGGCATAATTCCCCTCCTCACAAGATCCTGATTTTTTGACCGACCCTTCATTTGAGAAGTGACTTGAGAATATCTCCTTTTTGACTGAGACGCTGTTTTTTAGTATTAAAATTAACTTCTACTACGGGCTCTTCTATTCTTTCAATGATTTTGATAAACAGTTCTCTACAAGATTTTGAACATTTGAAATCCATAACCTTCAATTCATCGCTATCAGGGAGGTTCGCCTGATTAGTACATACTAACGCAACAGCATCGAAAGTTTCCATCGTTTCTTCATCAGTTAGTTGCAGATTTAGCTGTTTCGGTTCAGTGAGTTCCCCATCGGTCAGCTTTTCCAAGCCGGAATCTTTTTTCCACCACGGCTTGAGATCCTTTTCCAAGGATATTATTGTTTGATAAACCTTAGCCATGCACTTTTACCTCCTCTGCAATCATTACGTATAGTAAGGATTAGATTCGCATGTCAATCATTTGGGCATCATTATTACTCATATTTTTTAATCAACTTTTGTGCCGCGGTCATGATCACTCGCGTTCCCACAAAATCTTCATCTTGCAAGACGAAGGGGTTGCCATGATCAAGCGAACTGCTTACTTCCAGATCCATCGGAATTGAGCCCCAATACTCCGCACCCATTTCGCGCGCCAGCCTTCCCCCCCCGCCACTTTGCAGGATCCCTACGACCTCTCCGCAGTCTGGACAGGTAAATGGACCCATATTTTCAATGACCCCCAAGACAGGTACATGGGCCCGCTCGCTGACTAATATGGCTCTTTTTGCCACGTTTTGGGATACCTCACTGGGAACCGTGATCACAATACTGCCGTCCATGTCCGGTATTAACTTCATGACATTGACAGTTTCGCTGCTGGTACCCGCTGGAATATCAAAAATAAGATAATCCAACTCGCCAAAATCCACATTGGTAAGGAACTCCTCCGTTGCTGCCCTTTTCGAATCATGGAACCAGATAATGACTTCATCCGGAGACAAAATCAGACCCATCGAAACCACCTTGACCCCGCCTGCTCCTTCAGCCGGGATAAAACCGTTTTTCCCAGTCAGCAGCTTTTTGCCCTCTATTCCAAGCATAATCGGTACAGCGGGACAGTCGTAATTTTGGTCCAGAACACACACTTTTTTGCCGAGTTTAGCCAGAGCAGCCGCCAAGTTGGTTGCCAGCATGGACTTGCCGACTCCCCCTTTACCACCTAAAACCAAAATTTTCCTTTTGACATTTTTCAGGTTTTCCTTGGCCAAGGGATAGAAACCATGTTTCAGAAAATCTTCCTTCTGCGGCCACTGACATTCAAAATACCTCTCACAGTTAGCACAGTCGTAAGAACATGAGGTATCAACATTAATCCCAATCAGATCAATTTCAGTTTTTACGTTTGAATCGCTCATAACGGTTCCCCTTTCAGATTAAATTTCACCCACCTGTTTTATTTCAGACACCTTCTTCAAGCACTTTAACTAAACGCGTAGCTATATCCATCATTCCCTTTGTGCCAGGGTTATCTGGATATTTGTAAACAAATGGTTCCCCAGCATCGGAGGCCTCGCTTAACTGCTTATTTAGGGGTATTCTTCCAAGGAAATTCACCCCAAGCTCCTCCGCCAGCTTTTCACCACCGCCGCGCTGCAACACGTCAAATTCGCTCCCGCATTTATGGCAGACATACCCGCTCATATTTTCAATTATTCCAAGAACAGGAGTTTCCGCCTTCATAGCAATCTGTGCCGCTTTTTTCGCCGCCAGTTGGGACACATACGGCGGAATAGTAACGACAACCAGACCGTTTAAATCAGGTATATACTGCATTAGGTTTACCGCGTCCGAGCTGGTACCCGGGGGCAGATCAACCAGTAAAAAATCCCTTTCGCCATAATCCACATGGGCTAAAAACTCTTCGGTAGTTCCCCTCCGCATATCATGAAACATCGTTACTACTTCAGATTCTTTTTGGATTAAGCCCAGAGAAACCATCTGAATACCCAGCAACCCCTCCACTGGTTTCAGGCCCTTTTCTCCCAGTTTCATCCTTTTATCCATCACCCCAAATAACTTGGGAATCGTTGAACCGTCAAAATCCTGATCCAATACGCTGACTTTGTAACCCAATTGTGCCAGAGCCACAGCCAAGTTAGCCGTTGTGGTTGATTTGCCGACTCCGCCTTTCCCCCCCCCGACGGCGACCTTATACTTGATTTTCTTCATAGTCCGGGCTGCTCGAGCCATTCTGCGTCGACCATAAATCTTCCATTTAATATCGTCATCACATTCAAAAAACTTTTCGCACCGTTCACACTTGTGATCGCAGTTCAAATCCACATTGATCTTGAGGACTGTTCTCTCCTCGCTCATATTCCCGCCCCTTCCATTACCGACTTAAATTATTTTGATGTGTGGCGGAGAGGGGGAGGCATGTCCCTCTCTCCGCCGAATCCCTGGATAAGCAAACTATGCGTCAATCAAACGTTTTTGCGGTTTATTAACAAACCCCATCTTGCTCCAATTGGTCATTATTTTTTGCTGCATATCCTTAGGCCACGTCGTCTCAAAGCTGACCCGGGTTGGGATCATCTCCTTGGGCCAAGTGGGATCAAGACAGGCATTGACATACATGCGCCCTGTTCGCTGACCATCGGTCGGGTATTTAGCAGAACGCGTAATTGCCGCCACATCGTCCTTAGAGAAGTGGAAGGCATGCACTGGCGAAGCCTTTTGGATAAAGTCCTGCATGACCCTGGCCAACTCCTCGGCACCGAGGGCGGCGTCGACCAGCAGCAGTTTGTCAAACCAGTGGCTGTAAGCGAAAACAATGCGGGAGAAGTGGAACTCAAACCCCGGGTAGAGGGCGTTCACAGCGATTATACCCATCCCCAGCCGCATAGAAACCGGGCAATAGACCCAGCGGGCAATTTTGGTCCCCCACCACCAGCCGTTCAGAATCCGATAGATTTTAAACGAGTGGGCATAAGAACGGAGAGTCATAGTATCACTGCCTTTAATTCCGGAAACGTCAAATGGTATAATGGGATCGTTGCGGTGGGTAATTGCCTTGACGGTGAATATCGGTTGCCAGGTTGCCTTCTCGACGCGGTAAAAATTCGGATATGGTCCTTCTAAGGCATTTTCCCCCGGTACTGCAACACCCTCTAGGATCATTTCGCTGTTGGACGGAACAAGCAGACCATTGGTTTTGGTTTTTACCATTTCAATTGGTTCGCCACCCAAATATCCGGCAAGGTCCGCGGCAGGAACTTCACGTTTCAATCCGCCCAACCCCACTTTTTCCATGAACACGGCTGTCGCCAAAGGGATGCTGGAGTCTACACCGATGGCCACGGCAAAGGGCATCGGCTTGTTGAGTTTAACGTACTTTTGATAAATTTCATAAAGTCTTCCTTCCGGATCGAGGTTAACGACGAGTAGGTTGCGCTCCTTGATCATAAGCCTGTCGTCGCTCCAAGAAATCACCCCGTTTTCCGGATCCTCTACGATAATTACATGCTGGCTGCTATACTTACCTCCGTCCTGTTCATGGATTAGCGGAAAGGGAAAATCATTCAGGTTCACCTGATCACCCAGTATGACATTATCCTTACAGGGTCCGGAGCTTACTTCAAGGGGTTTGAGTCCGCCCTGTTCCAGAGCGTCAAAAATATGTTCCTGCAGATCTTCATAGGTCCCCTCCAAGTCACGCTCCAGAGCAACATTCGTTCTGACCCACGCCTTACGCCGCTTGGGATACAAATCGCTGGGCGAAGCGTAAAGCCCAGTGACCAGCGACGCGTTGGGATAACCTTCTAGGTTCTTAAAATGCATCGCCGGACCATCCAGTTCGATATTTTTTGCCCCCAACGCCCCCGCCTGTAAGAACGGGTTGACTTTTTCACTGACCTCGTTTACCTCATTTTCCTCATTTAAGACTTCAAGGAAGCTTCTAAACTTCATTGACTACACCCCCTGCTTATATTATTAAACATCACCCAGTCTTTTGTTGTATCTGTCCATATCTTTGATAACATATTCGTCTTCGTTCAGTTCCTCGACAATTTTAAGGTATACCGGCTTATCGATGTTGCTATAGTTAGCCGTTCCACCTTCCCCCAATATCACTGTTTCTACTCCACCCTTGATCGGGGTTTCCGAAATAAGGGCCATCACTGCATGCCAATTCAGACTCTCGTCTCGAATATCCACTTTTACCGGCGTCCCATTAGCAATTTCATTCCTGTATCTTTTTAGCTCTTTAACCCACATCTCATACTTGGCCATACCTAATATGCACCTCCTAAATTTTGATGTTTAAAGGTCTGAAGGTCTGAAGGTCTAGATGAATAAACAAACTTTACCCGATCTTATTAATATTTGTGTTCAACCCAGCGCAAACCTTCCTGACGGAAATCCTGATATTTTGGCATACCGAATTTTTCTTTGTTCCCGACCACCCACTCCTTAGTGGACGGATATAATAAATCGAACTCCATGCGTCTCGGTCCGTCCGTAGTTTCGTCCCAGTCCTTGGTTGTGGCGTCAATCCAGCATTTTGACGTTTTTCCCTTGGAGGCCGCCTGAGATAGGGCTCCTTTTTCTTCGGCAGTCTGGTAGATATTCAGCGACGACCTTGGCGCATCCGCGTCGCCGAAGTTATTCCAATCCTTGGTCGGATGGCTTTTTAAAACAATTTCTTCCCAAACTTTTTCCATATCGGTAATGTCAACATCTTCATCCACTAGGAAAGTAAGGTCATAGTACATGGAAGGTCCGGGACAGGTCAGCAGCAGTTCGCCTAATTCTTTGGCATAGCCGGGATAAGGAATTTTGGTAGCCGCAATCAGGGATGACCACGCGTTAAGTTCGGGACCAGTTACAAACTTGACCGGATAACCCAGCTGCCGTAGGAAAACCATCAGCGCTGGGGTTAACAGAGCGTTGAAACTGGTATTGCAGACGTTGTTCGACTCCCCTACCCCGGTTCCCTCAACGCAGATCGGCAGGATCGGGTTTTTCCGGTGGGTAATAGCCGTAACCCGCACAAAAGGCATCGGGCGGCGCGGGCCGTGCATGTAACCGAGATACTCACCGAACGGACCTTCGTCAATGCGTTCGTGGGGCATCATGACGCCCTCAATCACATACTCCGAATTGGCTGGCACATAGAGATCATTCGTCACGCACTTGACCAACTCAACCGGTCTTTGGGTCATGCCGCCGATATAATCAACCTCACTGACCCCCGCTGGCAACGGAGATGTGGCCATATACCAAACCGCAGGGTGCCCGCCAATGGCAATGGAAACTGGCATGGGCTGGTTCCTAGCTTCATACTTATAATAGTAAAGGTTGGGGTTTTGCTGGCCAGGGCAGAAGAGAAAGCTGATCTTATTCTTGGTATGAACTAGGGCACGGTAATTGGCCCAGTTGACCCATTCCGAATCGGGATCCTTGACAATCATCGCGTGCATGGTCAGGTAACGACCGCCGTCACCGTCGTGGATGTACGGAACCGGAAGTGTTTTTAAAACATCGACATCTTTCCCGGTCAGTACCACGTCCTGGCATGAACCTTTATCCACGGCAATGGGGCGGATCGGGTGATTGAAACGGTTAATGTATTCATCAATGTAATCTGCATAGGAAATGTTCGGGGATAAGCCGATGGACAAGGCCATCCGCCGCCACAAGGCTCCGTGGCTGCCACGGTAGAGGTCGGTTGTCGCCCTCACACCTTTGGGGTAGCCTTTAATATTTTCAAAGAGTGGGATTTTGTCGTCGATACGGTTGGACATAGCTCCAATACCCGACATTTCCAGTTTCCAGTCAACCTCATCCGTGACATGGCATAATTCACCCATTTCATCCAGAACATCCAGATAGTCCCTGATGTCGTCAATTCTTTTTACAGCCATTTTAGTTTGAGCACCTCCCATTTATTATAGTTTGAGACAGGGTTATTTCCAGATTCTCACTACATTTGAAGCTCACCCCCCTTCCTAATTTCACAACATTTGAAGCTCACCCCCTTTTCTAATTTGTAGGAAATTTGTAGGAAAATTTTATTGTTAGCTAAGATGAGGTCTTCTGCTCTGATTCCGCCGTCCGGGCTTCGGACGATTTTTTTTTTACCCCAAGAACAAGCTTGAGTCATTTATTCTTGTTCGTATACGAACAAGAATTACTATCACATGAAATACCGTCAATCAACCCTCCAAATCCATCCCCTCCCCCGCCGCAACAGGTCCCGGTCTGAAACGGAAACACCTCATAACAGTTTCTCTTAAAAATCTTTTCTTTGGTTTTTGAATTCTCTTTTTCATCAATTGCTTTGGTAATCCGCGCCAATTTTTCTTCTTTCTTGAGCATTTCCGATTTTTGATTTTCGGTCATCATAGGAAAGCCTCCTTATATTTATATTTTGTTCACATGCGAACTTTTTCTGATAATTCTGAAATTGTTGAATATTCTTTATTCTTAATTGAATAACTCTATTATATCTAAAATTTTTATGATTACAAGGCTTTTAAGCTAACAGTAAAAATACATAGCCCAACAGCCTTAATCTGGCATCGAACAGTTAAAACTCGGGGAAATGTTTTTGGGGTGCTTTATTTAGCAGGCGATTTCCAGATAATGAACAACATAAGGCCGGTCCAAATCAGACCGGCCTTAGGAAGATTTAATGTTTCTTCTACAATATCTTCTGCAAATACGCAGCAACCCGCTGCAGAGCTTGGGACGCAGGGCTTTCCGGATAATCAACAACATAAGGCCGGCCATTGTCCGCCGCATTGCTGAGATTGGCATCAAGGGGGATATTCCCTAGGAAAGGAACATCCAGGGATTTGGCGAGTTTTTCCCCTCCCCCACTGCGGAAAATATCGACAACGCGCCCGCAGTCTGGACAAACAAACCCGCTCATGTTTTCAACCACTCCCAGGATCGGTACTCCCGCTTTCTTGCATAGGATGGCCGCCTTGCGGGCCACCACCTGGGAAACATCGGAGGGAACGGTAATAATAATCGCCCCAGCCAGTTCGGGAATAAACTGCATGAGGTTTACCGAATCAGAGCTGGTCCCCGGAGGCAGGTCGATCAGCAGATAATCCCGTTCCCCGTATTCCACGTGGGCTAGGAATTCCTCGGTGGCACCGCGCCGCATGTCGTGAAACCAGGTCAGTACCTCATCACCGCCGACAACGCAACCGGTAGAAACCACCTGAATCCCCAAGATTCCTTCCACGGGCTGAATACCCCTTTCGGAAACCAGCATTTTTTTGTCAGCTACCCCCAGCATGCGTGGGATGGTCGGTCCGTCGAAATCCTGGTCTAGAATGCTGACCCGGCATCCGTCCCGGGCAAGAGCACAGGCCAAGTTGGCAGTCAGAGTCGATTTGCCAACCCCACCCTTTCCCCCTACAACGGCTACTTTGAAGCGCACCCGTTCCATATTCCGGCGGGCTTTTTCCATCCTCCCCCTCTTGTATATATCGTGCTTCTGGGGAGCTTCGCAGTCAAAAAACCGTTCGCAGTGCTCGCAAGCAAGATCGCAGCTCATGCTGACATTTACCGCCTGCAATTCCCGTAGTCCGGCAGCATGCTTTTCGCTCACTGGTCTTCGCCTCCTATTCCAGGTATTTTTGTAAGTTGAGGCGGGTGCAGCGGCCCGCGGGTCCAGGATGGATCTACTAGTTTTTTAACCGGTTTACCGGGCAGCCCGTACTCTGTCCAGCGACTGATCACCTGCTCCTGGAGATCTTCCGGGAAGGAGCTTTCAAAACTGACTCTGGCCCTAAAATGTTTTTCATCTTTCCAGGTATCGTTCCAGCAGCAGTCCCAGACAACCGTTCGCACCGGTTCCCCTTCCTCGGCATAAGCAGTGGTGCGCCCGGCGACGTGGGGATATTCTTCCGCCCAGAAACCATAACCTTTTTGGGGCCTGGTTTTCTGCGCCCAATCGTTCACTACTTCCGTCATGTCTGCCGGATTAATGTCGCTGTCCACCAGCAGCAGTTTGTCAAACCAGGCCATCTCCTTAAGCTGGCTAAGGAAATTAGATACCCAGAAGTTGTGCCCAGGATAGAAAGGATCACACCCGGCCACGCAAATTGAAAGCCTGCTCTCCACCGGCAAGTAGATCCACCTGACCCGAAGCTGGGTCTGCGTACGCACTTTATACAGCAGTTCAACGGAGGCCAGCACTGAGCGCAGCGCCATGGAATCACTTACTTTGCAACCTTCGGCTACGAATGGAAGCACCGGACTTTTGCGGTGAGTAATTGCGTTTACCCGCATCACTGGCCGGGGCCGAGCTGGAGCATACCTGACATATTCCGGGAACGGACCCTCGGCTTGACGCTCGCCCGGCATAATCATTCCTTCAATTACCATTTCGGCATCTGCCGGGATCATTAGGTCGTTGGTTACCGCACTGGCGAGTTCCAGCGGACTCTGAATGTAAGCGCCCGCCATTTCCGCCTCCCAGACGCCTTCAGGAACTGGCGCCGCTGCAGCGACAAAAGCCGCAGGATTACCTCCTAAGAAGAAGCAGCAGGGCATCGGTTTACCGTGCTGTTCGTATTCCGCGAATAGCCGCCCGGCCTGGGATTCCGGTCTGATATTGACAACCAGTTCGTTTTTCGAGAGCACCATGGCCCGGCACACTCCCCAGTTTGCCCAGCGTCCGTAATAATCCTTTACTGCAAGAACGCCTGCCGTCAGGTAGCGACCACCATCCCTGTCGTAGTGCCTGGGAAAGGGGAAATCTGTAAGACTCACCTCATCGTCAATTTTTATTACCTCTTGACACGGTCCTGAAGTAACCAGAGTAGGACGCACCAGTCGCTCCCGACGTTTTAGCAGCTCCTCGCATAATTCCTCGTAGGAAATATCGCGGTTAAAACCGAGCGCGATAGCCAGCCTCGTCCAGGGGGTCCTGCCGCTGGAATTGGGGTACAAAGTACCCGGTCCGGAAAACAGTGCACCAACCAAAGACGAGCCGTTTCCGTCCTGCACTTGCGTAAAATGGAGTGCCGGCCCACCCTCCCGCTGGGACATGGCAGCAGCCGCAGCCGCTTCCTGGTCCCAATGTATCTCTTCCGCTATTTCGATTAATTCACCGCAACTTTTTAGTTCGTCGAGAAAATCCCGGTATAGCATATTTTTCCTCCTTTACATCACACAAAACTTATTAATCTTGCGGCTTTTCACATCGTTTACCGGGAAACTGCCCGGAGCCAAAAATTGTCCAGCCATTTCTGCGTTTCCGGCTTAAACAGAGTTTCAATGGTTATTTTCTCCGGTTTCTCCTCCTCCGGCCGCGTAACGCAATCATACGTCAAAGCGCCGGCCAGACCCCGCCGCAGCTCTTCTTCTGAAGCCCAGGCGGCAATAAACGAGATGGGTTTGTTGGGTTTGCTCTCATATACCCGTTCCGCACGCAGGCGGGTGCCCAGAATCTCCAGAAGTTCCTCGGTACTGGTAATATCCACATCGTCATCAACCAGCAAGAGTTTATCCAGCCACCCCATGGTCGGTACGGACCAAACGGCAGAAATTAATTTCCCCAGATCGGTATCGGAAATAGGTTTGGTGGCCACTACCGGCCATGCCCAGGAAGCCTCCGGGATATTGTAAAACAATACATCTTTAAAGCCCTCTTTTTCCAGCCGCCACTGCAGGACCGGCGAGAGAATGCCGCACGACATGGCACCTGTATCATTGAAACGATACCCTTCCGGAGCTACGGGCAAAATTGGGTTCCGGCGGTGGGTTATCGCTTTAATGCGGTAGACCGGCTGTGGAAGCCGCGTGGTCATAAAACCGTCATACTCACCAAAGGGACCCTCTTCGAGCCTTTCATGCGGCAGCACCTCGCCTTCGATAATGATCTCGGCATCGGCCGGGACCAGCAGGTCGTTGGTCTCGGCTTTCACCAGCTGGAGAGGCTCCTCCTGCAGCCCCCCCGCCACGTCATACTCATTAGCACCCACGGGTAACGAGACACCGGCCGCAATATCCAGGGCCGGGTTGACACCCATGGCCATGCAGAACGGCATGCTTTCACCCTTTTTTTCGTAAACATAATACATATCCGCCATGTGCTGTCCCGGCTGAAAGTCTCCGCCCAACCGCTGTTTGTCGTGAGCCATCCAGCGGTAATTGCCGGCGTTAACCCAGTCCCGGACGGGGTGGCGGGTGACTGTTACCGGCAGTGTGCCGCCGTAACGACCCCCGTCGCCTAAATGCACGTACGGAATAGGCAGTTTGAAGATATCCGCCTCCTCGCCGATAAGAATTACTTCCTTGCAGAATCCATCCTGAACAATTACCGGTTTAATAGGATGATCCAGGCGACGATTAAACTCTTGCTGCCATTTCTTGTAACCTTCGTCGGGATCGATGCCCAGCCCCATGGCCATTTTCCGCCATGGCTGGCGGCGCGGCCCGGAGTACAGAGCCCCTGCCATCCGATATCCCTGCGGATAGTCCTTGATCTTATTAAACAGTACTGCCGGCCCTTCCATCCGATAAATCATTGCTAGGATCGCCGACGCCTCCAGGTTCCAATCTACTTCCTGGTCTACCTCTTTTAGTTCCCCCTGCCGGCTCAAAACATCTAGAAATTGCCTAAAGTTCACATCATGCACCTTCCCTCTCTGGTTTTTCTGGTCAGAACAAGAAATAACCCCTAATGTCAATATTGTCTTCGATTACCACTTCCTGCACGGGACCGTCCTTCACCATCACCGTTTCTACCGGCTCCCCCATCCAGAGCAAAGATCTCATCCCATCAGAAAGTTTCGGGCATCCCCCCTTTTTTTCGCGTAACCGGGACACAGCCGCCTCTTTCTTCACAGCTACGCTATTCGCGCCTTCATCTCCTCCAACCGTACTGTCTTGTTTCACCTCCTCACCTCAATTATCGCCTACTGAATTTTTGGATGCGAAGTATATCCCCCAAAGCACTCCCGTCCCTGAACCCCCCCTGCGCTTATCTTGTTTCCTTCCGGACTCTCAACGGCATTTTCGTCAACCGTAAGGAAATATTTCGTAGGCATTCTTTTTGTATACAAAGTATATTACAAAAAAATTTATTTTGTGGGAAAACCGACCTTGCTCAGGATTTCCCTCGCCCTAGCCCGGGCTGGATCAGGCGACCCAACTTTGGCAAAACGTTCCTTTTGTTCTAGGGGGTAAGTGGCATCAATTCCTACTTTTGCCCCGATCCCTTTTCTGGTGGAAGGATCGATCGGCGAGCCTGGAACGTCCGGCAGAATCAGCCAGTCATTATCCGGCTGACTACGGGTCAGGACCGCCCAGTTCACTTCCTGCGAATCATAGATGTTGATATCTTCATTTACAACAATAACCTGTTTGACATAGGGATTATTAACCAGCACATGGTAAAGGAGGCGTCGCACCTCGGGCCTAGGCATGCTTTCCATCCGGACTGTCAGCAATCCCCCGGAACGGAAATCAAAGTAGTGGGCAGTGACCGCCGGAAAAGAACGCCTCAATTCTTGTTCAATAAAAGAACCGTAAGCAAGCGACAGAACCAGCCCGTCTTCGGCTGTCCAGGGTACAAAAGCGGGAAAGACCGCTTCCCGCCGTCTGGTGACGGCTGTCACCTCAACGGTATTGGTCACATCCGGAACATAAACGCCCGTACTTTCGCCGAAAGGCCCATCCTCTTCCATCACCCCCGGCAATACTTCACCCTCAATAACAAACATGGCTTCAGCTGGTATTTCCAGTTGGCCGCTGATACTTTTCACCAGTCGAACGGGCTCCTGTAGGTAGGCTCCGGCTAGGGACAATTTGTCCCCAAAGGGGTACCAAGCCACGGAGGCCAGCAAAATTGCCGGGTGGACACCAATTACAATAGCTACGGGCAACGGTTTATTCTTCTTTTCAGCCTGGCGGTAAAATTCAGTAGAGGTTCGGCTGGCCAGATACAGCCCCAGACGCTTTGGCCCGCGCACCTGAATCCGGTGGATGCCCATCGTCTGCCGCCCGGTGTCCGGGTCTTTCATAAAAACAATTCCCTGGGTAAGGTAAGGCGACACATCCCTTTCGTGAAATGTAAGGACAGGCAACTCCTGCAAAAGGTCTATAGCCCCGGTCAGGACCTTTTCCTGAACCGGACCTATTTCCACAACAACCGGTTCCACCGGTTGGCGGCCTCCTAGGCCAATGTCGGCATCTCCGGCAGCCATGGCTATTCTTTGCCTAGTTCCTAAAAGGTTGGTTAAAACCGGTGTGGAATAGCCTTTAATGTTTTCAAAAAGCAAAGCCGACCCCTGCTGACCCGCAACCAGCCGCGTAACCGCCGCCACTTCAAAACGGGGATCAACTTCTTCCTTAATATGAAGAACTTCCCCCTTCTCCTCCAATAGGTCAAGATAACTTCTTAGATCTGGCATGGCAATCCCCCCAACTCTTAATCAGATTCAGTCAGCGAAATTCTGAACTGTTTCAGCAAATTATCCAGCTGGACGATATCTTCGTGCTGCATTTTTGCAGCTAATTTAGCGGCAATCTCCTCAACGAAAGATTTCCCGCTGTTCAGCTTATTCTCCAGAATTTGCTTACCCTCGGAAGTAAAAAAGATCCTCACCACCCGTCGGTCAGCACAGTCACGTATGCGGCGGACATAATTATCCCGTTCCAATCTGTCCACTAACCCGGTGATCGTGCTCGCGCTCAAACCCATTTTTTCGCTCAATTCGCCGAGAGTGAGACCGTCTTGGCAATATAATTTTTCTATGGCCGCCAACTGCGAACCTGATATGTGCCACTGGGAAGCAAAAAATTGGTAAGAACTATACAGTATCCGGAAAATAACCTGAAATTCCTGAACCACCTCTCCAGCCAAGGCATAGACGGAGTTCGCCCTTTCGGGATCGTTCCCGATTGTTCCCTTAATTTCCTGGCAGGCCTGCGCCGGTTCCCCGACTACTTTTTCCCCGCCGATTTGATCGCCCTCCTTAGGTTTATTCATGGGATGCATCTCCAACCAACAAAATGGATTTGAGTTTTTCCACGATCCCGTCGAGAACCAAAGCTGTCCCGCTTTCCTGAAAGACCTGACCAAAGGCTTTCCCCTCATCGCTACACTTTGCCAACCTGCCGTCGAGCGGCACCCGACCCAATAAAGGAACTTCCAGATATCCGGCCAAAAATTCTCCTCCTCCCTTACCAATAATTTGGTTTTGGCCTCCGCAATGTTGGCAAATATAGCCGCTCATGTTTTCCACAACGCCCAAGATGCGGCATCCCACTTTCCGGCAAAGGTTGCCCGCCCGACAGGCGACCCCTACTGAAACCTCCGACGGCATGGTAACAATAATTACCCCGTCCAGATCGCGAATATATTCCAGAATGTTAACCGCGTCGGAGCTGGTTCCAGCGGGCAGGTCAACTAGGAGAAAGTCCCGCTGCCCAAAGTCGGTATGGGCTAGGAATTCCTCAAGCAGTTCCTGCCGGCCCTGATGATAACGAGTAAAGACAGGCACTTCCTGAAAAAATGCCGTTGAAAGCACCTGAATTCCCTGTTCATTCACCACCGGTTGAATTCCGTGGCTTGTATTGTAGAGTAGCCCCCCTTGAACACCCAGCATCATTGGAATGCTGGGCCCGTCAAAATCCTGATCGATAATCGTAACCCGGTAGCCGTTAATCGCCAGAGACTGGGCAATGCTGGCGGTTAAAGTCGATTTCCCCACCCCACCCTTGCCGGCCATGACCGCAATCTTATAGCGGAATTGTTTCAAGTTCTTTCTTATCAAATCCATTCGGGGAAATTCAAAATCCTCCCATTTTTCCTGCCGCCGACAAAATAAAAATTTTTCACAATTGCGGCAACCCCTGTCCCCGGTGCTCAGTTTCGGATAGCATGAAAGATTGGCATTGAATTCAACAATCGTTTTTACAGTTCTGGTTGTTTTTTTTAATCTGGCCATTTTATTCCCGGTCAACCGTAACAACGGCTGATGTGACCCGGTTTAGCTCCTTTCCAAACGAAAAAATAATTTTGGATACGAATATTATTTAACCAAAGTATATTGGACTCCTAACTTTCTGTCAATAAATTTACCCTTAAAGGTTTATTTTGCACCTTTTCCGGTATTGTTTTCAGCCTAAACGGAATAATACCGCAGGAACGAGGTCGTTGTTCCGGTCGATCTGTTTTAGCTTTATTGTATCTAACACTACAGCGTGACTTCAGAGCTGAAGCAAAACGTTACACCCCGCCTATAGTAAGGGGTGTAACGTTATTTAAAAAGAACTTTTTCTCAAACCATGATTGGACTGCCAAAAACAAACCTGCTATGATAGTCTTGAATAGGTAGGTGGGGCTCCCATGGACAAGACGAACATGCTCGGCGACAAACAAGTCTTTGGTTCTCGCTTAGCCTACTTTATTAAATCAAGAGAGACGATCCTTGGCTGTCTTCAGTTTTCGGCATCCTCATGGGCCTTGAGCGCTCGGGATGAGTGGATAGGATGGAATGTTCAGGATAGAAAACAACGACTCCATCTTATCGTGAATAAATGCAGATTTCTCATACTTCCATGGGTTAATGTTAAAAACCTAGCCAGCAAAGTATTATCATTAGCGATCAAACAACTTCAAGAAGACTGGCTGCGCGACTATTGTTATGCACCCGTTCTTTTAGAAACGTTCGTTGATACGTCTCACTTTGCGGGCACATGCTATAAAGCCTCGAACTGGATCTATCTTGGTGAAACTCAAGGTCGGGGCAGAATGGATCGGAAAAAAGAATATGGCCTATCTCGTAAGGCTATCTACATGTATCCCCTACAAAACGACTTTAAGGATTGTCTCAAAGGGATTAAGCCCTGCAAGGTGGTGAATCCCTTTGACTAGAACAGAAAAACGACAAGAAAAACGAGCACAAGAACAAGAACTCAAACGGAAAGCGTTAGAAGCCCAAGGATTTACGGTTTCAACACAGGTGTATCGAGAGAAAAGAAACCTTGCTAATAGAAAGTGTGGCTACAATACACCGGAAGACGAAAAATTAGACCGGCAGGTTAGTGCCGAAGCAGCGTTAAAGGTTTACAGAAGAATGCTGCCCATACTCCTTAAACGATTAAACAAAATCAAGGATCCAAGACAGCCTAAGAAGGTAAAACACAGTTTAATCGTCCTCATGATCTATGGAATCCTTATGTTTGTCTACCAAAGGTCTTCCTTAAGGAATGCAAATAAAGAAATGAGCACAGCCATATTTTTTGAGAATATGAGAGCGATGTTTCCAGACTTTGAAACGATGCCACATGCCGATACCTTAAGCAGACTTTTGGAAAAAATTCAGGTGGAAGAAATCGAAGAAAGTATGCTGGAGCTTTTTGAACAGCTGGTTAAAACGAAGAAATTCAGAAATTATCTGATCCATAAGAGATATGTCATAGCCATCAATGGTACTCAGAAATTCATGAGGACAGAAAAATGGTCCGAGGAATGTTTGGAAAGGCACGTTGGTAAAGACAAACAAGGACAATACTATGTAATTATCCTCAAAAAGAATAAAGAAAAAACAAGCTTTTCAGCGAAAGTCTCGGTAAAACGATTTAATTGTTCTAGTAATTATGTAATTTATGTGCTAGAGGCGGTTGTCGTCCTGGATCAAGGGATAACCTTGCCCTTAATGAGTGAATTTTTAAGCAACGAAAGCTATAGAGAGGTTAGTTCTCAGAAACAAGACTGTGAGCGTAAAGCGTTTTACCGTTTTGCTCAAAGAATCAAACAACGGTTTTCAAAACTTAAAATTTTAGTCACATGACATTAAATGCGATCAAAACAAATACCGCATCTTCTATGGAAAAGCCTCTTGAAAGCCCAAAATTCACAGAAAGAGTAACCATTCATATATTCATGGAATAATAACCCATTGTTTTTAGCATATTGCTAAAAAGCGGGGACATAACTGCAGCCGAAATACCGAAAATAAGATTGCCAATCCCACAAACTAACCCTCTTCGCTCTGGCTACCACCGTTGTACCGTTGTCAAACAAGGAGTATAGATAAAACTGACACCTGTACCATTCAAGAAAGCCCAAACATAGACCATGTACAGGTTTGACGCATAGGCAGCTACCACTACTGCCAGACTGCATATTATCGCACCAATCGTAATCATAGCCCTTGTACCGATTTTTTCCTGCCATTTACCGACCAAAAACATAAAAATCCCCAAAGCAACCAATACAAAGAATAGGCAGTTACCTGTTGCACCCTTTCCCACATTAAAAAGTTGCTGCCAATAGGGGCCCATAACACCCGTATACCCAAAGGTTAAAGCACCCGGCCAGAAGATAGTCACAGAGCTCCCCGCCACTGCCATTATTGCCCTGGTTTGCTTGTTCATAAATTCCCTCCTTAGGAATTTCCTGCATCTTCCCATAGTTATACCATTCTCACTATTCCACCTAAGATAAAACTCTATGGGTTAGAGCCAATCCCGAGGTTTATAAGGTGTATGCGCAGTTTCGCTTTCAAATGTTACCTATTAAAGTAGCAACACTGCCAATATTTGATGCTGTAGCAACGCCAATTAAATATGGGACCGGATTAAGCTTCAAGCGCTGGCAAATCAAGATTACTACAGGGGTAAAGAGAAGACAACCAATATCATTAATAAAAAAAGCGGATAAAATCCCTGATGACAGTATAACCACAAACAACAACTGTTTTTTGGTTTGCATCCTTCTCATAAAATAATTACCGACAAGTTGAAAAAGACCGGATAGGTTTAGGTAGGACGTAATAATCATCATAGAAAACAAGAGAACAATCGTCCTATAATCTACCGCAAGAACAGCCTGTTCAAAAGTAATTCCCGTGGCAACGGTAAGAGAAGCGCCAATAATTGCCACTCCAGCTCGATCCACACGGAAAAACGGACTTTTTCCGACAGTAAATATTAACAAGGTTACAATGAGAATTAAAGCTGAAACGATCACCATTCTATCACAAACTTTCTTTACTACTTTGCTAATATCTTAACATAAAGCCCTGCTTGGAAGTATTAAATGATACTCTTATCGACGCATTGGCAGGAAGCCCATGATGACTAACGAAAAAATGATATTTCACTTACGCCAAGCTTGGCAATACTTATTAAACTCTTGTTTTAACTGAAACGAAGTGACTGCATTGACTATTGATGGAATCTGCACCTCGGTTATTGTTAAAACTTGTTAGTCAAAACGGTGGACCTCTGATGATCCAGATTGATGGAATCTGCACCTCGGTTATTGTTAAAACCCTACATTCTTCATTTTTACATTTTTCTTTATTTAAACATTATAATCTTTGTGGTATAATATATTTATTTCTGAATATTCTAATATTACTTCCTCTTTCCTTCTATGCGACTCCAATTGTGTCACCCTTCTACACATGATTGATTACAGCTTTCAGCGCATCTTTGATGAAAGGCTATAGGTGAAACCTATGGAGCTAAAAATTAAAATCAAACCATGGCTTAAAGGTCTTCACATCGTTTTTGCTTGTGCTTGGATTGGAACGGTATTATCGGTAGGCTTGATTCACTTAATTATGGCTCGGCCAGACGCTGAAATAAATCTTTATTCAGTTACTACTACAATGGAGCTAATTGACTATTACATTATCGCACCGTCCGCGATTGGATGCCTACTTACCGGACTGGCGTTTTCAGCTTTTACTTCATGGGGTTTCATTAAGTTCTATTGGGTGTTATTAAAATGGATAACAACAATCATTCAAATACTGGTCGGTACCTTTTATATGACCCCTTGGCTAAAGACGATGGTTTCACTTTCTAAAGTTAAGGGCTTTGATCCGTTAAATAGCCAATATCGCCAGGTATATAACTTAAACACCTATGTTGGCATCGGACAGATCTTGCTGCTTATTGCGATTGTGTTCATATCGGTTCTTAAACCTTGGGGCAGAAGGAAACCAAAACGCATTCTCAAGATAATCAATACTTAGCTACCCATTCGGTACGAATACTCAAGCGACATCTAACTTAGCTACTCATTCCCTATAATGGAATGACTCCTAGAATCTCGCTCATTAACACAAACTAACGTTCTCCACTCCACTACCTTTTAGGTTGAATCACCATTACTGAATAACATTTTACTAATTAGTAAAAATTCCAAAAAATCCGGTTACTCCTTTGCCAAGGTGTAATGGGTTCGAAAGGCTTAAGCAAAATCCGAGAAGACTTAAGAGAGAACCTTGAGCGGCACCGATCTTGGCAATTTAAGGAACGCAACCCCGTGAATGGTTTGGTGGAACTAAGTAGACATTTGAGAATTCCTTATAACTCATATTCGGTAATTTAAGAGGATAAAGCGAAAACGCTCAAAGCAATCTGGCTCGAGCGTTTTTGTATTCTTTATTTGTACATCGGCCCTAAGACAGTGGTAACAAAAAAGATATGGCAAAAAGGTGTACCAGTAAAAGAGATGTCTTGATCTGTAATTAAATTTACATAACAAGAATTCAGCTCAGCATTCATGTAAAAATTATTGTGAGTAAGCATTGCCCCTTTAGGTTTACCGGTGGTTCCTGACGTATAGAGAATAGTTACCACGTC
>Ga0082335_1003131_pt1 | contig 28226 bp, 30 predicted proteins | sample Subgrocontami58m_FD_72375 | JGI IMG/M metagenome (GOLD analysis project Ga0082335, IMG submission 72375) | Subsurface groundwater microbial communities from S. Glens Falls, New York, USA - GMW37 contaminated, 5.8 m (SPADES assembly) (version 2) ...
TCGGCCAGCCGCTTGAGCCTCCGTCCCTCGCCGAAGCGCAGGACCTTCTCGAGCTTGCCGAAATCCTGGCCCGCCATGGCTCCTAGCGTAGCCGTCAGAGCGGCGCGACCGTCACCTCCCACAGCGCCCCGTCGAGGCGCGCGGCGCGCACCGCCCACGTCTCGAATCGCTGCTCGGCCAGTCGCTCGAGCGCGCGCACGCCGCCGAAGCTCGGCTCGCCGTCGAGAAGGTACGTCCGCTCCGAACCGTCCCAGGCCAGCTCCAGCTCGTCGCCGCCCGGATCGTCCTCGAGCTCGACCACCTCGATCCGCCGCGCGGCGACGGCCCAGATGTCCGCTACCTTGCGGACCGCGATCGCGCGGTACGGCGGCGGCAGCTCCGCCTCGACCGCCGTCGCGAACGGCGTCAGGTCGCCGTCTTCTCCTTCCTCGAGCAGGAGGCTGCCGTCGGGAAGCCCGACGAACCAGACCTCGGCGCCGCCGACCTCGGCCTTCGCCGTGACGACGGCGTCCCACTGCCGCTGGCGGTGGATGCCGTGAATGCCGACGAGGTCGTCCCAGGCGGACCGTGGGATCCTCGGCACGAGACCGCCTTCGCGCGCGAGCTGCTCGTGCAGCGGCTTCCGCCGCCAGAGAGCCACGTCCTAGGTCGTGCCCGGCTCGATCAGGCCGTAGTCCCCGTCCCGCCGCCGGTAGACGACGTTGACGTCACCCGAATCGGAGTTCTCGAAGACGAAGAAGTCGTGCCCGACGAGCTCGAGCTGCAGCACTGCCTCCTCCGGGCTCATCGGCTTCATCGCGAACTGCTTCGTCTTGACGATCACTGGCTCCACCTCCTGGCCGGCGGGGGCATGCGTCTCGGGCTGAAGCGGACGGGCGTGACGTGCCGACTCCTTGCGGTTGCGCTTCTCGCGATAGCGCACGACCTGGCGCTCGAGCTTGTCCACGAGCTGGTCGATCGAGGCTTCGAAGCCCGGCGACGCCTCACGGGCGCGAATCGTTGGGCCCTTCGTCCAGATCGTCGCCTCGGCGACGTGGTCGTCCGCGATCGAGGCGTTCCGCTCGACGGCGAGCTCCAGCTCGACCTGCGTCGGATCCTTGAGCTGGCGCTCGAGCTTGCCAAGCTTCTCCTCTGCGTACCTCCGGAGTGAGTCGCTGACCTCGACGTTCTTCCCCTTGACCTGAAGCCGCATGACATCTCCTTCGTGTCCGGTGGTTGTCAGAATCTAGCGGTTCGCCCGTGCCAGGCAGACGACCTCGACCGAGCGCGCCCCCGCCCGGCGCAGCGCCGCGGACGCGGCGGCCGCGGTCGCACCGGTCGTGTAGACGTCGTCGACGAGACACACTCGACGCGGCGAAGGCCCGGCGGGCGCGAACGCGCCGGCGACGTTGCGCCGCCGCTGCGCGAGCGCGAGGCCGCGCTGGCGGGGAACCGACCGCGAGCGGGCGAGCAGCGGCGCGACTGGGAGCTCCCACACGCGGCCGAGCTCGCGCGCCAGCCGCTCGGCCGGGTGGTGACCCCGGCGCAGTCCCCGGTCGCGGTCAGGGGGCACGAAAGTGACGACCTCGCTGTCAGGACGGGCAACTGTCTCCGCGACCAGAGCCGCAGCCTCGGCCGCGAGCAGGCGCTGGCCACGCTCCTTCCAGGCCGAGACGAACGCCCGGGCGCGATCGTCGTACAGGATCGCCGCCCGGGCGCGCGCGAAGCCGAGCCGCCGGCCCGTGCACTCGGCACAACGCGAGACAGGCCAGGCGCCCGGCGCCCCGCAACGAGCGCAGACGGGTGGAGAGATCCGGATCAGCGCGCCGCGGCAGGCCGAGCAGAGCCGGGGGCCGGACGCTGCACAGACCGCGCAGCGTTGCGGGAGCACGAGATCGAGCACCAGTGGCCACGCTACGTCCGGAGGCCGCACGGGCGTGTGCCGGGCCTGCGTCGAAAGCGTGACGCCCACGGCGCTCACGCCCTGATCGTGTTCTCGCCGAACGCACGGCGCATCGTGGCGGCACCGGATGCGACCGCTCGGAACTACGGAGCGCCGGGCAGCGCCGAGAAGACGCGATCCGCCTCCTCGAGCCCCTCGTGCGAGCCGATGTCGAACCAGAGCCCGGGCAGCTGCCACGTATAGACGGGCAGCTGTGGGTAGAGCCACTGGATGAGCCGCCCCGGGGCATCCGCGTTGTTGCCCTCCGCGACGTAGCGGTGGATGAGCGGCAGCATCTCGCGGGGGTAGAAGTAGAGCGCGATGCCCGCGAGCGTCGAGCGCGGCTGCTGCGGCTTCTCCTCGAAGAAGACGATGCGGCCGTCACCGTCGAGCTCGAGCGCGTTGTAGCGCTTGATCGCCTCGAGATCGCCGACGTCGTGAACCGCGAGCACGGGCGCGCGCCGCTCGGCGCCGACGCGGGCGAAGTCGCCGATCTCCGCCGTGAAGAGGTTGTCGCCGGCGACCACGAGCAGGTCGTCGTCCAGTCCGGTGTGCTCGAGCGTGAATGCGATGTCGCCGATCGCGCCGAGCTTGTCCTCGTCGCTCGACGTGCCGTCGTCGAGGACGGTGACGCCGGGCCGGGCCGAGGCCCACTCCTCGAACTGCGGTGCGAACCTCGCGTTCGTCACGACGAAGACCTCGTCGAGCCCCTCGACCGCAACGAGCCGGTCGAGCACGTAGTCCATGATCGGGCGGCCGGCGACCACGAGCAACGGCTTGGCACGATCGCGCGTGAGCGGGTAGAGCCGGGTGGCGTAGCCCGCCGCGAGGATGAGCGCCCTCACGCGTGCACCAGCCGCGGAAGGCTCTCGGCGTACGGTGCACGGTGGACGCCTTCCTCGGTGACGATCGCGGCGATCAGCGCAGCGGGTGTGACGTCGAAGGCCGGGTTGCGCGCCGCGAAGCGCACCGTCACCTCGTCCCCGCTCCGCTCCTCGATCGGGATCTCGGCTCCCGTGGGCGTCTCCGGGTCGAGGGTCGACGTCGGCGCGACGACGTAGAGCGGAAGGCTGTGATGGGCGGCGGCGACCGCGAGCCCGTACGTGCCGATCTTGTTCGCGGCGTCGCCGTTCGCGGCGATCCGGTCGGCGCCGACGAGCACACAGTCCACCTCGCCGGTCGCCATCATGTGAGCCGCGGCCGAGTCGGCGATCACCGTGTGTGGGATGCCGAGCGCCTCCAGCTCCCAGGCGGTGAGGCGAGCGCCCTGCAGCAGCGGCCGGGTCTCGTCCACCAGCACATGCGCGAGCAGGCCCCGCTCCCACGCCGCGCGCAGGGCGCCCACGGCGGAGCCGTAGCCGCCGGTGGCCAGGCCGCCGGCGTTGCAGTGGGTGAGGGCACGCGCGCCCGGGGCGAGCAGCGAAGCCGCGTGCGCGCCCATGCGCCGGCAGCGCTCCACCTCGTCGGCATGGAGCCGGCGTGCCCGCTCGGGCGTCGGATTGCTGCGCATCTCCTCGAGCGCCCAGCGGAGGTTGACCGCCGTCGGCCGCGCCCCGGCGAGCGCGGCATAGGCGGCGTCGAGGTCCTCCCCGCGCTCGGCGGCGAGCGCGTAGCCGTACGCGGCCGCGATCCCGATCGCGGGGGCGCCGCGCACGGCGAGCGTGCGGATCGCCTCGGCCACCTCCGCCGAGGTCGTACAGCGAAGCTCGACTTCGTCGTCCGGAAGCCGGCGCTGGTCGAGCAGGACGACCGCGCCGGCCTCCAGGCGGACGATGCTCTCCGGGACCAGCTCCTTCATGCCAAGTTACACGGGGTTACTTGGCTCAGGTCCCTTCGTCCCACGAGTCCAGGTACTTCGCCTGCTCGGCGGTCAGCACGTCGATGTCGACGCCCATCGTGGCGAGCTTGAGGCGCGCGATCTCGTCGTCGATCTCCTTCGGCACGACGTAGACCTTGCGCTCGAGCGAGGCGGCATTCTGGACGACGTACTCGGCCGAGAGCGCCTGGTTCGCGAAGGACATGTCCATCACGAGCGCCGGGTGCCCCTCGGCGGCGGCGAGGTTGACGAGCCGTCCCTCGGCGACGAGATAGAGCCGGCGCCCGTCCGCCATGGTGAACTCCTCGACGAACTCGCGCGCCTCTCGCGTCTCGGTCGCGAGCGCCCGCAGGGCCGGGATCTCGATCTCGACATTGAAGTGGCCGGTGTTGGCGAGGATCGAGCCGTCCTTCATGCGCTCGAAGTGGGCCTTCGAGATCACGTGCTTGTCGCCGGTGGCGGTGCAGAAGATGTCGCCGATCTCGGCGGCCTTCGCCATCGGCAGCACCTCGAAACCGTCCATCACGGCTTCGAGCGCGTGCATCGGATCGACCTCGGTGACGATCACGTGCGAGCCCATACCCCGGGCCCTGCTCGCGACGCCGCGCCCGACCCAGCCGTACCCGGCGACGACGAAGCGCTTGCCCGCGAGGAGGACGTTCGTCGCACGGATGATGCCATCGAGCGTGGACTGACCGGTGCCGTAGCGGTTGTCGAAGAGGTGCTTCGTCCGCGCCTCGTTGACCGCGACCACGGGGAAGCCGAGCTTGCCATCGCGCTCGAGCGCCTTCAGCCGGATGACGCCGGTGGTCGTCTCCTCCGTGCCCGCGATCACATCGCCGAGCTGCTCGCGGCGGTGCGAATGGAGGACGCTGATCACGTCGGCGCCGTCGTCCATCGTGATGTGCGGCTTGTGATCCACCGCAGCCTCGATGTGGGCGTAGTAGGAGTCGTTGTCCTCGCCCTTGCTCGCGAACGTGGCGATGTCGTACTCCGCGACGAGCGCGGCGGCGACGTCGTCCTGCGTCGAGAGCGGGTTGGACGCGCACAGCACGACCTCGGCGCCGCCCGCCTTCAGCGTCCTCATCAAGTTGGCGGTCTCCGTCGTCACGTGCAGGCACGCCGAGACGCGGTAGCCGGCGAGCGGCTGCTCGCGTTCGAAGCGCTCGCGGATCGCGGCGAGCACCGGCATCTGCCGGTCGGCCCACGCGATCCGCCTCACCCCTTCCGGGGCAAGCGCGAGATCCTTTACATCGTGTTTCCTGGTGGTAGCCACAGAAGCCTCTTTGCCGTTGGGAACGGCTTGAGTCTAGCCGCGGCTAGGTGCCGGCCCTGCCGTAGCGATCCTCGAGGCGGACGACGTCGTCCAGGTGCGGCGTCGAGACCTCGAGGATCGTCGTGTCCTCGAGCGCGGTGACGCGGTGCACGGTGCCCGGGCGGTAGCGGAAGGCGGCGCCCGGACCGATGACCTCCTGGTTGAGGATCGCGTCGCCGGGTGCGCCGAGCTCCAGCTTCGCCCGGCCCGACTGGACGTACCACGACTCGTCCTTCTCGCGATGGAACTGGAGGCTGAGCGACTCGCCCGCCTTGACGAAGAGGATCTTCCCGACGTACGCCTCGGCAACGGCCCAGATCAGCTCCCAGCCCCAGGGCTTCTCGATGTGGCGCGCCTCGAAGGCCCAGCGGTCGAGCCCCTCGATGTTGGGCGAGTCCAGGTGATCGGTCACGGCGCGACGCTATCGCCCCGGCGCACCGGATGCCACTCGGGATGCGCGGTCATGAACTCCCCGGCCCTGCGGAGGTCCTTGGGCGTGTTGACGGTCAGCCAGACCCCCTCGTGCCGGTACCCGAGGAGCTTGCCTTCCGCCGCAAGCCCGGGAAACGTGCTCTGCTCGTGGTCGCCGCGCTCTGGCAGGCGCGCGAGCGCCTCCTCGCCAAGGACGTACACGCCGGAGTTGACCCAGTCGGCAAGCATGGGCGCCTCCCGGAAGCCGGTGATCAGGCCGTCGTCGGAGAGCTCGACGACGCCGAACGGGGACCGCACCTGTGCCACGACGAGGGTCGCCGCGGCGCCTCGCTCGACGTGCAGCGCGAAGAGCGCGTCGAAGTCGATGTCGAGCAGCTCGTCGCCGTTCATCGCGAACACCGGCCCGGGCTCGCGCCGCTGCGCGGCGGCAAAGCGGAGGCCCCCGCCGCGGCCGAGCGGCTCGGGCTCGCCGACGGCGACGATCTCCGGCCCGTACCCCGAGAGCTCCTCCTCGAACAGGACCTCGTTGCCGAGCGCGCAGGCGACGACGATCCGCGTCACACCGGCGCGGGCGAGCCGGGCGATCTGATACGCCGCGATCGGGTGACCTGCCACCGGCACGAGGGGCTTCGGGCGGCCCGCTGCGGCGTCACCCAGCCGCTCAGCCTTGCCGCCCGCAAGCACGAGTGCTTCCATCAGACCTGCCCGCCGTTGCGCGGCGCGGCGCGCCCGATCCCCTCGTACTCGAAGCCGGCTTCGCTCATCGCGGCCGGGTCGAGCATGTTGCGGCCGTCGATCAGGAGCGCGGTGCGCATCTCCTTCGCGGCGGCAGCCCAGTCGAGCTGGGCGAGCTCGGGCCACTCCGTCACGAGCACGGCGGCGTCGGCCCCGCGCAGCGCCTCGCGCGCCGACCCGGCGAGACCGACGCCGTGCAGGAGCGGCTGCCCGTCGGTGACCGGATCCCAGGCAGTGACGTCGGCGCCCTCCGCGAGCAGCCGTCCGGCGAGCACGACCGAAGGCGCCTCGCGCATGTCGTCGGTGTTCGGCTTGAACGCGAGCCCGAGCAGGGCGATCCGTTTCCCGCGCAGGACGCCGAGGTGGCGCTGGAGCTTGCCTATCACGCGGCGCTTCTGCAGCTCGTTGACCTCGATCACCGCGTTCAAGAGCTGGAAGTGGTAGCCCGAGTTGGCGGCGAGCTGCTTGAGCGCCGAGGCATCCTTCGGGAAGCAGGAGCCACCGTAGCCGATCCCGGCGCGAAGGAAGTGCGGGCCCAGGCGGCGGTCGAGGCCGATGCCCTCGGCGACCCTCACGACGTCGGCGCCCGTGGCTTCACAGACGTTTGCGATCTCATTGATGAAGCTGATCCGGGTCATCAGCGCGGCGTTCGCGGCAAGCTTGATCATCTCTGCGGAGGCGACGTCGCAGCGCACGACCGGGCCCTCGATCCCCCGGTGCAGCTCCTCGACCGCATCGGCGTCCACGTCGGCGAAAGCGCCGATCACGATGCGGTCGGGGTGGAGGAAATCGTGCACGGCCGTCCCCTCGGCGGTGAACTCCGGGTTGGACACGTAGCCGACGTGCTGGAGGCCGCGCGCGTCGAGCCGCTGGCGCACCTTCTCACCCGTCCCGACCGGCACGGTGCTCTTCATCGCCACGATGACGCGGCGCTCGAGCGGCGGCAGCTCGTCGATCACCGTCCAGACGGCCGACAGATCGGCGTCACCGGAATACGTGGGCGGAGTGCCGACGGCGATGTAGATGAAGTCCGCGTCGGCGATCGCCTCGCGCACGTCGGTCGTGAAGGCCAGCCGCCCCAGGTTCTTGGCGAGCAGCTCGTCGAGACCGGGCTCGTAGATCGGCACCACGCCCGCGCGCAGGGCCTCGATCCGGTCGGAGAGAACGTCGCGCACCGCCACCTCGTGCCCGAGGTCGGCGAAGCAGACGCCGGTGACGAGGCCGACATAGCCCGCGCCGAAGACCGCGACCTTGCTCACTGCCGCCTACCGTACCTTCGGCAGAGGCTTGAGGCCCTTGGCAATCGCCAGCATCGTCTCGTTCGAGAGGGAGTCGAGCAGGGTGTTGACGACCCAGTAAGTCGTCTTCCCCCGGCGCAGGACGACCATGTGCAGCTTCGGGCCCGAGTAGTGAAGCTCGTAGCGGCGCCCGCCGATCCGGCGGGTGAAGTTCCGCTCGGAGAGCACCGGCGCTTCCGTCCAGTCGGTCTGCTGGATGCCCCAGTAGTCGCCACGACCGCTGCGGAACGTCAGCCTCACCGTCTTGTGCTTGCCGTCCTCGTCGATCCGGTAGAGGCGCACCGGCCGCTCGCGGTCGATCCACGAGCTCCGGTCGATCACGGTCGGCACGAGCAGTGGGAACGGAACGCGGTGCTGGCGCTCCTGTAGGAGCTCGGCGGTCGTGCTCGGCCCCGGGATCACTTCGGCCTCCTGCTTCTTCGGCGTCTGGTCGACGGGGGCGGTGGCGAGGTTGCCGTGGAAGGTCTGGCCGACGACCACCGTGAGCATTGCCGAGTTGGCGAGCGGCGCGACGTCGGCCGGGACGGGCGCGACATCGGCCGCACCGAAGAGGTTCGCGACCTTCGTCGCCGCCGGTTTGGCGCCGTCCTGGGCCGGGTCGAAGTAGACCTTGGTGCGGAAGTAGTCGAAGGAGGGGGCGTTCGCGGGGGCGCCGTTCGGCGGGGTGACCACGACGTAGCCCCGCTGCCCGAGCAGGTAGCCGGCGTTCGAGGCCGAGCCCGTGAGGCCGTTGCCGTTCAGCACCGTGATCACGGTCTCGCGGGGAGGCGGCGCGGCGGCCTTCGGCTTCACGCCGAGCGCCACGTCGGTGGCCTTCTTCGGCGCCGCGACGTCGGGGTTCGAGAACTCCTGCACGGCGCGCTGGAGGCTGGCCTCCGGAGCGGAGACGTAGGAGCCGCCCTCGAGCTGATCGATCCTGGACTGGAAGAAGTGCCCGGGCGGCAGGGAATACGCGAAGAGGGCGTACGAGAGAACGGTCTTCCCCGCGAGCGCCTCGCCGCCGCCGACGCCGACCTCGACGTTCGAGGTGATCGCCTTGATCACCTTCGGGAGCGCGGTCGCCGAGAAGCCCGTCTTGATCCGGTCCTTGAACGCCTTCACGAACTGCTGCTGCCGCGCGACGCGGACGAAGTCGGAGTCCGTGTGCCGGTAGCGGACGAAGTCGAGGGCCTGGTAGCCGCCGAGCTTCTGGTAGCCAGGCTGGAGGTTGATCGTCGCGTACCCGGACGGCCCGCTGCGGTTGTTGTAGTAGCGGCGGTCGACGTCCATCCAGACGCCGCCGAGCCTGTCCACGAGCTGGCGGAAGGCCCGGAAGTTGACCGTGATCAGGTAGTTGATCGGCAGATCCGTCAGCCGGCGCACCGTCTCGACGGCCCCCTTCGAGCCGCACCACGAGAAGGCCTCGTTGATCTTGCCGCGATAGCTGCCCTTCTCGGGGCAGCGCACATCCACGAGCAGATCGCGCGGGAACGAGAGCAGCGAGATCGCCTTCGAGCGCGGGTCGGCGCGGATCAGCATGATCGTGTCGGAACGTGACGGCGTGCTCTTGGCCTCGTCCGCGCGGTGGTCGTAGCCGATCACGAGCGCGGTCGCCGGCTCTCCCGGCAGGGCGACGTCGAGGCGCTTCTGGGCGAGCTCCACGTCGGGCGTGTGTGCGACGACCGCCGCGACGCTCTGGTGGAAGAAGAGGTAGACGCCGCCCGCAGCCCCGGTCGCGGCCATCAGCGCCCCGAGGAGCAGCCACAGCAGCAGCCGCCGGATCGTGCCCAGCGTTCCGCGCCGAGCGGGCTCGGGCTGGCGATAGACCGTGACGGGAGAGAGAGCTCCGGGCGGCAGAACCGGCCTGAGATCGCCGTTGACCGCCGCGCCGCGTCCCATCCCTCTCTTCAGTGTGGTTCTCATCGAGCGGGAAGAGCGCCCTCGGGCGCCTGGGCGGCCAGGATACCGGACTCCCCGGCGATCCTAGACAGCTGCCGTCACGGCCGCGAGTGCGCCGGCAAAGAACGCGTTCTCGTCAGGGGTTCCGACGGTGATGCGCAGCGCCGTCGGGTCGCCGAACGCCCCCATCGGGCGCACGATCACGCCCTGACGCAGCAGCGCCTCGTTCAGCTCCGCCGAGTCGCCGCCGACCTGGACGTAGACGAAGTTGCCCGCAGACGGCACCGGGTCGAAGCCGTGCGCGCGCAGGATCCGCTCGAGCTCACGCAAACCGTCGGCGTTCACCACCCGGCGGCGGGCGAGCTCCGCCGGCGCGTCGAGGCTCGCGAGCGCCATCTCCTGCGCGGCCGTGTTCACGTCGAAGGCGCGGCGCACCTTCCCGATCGCCGAGATCACAGCCGCGGGCCCGACGCCGTACCCGACGCGCAGCCCCGCGAGCCCGTAGATCTTGGAGAACGTGCGCAGGACGAGCACCCTCCGACCCGCCCGGGCATACTCGGCGACGGCGTCCGGGTAGTCGGGGTCGTCGATGTACTCGAAATAGGCCTGATCGACCACCGTGAGCACGTGGTCGGGCACCCGCTCGAAGTACGCGTCGAGCTCCGCGCGGGTGCTCATCGTCCCGGTCGGGTTGTTCGGGTGGCAGATGTAGACGAGCTTCGTTCGCGGCGTCACCTCGGCGAGCATCGCCTCGAGGTCGAAGCGGTGGTCGCGCAGGGGCACGCGTTTCGCCGTTGCGCCCATCTTGAGCGCGTCGAGGACGTAGCTGATGAAGGAAGGCCAGCCGGTGACGACCTCGTCGCCGGGGTCGAGCACCGCTTGCGAGAGGAAGCCGATCACGGCGTCGGCGCCGGCGGCGGTCGTGACCTCCTCGAACGCGACCCCGTGCCGCTCGGCGAGCGCGCTGCGTAGACGCCATGCGCCGCCGTCCGGGTAGCGGTTAAGCTCCGGTGCGACGCGTTCGAGCGCTGCGAGCGCCTCGGGGAAGGGGCCGAACGGCCCCTCGTTGGAGGCGAGCTTGACGACGCGCTCGAGCCCGAGCTCGCGCTGGACCTCCTCGACCGGCTTGCCGGGCTCATAGGGGACGAGACCGGCGAGCGCCGGACGGAAGAACCCGTCGCCGGGCCCGGTGAGGGAGCCGCTCACGCGGCCAGTCTAGTCGTGGGTCTCGGAGCCGGACGTGCGTTTGCGCCAGAAGAGGAGCGCCCCGCCGAGGGCCGCAGCCCCGGCGAAGAACGCCGGCCGCCGCCCCTTCCTGACGCCTTCTGCTGCCGCCGGTGCCGCACGCCGGGCCTTGCGGCGCAGCCAGCGCTTGCCTGCGAGCCAGGTGAGCCAGCCGAGCGCCGCGTTCCGCCTGTTGACGATGCTCATGGCAGTCAGGCTACTCCTCCGAGCCGGCGTCGTAAACCCGCTGCCGCGCCCGCCGCCGGCGCAGAGCGCCCCTGTGGAGCAAGAGCGACGCACCCGGCACAGAGCGGTGACACACACGTGGCGGTGTCAGGCACCGTCACGTGTGTGTCACGAACTGTCGCGGATGTGTGCCGATTTCTGCACAGCTCGCAGCGGTGCGTCTCGCGCAGTCGCTGCATGCCCCGAAACGCGAGACGCCCCCTCTGCGGCAAGGGGGCGTCTCGTCTGCGGGAGAAAGTCCGGGGCCGGCGGGCGGCATCGGCCCCGTATGTTGGACGAGGGCACGTCCTTACTTAGTGAGTTGCCGCTCCCGCGGAAAACTTGCGCGCGACTTTCGCGGTATCGTGCGGATCCGTGCGCGGGCGACTCGGAGCCCTCGAGGAACGGCAGTTCCTGCTCCTCTGGATCGGGCAATCGACGTCGGCGCTCGGCGACGCGATCAGCGGCATCGCGCTCGCGTGGGCGGTCTTCGAGATCGGCGAGTCGGCCTCGGCGCTCGGCCTCGTGCTGGCGGCGTTCACGGCTGGCCGCGTCGTCTTCATCCTCGTCGGCGGCGTCTGGTCCGACCGGCTCCCCCGGCAGCGTGTCATGGTCGCGTGCGATCTCGTCCGCGGCGGGACGCAGGCGGCGGTCGCCGCCGCCCTGATCACGGGCGTCGCCGAGCTCTGGCACCTCGTCGTCGCCGGGTTGCTCGTAGGCGGCGCGTCCGCGTTCTTCGGGCCGGCCTCGACAGGGCTCATTCCCGAGACGGTGAGCCCCGCGCGACTCCAGCAGGCGAATGCGCTGATGAGCACGTCGGGGAGCGCCGCCTGGCTCGCAGGGCCCGCGATCTCAGGCCTGCTGGTGGGGTTTCTCGGGGCAGGCGTCGCGTTCGCCGCCGACGCCGCGAGCTTCCTGGTGAGCGTCGTCTTCCTGCTGGCCCTGCAGCTACCGGCCCGTTCCGCGGCCGCGGAACGGCAGAGCTTCCTTGCGGATCTCGCCCACGGGTGGCACGAGGTGCGGAGCCGCAGTTGGATCATGGCCGCGCTCGTGGCCTTCTCGCTTTCGAACACCGCGATCGCCGCCTTCTTCGTGCTCGGGCCGGTGATCGCCAACGAGGAGCTCGGCGGAGCAACCGACTGGGGCCTCGCGATGACGATCGGAGCGGTCGGGGGTCTCGCGGGCAGCGTGCTCTTGATCCGCTACCGGCCCGTGCGGCCGTTGATCCCGTCGTTCCTCGTGATCCTCTTCGCCTCTGTCGCGCTGCTCAGCCTCATCCCGCCGGTGCCCGCCGTCGCGATCGGGGTGGCGAGCGGCCTGATGTTCATGGGCATCCAACTCGGGAACGCGCTGTGGCACACGATGATGCAACAGCACGTCCCGGCCGACGTGCTCTCCCGCGTCAGCTCGTACGACTGGCTCGTCTCGCTCGTCTTCATGCCGCTCGGCTACACGCTCGCGGGCCCACTCGCCGACACGATCGGCCTCGACACGACGCTGATCGCGGCAGCGATCCTCTCCGCCGCCGCGAACCTCGGCGTGCTGCTCGTGCCGAGCGTTCGCAACCTCCGCCGGCTGGACGAGCCGGCGCCCGCGGCAGCCTAGGCGCGCTTCTTCTTGATCGGCACGTGAATCGGCCGGCCGAGCGCCACCAACCCGGCTTCCTTGATCGCCTCCGAGAGCGTCGGGTGAGCGGCGATGCCGTCCGCGATCGTCTCGACCGTGGCCTCGGCGTCGAGCGCGACGACGCCAGCCTCGATCAGGTCGGTCACGTGCGGCCCGACCATGACGAGGCCGAGCAGCTCGCCGTACGTCGTCTCGTGGATCGACTTGACCCAGCCGACCGTCTCGTTCTGCATCACCGCGCGGGCGTTCGCGACCCACGGGAACATCCCGACGGCGACGGTGTCGCCGTAGCGCTCACGCGCCTGCGCCTCGGTGAGGCCGACACCGGCGATCTCCGGATCGGTGTAGATCGGGCGTGGCACGGCCGGATCGCCGATCGTCGCCTCGTGGGCCATGGCGTTCTCCGCCGCGATCTCACCCTCGCGGAAGGCGGTGTGCGCAAGCTGCCAGTACCCGGCGCAGTCGCCCACGGCGTAGATATGGGGCACGGACGTGCGCCGGTGGCCGTCCGTCGCGATCCCCTTGCGGTCGAACTGGACGCCCGCCGCCTCGAGCCCGAGCCCCTCGACGGTGGGGGCGCGGCCGACCGAGACGAGCATGAGGTCGCACTCGACCGTCTCCCCCTCGCCGAAGTGGACGACGAGGCCCGCGCCGGTCTCCTCCACCTGTGTGCACTGTTTCGCCAGGTGGAGCGCGATCCCGCGCCGCCCGAACTGCTTGGCGAGCTCCTTCGCGGCGTCGGCGTCCTCCTGTGGAATCAGCGTCGGCAGCATCTCGACGATCGTCACCTCGCTGCCGAAGCGCTGGAAGATCGAGGCGAACTCGCAGCCGATGATGCCGCCGCCGAGCACGACGAGCCGGCGCGGCACCTCGGTCTGGGCGAGCAGCCCGGTCGAGTCCACGCAGCGCGCCGAGTCGAGGCCGGGGATCGGCGGCCGCAGCGGGTACGACCCGGTCGCGACGACCGCGCTGCGGAACGTGACGTCCTCTGCGCCCTCGACGGCGAGCGTGTTCGGGCCGGTGAAGCGGCCCTCCCCCTGCACCCACTCGACGCCGTTCGCCTTCAGGAGCGAGGCGACGCCGCCGGTCATCTGCGTGACCACGGAGTCCTTCCACTCGTTCGACTTCGCGAAGTCGAGGACCGGCTCGCCGACCTGCACGCCCAGCAAGGGGAGAGTGTCGTGGGCCGCCTTCAGAGCGTGCGCGGTCTGCACCCAGGCCTTCGTCGGGATGCACCCGACGCGCAGGCACGTGCCGCCGAGCGCCGGCTCCCGCTCGACCAGGACGACCTTGGCGCCGAGCTGTGCGGCGCGGATCGCCGCGGTGTACCCGCCGGGACCGCCTCCGAGGACGGCGACGTCACATTCCATTGCTGCTCTCCAATCTCGGTGTCGGTGCCGATGCTAGCGGCGCAGGAAGCGCAGGTCGTGGGGGCCGCACGAGCACATCGTCGTCGCGGCAGAGTGGTGCGCGCGGAGGGCTAGAGCGCGAGCCCCGGCTCCTCGAGCAGCTCGCGCAGCGTGCGCAGGAAATCGGCGCCGTCGGCACCGTCGATCGCCCGGTGGTCGCACGTCAGCGTCATGTGCATGAGCGGTCTGACGGCGAGCTGTCCGTCGACGACCACGGGACGCTCCTCGATCGAGCCGACGGCGAGAATCGCAGCCTGCGGCGGGTTGAGCACGGCGGTGAACTCCTCCACGCCGAACATGCCGAGGTTCGAGATCGTGAACGTGCCGTCGGCGAGGTCGGCGAGGGAGAGCTTGCCGGCGCGCGCGCGGGAGACGAGATCGGCCCGGGCCGCCGCGATCTCGGCGAGCGGGCGGCGGTCGGCGTCGCGGATCACCGGGACGACAAGTCCGTTCGGCGCCGCGACGGCGATGCCGACGTGCGCGGACCGGAAACGGTGAATCGCCTCGCCGGCGAAATGGGCGTTGACGGCGGGATGACGGACGAGCGCTGCGGCGGCGAGCTTCGTCAGCACGTCGTTGACGGTCGGCTTCGGCTCACCCTCGGCGACGCGCGCGACCAGCTGCTCGCGCAGGGCGAGAACCCGCGTCATGTCGGCCGAGACGGAGAGCTGGAAGACGGGCGCCTGCCACGCCTCGGTCAGCCGCCGGGCAATCGTCTTGCGTGTCTGCGAAAGCGGGACGACCTCCGCCTCGGCGGCGGGAACGAGAGCGGCGGCGGCCCGGGGTGGCGGCCCCGCGGCGGCGAGCGTGACGTCCTCGGCGACGACGCGGCCCTCGGGCCCGGTGCCCCGGACGCCGGCGAGCTCCACGCAGCGCTCGCGGGCGAGCCGGCGGGCGAGCGGCGACGCCTTGACCCGCGCTGCGCGCGGCTCTCCTTCAGGCTCGCTGGAGGGCGGCGGCACGGGGTCCGACGGCGGCGTCGGCTCCTGCTTCGGCGCTTCCACGACCGGCGACGACTTCGGCGCCGCAGGCACGTCCTCGCCGGCGTCGCCGATCCGGGCGACGAGCGTTCCGACGGCCGCCTCGCCCTCGCGCACGACGATCGCGAGCAGGACGCCGTCCGCCTCCGCCTCCACCTCCTGGGTCACCTTGTCGGTGTCCAGCTCGTAGAGCGGCTCGCCCTTGCGCACGGGCTCGCCCTCGGCCTTCAGCCAGCGGACGATCGTCCCTGCCTCCATCCCCTGGCCGAGCCGCGGCAGCCTGACTTCAGTCGCCATGTCTCCCCACGGTACGGCGGATGGCGGCGAGCACGTCGGCGGCATGCGGCACGCACCACTCCTCGAGCACCGGCGCGAAGGGCAGCGGCGCGAACCTCGCCCCCACGCGCTCGATCGGCGCGTCGAGGTAGTCGAAGGCGCCGTGCTGGATGACGGCCGCCAGCTCGGCACCGAAGCCGCCCCGCGTGACCGCCTCGTGCGCGGTGACGCAGCGCGTCGTCTTGCACACCGATGCGACGATCGCCTCCTCGTCGAGCGGCAGCAGCGTGCGCGGGTCGACGACCTCGACCGAGATCCCCTCCTGCTCGGCCTCCTCGGCCGCCCGCAGGGCCTCGTGCACGAGACGGCCGATCGCGACGACGGTCACGTCCTCGCCCTCGCGGTGGATCCGGGCCTTGCCGAGCGGGATCGGCACCAGCTCGTCGGGCACGGGGCCCTTGATGGGGTAGAGCGTCCGGTGCTCGAAGAAGACCACCGGGTTGTCGTCGTAGATCGACGACCAGAGCAGCCCGCGCACGTCCTGCGGCGTCGACGGGAAGACGACCTTCAGCCCCGGCACGTGCGTGAACCACGATTCGAGCTGCTGCGCGTGCTGGGCGCCGGGCGACCAGCCCGCGCCGCCCTGCGTCCGGATCGTCAGGGGCACCGTCAGCTGGCCGCCGGACATCGTCCGGTGCTTGGCCGCCTGGTTGACGATCTGCTCCATCGACAGCGTGAGGAAGTCCTCGTACATGATCTCGACGATCGGGCGCATGCCCTGGATCGCGGCGCCGATCCCGGCGCCGACGATCGCCATCTCGGAGATCGGGGTGTTCCGTACCCGTTCCGGGCCGAACTCGGCGACGAGCCCCTGGGTGACGCCCATCGAGCCGCCCATCTCGGCGATGTCCTCCCCCATCAGGAAGACGCGATCGTCGGCGCGCAACGCGCTCGCCAGGGTGTCGCGGACGGCCTCGCGGTAGGTCAGCTCACGCATAGACCCACTTGAGGGCGTCCTCGGGCCTCGGGTCCGTGCCTGCCTTTGCGAAGGCGACCGAGGCCTCGACGATCGCCGCGATCTCGCGCTCGAGCGCCTCGACCTCTGTGTCCGAGAGCTCGAGCCTCGCGCGCAGCTTCGGCAGCGGGTCCTTCGTGTCCCGCAGCAGCCGCAGCTCGTCCTTGTCCCGGTAGGTCTGGGGATCGCCGACGTAGTGACCGGTGAGCCGGAATGTGCGCAGGTGGACGAGGACGGGGCCCTTGCCCGAGACCGCGTGGGCGCGCGCAGCGGCAGCGGCCTCGTAGACGCGCTCGAGGTCCTGGCCGTCCGCCTCGATCGCCTTCATGCCGTAGGCGGCGGCGCGCTTGCAGAGATCGTCGACCGGGATCTGCTGCGCCGCCGGCGTGGACTCGGCCCAGCCGTTGTCCTCGAGCACGAACACCGCCGGGACGCTCCAGAGCTGGGCGAGGTTCAGCGACTCGTGGAAGGCGCCGGTGTTCGTCGCCCCGTCGCCGAAGAACGCGACGGCGACGCGCCGCTCGCCTCGCAGCTTGAAAGCGAGGGCTGCGCCGACGATCCCTGCGAGGCCTCCGCCGACCACGGCGTTCGCGCCGAGATTGCCGCGGGCCACGTCGTAGAGGTGCATCGAGCCCCCGTAGCCGCCCGAGCAGCCCTCGACCTTCCCGTAGAGCTCCGCCATCAGCGCATTCGGGTGCGTGCCCTTGGCGAGCGTGTGCCCGTGCGCGCGATGGGTGGACGCGATCACGTCGTCGGGCTGGAGTGCCGCGCACACGCCCGAGGCGCAGGCCTCCTGTCCGATCGTGACGTGGAGAAAGCCCGCGAGATCGCCCGCGCGGAAGCGCTCCTCGACCTTCTCCTCGAAGCGCCTGACCAGCAGCATCTCGCGGAAGAGCTCACGTAGACGCTCGTCGGAGAGACCGTACCGACCGGTGTGTGGCTTGCCCGCGACCTTCGCCATCGTGAGCAATTATGCTCATCGTCCGTGAAGCTCGTCGACCAGTGGACGCGGATCGAGTCGAGCCTGCCGGAGGGCTGGGGCAGTGCGCGGGTCTCGCTCGAGATCGAGGATTCCGCCGCGCGCGCCCGCTCCGCGGCGCTGCTCGGCCCGGCGAGCCCCGGCGTCTCGGGGAACGAGCTCCTGTTCGAGGTCGAGCGCCGGGGCGGGCCCAACGGCCCCGACGGCGTGCGCCGGCTGCTCGCGCGCATCGACGAGGAAGCGCTCGCGGGCACGCTCGCGGTGCTCGGGTCCGAGCGCGCCGAGGCGCCGCCCGCGCGCGTCCCCTCCTCTCTCGCCTCCGACTGGGACGGCGCACTCGCCCTGCTGCCACCCGACTGGAGCGACCTTCACTGCGAGCTCGAGCTCGCGTCGAGCGACCACCTCGACCGGGCGGCGTTGCTCGCCGCGCCGCTGAACCCGGTGCGCGACCGCTCAACGCTCGCGTTTCGGTTCCGCGTCGCGCAGCGGTTCGGCTACGGCGCCTCGCCCGGCATGGCCCGCCGCTGCCTCGAGCGGCTCGACGCGGACGGTCTCGGCGGCTCTGTGCGGGTCCTGCGCGCGCTCTCGGACACGCACAACGCCGCGACGCAGGGCCCGGTCTGGCGCGTCGGCGGCAAGACCGTCTGAGCCGCGGTCGCGCGCCCGCTCTCTACGTGACTCTGACCATGCCGCGCATCGCAGCGCGGTGCGCATCGCAGACGAAGGTGAGAATGCCCTTCTTCAACGTCACCGTCCAGGTCACGGTGCCGACGAAGGGCACGGTTGTCGCCTTGCCCTGCCCGAGGAGGCGGAAGTTGTGGCGCTTCGAGCGGTCACGCACGGTGATCGCGTACGTTCCGGCCTTCAGCGTCTTCACCGGCCTGCCGGCCGCATCGGTGAGCGAGATCGTGAAGCCGGGGCCGACGGTGCCGACGAGCCTCGTGGGGGACGGCATCGCGGTCGTCGCCGGGGGCGTCGAGACGGGGCCGCCCGCGCCGACCTTGAAGGTGCCGCGCAGCGAACTTGCGTGCGGGTCGCAGAAGAAGGCGTAGGAGCCGTCCGTCAGCGTCACCGTCCAGGTCACCTTGCCCACGAACGAGACGTCCGTGAACCTGTCCACGCCGGGGCCCCTGAGGTGAAAGTCGTGCTCGTCGGCCTGATCGTCCACGACGACGTCGTACGTTCCCGCGTCGAGCTGCGTCACGCGGCTGCCGCCAGCGTCGGTGAGGGAGATCGTGAACCCCGGGCCTACAGAGGCGAAGAGCTGCGGATTCGCCGCGGGCGCGACCGCAGGCGCGAGCAGCGCTGCTGCGACGGCGACGGCGAGGAAGAGGGCTCGGGGCGCGCGTGGCATCGTCAGGACCCTACGCGCCAAGGTTCGGAGTGGATTGCCCGCCGCGGTGTCGCCGCGGTAGATTGTGGCCTCAGTGGCACTCGGCCGGGACGCGAAGATCAACCTCATCAAGCGGGTGCCGCTATTCGAGCACTGCTCGAGGCGGGAACTGGCCCTGATCGCACGGATCGCGGACGAGCTCGATCTGCCGGCCGGCAAGGATCTCACGCGTGAGGGAGAGCCCGGCCGGGAGTTCCTCGTCCTGCTGGAAGGGACCGCGGAGGTGCGCAGGCAGGGCACGAAGGTGGCCTCCCTCGGCCCGGGCGACTTCCTCGGCGAGATCGCGTTGCTGATCGACGTCCCGCGCACTGCGACGGTCACGACGACGTCTCCGGCGCGCGCGCTCGTCGTGACCGCGCATCACTTCAGGCAGGTGCTCGCCCGGTCGCCCGAGACGCGGGTCAAGCTCGTCGAGGCGCTCGCCGCGCGCCTCGCCGTCACGAGCCTCTGAGCTCGGCGTCGAAGCGGTCGCGCAGCGCGGCGACGATGCGCTGGCGCAGCGCCTCGCCGTCCTGGTCCGACAGCGTCCGCTCGGGGGACTGGAACGTGAGCCGGACGCCGACCGACTTCCGGCCCTCGCCGACCTGCTCGCCACGGTAGACGTCGAAGACGCGCGCCTCGCGCAGCTCGGGCCCGGCCGCCTCGCGCAGGGCGGCGATGAGCTCGCCGGCCTCCACGTCCTCGGCGACCGCGACCGCGAGGTCCTGCCGGAGTGCCGGGTAGGTGATCACGTCCTCGTAGTGGATTCGCTCGGGCACCTCCTCGAAGAGCGTCGCGAGGTCGAGCTCGAACGCACCCCAGGTCCCCTCGAGCAGCGTCGGGTGCAGCTCGCCGACCCAGCCGGCAGCCGTGCGGGCCGCTTTGCCCGGGTGGAGGAACGGCTCCACCGCGCGGGCGAACGCGGGCTCGAGCTTGAGCGCGGCGTAGAGCGTCTCGACGGCGCCCTTCGCCCGGAAGTAACCGCCCTCGACGATGCCCGCCACGTGCCAGCGCTCGTCGGGCAGCTCGCCGGGCGCGGCGGGCAGGTAGACCCGCGCGATCTCGAAGAGGGCGATCCGCTCGTTGCCGGCCTCCGCGTTGTGCCGGGCGGAGCCGATCAGGCCGTGCAGGAGCGTCGTGCGCAGGACGGCCTGCTCGCTCGTCAGCGGATCCGGCAGACGCAGAGCGTCGGGGTTCGGGTCGTCGGCGACGAGGCTCCACGTGTAGGCCTCCGAGAAGCCGGCACCGGCCAGCGCATCCTCGACGAGGCGGCGCAGCCGTTGCTCCTGCGTCAGGCGACCCGCCATGTAGCGGCGCTGCGGCAGCGTGAACGGCACGCGGTCGAGCACGGCGCGGGCGATCTCCTCGACCACGTCCACCTCGCGCGTGACGTCGCGGGCGCGCCACGTCGGGACGGTCACGCGCCAGCCACCGTCGACCGAGAAGCCGAGACGCTCGAGCAGCCCGCGCTGCTCGCCGGCCGGTGTCTCGACCCCGATCAGCGCGTCGGCGCGCTCGGGCCGGTACGCGATCGTCGCCGGGGGCGGCAGCTCGGCCGAGACGTCGGCATGACCCGTCCAGCGCGCGCCGGCGAGGTCGACGAGCAGTCGCGTCGCGAAGGCGGCGGCCTGCCCGGCAAGGTGCGGGTCGACGCCCTTCTCCCATCGGTTCGAGCCCTCCGTGCGCAGGCCGAGCCGTTCCGAGCTTCTGAGCATGCCGATCGGCTCGAAGTTCGCCGCCTCGAGCAGGACGTCCACGGTGGTGTCGGCCACCTCGGTCGCGGCGCCGCCCATGATCCCGGCGAGCGCGACCGAGCGCTCGCCGTCGGCGATCATCAGGTCGGCCGGGTCGAGCCGCCGCAGCTGGCCGTCGAGCGTGCGCAGCTCCTCACCGGGATGCGCGCGCCGCACGACGATCCTGCTGCCCGCAAGCGCCCCCAGGTCGAAGGCGTGCAGCGGGTTGCCGAGCGCGAGCATGACGTAGTTGGTGACATCCACGACGTTCGAGATCGAGCGCACGCCGGCCGCGTCCAGGCGGGCCCGCAGCCAGAGCGGGCTCGGGCCGATCCGCACGTCGCGGAAGATCCGCGCGATGTAGCGCGGGCAGCCCACGAAGTCCTCGATCGTCACGTCCACCGGCTCGTCGGCGGCCCGCGCCGGCTCGTGATCCGGGGGCGGCGGGTAGAGCTCCAGCTCGAAGAGGGCTGCGACCTCCCGCGCGATCCCGTACACCGACAGCAGATCGGGGCGGTTGCCGGTCACCTCGAGCTCGAGCACGTCGTCGGCGAGCGGTAGCACGTCGGCGAGCGGCGTCCCGGGCTCGTGATCCTCCGCGAAGACGATGATCCCGCTGTGGTCCTGGCCGAGCTCGAGCTCGCGCTCGGAGAGGATCATCCCCTCCGAGACCGCGTCGCGGAGCTTGCGGCGCTCGAGCTTCGTCCCGTCGGGCAGGACTGCGCCCGGCACCGCGACCGCGACCGTGGCGCCGGCGGAGAAGTTCCAGGCGCCGCAGACAATCTGCAGCGGCTCGGCCGCGCCGACGTCCACACGGCAGAGCTGCAGCCGGTCCGCGTTCGGGTGTTTGCCGGCTTCGAGCACGTGACCGACGACGAAACGGCCGAGATTCGCGCCCACGTCGCTGACCCCGCGGTGGACGACGCGCTCGACCTCGCACGAGGAGATCGCAAGGCGCTCGGCGAGCTCCGGGAGGGGCATCGTGACGGCGACGTAGTCGCGCAGCCAGGAGACGGGTACCTTCATCGCCACTAGAACTGCCCGAGCAGCCGGAGGTCGTTGTGCCAGAGCTCGCGCAGGTCCGGCAGCCCGTGCCGGAGCATCGCGATCCGCTCGAGGCCGAGGCCAAAGGCGAAGCCGGACCACTCCTCGGGGTCGTAGCCGACGAACTCGAAGAGGGCCGGGTCGACCATGCCGGAGCCGCCCATCTCGATCCACCCGGAGTGCTTGCAGACCCGGCAGCCTTCGCCGCCGCAGAGGAAGCAGGAGATGTCCGGCTCCATCGAGGGCTCCGTGAACGGGAAGTAGTGGGTGCGGAAGCGCATCCCGCGCTCGGCCCCGAAGAGCGCGCGCATCAGGTGGAGCAGCGTGCCCTTGAGATCGGCGAGCGTGATGCCCCGGTCGATCGCGAGCCCCTCGACCTGGTGGAAGATCGGCGTGTGCGTCGCGTCCGGCGTGTCGCGCCGGTACGCGCGGCCGAGCGAGACGATGTAGATCGGCGGCTGCTGCGTCTCCATCACGCGGATCTGCGAGGGCGACGTTTCCGTGCGCAGCAGACGGTTCTCGTCGAAGAAGCACGAGGCGAGCGGCGACCGCGCCGGGTGCCAGCTCGGGAAGTTGAGCCCCTCGAAGTTGTAGTGCGTCGTCTCGACCTCGCGGCCGTCCACGACCTCGTAGCCGAGGCCGAGGAAGACGTCCTCCGCCTCCCGCCGGATCTGCGTGATCAGGTGGAGACGGCCGAGCGGATACTCGGTGCCGGGCAGCGTGACGTCGACCGAGTCCTCGCGCAGCGTCCGGTCGAGCTCGGCCCCCTCGATGGCGGCCCGCCGCGTGCCGACGGCGGCCTCGAGCCGCTCACGCAGCGCGTTCAGCGCCATCCCCGTCTCGCGGTCGCGCACCTCACGGAGCGCCTGCGGGAGGTCGGCCTTGCGGCCGAGGAAGCGGATCCGCGCCTCCTCGAGGTCGTGCAGGCTCGTGGCGGCCGCGATCGCGCCCAGCGCCTCTGTTTCCAGGGCTTTCGAGTCCATCGGGCGACTGTATCATCGCCCCTCTTGGCCTCTTCCTACGACGCGTTCGCCCAGATCTACGACGCCTGGTCGGCCCACATGACCGAGGACGTCGCCTTCTACGTCTCGCTGGCGCGCGAGGCGGACGGGCCGATCGTCGAGCTCGCCGTCGGCAACGGGCGTGTGGCGATCCCCGTCGCGCAGGCGACAGAGGCGCGCGTGATCGGGATCGACTCGTCCGCGGCGATGCTGGCGCAGGCGCGCGAACGCGCCGCGGCGGCCGGAGTCGAGCTCGACCTGCGCGAGGGCGACATGCGCGACCTCGCGCTCGAGGAGCCGGCCGCGCTGATCACGTGCCCCTTCCGTGCGCTCCTCCACCTGCCGACGTGGGCCGACAGGCGGCGCGTGTTCGAGCGCGTCGCGGCCTCACTCGTGCCCGGCGGGCGCTTCGCGTGGAACGCGTTCGTCTTCGACCCCCACATCGCCGCAGCGAACGACGGCGTCTGGAGCGAGCAGGGCGGCGTCCGCCACCGCGTCGACCACGTCCCGGCCGACAACCGCATCGACATCACCCTCGAAAGCGGCGCCCGGATCTCGCTCTGGTGGGCGACCCGCGGCGAGTGGGAAGGCCTGATCGACGTCGCCGGGCTCGAGGTGGAGGCGCTCTACGGCGGCTTCGAGCGCGAGCCGTTCGACGAGGGCGCGCGCGAGTTCGTGTGGGTGGCACGGAAACCGGGATGAGCTTGTACGACTCGATCGCCGAGCTCTACGACCCGTGGAGCCGCAGCGTCGTCGAGGACATCGGCTTCTACGTCGAGGAGGCGGTCGCCTCAGGCGGGCCTGTCGTCGAGCTCGCCGTCGGCACCGGGCGGATCGCCGTCCCGACGGCGAAGGCGGGGATTCCGGTGGTCGGCGTGGACGCCTCTGCCGGCATGCTCGACGTGGCGGCCGACTACGCGCGCGCCGAGGGCGTCTCCGACCTGCTCGACCTCCGCCTCGGCGACCTGCGCGCGCCGCCCGTCGCCGAGCGCGTGCCGCTCGTCACGATCCCGTTTCGCTCGCTCCTGCACATGACGACCGAGCCGGACCGCCTCGCGGCGCTGCGCGCGGCGCGCGGGCTCCTGCTCCCCGGCGGCCGCCTCGTCTTCGACGTCTTCGCGCCGGGCCGCGACGACGTCGAGACGACGCACGGCCGCTGGCTCGAGCGGGAGGCGGGCATCTTCGAGCGCGCCGACTGGGACGAGAACGCGCGCACGTTGACCCTCTCGGTGCGCGGCGGCGAGCAGGCGGCGACGATGACGCTCGCCTGGCTCTCGCCGCCGGAGTGGCACGCGCTCGTGGAGCGGGCCGGCCTGGCCGTCGAGGCGCTGTACGGCTGGTTCGACCGGCGCCCGTACGCCGGCCAGGAGGACTTCGTCTTCGTCGCTAGGCGACCGGCGTGACGGGATCGCCGACGCGCACGAGCCCGGGCTCGACGACGTCGGCGTAGACCCCGAACAGCAACAACTTGCCGTCGACCTCGCCGCGGTAGTCCTTGATCGCCCGCAGCGTGTCGAAGTCCCGGTAGCCGGTCGCCGGATCCTGCGTCGTCACGGCACAGCGCGGCACGGGAGCCGGGATCCGGAGCAGCGCCTCACCCACCCGCACGTCGCGCCCGATCCACTCGTCCTCCTCGTGCGCCGTGCAGCCGTCGAGCTCGAGCAGCATGCGGAACCGGCGCGGATCGAGCACGGTGTTGAGACCGCCGCGCCGCGAGAGCTCCTCGATCGAGGCGTGGGAGACGAGCGTGACGACGTGGACGTCGGTGCCGTTCGTGACGTCGTCCACGCGCACGAGGCGCAGCTGCTCGCCCGTGTAGGCCGACAGGGCCTCGGCCCACGGCCCCTCGACGATCCGGCCGGGCACCGTGCGTTGCCCGTAGAAGTCGGTTTGCACCGCGTCGCCGAGCGTGACTTCGCCATCGACCGCGTCCACGTACGGAATGCGGAGCTGGAGCCGGCCCGTTCGTGCGTCCCACGCGGACCGAACCTGCACGAGCGCGCCGCAGCCCGAGCCGTTGAAGAGACGTCCGTCGGCGTCCACGATGTGGAAGCGGCGATCGTCCTCGACGCCGTGCTCTCCGAGCCGGATCTCGCCGGGGTGGTGCAGCCCCAGGCTCTTGACCGGAGCGGTGTTGATACGGGCTACAGCAGCGATGTCGAAAATCTATCTGGCGGCTCCGGCCGGGATCGTAGTAGGGTGCGCCCGTGGTCGTCGTGATCGTCCTCGTCGCCGTCGTCGTCCTCGCCGCGCTCCTGCTCGCAGTGCTCTACAACCGGCTCGTCCGGCTGCGGAACAGGGTTCAGAACGCGTGGGCCCAGGTCGACGTGCAGCTCCGGCGCCGCTACGACCTCATCCCGAACCTCGTCGAGACGGTCAAGGGCTACGCCGCACACGAGCGCGCCGTCTTCGAGGAGGTGACGGAGGCGCGCACGCGCGCCCAGGGCGCCCGCTCGGTCGAGGAGGCGGCGGGAGCCGAGAACGCCCTCACCGCGGCGATCGGACGCCTGTTCGCGGTCGCCGAGGCCTACCCCGCGCTGCGTGCGACCGAGAACTTCCAGCAGCTCCAGACCGACCTCACCGACACCGAGGGCAAGATCGCGGTCTCGCGGCAGGTCTACAACGACACGGTGCTGACGTACAACAACGCGATCCAGACGGTGCCCGCGAACATGGTGGCCGGCCTCTTCGGCTTCACGGCGAAGACCTTCTTCGAGATCGAGGACGCGGCGCGCGAGGCGCCGCAGGTCCGCTTCCAGGCCTAGCTCGATGCGGCGCGCGCTCGCGCTCGCAGCGCTCGCCTGCCTCGCCTTCGCCGGGCAGGCCGGGGCGAAGGACTTCACGCTACCGGCCGCGCAGGTGTCGGTCGAGGTCGCGGCTGACGGCTCGGTCGCCGTCTTCGAGCAGATCACCTTCGACTTCTCGGGCGCCTTCAGCGGTGCCTATCGCGAGATCCCGCTGCGGCCGGGCGAGTCGATCGACGCGGCGCTCGTGACCGAGGACGGCCGCGCGTACGGCCCGGGGGCCTCCGCCGAGCTCGGGTCGGCCGGTGCGCCGGACACCTTCGGCACGGTGCGCACCGAGCGCGGCCTGCGGATCGTCTGGCACTTCGCGGCGAGCTCGGAGCGGCGCACGTTCGTCGTCAGCTACCGGCTGCTCGGCCTCGCCGTCGCCCACGACGACGTCGTGGACGTCAACCTGAAGGTCTGGGGAAGCGAGTGGCAGACGGGGCTCGGCAGTCTCGAGGCAGGCATGCGCGGCCCGGCCGCCGTGGAGCGGGCCTGGGGGCACCCGGTCTGGGTGCGCGGCGACGTGACGCTCGACGGCCGCGCGGCGGTGCTGCGCGCCCTCGACGTCCCCGCCGGCCAGTTCGTCGAGCTGCGGGCGCTCTTTCCCCGCTCCGCGTTCACGTCCACCGCCGCGATGAACGTGAAGCCCGGGCCGGCGCTCGAGGCGATCGTCGCCCAGGAGCTGGGCGACGCCGCCCGCTTCGAGCGCGACAAGCAGCGCATCGACGACGCGATCGCGCACATCGGCCGCACGCTGCTGATCCTCCTCCTGCTCGCCGTCGGCCCTGCCCTCCTGCTCGTCGCAGCGGTCTGGTGGCTCTACGGCCGCGAGCGGCGCACGTCCTACGACCGCGAGTACGAGCAGGAGCCCCCGACCGGCACGGAGCCGGCACTCGTGCCCGTGCTGCTTCGCCAGGGCGGCGAGCCCGGCTCCTACGAGTTCACGGCCACGCTCTTCGACCTGATCCGGCGCGGACGCTACAAGGCCGCGCCCGTCACGACCGAGAAGTCCTCCTGGGGCGGCCTGCAGAAGGAGCAGGTGGCCGACCTCGAGCTCTCGCAGGGCGAGCAGCTCGAGCTGACACCGTTCGAGCGGCACGTCGCAGATGTCGTGGACGACGTGCTGACGGAAGGCCCCGAACGCCTCTCGCGCTTCCGCGACCGTCTGGACGACGACCGCCGACGGAACTCGGAGCGGTTCACGAGCTTCAAGGAGGCGGTCGGTGCCGAGGTGCGGCGCCGCAAGTGGCTCCTGTCGTCGGGTGTGGCTCCGCTGGGCGTGGCGGCCGCAGCCTTCGCGCTCGCCGGCGTCGCCCTGCTCTGGATCGCGGTGGACGGCTGGCGGCCCGTGTGGCCACGCTGGACCGACGTCGTGCTGGCCGCGCTCGGGGCCTGCGCCATGGCGAACGCCGGCGTGACCGCGATCGCGCTCGCGGGTCGCCGTCTGTGGAAGCGCCGCACGAAGGCGGGCCAGGCCGAGGCCGAGCGCTGGGAGGCGTTTCGCCGCTACCTGACCGACTTCCCGCGCCTCCAGGAGGCTCCTCCGGCGACGCTCGCACTCTGGGAGCGCTTCCTCGTCTACGGCATCGCGTTCGGGATCGCCGAGCGCGTCCTGCAGGGCGCGCAGCTGCACATGCCGGCGGAGCTGCATGCCGCGAGCACGATCTACTGGATCAGCCCGACCGGCGACCTCGGCTCCGGCGCGAGCGCGCTCGCGATCGGCGATCTCGCGTCGGGCTTCGGCTCGGCCCTCTCGCCCCCCTCGTCCGGCTCGGGCGGCGGTGGGGGCGGCTTCTCAGGCGGAGGAGGAGGCGGCGGCGGAGGTGGTGGCGGCGGCGCCTGGTGACGCGCGGCAGCCTCAGGAGCGGCGCGAGCGCTCGTAGAGCGCGAGCGCGCCCGCGACCGCGACGTTCAACGACTCGGCCGGCCCGGGGGTCGGGATCGTCGCTCTCTCGGCGCAGGCCGCGAGCACATCCTCGGGCAGCCCCTCCCGCTCGGCACCGAGCACGAACGACACGGGCCCGGCCAGGTCGACCTCGGCGAGCGGCCGGCCGCCGTGAGCGACGAGCGCGATCCGCCGTCCGGGAGCGTCCTCGAAGCCGACTAGCGGCACGCGGAAGACCGCCCCGGCCGAGGCGCGCAGCGCCTTTCCCCCGAGCGGGTCCGCGCAGCCGGCCGAGAGCGCAACCGCAGCGCCGAACGCGTCCGCCGCCCGGAGCAGGGTCCCCACGTTCCCCGGGTCGGCCACGTGCCACAGCGCGAGGCAGGACTCCCGCACGCCCCGCGGCAGGCCGTCCCGCCGGAAGACGCCGATCGTCCGCGCCGGGTGCGGCAGCGAGGAGACCGCCGCCAGCAGCTCCGGCAGCACGTTCTCGCCCGCCACGAGCAACTCGACCGGCTCGAGCCCGGCCTCGCGCCCCGCCGCGACGAGATCCTCCCCCTCGCAGGCGAAGAGGCCGAGCTCGTCGCGGGATTTCCGCCGCTCGAGCTTGCGCACGAGCTGCAGCTTCGGGTTCGAGCCCGATGTGATCACCGGAGAGCGCTCCGGGTCAGGCGGCCTTGATCTCCAGGGCGGCCTTGGCCTGCTCCGCGACCGCGGCGAACGCGGCCGGGTCGGAGACGGCGAGATCGGCGAGGACCTTGCGGTCGAGCTCGATCCCGGCCTTGTGCAGCCCGGAGATGAACTGGTTGTACGAGAGCCCGTTCAGCCGCGCCGCCGCGTTGATCCTGATGATCCAGAGCGAGCGGAACGTGCGCTTGCGGTTCTTGCGGTCGCGGTAAGCGTAGGCGAGCGAGTGCTCGACCTGCTCCTTCGCGTACTTGTAGTTCGTGCTCTTGAGGCCCCAGTAGCCCTTGGCCTGCTCGAGAACCTTGCGGCGCTTCTTGCGCGCGTGAACGGATCGCTTGACTCTCGGCATCTCAGCTCAGCCCCAGCAGCTTCTTGACGGACTTCGTGTCGCTCGCCGCGACGGGGTTGTCCTTACGGAAGCCCCGCCTCCGCTTCGACGACTTCTTCCCGAGGTTGTGGCTCTTCATCGCGTGGCGGCGCATCAGCTTCCCCGCTCCGCTCAGCTTGAAGCGCTTCTTCGCCCCGCTCCCTGTCTTCACCTTTGGCATCTGATTTCACTACTCCTGCTGTCTTCGTGGGCCCGAGCACC
>Ga0082335_1003136_pt1 | contig 28199 bp, 18 predicted proteins | sample Subgrocontami58m_FD_72375 | JGI IMG/M metagenome (GOLD analysis project Ga0082335, IMG submission 72375) | Subsurface groundwater microbial communities from S. Glens Falls, New York, USA - GMW37 contaminated, 5.8 m (SPADES assembly) (version 2) ...
CCACGATCACCCTGCCGAACCGCGAGTGTATGAGCCGGTGCAGCAGGTAGAGCACCGCGACCATCAGCACCAGCACGACGTAGTACCAGGTGATGTCGTCGGAAGGATCGAGCCCGAACCCAAGCCCCGAGCGCTGGGCGAGCGACATTCCGTCGTCGCCTCCATAGGCCTCCAGGGATACGAATACGTAGTAGAACATCTGCGCAAAGGCGAGCGTGATCATGATGAAATAGACGCCGCGCGTTGCGAGCGACAGCGCGCCGACCATCAGCGCGGCGAGCGCGGCCACGGCGACGGCCGCCGGCCACGCCAGCCAGGCGCTGTGGACGCCTTCCGCGGCGAGGATGCCGACCATGTAGGCGCCGCCGCCGAAGAACGCGGCGTGCCCGAAACTGATCATGCCACCGTAGCCGATCGCGAGGTTGAGGCTCGCCGCGGCGATCGCGTAGATCATGATGCGCGCCGCGAACACGATCTGGAAGTCATGCCCCGTGGCGCGCAGTACGAACGGCAGCGCAAGCGCCGCGAGAAGCGCGCCGGCGACGATGGTCCGGTACCGGGCCATGGCTCAGCCCCGCGCCGGGAAGAGTCCCTGGGGCCGGAAGAACAGCACCGCTGCCATGAGCACGTAGATCAGGACCGAGGACGCAGCCGCACCGGCGCTCGACGCGTATTGGGGGCTGAGGAAGGTGCCGAACAATGCCGGCAGCAATGCCCGCCCGAGCGTGTCCACCACGCCCACCAGCACCGCCCCCACGAATGCGCCGCGGATGGAGCCGATGCCGCCGATGACGATGACGACGAATGCGATGATCAGGATGTTCTCTCCCATGCCGACCTGCACGGCGAGGACCGGCCCGAGCAATGCTCCGGCCAGCGCGCACAGTGCCGCGCCGAGTCCGAACACGGCGGTGAAGAGCAGACGGATGTTCACTCCCATTGCCACCGCCATCTCGCGATTCGAGGCGCCCGCCCGCACCAGCATGCCGACCCGCGTGCGCGCCACGAGAACATACAGCAGAAGTGCCACCACCGCGCCTATGCCGAGAATCACCAGCCGGTAGCTCGCGTACTGGAATCCGGGCACGAGTTCGACCGGACCGGCCAGCGCCTCGGGCGGCTGCAGCAATATGGGCTGCGGTCCCCATACGAGTCGCACCACTTCGTTCGCGATCAGGATGATCGAGAAAGTGGCGAGCACCTGCGTGAGGTGGTCGCGCTGGTAGAGCGCGCGCACGATCGAGACCTCCAGTACCACGCCGATGGCTGCGGTTGTCGCGAGCGCGAGCGGCAGCGCGAGCCAGAAGGAGCCGGTCGCCTGCACCAGGCTCGCCATCAGGTAGGCGCCGATCATGTACAGCGAGCCGTGCGCCAGGTTGATCATGTCCATGATCCCGAACACGAGGGTCAACCCTGCCGCAAGCAGGAAAAGCATCAGGCCGAATTGGAGGCCGTTCAGCGACTGCTCGGCAATCAGTACGCCCGACATTTCTCAGCGTCTCCCTTGCTTTGGGCGGCGTACGGCGGCCAACCGAAGTCAGACAGATTAGAGATCATTTTGACAGCTATGTCAATCCGGCTGATCCGCACCGGCCTGACCATTCTAAAGCGCACCGGCATTCTGCGGCGCCGCATTTGACACACTAGTCAATATCATTCATCCTAGGCCGTCCGGGCGGGCGATTCGACGCCGTTGTGACGATTTGCGTGGCGAAAGGAGCGCCGGTGCGCGTTGAACCTGGAAGCTTGCACTTTCCGCTGAACGGCGTCGTCTACCACTCGACCGAGCAGGTCACGCGGTACAGAGGGACCGGGGCCTGGATATGGAGGACCATCGGCGACGAGTTGCGCAGCGCCGCAAGCTTGGCCAGCGACCGCGAATTCATCATCACCGACGAAGCTCGCCTGACTTATGCCGAGGTCGACCGGGCGTCCGAGTCGGTCGCGGCGGGCCTGCTCGACGCGGGGCTCGAGCCCGGGGACCGCGCCATCTTCCAGGCAGGTCCCGTGAAAGAACTGGTCATCGCCCTGTTCGGCTGCTTCAAGTGCGGCGTGATCCCCGTCTGCACGCTGCCCCAATTCCGGGAGCACGAGATCGGCCAGCTGGTCCGCCTCTCGGGCGCGAGCGCGTATTTCGTTCAAAGCGATTTCAGCCCCGGCTTTTCGCAAGCGGATTTCGCGAGGGACATGGTTCGCAGGAATCCGGCGATCGGGAAGCTCGTCGTCATGCGGGGCCCGGCACGCAGCGGCGAGATCTCTCTCGAAGACCTTGTCACAGGATATCCGGCGCCGCATTCGCGCGCGCGGACTCGCGCGGCGGACCCGGGTCCGTGCGACGTCGCCCTGTTCCAGTTGTCCGGCGGTTCGACCGGGGTGCCGAAGATCATTCCGCGCATGCACGCGGAATACCTCGGCGCCTCTTCGGCATGGAAAGGCCGGCACCGGCTTGGGCAAGACGACGTTTCGCTCTGGACCCTGCCGCTGATTCACAATGCCGGGATGATCCTGATGATGTTTCCGGCCCTGCTGGCGAGGGGAAAGCTGGTCCTGCAGCAGCGCTTCGACCTCGTCGCGCTGCTGACGGCGATCCAGACCCGCAAGGTGACCTACACCGGCAGCATCGGTCCCATCGCCGCGAGCATGATCGGCTACCCCGACATCGGCCGGTTCGACCTGTCGTCGCTGCGCATGATGTTCACGCTGACGCGCGCCGACGGGCTGGAAGAATGCACGGGAATCCCCTCGCAGCTGACCTACGGAATCACCGAGGGGATGCTGATGGCCTCCTCGCCGGACGCGCCGGCATCGATCCGGCATCGCAGCGTCGGCTGGCCGATCGGCAACGGCGACGAGATCAGGCTGTTCGCGCCGGGCAGCGAGCGGCCGGTTCCGCCGGGACAGGCGGGGGAGCTCTGCTTTCGCGGCCCTCACACGTTCAACGGCTACTACGACGCGCCTTCGCTGACTGCGGAGAGCTTCACTCCGGAAGGCTTCTTCCGCAGCGGCGACCTGATGCGCGAGCTCGTGCTCGATGGCCGGACGCACTACGTGTTCGAAGGGCGGCTGAGGGACAACATCAATCGGGGAGGCGAAAAGTTCGGCGCGGAGGAAGTGGAGAGCTTTCTGTGCCGCCATCCTGCCGTGAGCGAGGTGCGCGTGGTCTCGATGCCGGATCCGTTGCTTGGCGAACGGGCATGCGCATTCCTGATTCTCAGGCCGGGACATGCCGCCCCGAGCGTCGCTGACCTGGGCGAGTTCCTCCAGGCCCAGGGGCTCGCGAAGTTCAAGATTCCCGAGCGCGTCGAGATCACGAGCGAGTTTCCGCTCACGCGCGTCGGAAAGATCGACAAGCAGGCGCTGCGGTCCCGCATTCGGGACATTCTGGCAGACGAGAAAATAGCCCAAAGCTGACCCGCCCCTCCACGTGCGCCGCCGACTGCAGTCAGGCTTCGCGCTCCGTCCCGGTCGGGTTCGAATGCAGGAGTTAACGAAATAGTCTTATATTAGACATACTTGTCAGGTACCATGCTGGATTGGCGGTGCAGGTGCCGGCTGGGGAACGGCACGCTGTCCCGACCCGCCGACGCACGCCCGCCGGCACTCGTTGCCGCCGTCCGACAATTCATGGAGGAGAAAATGAGATACGTCGTCGCAATCCTCGCTTTTCTGCTGTGCACCGGAGCGCAAGCACAGGCCGTCCTGAAAATCGGTTACATATCGACCATGTCGGGTCCGCTCGGCGGCCTCGGTGTCGAGGTCCGCGACGGCTTCAATCTCGGCCTCAAGCACTCCGGCGGCAAGTTCGGCGGGCTCGAGGTCAAGATGTTCGTCGGCGACGATCAGGCGAACGGGGACGTCGGACGGCAGCTCATCGACCGCTTCATCAAAGGGGAGCGGGTGCACCTCATCACTGGAGTGCTCGCCTCGAACGTCCACGTAGCGGTCGGGCCCGCCGCATTCGCGGCGCGGGTGCCGTACGTGATCCCGAACGGCGGCCCATCCCAGTTCGCCGGCGAGGGGTGCAGCCCCTTTCTCTCGAGCACAGCGTGGCAGAACGACGCCTACCACGAGGCGGCCGGTCAATACGCAACCACCAAGGGCCTGAAGAACGTCTATCTTCTGGCTGCCAACTATCCTGCCGGACAGGATGCGCTGAAGGGATTCAAGCGCTTCTACAAGGGAAAGGTGGTCAGCGAGACCTACACCAAGCTCGGGCAGCTCGACTATGCGACCGAGCTCGCGCAGATCCGCGCGGCGAAGCCCGAGACGCTGTATGTGTTCCTCCCCGGCGGCACCGGCATCGCCTTCATCAGGCAATTCGTCGCTTCAGGGCTCTCGAAGGACGTTTCGCTGCTGCTGCCGGGATTCTCCGCCGACCAGGACGTCATTCCCGCGGTGGGCGATTCGCTGCTCGGTGTTTTCAACTCGGCTCACTGGTCGCCGGATTTCGACAATGCGGAAAACAAGCGCTTCGTCGATGAATTCCAGAAGGAGTACAAGCGGCTGCCGTCCTCGTACGCCGCCCAGGCCTACGATGCCGCACGTCTCATCGACGCGGCAGTGCGCAGCCTCAAGGGAAAGATCGAGGACCCGGCGGCGCTCGCCAAGGCGCTGCGCACGGTGAAATACGGGTCCGTGCGCGGGTCCTACACGGTGAACGTGAACGGCTACCCTGTCCAGGACTACTACCTGCGCGTGGTGACGAAGGACGCTTCCGGACGCATTACGAACCGGACCATGGGCAAGATCTTCGACAACCACAAGGACGCCTATTACACGGCGTGCAAGAAAGCTTCATGAGGCGGTAAATGCCTCGCCGGGGCGCCGGCGCGATCCGCGCGCGGCACGCCCCGACCGGGCTTGCGTCAATGGAGCGATATGTTCCTCGTTTCGGCGACGCGCTTCCATTTCGCGATCTCGGACTCGATCAGCCGCTGCATGTCCTCGGGGCTGCCCGGGCTCGCCTGGCCGCCCCAATCGGCGAAGCGCTGGCGCACGTCGGGCAACTCGAGCACGCGCCGCAATTCGCCATTGAGCCGATCGACGATCGGCCGCGGCATGCCGGCCGGGGCCGCGATCGCCAGGAACGAGATCGTCTCGAAGCCGGGCAGCGTTTCCGCGACGGCGGGCACGTTGGGCAGCGACGGCGAAGGTGCGGCCGAGGTCACCGCGAGCGCGCGCAGCTTGCCGCCCCGCAGCTGAGGCGAGGCGTTGGTGATCGCCTCGAAGAGCACGTTCATGCGGCCGGCGATCACCTCGGTCATCGGCTCGGAGCCTCCCCGATAGGGCACGAACGTCATCTCGATGCCGGCCATCGAGCTGAACATCTCGGCGAGCAGGTGATAGAGCGTCCCGATCGGCGCGCCGTAGTTCAGCTTGCCCGGGTTGCTCTTCGCATAGCCGATCAGGTCGTTCAGCGTCTTGAATTCCGAATCCGACGCGACGGCGATCACGATCGGGTACGTCACCAGCAGCGATATCGGCGAGAAGTCCTTCGTCGAATCGTAGGGAAGGTTCTTCATCGTCGCGGCCTGGGTGACGAAGCCCCCGATCATCAACAGCAGCGTATAGCCGTCGGGGTTCGCTTTTGCGACATAGGCGCTGGCGACCGTTCCGCCCGCGCCGGTCCTGTTCTCCACGATCACCGCGCGTCCGAGTCCGTCGGCCATCTTCTGCGCGACGATGCGGGCGCCGAGATCGGCATTGCCTCCCGGCGGGAATCCGACGATCAGCCTGATCGGCTTCGCGGGAAAGTCCTGCGCGGCTGACTGCATCGGCGCGACGCCAAGCGACAAGGCGAACAGCGCAGCGGCGCACGCCAGGGCGCGCGTACGGTTTGTGGCGTTCATGGGCTTGGTCTCCTTTGGCAGTGCGAAGATGCGTGCGCGCATCACTGCGCCCGCAGCACAAGGTTGCGGTACGCGTCCACCTCGCAGGCGAATCCCGGGGGCACGAGCACCGTGGTCGTCTTGTCGTCGATGAGCGCCGGCCCGACCACCTTGTGGCCCGGCTCCATCCTGTCCCAGTCGTAGGCCGGCGTCTCGACTGCCTGCGCATTCCCGTCGAACAGGCAGCGGCGCGGGCCGCGGCGGGCCCCCTCGACGCTGCCGGCTGCCTGCGCATTCGCCACCAGGCTCACCGGCCGCCGGGGCGCGGTCGCCTTCAGCCGGAAGGTCAGGAACTCCGCATCCCTCCAGGGCATCGAGTACGTATACATCTTCTCGTATCGCGTGTGGAAATTCTGCAGCAACGCCTGCAGCGTCTCTGCGGTCAACGTCTCGGCGGGCATGTCCACCTCGACTTCGTGGAACTGGCCGGCATAGCGCATTTCCACCGTCGGCTGGTAGGACATCTGCGACTCCGGAATACCGATGCGTGCGAAGTCCTCGCGCGCCTGCCGGCGCATGTCGGCGTACAGGCCGCCGATCTCGGACAAATCCAGCTGCTTCTGCCCGCGGAAGCACGAGCGCGCGTAATCAAGCCCCAGGTCTTTGGCGAACATGCCAAAGGCGCTCATCAGCGCGGCCACCCGGGGCACGATCACCATCGGGATCGACAGTTGCCGTGCGATGGCCGCCGCGTGTATGCCGCCGGCGCCGCCGCCGGCCACCAGAGTGAAATCGCGCAGATCGCGTCCCTGCTTGGTGCACACCTCCGTGATCAGGTTGGCCATGACGGTGTTGATGGTCGTGAATATCGCCTGCGCCGCCTGGTTGACGTTCATGTCGAGCTTGCTGCCGAGCCGGGCCACGGCCTGATGCGCGCGCGCTACGTCGAGCTTGATGTCTCCGCCAAGGAAATAGTCGGCAGGAATGTAGCCCAGCACCAGGTCCGCGTCGGTAACCGCCGCTTCCTCGCCCTTGCCGTAGGCCGCAGGCCCCGGGTCCGCGCCGGCGCTCTGCGGGCCGACCCGCAGCAGGCCCAGGGAATCGATGCTTGCGAGCGAGCCGCCGCCCGCGCCGACGGTCGGCACGTCCACCATCTTGATGGCGACGCGATGCTCGCCCACCCAGGACTCGGTGGTGGTGGGAATCTCACCGTCCGTGATGACGCAGACGTCGAAGCTGGTGCCGCCCATGTCCATGGACAGCAGATTGGTCTTCTCGTGCAGCGCGCCCAGGTAGGTCGCGGCAGACGGCGCCGCCGCCGGGCCCGAATTGAGCAGGTAGACGGCGCGGTCCACGCATTCATCCACCACCTGCACCAGTCCGTTGGCGAGCATCATCAAGAGGCGCCCGCGGAAACCCTGGTCCTTCAGGCCGCTTTGCAGCTTGCGCGCATAGCGGGTCACCGCCGGACCGATATAGGCGCTGACCACCGCTGTGGAGAAGCGTTCGAACTCACGCCATACCGGCATGGTCTCGTGCGAGGTGGTCACGTACGCCTCGGGGGCCATGTCCTGCACGATGCGCTTGGCCTTGAGCTCGTTCTCTCCATTGGCATAGGAATGCAGGAAGCATATCGCGATCGCGGTGCAGCCCTCGTCGAGCAGTTTGCGTGCAGCCGCGCGCAGCTTGTCCTCGTCAAGCGGCGTGTCCACCGTGCCGTCGTACAGGGTGCGTTCCTCCACCCCGAGGCGCAGATGGCGCGGAACCAGCGGCTTGTAGGGCTCGATAAAGACATCGAACATGGAGCCGTGCAGATTCTTGATGCCACGGCGCATCTCGATCGAATCCCGGAAGCCGGCGGTCGTGATCATGCCGACCTTGGCGCCACGCTCCGTGATCAGGATGTTGGTGCCAAGGGTAGTGCCGTGGACGATCTGCTCGACATCGCCGAGGAATTTCTCCAGCGATTGCCCATAGTGCGCGGCGGCCTTGCCCACTGCCGCGAAGAATCCATCGGTGGGGTCAATCGGGGTCGTCGGCGCCTTGAACCGCTGCAATTGCCCCGATTCCTCGAGTACCAGACAGTCGGTGAAAGTTCCGCCCACGTCGATCGTCAGCTGCTTCACGATGCTTCCTCCTTGCCGTCCCTAACCTTCCCTGCCCGCGCCGCTCTTTCCGCTACCCGGCCTGGGCGGGCACGATCTCGACAGTGAGCTTCTCCTCGTTGATCGCCACATCCCACTTCCCCTGCGGCTGCGAACGGAGACGCTTCGTTTCGGCTTCGTCCACGACGAAGGTCACCGGGTCGAGCGCAACGCCGTAGATCTTGTGCGCGGCCTCCACCGACACCATCTGGTTCTTCACATCCAGCGCGACCAGTTCGGCGGGACGTTCGGCGGGCAAGCCCACGCCGCCGCCGCCGCCGCTGATCTTGACCAACACGTCGCCTTTCCTGATCTCGACCATGCGGTGGGGCTTCACGCGGATCGGTTTGCCGCCTCTGACCATGAAAGTGCGCGAAAAGGGCGAGGGATGTCCGCCCTGAATCCCTTCTCCAGGCGTCATGTCGCCGTCGGAACTGCCGGTGGCCATGCGGCCGTCGGAGCCCTCGTTCCTCGCACGCCACTCGATGCCTCCGCCGCCGCGCCAGCGGCCCGCGCCCATCAGGTCCGTCGCCGCTTCCCACTTCAGCAGCCGCCACGGGAAACGTATTTCCATCTCCTCGGCGTTGCTGCGCATCACGGTGGCAAGGGACCCGATCGACAGCGGCCCGGTCGGGCCGTCATGTCCGGTCACCGCTCCCGCAGAGCCGTCGTAGTCGAACGTCGTGCGCACGTAGGGCTGGCCGTTGCGCGGATCGACGGCGGACACGTAATCGCCGCGGCGCTTGCCCCAGGCGGCCATCGCCCGATTGGGCCTTGCCTTGGCCAGCGCAGCGTGCACCGCGGTCGCAATCTGGTGGCCGACGTTGACCGGAGCGGCGCCCACCGTAGCCGGGTACAACGGATGAACCACGCTCCCCGGCGGGGTTATCACGGTGATGGGCCGCAGCGATCCCTCGTTGTGATAGTCGGCCAGCGCGGGATCGAACAGCAGCATCATGGAGCCCACGGTAATGGCGTAAGAGGCCGCGAAGGGGCAATTAACGAACCCCTTGCGCTGCGCATCGCTGCCGGTGAAGTCCACGCTGATGGCGTCGCCCTTGACGGTGATTTGGACCCGTACCCAGACCGGCTGATCGAGCAGGGTGCCGTCGTCGTCGGTGGCGGCCTCGCCGGAGTACGTGCCGTCGGGGATGGCGGAAATTTCCGCCCGCACTGCCCGCTCCGAGCGATCGAGCATTTCGCGAATGCATTCCATCACGGTGTCCCTGCCGTAGCGCCTGAGCACCTCCTGCACGCGCCTTTCGGCGAATCGCGTCGTGGCGACCATCGCATAGTTGTCGACCCGTACCGCCTCGGGCCAGCGCACGTTGTTCCAGATCAGGCGCATGACGTCCGTGCGCTCCTTGTCGTTCTCGAACACCTTGGTGGGGGGAATGCACAGCCCCTCCGCGTGGATGTCGTACGCATTGGGGAAATAGCCGCCGGGAAACGACCCGCCCGTGTCCATCTGATGGCCGCGCACCAGCGTGAAGAACAGCAACTCGCCCTCGAAGAATATCGGCCGGATGAAGCCCCAGTCCGGCAGATGCACGGTCATGCCTTTGTAGGGGTCATTGGTCAGGATGACGTCGCCCGGATGAAGATCGTCGCCGAACTCTTCCCTGACCGCCTGAATGGCGTACTTGGTGCCCATGAACTGGCACAGCAGACCCTGTGGCATCGCAACCGTGGAACCGTCAGCGAGCCAGATGCCCACCGACACGTCCTTCAACTGCGACATCAGGTAGCTCTGCGAAGTGCGGGTGACCATGTGGCGCATCTCGCGCACCAGGGTCTGAAACGCATGCCAGACGGTGGCGAGGGTAATCGGGTCGATCTTGGTCATGAGTCGTGCCTCCTCAATGGCAGGGAGAATCCGGATGCGCTTGCGCCGTCGCGCGGGCGCGAGCATTCGTCGCGCGGGCGCGAGCCTTATGGGCGACCGAGCACATGCAGCACGCCGGCGACGATTCTTTCCGCGGTCACGGTCAACTCCGCTTCCAGCGGCGGGCTGTAGGGAACGGGAACGTCGGGCACCGTCACGCGGCGCACCGGCGCCTTCAGCGACGCAAGCCCCTCTTCGGCCAGCGTCGCGGCGATCTCCGCTGCGACGCCGAAGCTGCGGTTGCATTCGTCGGCGATCACCGCGCGCCCGGTCTTCGCCACGGATTTCAGCACCGTGCCCCGGTCGAGCGGCGCGATCGAGCGCAGGTCCACGACCTCGGCGGAAACGCCGTGCTCGCGCTCCAGGACTTGCGCCGCGGCCAGCGCGCGCGGGACCGTGATCGAGCTCGCGATGATGCTCGCGTCGCGGCCCTCGCGGCGGATGCGCGCCTGCCCCACCGGAAGCATCGGCGCGCCCTCGGTCAACTCCGCCGTCTCGGCGAGCAGCAGCGCGTGGCTGATGAACACCGTCGGGTTGGGGCTCTCGAGCAGCGACCACTTCAACAGGTGGTAGGCGTCCTCGGCGCCGCCGGGCAACAGGACCTGCAGACCGGGCACCTGCCCCAGCATCGCCTGGGTGCGATGCGAATGCTGCGCGGCGCCGGCGCCCCGCATTCCGGCCAGCGAGCAGAACGTCACCGGAGCGGTGCTCTGGCCGCCGGACATGTAGTGAACGTTCGCCGCCTCGTTCACCACCTGCGCGAACGCCTGGAAGATGAAACTCCCCGTGGACAGGTCCACCGCGGGGCGCTGTCCCGCCAGCGCGGCGCCGATTCCCGCGCCTGCGAGCGCGAGTTCCGACACCGGCGCGACCAGGATGCGGTCGGAGAACTCGCGCAGCGCCGGCTCGAGCAGCGCGCGCGCCTCAGTATTGAGCCCCACGAAGCCGCTGCCGATCAGCAGCACGCGCGGATCCGCGGCAAGCGATTCCGAGATCGCCCTGGCGAGACCCTCCGCGAAACTGATCCTCATCGCCCCGGTCCCCCTTCCGCGAGGACGTGCCGGTAGGCTTCCTCTGCTGCGGGATACGTGCTGACGAGCGCGAACCGGACCGCGCCCGCGATTTCCTCCGTGATGCGCGCATCCAGTGCCTGCGCCTGCTCGCGCGTCAGCGCGCCCGCAGCGACCTGCTTGCGCAGATACAGGGAGAGCGGATCGCTCTGCTCGAGCCAGGCCGCCAAGTCGGCGCGGTCGGGATTCTGGCCGAATGCCCAGGCAAGCTTCCATTCTCCGCTCGGCAATTCGGGCCACAGCGGAAAGCTGCCGGGCCAGCGCGTGCAGCGCACCTCCACGAACCGCGGTCCGCCGCCGCTGCGCACCTCGGCCGCCAGCCGCTCGAATCCTCCGGCGAGCGCGTCGGCGTCGGTGCCGTCCAGGACCTCGGCGCGCAACTGCAATGCCTGCGGAACATCCGCCAATCGCGCGGCCGGCAACGTGGAGGAGGTGTACTGGCCACGCTTGCGCTGCGCGGGCGGGATGCTGTTGTTCTCGCACACGAACAGGATGGGCAACTGCCACAGCGAAGCAAGGATCATGGCCTCGTAACAGGCCCCCTCCTCGAGCGCGGCGTCGCCGAAGAACGCGACTGCGATTCCCGACCCTCGCCGCTTGCACGCGAGCGCCGCGCCGGTCGCCAGTGGCAGGCTGCCGCCCACCAGCGCCGAGGTCGAAGGAACGCCCAGTGCGCGCACGGCCATGTGCAGCGTGCCGCTCTTGCCGCGCGCATAGCCGCCCGATTTGCCGAGGATCTCCGCCATCATCCGGTCCGGCGCGGCGCCGCGGGCGAGCAGGTGCCCGTGATTGCGCCAGGTGCTGAACACGAAGTCTTCTTCGCCAAGCGCGGCGCACGCAGTCACCGCCGTGGCCTCCTGGCCGATGTACACGTGGTAGTGGCCCGGAAATCGCCCGGCCCTGGACAGCAGGATGCACTGCTCCTCGAACCGTCGGATGCGCAGCATCGCCGCGAAGCGCTCGGCCGGATCAGGCTTCTGCACGGTGCGCATTTTCCCGAATGAGGGTGGGCGGCAATTCCCCGCTCTTGCCGGCGCTCACTGCGCCCGCAGCACGAGGTTGTGGTACGCGTCCACCTCGCAGGCGAATCCCGGAGGCACGAGCACCGTCGTGGTCTTGTCGTCGACGAGCGCGGGACCGTCGAGCCGGTGGCCCGGCTCCATGCGGTCCCAGTCGTAGGCCGGCGTTTCCACGCGCTGCGGTTTGCCGTCGAACAGGCACTGGCGCGAACCGCGCCGCGCCGCCTCGACGCGGGTGGCCGCGCGCGCGCGCACCGCCATTTCCACCGGCCGCCGCGGCGCGGTCACCTTCAGGCGGAAGGTGAGGAATTCCACCGCGCGCCAGGGCATCGAGTAGGTGTACATCTTCTCGTACCTCGCATGGAAGCTCGCGAGCAGCGCCTGCAGCGACCCGGCGTCGAGCGTCTCCCCGGGCAGGTCCATCTCCACCTCGTGGAACTGACCGACATAGCGCATCTCCACCGTCGGCTGGTAGGAGAGCTGCGACTCGGGGATGCCGATGCGCGCGAAGTCCTCGCGGGCCTTGCGGCGCATGTCGGCGTACAGGCCGCCGATCTCCGCAAAATCCAGCTTGTTCTGCCGGCGCGCGCAGGAGCGCGCGTATTCGAGGCCCAGGTCCTTCGCGAACATGCCGAAGGCGCTCATCAGCGCGGCAACGCGCGGCACGATCACCATCGGGATGGACAGCTGGCGCGCGAGCGCGGCGGCGTGGATGCCGCCCGCACCGCCGCCCGCGACGAGCGTGAAATCGCGCACGTCGTGACCCTTGTTGGTGCACCCTTCGGTGATCAAGTTGGCCATGACGGTGTTGATCGTCGTGAACATCGCCTGCGCGGTCCGGTCGACGTCGAGCTTCAACTGGGCACCGGCGCGCGCCACCGCCTGGTGCGCGCGCTTGACGTCGAGCTTGATGTCCCCGCCCAGGAAGTAATCGGGAGGAATGTAGCCCAGCACCAGGTCCGCATCGGTCACCGCCGCCACCTCGCCCTTGCCGTAGGCCGCAGGGCCCGGATCGGCTCCGGCGCTCTGCGGACCCACCCGCAGCAGCCCCAGCGAATCCATCCACGCGAGCGATCCGCCTCCCGCCCCCACCGTGGGCACGTCCACCATCTTGATCGCCACCCGGTGCTCTCCCACCCAGGAATCGGTCGTGGTGGGGATCTCCGCGTCCTTGATCACGCACACATCGAAGCTCGTGCCCCCCATGTCCACCGAGAGCAGGTTCCTCTTGTCGTGCAGCGCCCCCAGGTACACCGCCGCCGAGGGTGCCGCCGCAGGACCGGAGTTCAGCAGGTACACCGCCCGGTCCACGCATTCGTCCACCATCTGCACCAGCCCGTTGGCGAGCATCATCAACAGGCGCCCGCGAAAGCCGCGCTCTCCCAGGCTGCTCTGCAGCTTGCGCGCGTAGCGCGTCACCGCCGGCCCGATATAGGCGCTCACCACCGCCGTGGAGAAGCGCTCGAACTCGCGCCACACCGGCAGGATCTCGTGCGAGGCGGTCACGTACACCTCCGGGGCCATCGCCTGCACCAGGCGCTTGGCCTTCAACTCGTTCTCGCCGTTGGCGTAGGAGTGCAGGAAACAGATCGCGATCGCCGTGCAGCCTTCGTCCAAGAGCCGCCGCGCCGCCCCGCGCAGTTCCTCCTCGTTCAGCGGCGTCAGCACCTGGCCCGTGTACAAGGTGCGCTCCTCGACCACGCGGCACAGGTAACGCGGCACCAGCGGCTTGTACGGCTCGATGAACATGTCGAACATCGAGCCGTGCAGGTTCCGGATGCCGCGGCGCATCTCGACGATGTCGCGGAAGCCCTTGGTGGTGATCATGCCCACCTTGGCGCCGTGCTCGGTGATCAGGATGTTGGTGCCCAGCGTGGTGCCGTGCACCACCTGCTCCACTTCGGCGAGGAACCGCTCCAGCGTCTGGCCGTAGTGCTTCGCTGCCTTGCGCACCGCGTCGAAGAAGCCCCCGGTCGGATCCTCCGGCGTCGTCGCCGCCTTGAACCGCTGCAGTTGCCCCGTCTCCTCGAGCACCAGGCAGTCGGTGAAGGTCCCGCCTACGTCGATCGTGAGTTGCTTCACCGTGCATCCTCCGTCTGCGATCCGACGGGCTTCAGCTCGATATCCAGCGTCTCCTCGTTAACCACGCCTTCGTAGCGCTGGGCGGGAGGCGCCGCGCGCAGCTTGCGCGTCGCGGCCTCGTCGACCTTCAGCGTGACCGGATCCACGACCACGCCGTAGATCAGCCGCGCGGCATCCGCGGTGACCTTTTCGTCGCGCACGTCCATGACCACCTTGTCGATCGGACGCTCGAACGGATCGCCGACGCCCGCGCCGCCGGCGCTCAGCTTGACGACGATGTCTCCCTGCTTGATCTCGGCCATGCGGTGCGGCTTCACCCGGATCTTCTGGTCGCCGCGAAGGATCATGGTCCGGCAGCGCGGAACGGGCTGGCCGCCCTGCGCGCCCTTTCCCTGCGTCACGTCGCCGTCGGAGCTGCCGGTCGCCATGCGGCCGTCGCTGCCTTCGTTCACCGCCCGCCAGTCGATGCCGCCGCCGCCGCGCCAGCGTCCGGCGCCGTTGAAATTCGAGCGCGCCTCCAGCTTCAGCATGCGCCACGGGAAGCGGATCTCCGCCTCCTCCACGCTGCCGCGCTGCACCGAGCCGAGCGTGTTCAGCGTCGTCGGGCCGGTCATGCCGTCGTGCCCCCAGACCGCGCCCGCGCTGCCGTCGTAGTCGAACGTGGTGCGCACGTAGCGCTCCCCGCTTCGCGGGTCGACGGCGAAGGTGTAGTCGCCGCGGTGCTTGCCCCAGCCGGCGATGGACCTGTCGGGCCGCGCCTTGCCCAGCGCCTCGATCACCGATTCGATGACCTGGCCGCCCACGTTGACCGGGCTCGCACCCACCGTCGCCGGATAATTGGCATTGGTCACGCTGCCCGGAGGCGCGATCACCGTTATGGGACGAAGCGAACCGGCATTGTGAAAATCCGCCAGCGCGGGATCCAGGTTGATCAGCACCGCCGCGGACGCCCGCGCGTAGGTGACCGCATACACGCAGTTGACGAAGCCGGGACGCTGGGCGTCGCTGCGCGAGAAATCCAGCGTGATCGAATCGCCCTTGATGGTCGCGTCCACCCGCACCGTCACCGGCTGGTCGAGAATGGTGCCGTCGTCGTCGGTCGAGGCTTCGCCGGTGTAGGTTCCGTCGGGCAGCGCCGCGATCTCGGCGCGCACCGCGCGCTCAGTGCGGTCCATCATCGCGTGCACGGCGCCGAGCACCGTGTCCTTGCCGTAGCGCCGCAACAGCTCGAGGATGCGGTTCTCTGCGAACTTGCTGGTGGCGATCATGGCGTTGCTGTCGATCCTGATCTCGTCGGGCCAGCGCACGTTGTTGAAGATCAGCGCGAACAGGTCGGCGTCCTCCACGCCGCGCTTGATGATCTTGAGCGGCTGGATGCACAGGCCCTCGGCGATGATGTCGTAGGCATTGGCGAAGTAACCGCCGGGAAAGGAGCCGCCCGTGTCCATCATGTGCCCGCGCACCAGCGTGAAGAACAGCAACTCGCCCTCGTGAAAGATGGGCCGGATGAATCCCCAGTCGGGCAGGTGGGTGTTGTGGCCGCCGTGGTACGGGTCGTTGGTGAGGATCACGTCTCCCGGATGCAGGTTGTCCTTGAACTTCTCCCGGATCGATTCGATCGCCAGGTGGGTGCCGAGAAACTGGCCGGGCAGCCCCTCGGGAACGGCGACGGTGGAGCCGTCGGCCAGCCAGACGCCGACCGACAGGTCCTTCAGGGTCGCCATCAGGTAGCTCTGCGCGGTGCGCGTGACCATGCCGCGCATCTCGCGGCACAGCGACTGGAACCCGTACCAGACGGTCGAGAGCGTGATCGGGTCAATGGTTACCAAGGCGGATTCCTCCGTGATCGGCATTCGGCAGCGGGAGCGGCTGCAATGGGATTGCGCCTGGCCTCATCTAATCGGCCTTGACGTTCGCGGCACGAATCACGGCCGCCCAGCGCTCGGTGTCCTGCCTCACGATCTCGGCCATCTGCGCCGGGGTATTTCCCACCGGCTCGGCGTTGAGGTCGGCGAGGCGCTTTGCGATTTCGGGCACCTTCACCGCCTCCGCGACCGCTGCGGAGATCCTCGCGGTGACGGCGGGAGGCGTCTTCGGCGGCGCGACCAATCCCATCCAGGTCTCCGACAGGAACCCCGGCAGCACTTCGGCGATCGCGGGCACCTCAGGCAGCGCGCGCACGCGCTGGGCGCCGCCGACGCCGAGGATGCGCAGCCTGCCGCTCTTGATGTGCTGCATGGTCGCGATGAGATTGTCGAACATCATGTCGACCTGCCCTGCCAGCAGGTCGGTCAGCGCGGGGCCCGTGCCCTTGTAAGGCACATGCACCATCCTGACCCCGCCCATCGACATGAACATCTCCGCGGTCAGGTGCGAGCTGGTCCCGTTGCCCTGCGAGGCGCAATTGAGCTTGCCCGGGTTCGCTTTTGCGTAGGCGAGCAGTTCCTGCAGCGTCCTGGCCGGCACCTTCGGATTCACGAGCAGCACGTTGGGGTAGGTCGCGATGATCGAGACCGGAGCGAACGCGGTCGGGTCGAACGAGAGCTTGTAGAGAATGTGGTTGGTCGTGAGCACGTGCGGCGCGGCGACCAGCAGCGTGTGGCCGTCGGGCTCGGAACGCGCCACCAGCTCGGCGCCGATGTTGGCGCTCGCGCCCGGGCGATTCTCGACGATCACGGTCTGGCCGAGTGCCGCCCCGACCTTCTCGCTGATCAGGCGCGGCAACGCGTCCGCAGTGCCGCCCGGCGGATAGGGAACGATGATGCGCAGGGGCCGGGTGTCCTGGGCCCATGCCATCTGCCCCGCCCCGGCGAAGAGCAGGAAAACCGCCGTCAACGCCCATGCGATGTGTTTCATGGCTCCCTCCTCTTGGCCCTCTTGCCCTGAACGGGAAAGGGCGCTCCCCCCGAGCGATGGTTGGATTGGCTCGCCGCCACGTCCGGGACTTGCGGACAGGCGGGATCGGTTCGATTGCCGACTGCTGCAGCCCTATAGCCTACTAGCCCCTGGCAATAAGGCGCATATATCAAATTGCGAGATTGATATAACATCGACCTTATAGCCCACCGAGGGACCGCCCATGCCAGACCTTCACGCTGCAGGCACCCTGTCCCGCCATCTCACGACGCGCCAGATGCGCATGCTGCTGGCGATCGCCGAGCATAGATCGGTCCTCAAGGCCTCGCGGGAACTCAACGTGGCGCAGCCCGCGCTGTCTCGGTCGTTGAGCGATCTGGAGGGCGTGCTCAACCTGAAGCTCTTCAACCGCTCGCCGCAGGGCATGGCGCCGACGGTATTCGGCGAAGCCCTGATCCGGCGGCTGAAGGCGATCATCGGGGAACTGCACGACGCTGACGAGGAGCTCGGCGCGCTGCGAACGGGCACCTACGGGCACGTCAGCATCGGCTGCATCCCGCTGCTTCCGGCGGGCATCCTCCCGCACCTGCTGTCGGGGGTGGTGCGCACGCGGCCGGGATTGACCGTCAGGGTCACCGACGGCGGCGGCATCGACAGCCTGTTGAGCCAGTTGCGCGATCGCAAGCTCGACATGGTCCTGTGCATACGCCCGAACACGCAGGACAACGATTTCGAATTCCAGCCGCTGTTCAACGACTCCATGCTGCTGGTGGCGGGCAGAAACCATCCGGCGACGCGCGTGCGCAATCCATCGCTCAGGAATATCGACCTCGACCCCGTGGTGCTGCCGAACCAGGGATCGGTGTACCGCCAGTGCATCGACGAGACATTCGTCAGGCTCAACCGGCCGGCGCCGACCGCCGCGATCGAGGCCAATTCGCCGATGCTGAGGCTGGGGCTCGCCGAGAACAGCGGCATGGCCACGTTCATCCAGGCCTCGGTCTGGTCGGACAAGGGCTCGCGCTACCGCATCAAGGTGATCCCGATCAGGGAGTCGATCGGGTACGGCGCGATCGGCTTCATGGTCCTGCGCAAATGGCAGACCACGCCCGCGGCGGCCGCGCTGATCGACTTCATGCGCTCCAAGGTCGACACGGTCGCGTTCCACGTGCCTTCGGCGAAATGACCCGGCACGGACGCCGAAGACCGTAGGACGCATCGGCAAGAACTATCGACCGGGCAATTTGTCGGATGTTCATGTGCCTCTTCGCACATGGAAAAACCAACGGATTTCTACGCATAAGGAGCACACATGAGATACCTCTGCATGAGTTGGACGGCGGTGGTCGCCGCCGCGATCGTGCTCGCCGGCTGCGCCGCGCCCGAGTACCAGCCCTACAACGCGCCGCAGCCCTATCCGCCGCAGGCCTACTCGCCGCCGCCTCCGAATGCCTACAACCTGGGCGTCGTCGAGAGAATCGAGGTCGTCAAGAAAGGCGACAGCAGCAATGTTGCAGGCACCGTGATCGGCGGCATCGTCGGCGGCCTCATCGGCCACCAGATCGGCGGGGGCCGCGGTCAAACGGCCGCGACGATCGCCGGGGCGGCAGGCGGAGCGATCGTCGGCAACCAGGTCCAGCAGCGGTCGCGCGGCCCCGACGAAACCTTTCGCGTAACGGTGCGTCTGGACAACGGCAGCTATCAGACCCTGGTCCAGGACAATGTCACCGACCTGCGCACGGGCGACCGCGTTCGAATCGATGGCGGGCGAATCACCCGCATTTGACCGGCGAGCGCAGCGGGAGGGTCACCAGCGGTAATTCACGCCGGCCTTGACGGCGTGAACGGTGACACCGATCGACTGGGTGTAGAACTCGCTCGACGCGGTCGGGCCCACCGTCCCCGCGGCGCGGATATTGCCGAAGTCGAAATAGGTGTAGTCGAGCTTCGCGGTCCAGCGCGGGCCGAGCGCCCATTCGACGCCGCCGCCCAATGACCAGCCGACCATGGTCTTGCTGCCGTGCATCGACAGCGTCGACGTTCCGCAGCTCGCCGGCGGCGCAATGCAGGGATCGATGGTCGAGGCCCGCGCGTTGAGGGCCGTCACGCCGCCCTTCACGTAGAGCAGCGCGCCGCCCGTCACGATGCCGAGCCGCAGATGGAGCGCGCCGTAAGCATCGGACTTGAACGTCGTCGTGGTGTCGGGTGTGCCGGATGCGGTGCCGTTCGGATCGACGGCCGAGCCTTTCAATCCGAGATAGCCCAGCTCGCCCTCGATGCCCGTGATCAGCGTTTCCCTCCGCCAGTTGTATCCGGCGGCCACACCGGCAATGGCTCCGTTCGCGTCGAATGAGTAGCGATCGCCGGTGAAGTTGTAGAAGAAGCCGAAGTTGGCGTCATACGGTTCCGTTGCACGCGCGTCGCCCCTGCCATATCCGGCGAATAGGCCGGCATAGGGCCCGGTCCAGTCATCGGCGGCGGCGGACCCTGCGGCATGAGCGCACAGCGCCACCAGACACAGTGCATGAAGAGAACTCCTCGCCATGACCGCCTCCTTTGATCTCCACGATTGCCAGGCTCCCCCGAGGCGCGATGATACGTGAACGAGGCATCGAATGATGCGATCGCGAGTCGCCGGACGGAGGGGCATACCGAGAACCCGTCAAGGATCCGGTGTTGCGGGCCATCCCGGGCCGATCACGCGAGGTTGAACGCCATGAACAGAATCCTGAAGTACGTCCTGATCGCGGTGGGCGGCATCGTCGTCGTCCTGGCCGCGGTGGCGGCGTACGTCGCCGCGACCTTCAACCCCAACGATTACAAGCCGCAGATCGTGCAGCTCGTGAAGGAGAAGTTCGACCGCACGCTCAGGATCGACGGCGACATCAAGCTGACGTTCTACTATCCAGCGCTGGGCGCGAATCTCGGCGGGCTCGCACTGTCGGAGCACGCGAGCGACAAGGCGTTCGCGTCGGTCCGGGCGGCGCGCGTCGCGCTGCAGCTCGTGCCGCTGCTGTCGCGCGAGCTGATCGTCAGCGAGGTCGAAGTGCGCGGGCTGCGCGCGAACCTCGTGAAGTACAGGGACGGCACCGCCAACGTGGACGACCTCACGGGCGGCGAGCCGCGCAAGCCGAAGCGGGCGCCGGGCGCCGGAGGCGCGCAGGCGCACAAGCCGATCCGGTTCGATATCGATCACGTGCTCGTCGAGGACGCGAGCCTCGTCTATGCCGACGAGGGCAGCGGCGCGAAGTACACGCTGGACAGGGTGAACTTGAAGACCGGCAGGATCGCCGCCGCGCACGGACCGATCACGATCAAGCTCACGGGCAGCGCACGTGCGGATATTCCGAAGCAGCGCGCGACCCTCGAATTTTCCACCAAGCTCGACGAATCGAGCGTAACGGGCAAGGCCGGGCTCGTGCATTTCAGCCCGCCCTCGTACGTGTTCGACGTCAATGTCGACAAGCTCGACGCCGACCGCTACACAGGCGCAACGAAGCCCGAAGGCAAGGGCACCCCGGCGGCGAAGCCCGAGGAGCCGCTCGACTTCTCGGCATTGAAGTCCCTGCAGGCGAGCGGCAGCGTCAGGATCGGCTCGCTCGAGGCGGCGAACCTCAAGGCGCAGAACGTGCGCATCGACGCAAGAGCGGGCGGCGCGCGCCTCGACCTGAATCCGCTCAGCGCGAACCTGTATCAGGGAACGATGAACGGCAGCCTGTCGCTCGCCGCCGCGGCGACGCCGCAGATCGCGCTCAAACAGAGGCTTGTTGGGATCAGCATCGGCCCGCTGCTCAAGGATGCCATCGACCGCGACCTGCTCGAAGGCAGGGGCAGCGTCACGCTCGATATCACGGGCCAGGGCGCGACGGTGTCGGCGATCAAGAAGGCCCGGCGGTGGCCGACAAGCCGTCCTGGGCAGGCACCGGCAAAGGCGGCAAGGACGATCGCGTGGACCGGCGCGACGAGCAAAGAAGCGAGCGGCACGACCGGAACGGCCCTTCGGCCGGGAAGCGCAGCCACTTCGAAGACCGGCACCGCGTGATCGTGCGTGATTACTACGCCGAGCAATTCCGAAGCGGGCGCTGCCCGCCGGGGTTGGCGAAGAAGAACAACGGTTGCATGCCCCGGGCCAGGCGAAGAAATGGCAGGTCGGGCGGCCGTTGCCGCGTGACGTGATCTATTACGAGGTGCCGAACTCGCTCGTGGTGCAAATCGGCGTGCCGCCCTCCGGCCATCGCTACGTGCGCGTGGCAGGCGACATCCTGATGATTGCGATCGGGACTGGAATGATCGTCGACGCGATTGAGAATCTGGGCCGGTAGCAGGCACATCCGTCGCAGCGGATTCGGCGCGATTCATCGGCTGTTACCCGCTATACAGGCATGGATGCCTGGGCGGGTTCCCATTTCCAGTTCCGGATTTCCGGCATGTCCTCGCCGTGCTTCTGGATGTATTGCCTGTGCTCGATCAGCTTGTCCTTGAGCTGCTGCTTCAGGTAGATGCCCTTGTCGCCGGTCTGCGGAAGGCGGTCGATGGTGTCCATCACGAGATGGAAGCGGTCCAGGTCGTTCAACACCGTCATGTCGAAGGGCGTGGTGATGGTGCCCTCTTCCTTGTAGCCGCGCACGTGGAAGTTGTCGTGGTTGGTGCGGCGGTAGGTCAGCCGGTGGATCAGCCACGGGTAGGCGTGGTAGGCGAAGATCACCGGCTTGTCCCTGGTGAAGAGCTCGTCGAAATCCCTATCGCTCAAGCCGTGCGGGTGCTCGGTCCGCGGCTGCAGCTTCATGAGGTCGACGACGTTGACCACCCGGATCTTCAGGTCTGGCAGATGCGCGCGCAGGATGGAGACTGCGGCGAGCGTCTCCAGCGTGGGCACGTCGCCGCAGCAGGCCATGACCACGTCGGGTGCGACGCGCTGGTCGTTGCTGGCCCACTGCCAGATGCCGATGCCCTCGGTGCAGTGCTTGACGGCGGCGTCCATCGTCAGCCACTGCGGCGCCGGGTGCTTGCCTGCGATCACGACGTTGACGTATTGGCGGCTACGCAGGCAATGGTCCATCACCGACAGCAGGCAGTTCGCATCTGGCGGAAGGTAGATACGCACGACGTCGGCTTTCTTGTTCACGACGTGGTCGATGAAACCGGGATCCTGGTGGGTGAAGCCGTTGTGATCCTGGCGCCAGACATGCGAGGCCAGCAGGTAGTTCAACGAGGCGATCTTCCGCCGCCACGGCAGATTCGCGGTGACCTTCAGCCATTTGGCGTGCTGGTTGAACATCGAATCGATGATGTGGATGAACGCCTCGTAGCAGTTGAAGAGCCCATGCCGCCCGGTGAGCAGGTAGCCCTCCAGCCAGCCCTCGCATTGGTGCTCGCTGAGCATCGAGTCGAGCACGCGTCCGGTGGGCGCGAGCCATTCGTCGTTCGGCACGGTCGTGGCGTCCCATTGGCGTCGGGTCACTTCGAAAAGGGCTCCCAGGCCATTGGAGAGCGTCTCGTCGGGGCCGAAGACCCGGAAATTCCGCTGCTCGTTGTTGAGTCTCGCAACATCGCGCAGGAAACGCCCGAGCAGGCGCGTGTCGCCGATGCCGCGCACCCCCGGCGAGGGCACTTCGGCTGCGTAGTCGCGGAAATCCGGCAGCCGCAGGTCGCGCAGCAGCATGCCGCCGTTGGCGTGGGGGTTCGCGCCCATGCGTCGATTGCCCTTGGGCGCGAGTTCGGCCAACTCGGATTTCAGGCGGCCTTGCGCATCGAACAACTCCTCCGGCCGGTAGCTTCTCAGCCAGTCTTCCAGCAGCTTGAGATGTTCGGGATGGGTGGCCGGGTCGGAGAGCGGCACCTGGTGCGAACGGAAGGTGCCTTCCACCTGCAGGCCGTCGACCCTCTTCGGCCCCGTCCATCCCTTGGGTGAATTGAGCACGATCATGGGCCAGCGCGGACGCTCGACGTTGCCGTGAATGCGGGCGTCCTGCTGGATCTTTCTGATCTGCTCCACCGCCGTGTCGAGCGTCGCGGCCATGGCCTCGTGCATCGGCCCGGGCTCGTGACCGTCGACGAAGTACGGCGTCCACCCGTAGCCGCGCAGCAACTGTTCCAGTTCCTCGTGCTCGATGCGGGCCAGTATGGTCGGGTTGGAAATCTTGTAGCCGTTGAGGTGCAGGATCGGCAGCACCGCGCCGTCGGTGGCCGGGTTGAGAAACTTGTTGGAATGCCACGCCGTGGCGAGCGGTCCCGTTTCCGCCTCGCCGTCGCCGACGACGCAGGCGACGACGAGATCGGGATTGTCGAATACCGCACCGAACGAATGGCTGAGCGAATATCCCAGCTCGCCGCCCTCGTGGATCGATCCCGGGCACTCGGGCGACGCGTGGCTGGGAATGCCTCCTGGAAACGAAAACTGAATGAAGAGTTTCCGAAGCCCGGCCTCGTCCTGGCTGATGTCGGGATAGATCTCGCTGTAGGTGCCCTCTAGATAAGTGTTGCCGACGACGGCCGGTCCGCCGTGCCCGGGGCCGGAGACGTAAATCATGTCGAGGTCGTATTTCTTGATGACCCGGTTCAGGTGCACGTAGATGAAGTTCTGCCCCGGTGTCGTGCCCCAGTGCCCCAGCAGCATGTGCTTCACATCCGCGAGCGTCAGCGGCCGCTTCAACAGCGGATTGTCGTGGAGATAGATCTGACCAACCGACAGATAGTTGGCGGCGCGCCAGTAGGCATCGATCCGGTCGAGCAGTTCCGGCGTAAGCGTGCTGGTCTTCATGGTTCAAGTCTTCCGCGTTGAGCCGGGATCGAGGGTGCGCTCGCCGCAGATCCGCTCCCTCAGGAGGTCACGCCTTGAGGCTTGCGCAGACCCGCTGCAGAAGCGACCGTATTTCCTTGCCAAGGGCATGAACTTCGGGTTTGTCGACCAACCGCAAGGCGGCATCGAGCAGTACCTCTAGCCGGGTGCTGAATCCGTACATGAATCGACCCCTTGTGACCGTCCAGGCGTGATAGCGACGACTATCCGTTCACTTCCGCTTTTGACTGATGACCCATGCCACGAAGCCGGCAACCGCGATGACAAGCAGGATCGGCACCCATATTCCGCCGTATCCGCCCATCCAGCCGACGCCATAGCCGTTCATCATGCCCGAGCCCATGCCGTAGCCCGGGCCGTAACCGCCTTGCGACGGGTCGGCCAGTGCGCTTGCCGCCACGACCGTTCCGCCTATCAATGCGGCGGCGCTCAAGGTCTTGCGAAGGTTCATGCGTTTCATGACTGATCTCGATTCAAAGTTGGACGAATTCGTGTTCCCGTTTCTGGCGAAGTGCGCATACCAATTGCGAGACAATCTCTTGTACATGCAAGCTTGTTCGCCGTCCGTACGCTGCCGCGCTTTATGCCTTCATGACCTGTTGTTGCGCCAAGTTCACAGGTCGCTGCCAAAGTAGAACGACTTTCCATCGTGTTGAATCACCGCTGCCACAGGATTCGTGTGTCTTCCAGCGGAATCGCTACGCCGTCGCGGTGCGGTATGAGTCGCGCCGTATAGTCCGTCGCCGGGCGGGTTGCCGGCGCGCTTGCGCGATAGGCGTAGCCATTTACGGCGCCTACCAGTTGCCGCACGCGCTTCATCTCCACTCGCTCCGGCGCGGCACCGTTGACGCCATTGGCATACAGCTCTACCCGCACCGCCTCCGGGTCGAGTTCATCGAGATACATTTGAACCTCGAACATGTGTTGCTCGCCGTCGGTTTCAAGCTTCACTTCGCCGAAGCGTAGCGCGGCCCACTTTCGTTCCAACGTGCGCCGCCAATCAACCACCTGCACGCCGATTGCGCCTTTATCTGCAGCCCGCGCACGGTAGGCCGAGGCCCCGGGGAGGTAGTGTTGCTCGGTGTATTCGCGCACCGCGCGGTTGCTGGAAAAGCGCGGCGTCAACCGCGCCATGCTTTCCCGCATCCGCGCGACCCATGCGGTGGGAATGCCGTTCTCGTCTCGGGTATAGAACTCCGGGATCACCTCCCGCTCGAGCAGGTCGTAGAGCTCCTCTGCCTCAGCCGCGTCCCAGGCCGGATCGTCGCCATGTTCCCGGCCGTCCCCCAGCGCCCACCCCACCTCCGGCGTGTAGGCTTCCGCCCACCAGCCGTCCAATTCCGACAGATTGATGCCGCCATTGACCAGCACCTTCATGCCGCTCGTGCCACATGCTTCCCAGGGCCGCCGCGGCGTGTTGATCCAGACATCGACCCCCTGCACGAGGTACTCGCTCAAGAGCATGTTGTAGTCGCTGAGGAAGATCACATGGCGGCGGGCCTCGGGCCGCCGGATGAACTGCGTCCACTGCCGAATGAGGGCCTGCCCGGCTTGATCCGCTGGATGGGCCTTGCCGGCGAGGATGAGCTGCACCGGTCGCTGAGGATTGCTCAACAGACGGAGCAGTCGCTCAGGGTCGTGCAACAGCAGGTTCGGCCTCTTGTAGGTGGCGAAGCGGCGCGCAAAGCCCAGCGTCAATGCGTTGGGATCAAACAGATGTTTCGCCCCGTCCACCTCCTCGGGCGAGGCGCCCGAGGCGGCCAGTTGCCCGAACAATCGTTCGCGGGCGTATTCAACCAGCGCCGCGCCGGCGGCAGTGCGAAATTGCCAGAGGCCGGCGTCGGAGACTCGGCGAATGTCCTGCTCCAGCGGTTCCGTCGCCCCCAGCCAGCGATCCTTGCCGCAAGCCCCCGTCCAGAGATCATCGGCCGGCGCCGAGTCCCAAGTCGGCATATGCACGCCGTTGGTCACGTGTCCCACCGGCACTTCGTCCGCCGGCCAGTGGGAAAAGAGCGGCTCGAAGAGGTGCCGGCTCACCTTGCCGTGCAGGCGGCTCACGCCATTCACCGCCCCGCTCCCGCGAATCGCCAGATAGGCCATGTTGAAAGGTTCCGACGCGTCGTTCGGATTCTGGCGGCCGAGCGCCAGCAAATCGTCGAGCGCGATGCCAAGCTGCTTCCTGGCATAGCCACCCAGGCAGTGTTCGATGAGGTCCGGAGAGAAGCGGTCGAAGCCGGCGGCCACCGCCGTGTGGGTGGTGAAGAGATTGCCCGCTCGCGTAACGGTCAATGCGACTTCGAAGGATTGTCCGGTCGCTTGCATGAAACCCCGCGCACGCTCCAGCACCGCGAGCGCCGCATGCCCTTCATTCAGATGGCAGACTTCCGGCTGGATGCCGAGCGCCGCGAGCAACCGCCATCCGCCAACCCCAAGCGCCAGCTCTTGCATCAGGCGCAGGTCCGGCCCGCCGCCGTAAAGCTCGCTGGTAATCCCCCGGTACGGGGGATAGTTCGCTGCATCATTGCTGTCCAGCAGGTAAAGCTTCACCCGGCCGACCTGAACCTGCCAGGTGCGCAGCCAGATCGGGTGACCCGGCAGGTCGAGCTGCAGCCGCAGCCACTCCCCGTCGGGGCGGCGCAACGGTGTAATCGGCAACTGCCCGGGATCGTTGTAGGGGAAAACGGCCTGTTGCGCGCCGTCCTGGTCGATCAATTGCCGAAAATAGCCTTGTTGGTAGAGCAGCCCCACTCCGATGACCGGCACACCAAGATCGCTGGCGGCCTTGAGCTGATCGCCGGCCACATTGCCGAGCCCGCCCGAGTAAATGGGCAGCGCTTCGCTCAACATGAATTCCATGCTGAAATACGCAACACAGGTCAGCGGAGATTGCGGGTAGGTTTGCAGAAACCACGCGGGCGCCTCCTCCGCCCGCTTCTTGGACTGCACAAGGGCTTCTATCTTCTTGCGGAAGGCCGGATCGGCGAGCACGCGCCGGATCTTCTCCCGGGACACCGTCTGCAGGACATCGCACGGGTGATGCGTCAGGTCCCACAGTACCGGATCCAGCTGCCGCCACACCTCGTCGCCGGCATGATTCCACGTCCAGCGCATATCCAGGGCCAGCTCGACCAGCGAATCGAATCCCTCGACGTCCGCGGGAAGAAGGTTTTTGATGGGGTGACTGACCGGTGTTTGATCGCTCATGGCCTCTTCTTCAAACTTGTCCTGGACGCAATCTACGGCTGCTGCGTGGGCGCCGCCAGCGCAGCGCCGACGATGGCCTGTGCTTCCTCCAGGATGCGGCGCAGATGATCCGCTCCACGGAAGCTCTCCGCATAGATCTTGTAGATGTCCTCGGTGCCGGACGGACGCGCCGCAAACCAGCCACTCTCGGCAATCACCTTCAAACCGCCGATGGGCGCGTCGTTGCCCGGCGCGCGGGCGAGGATGGTCTGGATTTTTTCGCCGGCCAGATCCGCCGACAATACCTGCCGGGGCGAAAGCTTTGCCAGCATGCGCTTTTGCTCCGGGGTCGCCGGCGCATCGACACGATCGTAAGCAGGTTCGCCGAACTCGCGCGCAAGCTCGCGGTAGATTTCGCCGGGATCGCGGCCCATGCGCGCGGTGATCTCCGCCGACAGCAAGGCCGGGATGATGCCGTCCTTATCCGTCGTCCAGACGCTGCCATCCAGACGGAGGAAGGATGCGCCGGCGCTCTCTTCCCCGCCAAAGCCAAGCGACCCGCCGAGCAAGCCGTCGACGAACCACTTGAAGCCGACCGGCACCTCGTAGAGCTTCCGGCCGAGCTTCGCCGCGACGCGATCGATCATCTGGCTGCTCACCAGCGTCTTGCCGACCGCCGCATCCTTTCGCCACTTCGGTCGATGCCGGAAGAGGTAGAAAATGGCGACCGCAAGGTAATGGTTGGGCGGCAGCAGCCCCGCGTTCCTGGTGACGATCCCGTGCCGATCATGGTCGGTGTCGCAGGCGAAGGCGATGTCGAAGCGATCCTTGAGGCCGATAAGGCTCTGCATCGCGTAGGACGAGGAAGGGTCCATGCGAATCCGGCCGTCCCAATCGACCGACATGAACCGGAAGGTCGGATCGACGACTTCGTTCACGACCGCGAGCTTCAAACCATAGCGCTCGGCAACCGCGGCCCAGTAGTGCACGCCCGCGCCGCCGAGCGGATCGACGCCCATACTGATGTTCGCGCCGCGAATCGCATCCATATCGAGCACATTGCCCAGATCGCCCACGTAGGCGTTGAGAAAGTCGTGGCGGTGGGTGGTATTGGCGCCCAGGGCCTTCGCGTAAGGAATTCTTTTCACGCCCTGGAGGCCGCTTGCCAGCAATTCGTTGGCCCTGGCTTCGATCCATCCCGTGACGTCGTTGTCCGCCGGCCCGCCGTTGGGCGGGTTGTACTTGAAGCCGCCGTTGTCCGGCGGATTGTGCGAAGGCGTGATAACGATGCCATCGGCCAGCCCCGAGCTGCGGCCGCGGTTGTAGACCAGGA
>Ga0082335_1003137_pt1 | contig 28179 bp, 34 predicted proteins | sample Subgrocontami58m_FD_72375 | JGI IMG/M metagenome (GOLD analysis project Ga0082335, IMG submission 72375) | Subsurface groundwater microbial communities from S. Glens Falls, New York, USA - GMW37 contaminated, 5.8 m (SPADES assembly) (version 2) ...
CACGAGGTAGTGACGCACCGCACAGTGTTCACGGCTTACGACTTGGCGCAAACGCTGAAGCGCAAACTGAATGAAGTCGCCAAGACCTTGGTGGTGAAGGTAGATAAAAGTCACGCAATTCTCGTGCTGCCGGCTTCGCACCAGGTGGATTTTAAGGCGCTAAAGAAAGTTACAGGCGCCAAGAAGGTTGATATAGATCGCGAGAATATAATGGTGAAGTTGTTCAAGGTAAAGCCGGGTGCGATTTCCCCCTTCCACGGGCCGTTAGCTAAGTTGCCGGTGTACGTGGATAGGGCAGTTATGCGCGCGCAAAAGGCCGTGGTACAGGCGGGCAGTTTTGAACAGTCACTGCATATGAAGACCAAAGATTTGGTGAAGGCGGTCGGGGGAAAGCTAGCGACGTTTGCGAAGAAGAGGAAGTAGTATTTGCCATTTCTTTAGAAGAAATGGCAGAAAGAATAGCCGCCTGGTCTCCGGGTTCGACAATCTTACCCTCGCTCACTGGCCCCGTCTATGCACAGCGGACACAGCACGGCGGGGCCGGACGTTCGCTCGGGTTCCAGATTGTTACCGAGCCCTCCGACAGGGCGGCAAGGTGGTAAAGACTAGATACGAAATTAAGATTGAAAAGTTTCAAGGCTCTCAAAGTAAAAATAAAAAGGGCCCAACACGATACGTGTGAGCCCAAACGTAAATTGATATTGTGATATTGGATTTACGGTGCTACGATCAGGTACTTACTTCGTTGTTCGGCGTCTTTGAACGTGAGTTGGATTTTAGTTAGGTTATAGCCGTTCGCATCGTTCATTGGTAATGTCCAGGTACAGTCTGCTACTGGGAGGCTGGTCAACAAGCTATCGTAGACAACGGAAACATGGTTGTAGGAGACAAGGTAGCTTCCTTGAGCGCCGAAGTTGAGGTAGTAGTACGAATTCTGGTAAACACCAAAGGTTAATTCTTGTTTTTCGGCCGGCGGGGGCGGCGCACTCACCCCATTATTTGAAGCTATTATGGATATGACTGCTCCCGCCCCGAGAAGAACGATTACTACCGCAAAGCTCGCACTGATTTTTTGCCATTTTGTCCATTTTGTCATGACTTTTTCTCCTTTTGGGATTTTTGGAAAATAGCGATTTACCATTACACTAGTATATAGCCTACCCCTTGTCAAAGTTACCTATGTACGAAATACGAATCGAAAAATTTCAAGGACCATTAGACCTCCTACTACAGTTGATAGAGAAGGAGGAGCTTGATATTACTGAAGTCTCGTTGGCCCAGGTGACTGATCAGTACCTCGAGTACCTGAAAGCGGTAGAGGAGTTGAACCCCGAGGAGGTGGCAGATTTTTTGGTGGTGGCAGCTAAACTATTACTTATCAAGTCGCGTGCGCTGCTGCCCAACCTTAATCTCGGCGGGGAAGAAGAGGCCAAGGACTTGGAAAATCAACTTAAGGTATATAAGGAGTACTTGGAAGCTGGGCGAAAGATTGATAAACTGTGGCGAGCCGGGCAAGTGGCTTGGGTAAGGGAGAAGCCGGTACTGGTGAAGGCGCTACCCCAAGCCTTTAGCTTTCCGCCCCGGCTAGGCTTGGACCTTATCGAGCTTGCGCTTAGGCGCGTCATTGCCGCGCTTGAGCCCATTATCAAGCTGCCTGAACTCACTTTACGGCGCGCCATTTCCATTCAAGATAAGATAACGAGTTTAAAGGCCCTTATTCTGGAAAAGGCACACCTCAACTGGCAAACTTTTGTGGCTAAAGCGAAGGATAAAACCGAAGTCGTAGTTTCGTTCCTGGCGCTCTTAGAGCTTGTAAAGCAACGCCAGTTAATAGCCGAGCAATCAGCCTTGTTCCAAGATATTATGATTCATAAGAATTAATTTATTGGTATGCCAGGAAGTACATCTACCATGAATAAGGTCGAAAGCGTCCTGTTTGCCGCGGGCAAGCCGCTGGCTTTGAAAAAATTGGCGGAACTTACGGGAGTTACGGTTGGTGATGTTGAAGTTGGCCTTACCGAGCTGCAGCGGCTGTACAAGGAGAACGGACACGGGTTAGAGGTAATTGTGCACCAGGGCGAGGCGGCGCTTGCCACCCACCCTGATAATTCCGAGCTCGTACGTCAGTTCCTAAAGCGTGAAGAGTTGGGCGAGCTGACGCGGCCGCAGCTGGAAGCCCTGGCGGTGATTGCCTACCGTGGCCCAGTGTCCAAAGCTGAGCTTGAACAGGTGCGTGGAGTTAATTGCAGTTTAATTTTGCGCAACCTCATGATCCGCGGCCTGGTACAAGTGTCGGACGAGTCCGAGGCGATGCCTCGCTATCAAGTCACAGTGGATTTTTTGGGCGGGTTAGGGCTAACGTCCGCCAAAGATTTACCAAATTTTGATTCATTGTCGAGCCATGCCAACCTGGAGCAATTCATTCAAGCCGCTCATGCTCAACCTCAAGGTTAGTTTTGGGTTGGTAGCCTGGGTCGTGACAGCCGCTTTTTGTTGGCCGGGCGTTTTGGCTTGGTCGTCGAGTGTGGCCGTGCCGCCACGCTTACCCCAACCACACGAGTCTGTAACCATCGATTGGAGCCAGGTGCCATCACTTGATGAGCTTGAACTCGCAAGTTTTGCGGCCATAGCAGTTGAGCTGCCGAGCGGGCGGATTGAAGGAGCTTTAGAGGCTGACGTCGAGCTGCCGTTAGCTTCACTGACGAAGCTTATGACCGCAGTCGTGGCGCTTGAGCAAAAGGTCCCGTCTAGCACCGCGGTCACGTTCGTGCCCGAAGATAGTAACGGTATTATTGCTAAATTTTTAAACCTAGGTGACAGTGTCAGCCGCCTCAAGGTGGGCGCGGGTGAGGCAGTGCGCTTTCAAGACCTACTCGGTGCCAGCCTCATTGCTTCGGCCAACAATGCGGCTACGGCGTTAGCACGTACGAGCGGCCTCGATCGCGCCCAATTCGTGGCGCGAATGAACGAGCGCGCCGCTATACTTGGTATGCCAACGGCCATATTTACCGAAGTAACCGGGCTCGACGCCGAAAACACCGCCAGCGCCTACGATGTGGCGGTGCTGGCGCGCTATGCCTGGCGGAACGCCACTTTGCGAACTCTGTCCGGCTCCCCGAGTTATAAGTTCACTACGGCAGGCGGTGTCCAACACACTCTAAAGCATACAAACGCCTTGGCCCGCGCCAGCCAACCGTTTGCGGTGTTGGCCAGTAAAACCGGTTTCCTGGATGAGGCTGGGTATAATATCGCCCTCGCTGTGCGCGACCGTAAACAGCGCCAGCACCTGATCGTGCTTTTGAATGCGCCAACTTTGGCAGAGCGCACGGCTGATATAAGGACAATGGTGCGCTGGCTTGAATCGCAGCCCTAGGCTATTCTTACAAAAAGGAGGAAATCATTTATGCCCACAACAACTTTACGCCCACTAGTGCTCGCCAACTGGAAGATGAATTTATCGATCGAGCAAAGCGTTTTACTGGCGCGCGGGCTGCTCAAAGGGCTCGCCGGAATCAAGAAGTCTACCTTTGACCTTGGCTTATGCCCCACTTACCCAGCGCTGCCGGCGGTGGCACGTGTGCTGCAAGGAAAAAAGGTGGCGCTCGGGGCGCAGGACGTGTTTTGGAAACCAGTTGGGCCCTACACTGGTGAAGTTTCGCCGGCAGTATTGAGCGAGCTTGGGGTTGAGTATGTGCTAGTAGCACACTCGGAACGCCGCCAGTATCTAAAAGAGACCGACACCATGGTGCACCAAAAAATACTAAGCGCACTTAGCGAGCGGCTGACGCCGGTATTGTGCGTTGGCGAAACTTTTGCCGAGCGACAGTCGGGCCAAAAAGACGTAGTGGTAGCGCGCCAGGTATCAGCCGCACTGCAGGGGGCGAGTCTGCCTAAAGGTACGCGCTTGGTGGTAGCGTATGAACCAGTGTGGGTAATAGGTTCGGGGCAGGCGGTTGACCCGACGGAAGCGCGGCACACCGCCCAGGTTATTCGCCAAAGTCTAATTGATATGTTGGGTGCGGCAGCAGTCGCTAGTCAGGTGCGTATTATTTACGGCGGTAGCGTTGACCCTTCGAATATTAGTGCTTTTGTAAACGAAGGTCCGCTGTCGGGCGTACTGGTCGGTGGGGCCAGTCTTGAAGCTAAGCGCTTTTTGGCACTATTGCGGCAGCTGTAGCATGCTTGTACACGCCAGGACAATTATCAACAGCGCCTTTCGCCGCCGCAGGATAGTAGTGGCTTTCAATACCATTAACGCCGAAACCACCTGGGCGATAGCCCAGGCTGCCACGCAGGCCAAGGCGCCAACACTGTTCGAAATAAGCGAGAAGACCATTTCCTATCTAGGGCTGGATACCGTGGTTGCCTTGGTGCGCTCGGTAGCCAACGATCCATCGGTAACAGTTCCGCTCGCCATGCATCTTGACCATGGCCACAGTTTTCAGATGGCGGCCGCCTGTATAAAGGCGGGTTTTTCATCGGTAATGATCGATGCGTCGGCTTTGTCATTTGCTGACAATGTACGCTTGACCAAGCGTGTGGTTGAATTCGCCCACCGGCACCGGGTGATCGTACAAGGTGAAATTGGTGCACTCAAACGCGCCACCGGTAAGAGGCTTAGGGCCGACAGCGATTTAATGACCGACCCGGCCCAGGCGCACGAATTTGTACGTCGTACCGGAGTTGACTCGCTTGGGGTAGCGGTCGGGACCCTTCATGGCGCGCAAAAGATGTTCCATAAGTTACCTAAGATTGATTTTCCACGGCTGAAGTGTATTCACGAGCTCGTGCGCGTTCCCTTGGTGTTGCATGGCGCTTCAGGTGTACCGGCCGAAGACCTTAGGCGGGCGGCTAAGTTTGGCGTGGCAGTTGTAAATATCGATACCGAGCTTAGGCTGGCGTATCTTGCGAGCCTCCGGCGAGAGTTGGCACGTAACCAACATGAGTATGATCCTAGGGTTATTTTTGCACCAGTAGTTGCAGCATTGGCAAAAACAGCAGTCAATAAACTTAGGCAGTTGCGACTAGACCAATAAACATATATGTCGCTCGACATCGTACTGTGGGTGCTGGCAGCGCTCGCCATGGTGGGGTTGGCGGGGTTAGTGGCGCGCAAGTTGCCAGTTGTCAAATCTATCGATACCTCGGCCTTGGTCGAGCTTAAGCAGCGACAGGTCAAGCGCGCGCTGGTTGAAAGTAGGCTGCGACGGCGTTTTGCTAGGTGGTTACGCGCTGGAGTAAGTGCAACAAAACCCACGCTCGCACCACTTACAAAGCTAGGTGCTCGCCTGCGCGCCTTTGAAGAGCGTGCGGTCGCCGAGTTGGCTCATCGCCGCTCGAAGGCGTTTACGGCGCACGAACTTTTAGAACGGGGTCGGGCCGCCTTAGCGAGTGGTGAGATTGAGGCCGCCGAGCAGGCATTTCTTGAAGTTCTGCGGCACGATGCGCATGACCCGCGGGCGTACGATGGATTGGGCGAGCTGTACCTAGGTGAACGCGACTATGAGCAGGCCCAAGAGGTATATAAATTTCTGGCCAAACGAGCCCCCTCGTCAGCCGCTTACCTTGGCTTAGCGCGCGTGGCGGCTGGGCAGGGGCAGTCGGTGGAGGCACGCGCGGCATATACCAAAAGTCTTGGGCTAGGGGATACGGTGGCAGCGCGGTTGGAATTTGCCCGTGTGCTGCACGGACTTGGTGACACAATCGGGGCGCAGGATCAATTGGCCGCGGCCCGTGCGCTTGAGCCTGCTAACCCTAAGATTCTTGACTTTTATATCGAACTAAGTATAGTGAATGGGCGTCTGAGCGAAGCGCAGGCCGCGCTCGATACCTTGCGCGAGGTGAACCCTGACAACCAGAAGATACCCGACTTCGTTCAAGCGGTACGTGAACTCGCCCGTACGCAAAAACCGAAGCGCACTGCGACCAGTCGCCGTGCCACGAACTTTGGGTTGCCAGTGCGGGGTAGCAAGTAACGTGCCGATGTAATCGGGTAAATACCCTCTTTCATCGGCATCACTCGGAAGAAATGAAATGCCTTTCATTTCGTTCCTCACTCGCCGATGTAGCTCAGCTGGTAGAGCAACTCCATGGTAAGGAGTAGGTCGTCGGTTCAATTCCGACCATCGGCTCCACGCACTTTTCACAACAGCCTCGCTTAAGGCGTGGCTCTCCCCGGGTGGTTACCGAAGTGGTCAAACGGGGCAGACTGTAAATCTGCTGGCTCCGGCCTTCGTAGGTTCGAATCCTACACCACCCACCATTCGACCTCCGCGCCAGCGTAGCTCAGTGGTAGAGCAACTGTTTTGTAAACAGTAGGTCGTCGGTTCAAATCCGACCGCTGGCTCCACCCGCGCCTAACGTAACTAATCTATTTTCACTGTATGTCCCAAGACAATCTCATCAAGCTCGAGTGCTCGTCGTGCCACCGTGTTACTTACCACACTTTCCGCAATAAGAAAAAGGTAAAGACGCGGCTCGAAACGAAGAAGCATTGCAAGTGGTGCAAAAAGCACACTGCCCACAAGGAAACTAAGTAGCTATTAGCCAATAGCATATAGCAAATAGCTGTATGTTTAGGTTCGAAGGTCTAGACATTTGGAAGCACGCCATCGTTTACGCGAAGGCTGTGTACCAAGTAGCAGAAAAGTTTCCTAAAGTTGAGCTGTATGCCCTAGCTGATCAGCTAAGGCGCGCGGCTGTATCTATATCGAATAACATTGCTGAAGGTTCTGGAGGTACTGATAAAGATTTTTCGAACTATCTCGATATCGCAGCTAAGTCAACATTAGAGACGGTAAATTGTTTGCGCCTGGCGCGAGAGTTTGGCTATATTAGTCAGGATGAAGAAAGAAGGTTGTATGCTGAAGCAGAGATTTTAGTAAAGAGGATACGATCTTTTAAAAATAGCTTGAAGTAGAGAGCCACAAGCAATTAGCTATTTGCCATGGGCTAACATGTGGGGGGTTCGTTCAATGGTAGGACTCTGGTCTCCAAAACCAGTAACGTGGGTTCGATTCCTACACCCCCTGCCAGCACTTTTTAACCACCCGATGAGGGTGGCTTTGGGTAAGGGCAACTCGTAGTATACTTAATGACACTGGCAAAACTTTAACTGATAATCAAAATGCAATGAACAGGCTTGAATTTAAGAAAGATAAGTATAGAAAGGCTCGCGGTGGCTATTCCAGGTTTCTGAAAGTATCCTGCGAAAGGTGCGGTCATTTTTTGGCTCTGTATCAGAAAGATGGCCCTGGCCCGCTCAAACGAATGTATCTGGATCGGATTTTCGCTCCCGGCACGCTTGTCAACCTCAAAGAATTACCGCTCAAAAAAATCCCGCCTCTTAGGTGTCAAAATTGTAAGCAGGTAATAGGACTTCCTTTCCTGTACAAAAAGGAGGAGCGCCATTCTTTTCGCCTATTTGAAGGATCAGTCAGTAAAAAGATAGTTAAAGTAATCAGGTAACCAGTAAAATACCCTTGGTATTGATAAAAAAATAAAGGGCTCAAGAGATGCGTTGAGAGCGCACCAATGAGCCCGATGCTGTATTGTTAGATTTATTTAACTGAGAGATGCAAGGTACTGCGCGTACAGCGAGTGAGCGGCTTGAGCAGCTCCGTCTGTTTCGACAGCGATTTTAGAGTCGATCAGGTGGTCATAGCCGCCAGCCTGGAATGCTTCCAGTTCCGTTATAGCTTGCAGAAATCGGCTGCCCCCCTGATCCCGTTCATCGCGTTCAAGCCGCCGTTTTAGCTCTTCAAGCGACGGCGGGTAGAGATAGACGACATACAGCCGACTCGGAAACGCCTGCTGCATAACATAGAGCCGATCTACTGGCCACTCCAGCAGTGGAAATCTACTGGTAGCGAACGCCTCAAGAATAGGCTGTCGCGGGGTGGGGTACGCTAGAACGCTCGTAGCGAGAAAGCGGCAGGTAGGCTAGTGGAGACCTGAATCTCAGTTCTAATATCGTCCACGATGCCCTGCCAGGAAAAAGCAGTTCCACACTCGGGACTGCTTTTTCCCGATGTGGTGATTATAGAGGGAATCGAAGGGCGCGAGAAAAGAGCCTAAGCGTGCGCCAGGCTCTTGAGTGTAGCGCCCCGGCTGCGAATTGGAGTGAGCAGGATTCCCTCCCTGCCCTGCGGGAGGCAGGCTACGCTCCCTGCCAGTCTAAATGAAACCGTTCCACAAGGAGCGGTTTTTAGTTTGGGAAAATACTATACTATAGGTTGATTTTTTATGTTTACTGTGGTACTATGTGGTTACTACGCTATGGTCTACACCAAGGTCAATTCGCCCCCTATTCCTAAACTAGTTTTTGCTACTATACTGCTGGCTTTCTGGCTGGCTGCTTCGGGCGCGTGGTTGAATATGTCAATGGATAGCGGTGCTGGTATGGTAGGGTGCCCGTTCACTATGGGCAGCATGAGCCTGTGCCAAATGGACGTGTTTAGCCACCTAACGCAGTTCCGTACAACTTTCAGTGTGCCACACGGTTTTGCGAGTTCTGCCCTCATCGCAGCGCTGCTTGTCGTGGTGTCTACGCTTGGTTACTTACTCTGGAGGATTTTGTCCCCGCCTGGGTGGTATGCGTGGCATAAGTATATCCACCATCGGCAGTTCGCTGTTTTTCGCTATCTCACTGAAGCCTTGGCGAGCGGTATCCTCCATCCCAAGCTGTACGCCTAAGTACAAACCCACCTACATGTCGCTCTTTGCAGCGCATGGGTGAGTTTTTTATGTTAGGCTTTTTGTATCTCTTAATGCAAAATCTATATCTCATCAACGTATGTCACCACAAAACCTCTTGAAGCTTAAGCTCGAAGGTCTTGGCGGCGAAGAGCGCGCACAGGTAGTGAGGCGTGTCCTCGAGGCACTACCACACGTGAAGCAAGTTGACGTTAACGTTGCGAAACAGCTTGCGCGTCTGCTGACTGACGCACCGTTGGAGCTCCCTACCATTGCTGACGCCGTACAATCGTATGGGGTAACGGTCAGTCTTGTGGGAGCTACCACACTTGCATCCATGGGGGCAGTGGCGAACGAGCACCAGCCCCCAGCCGGTAACATCCTCAAGCTAGAGATCGAGGGGATGCACTGCCGGTCGTGCGAGCTCCTTATCGAACGCAAGTTCCGCCAGGTAGCTGGCGTTGCTAAGGTTGAGGCAAATGCTGCCACCGGTATCACCCGTATTATTTGTATCAACAGTCAGCCAGATCTTGTGACCCTACAAACTACCATCGCCCAGGACGGCTACCGTATTCGCGGTCTCGTCAATTCAGCGCGGCCAGCCGAGACGCAGCTAAAACGGCCATCGTGGTGGCAGCTAGTTGGCCTATTTACGGTTGTCCTGGTAGCTGGCTCATTGCTTTCGCGGTTTGGCCTGTTACGGCCGAACGTGAGCTTGGGTGGCGCCCCCACCTTTTGGGCTGTGTTCTTTATTGGCCTGGTAGCGGCCAGCTCGTCGTGCATCGCTGTAGCTGGCGGCCTCATGCTGGCTTCGGTAGGCAAGTTCAACGAGCGGTACCAGGGGGCGACCCACCTCGCCAGAATGCGCCCGGTGCTCTTGTTCGTTGGGGGCCGCTTGCTGTCGTACGCGCTCCTCGGTGGTCTGATTGGCCTATTGGGCAAGGCACTCTCACCTTCGCCGGCCGTTGTTGGTGCCATTACCGTCCTAGCTGCACTATACATGTTCATCATGGGCTTAGAAATGCTCCACCTTGCCCCACGCTGGCTGAAAAGGCTCCTACCGCGCATGCCCAAAAGCCTCGCCCACCGAGTGATGGATGCAGAAGGTAAATCACACCCACTCGCACCATTCTTGCTCGGCGCGGGTACCTTCTTCTTGCCTTGCGGTTTTACCCAGGCACTGCAGCTCTATGTATTGACAACGGCGAGTTTTGCCACTGGTGCCCTGGTTCTATTCGCCTTTGCCCTAGGTACGACGCCAGCGCTGCTCGCGCTGGGGTGGGCTTCGGGTTCACTCAAAGGCAAGGCCGGGCAGCTCTTCTTTCGCTTGGCTGGAGCAGCAGTTATAGTCCTAGGTATCTGGAACTTTCAGAACGGGTTAACCATCGCTGGCTACCCGTTGTCGCTGCCTACCTTCTCGCCCCAGGCTTCGGGTGCTAGTGGCCCCGATGATCCAAATGTCAGCTTTAATGGCCGAAGCCAGGTGGTGCGGATGGCGGTCGGTTACAGCGGCTACTCTCCGAATCAGTTCACCCTCCGTCAGGGTGTTCCCACGCGGTGGGAGGTTGAGGCTGCCCAAGCTGGTGGGTGCCTGACGGTGCTCCAAGCGCCACAACTTGGTATCCGTAAGCTCTTGCAGCGGGATCAGGTGAATGTAATTGAATTCACTCCCCAAGATACCGGCAGCTTTACCTTTAGCTGCTCTATGGGTATGTTCCGTGGGCAAATAAACGTCGTGCCTAATGCCTAACACACTAATTCATAATCTAACTATCATATCACTATGACCAACATTAACATTCCCCATGATCCTGATTTTGATACACCGCAGCCCGTGCTAGCTGCGTCGGGTGGCAGTTCGGCTGGCTTATTCACCGGCGCCTCACCCAAATTAACCTTTATCATGGGTGTGGTAACCGGTATCGCGGCTATCAGCTTAGTTGGGTTTGCGCTCGCCGCCTCCTACGGTTTGTCGGGTGGGTCTCTGAGAGTGAAACAATCCGCGGGTACTGGCACGCCTGTAGCAACTTCTCCAAGTCCCGCGACTCCAGTACCCAACCAACCACCAGGGCCGCCAGCTAAGGTGACCATTGCCCTGAAGCCTAGTGACCATATCCGTGGCGATACCAATGCACCCGTGACCCTCGTTGAGTACTCCGACTTCGAGTGCCCATTCTGTAAGCGTTTCCATCCTGTTATGCAGCAGCTGATGCAAGAATACGCTGGTAAGGTGAGGTGGGTATACCGTCACTTCCCACTTTCATTCCACGCCAATGCACAGAAGGAAGATGAGGCTGCCGAGTGTGCCGGAAAGCTTGGTGGTAATGATAAGTTTTGGGCTTACACTGACAAGATTTTTGAGCGCACGACCTCGAACGGAACCGGTTTTGCGCTGGATGCCCTGGTTCCTCTAGCCAAAGAACTGGGCTTGCCAGAGGCAAAATTTAAGTCCTGCTTGGATAGCGGCGAGTTTGCAACCCACGTTCAAACGGACCTGCAAGAAGGGTCAAGTTTTGGGGTAGGCGGTACTCCAACCACCTTCGTCAACGGTCAACCGGTTGAGGGCGCGGTGCCGTACGAGCAGCTCAAGGCAGTGGTAGAGCAGGTGCTTAAGCAGTAACCTCGAGCTTCCATAATTATCAATTATGACGAGAAAAAAATAATTACTATGAAATGGCTAAAAGCATGTCTCAATCCTAAAGTTCTAATAGCCATAGCATTGGTGATTCTGGCTGCCTATCTATTTGCCCCGCAATTCACCCGCTATGCCTGGTTGCTTCTTGCACTAGCATGTCCGATCTCGATGATAGTGATGGTGGTTGGTATGCAGCACGGGCACAACCATTCAAATTTTCCAAAGCAGATTTTCGCATGTTCTGAATGTGGCCTCGCGTATGCTGATAAAGAATGGGTGCAAAAGTGCCAAGCGTGGTGCAAGGAGTATAAGAGTTGCAATTTAGAAATAACCGCACATTCACGAACAATATGACAACAATTATCACCATTCACGGGACGCATTGCAATGCGTGTAAGGTGCTGATTGAGGATGTGTGTACGGAGATTGTTGGCATCACTTCTTGCAATGTGGACTTCAAAACAGGGATCACTGAGATTGGGCATGAAGAGAATATAGATTGGCAGGCATTCAAGAAAGAAGTTGAATCGTTAGGTGATTATAAAGTCGAAGTCTATCAATAATTTTATGAACAAAACATATATATGGATCATCGTTGCAGTAGTCGTTGTCGGCGGCGGCATTATGTTGCTTTCGCGCGGTGGCGATAATCCTGCAAATAATTCTTCAGCGAATAACCTATACCCCGAAGAGTCTATTACCCATGGCCACGGGTTAGCGGTTGATGTAGCAGATCCAAGCAAACTCTACATAGCAACGCATCACGGTCTTTTGATGCTTATGAATGAAAAAGATCTTTACCGAGTCGGGAAGAGTCAGGACGACTATATGGGCTTTTCGCCGCATCCTACAGATGCAAATGTTTTCTTTTCCAGCGGCCATCCCAGCTCTGGGGGCAATATCGGCTTCCAGAAGTCCGAAGACGGCGGAGTTACATGGAAGAAAGTTTCTAGCGGTGTAAACGGGCCGGTTGATTTTCACGCCATGGCAGTCAGCCCAGTAAACTCAAACCTCGTATACGGCTGGTTTCAAGGCAGTCTGCAACGAAGCACGGATCAAGGAAAAAATTGGGAAATTGTTAATCGAAATCTCTTACCAGTATACCTTGTCGCTGACACACAAGATGAGAATGTCGTGTACGCCGCAACTCCGCAAGGTCAAGGCGTGATGGTCAGTCGAGATAAAGGTACAGCATGGTCGCCTCTATCATCAGAGTTAGATGGCGGTGCTGTATCAGTCCTTGCGATCCATCCCCAAGATGCAAAAGTCCTTCTAACCTTCAGCGAAAAATTGGGAGGTCTTGGAAAAAGCGCCGATGCAGGCAAGACGTGGAAGAAAGTGCGTGAAGGCTTCAATGGAGAAACCGTTCTCCATATAGCATTCGATAGAAACAATCCCAGTGTAATTTATGTGCTCACCCATGAAAATACCATTTACAAGAGTGCAGACACCGGTGAAACGTGGAGTAAAATTCGTTAGTATTGGCGTCTAACATATGACACTGGATAAAATCATCGTCACTCTAGCAGGGCTTTTAGGGATAGCGTTCACTTACTGGTTCTTTTTGAAGAAAAAGGACAAGGAGATCGCAGTGTCCGGTTCGGTAGATATCGTCGTTGAGGGTGGGTATTCTCCCAATGTTATCTCCATACCCAAAGGCAAAACTACTAAGCTCAACTTTATCCGTAAAGACCCATCCAGCTGTCTTGAGGAAGTGGTTTTAGGAGATTTCAAGATTCGGAGGCATTTGCCGTTAAATCAAAAAGTTACAATCGAACTTACCCCACAGCAGAGCGGCGAATTCGACTACGCCTGCGGCATGAATATGTTTCATGGAAAGATAGTTGTTCATTAGCTATTTGGGAAAAGATATGAGCTTGAAAAATCGATTAAAAATAATCGGAAGAAATTTAAAAAATGAACTTAAGGTTTACCAAGCAGTTATTAAAGACAAGAGGACACCCTTACTCGGTAAAATATTTTTAGGTATGGCTGTAGGGTATTTCTTTTTACCTTTTGATTTAATACCAGACTTTATACCTGTTATTGGGCATTTAGACGACATAGTAATTGTTCCGTTGTTGGTAATAATAGCGTTAAAAATCATTCCGAAAGAAATTCTAGAGGAACATAGAGAAAAACTTAAAAGTCAGGATTCAATTTTATGATAGAAGCCAAAAGAACATTTTCAATCAAAGGCATGCACTGCGCGTCATGCGTGGTCTTGATTGAGCGTTCGCTCAAAAAAGTTGCAGGCGTGAAAAACGCGACCGTGAATTTGGCTACAGAAAAGGCAACCGTTTTTTACGATTCCAACAAGGTGAGCGATGACCACCTCGCGTCGGCGGTAGCAAACGTTGGCTATCAAGCTCTGATCAATGAGGATGTGCGTACCGCAGACGAAGAACAAAAAGAAAAGCAGAAAGAGCTTAAGGATTTACGCACTAAAGTCATCGTCAGTATTGTTCTGGGTGTTTTGATTCTTTGGGGCAGTTTTCCAGGGTTAATGAATACTGCCCCGATGATTTTGCAGAATTTCTGGGTGCAATTGCTACTGGCGACCCCGGTACAGTTTTGGGCGGGATGGAGTTTTTACCGGGCTACTGTATCCGCTTTGAGACACAGAACAGCCAACATGGATACGCTCGTGGCAATTGGTACTACGGTTGCTTATGTCTATTCAGCTTTTGTTACGGCCTTGCCCCATGTTGTTAAGAGCGTCGGCATTGAGCCGTTTCCATACTTTGACGTAGCTGCCATCATTATCGGTTTGATCTTGCTTGGTCGATATTTTGAAGCAAAGGCCAAGGCCGGCACATCTGAAGCTATTAAAAAACTCATTGGTTTGCAGGCGAAAACAGCTCGAGTGATTCGTGATGGTAAAGAAATCGATCTGCCAATCAATGAGGTAGAAATTGGTGACGTCATCCGCGTCCGTCCGGGTGAGAAAATTCCTGTTGATGGCATCATCGTTGATGGTGAATCCAGCATTGACGAATCAATGGTCACTGGAGAGAGCATACCCACTGATAAAACTAAAGACGATACGGTTGTTGGGGCGACCATGAACAAAACCGGCAGCTTTACATTTAAAGCGATGAAGGTGGGGCAAGAAACTATGCTTGCCCAGATCATTAAATTGGTGCAGGAAGCGCAAGGTAGTAAAGCACCCATTCAGCGGCTGGCGGATTTGGTGTCGTCCTATTTCGTACCTATCGTTATCATGCTCGCTATCGCAACATTCGTTGTCTGGTATGACTTTGGGCCCGCCCCAGTTATCACATTCGCACTACTGAACATGGTCGCCGTTCTCATTATCGCATGCCCGTGTGCTATGGGGTTGGCTACTCCCACGGCAATTATGGTTGGAACTGGCAAGGGAGCTGAACACGGTATTCTTATTAGGGACGCGGAAAGTCTTGAAACAGCGCATAAAATAAAAGTTATCATATTCGATAAAACTGGAACGCTTACGAAAGGCAAGCCGGAAGTTACCGATATCCTCACAGTCGGAGCACTCGGCAAGGACGAGGCATTGATGTTAGCCGCTTCATTGGAGAAAGGTTCAGAGCATTCATTGGCAGAAAGCATTGTGAATGAGGCGGAAAATAAAAATTTACAGTTGAGCAAAGTTGAAAAATTTCAAGCTATTCCAGGGTCTGGAGTTGAAGGTATTGTTACAGGGAAAAGAGTTGTGCTCGGGAATAGGCGGCTCATGGAAAAAGAGCAAATTTCTTTGAGCACCACACAAGGAGATATTGAAAAATTGGAGCGTGAAGGTAAGACAGTAATGATGTTGGCTGTTGATGGAAGTTTGACCGCCCTGATTGCCGTTGCTGACACCCTGAAAGAGACCGCCATTGAGGGAGTAAGACAACTGCAAAAATTTGGTATTGAAGTTGCAATGATCACCGGAGATAATATTCGCACCGCAAATGCCATCGCTCAAAAGGTTGGTATTACCAGAGTGCTTGCCGAAGTGTTGCCGGATCAAAAAGAAGCCGAGGTGAGAAAAATTCAGGCAGAGGGCAAAATAGTGGCGATGGTCGGCGATGGGATCAATGACGCTCCTGCTCTTGCGGCGGCCGATGTTGGTATTGCAATGGGAAGTGGCACCGACGTGGCCATAGAAGCCGCTGACATTACCCTCATAAATAAAGACTTGAAGTCGGTTGCCGCGGCAATTGTCCTTTCGAAAAAAACCATGAAGACGATTCGCATGAACCTGGTGTGGGCATTCGGCTATAATGTAATTCTCATTCCTGTGGCAATGGGAGCACTGTACCCATTCTTCCACCTCTTGTTGAATCCAATTTTTGCGTCGGTGGCCATGGCAACAAGTTCAGTCTCGGTCGTATTGAATTCCCTCTTATTAAAAAGAAAAAGAATCAATTAAACTATGAAATTACCGCCTTTTATTAGTGCTGTCGGTATAACGCTTCTTATTCTCGGCGGAGCTTATTTACTTTTTGGGCGTGGCCCGGAATCAGTGAGTAACAATACACCGATTCAAAGCCATCGCTCATACGAAGTTGAAGCTATATCTTCTTTAAGCAACATCCAGCCTAATCAGCCAACAAATTTTATTTACAGAATTAAAGACGACCAAGGAAGTATCTTGAAAGACTTCGATGTAGTACATGAAAAGGTCATGCATTTTATCGTAGTACGGAAAGACCTGCAGTATTTTCAACACATACATCCCTCCTTCAACGCCGCTGCGGGAGAATTTGAAATTCCGGTAACCTTTACCGCTGACGGAGAATATCGAGCTTTTGCTGATTTTACTCCATCCACAAGTCAGATAGGCCCCGATGGTGAAAAACTTCCGGTCACGGTTTACGCAGATATCAAAATTGGTAATCTATCCAATTACAGACGTTCACCTATAGGTGGCACGGAGAAGGTCAAAGTATATGGTGGTTATCAGATCACGCTTGTTCCCAGTCCCGATGCGATAGTTTCTAAAAATAATCAAAACTTTACTTTTGAGATAAGAAAAGAAGGAGAGTTAGTCACAAATTTGGAAACTTATTTGGGCGCATTAGGACATACCGTTGTTTTGCGAGAGGGCGATTTGCAATTTATTCATGCTCATGCCACTCAAAAACCCACTGACCTTCAGACTGGCAAAGTAAATTTTGTTATCACCTTTCCTGAAGCTGGAAATTATAAATTATTCTCTCAATTCCAACACGAGAGTAAAATTATCACGTCTGATTTTGTCGTGAATGTTGCCGAGGGACAAGAAAATTCCACAACAAATTCTCCTCAGGGGGAATCCTTACATTAAACTATGGAATTAAATAAACTCACACCTGAGGAAGAGCGAGTTATTGTGCACAAAGGCACCGAGGCGCCGTTTACAGGTGAATACGAGAATAATTTTGTCGAAGGCACGTACCTGTGCCGGCGCTGTAATACGCCGCTATACACCTCCACCGCCAAGTTCCACTCCGATTGCGGCTGGCCGAGTTTTGATCAGGAAATACCAGGCGCAGTGAAGCGCGTACCTGATGCCGATGGTCGGCGGGTGGAGGTACTTTGTAATTCTTGTGGTGGACACCTGGGGCACGTGTTCCTGGGTGAGCGCTACACGCCGAAGAACACCCGCCACTGCGTGAACTCTATGTCGCTCAAGTTCATACCTAAGGAAGCGGTTGCTGGAGGTACGTCGTAGGCAGAATGCGTATAAGTTGTTGTGGGTTTATTGCTGTGCAGTTGTTTGCCTGCTAGCATTAAGCTGGTATGCATCAATTTATACTGCTCATTGAGCAGTTGGTAGAGAGCGTTCGCGTTTTTGCGTACGCCCTTGTTTTTCTGGCGGCTTTTTTTGAAACCCTGCCACTCATCGGCCTTATCGTGCCGGGCGCCCTAGTTACCATTTTTGGCGGATTTCTGGTTTTTCGTGGGTCAGCTGATTTGGGGGATATGATTTTTTTTGCCACGGCGGGGGCGGTGCTGGGGGATTGGCTCGGCTACGCGCTGGGACGGTTGATTCGCTTGTTGAACATGTTCTTGCCGCTTGAAAAATTCGGTCCGCTAAAAAAAGCTGAACGTTACTTTGTCGCCAAGGGTGGTTGGAGTATCGTGTACGGCCGCTTCCTCACACCGTTGCGGGGTTTGGTGCCACTGGCAGCCGGGGTAGGCAATATGTCGCAGGGGCGCTTCCTCCTCTACAACCTGGGCGGCGGATTGGCCTGGGTAATTGTGCACGTACTCGTGGGCTACTTTGCTGGCACGAGCTGGAGCGCGGCCGGGAAGTATCTAGGAGAATACGGCCTGCTGGTTTTTTTGGCGGTGCCGGTGCTGTATTATTTCCTACAGCGCCGGTTTAAACGTTTTAGCTCCGAGTCACTTTCTGACACGCCGCCAGCTGTTTAGTTAGGATGAAGCAACTCACCTTACCTCCGAGCCACGCCTAGGCATGTTAGTGGTATTTTTCATCATACTCCTTGCGCTCCTACTCGTGCTACCGGTGTGGTGGTGGCGCGGGGCGCCGTTCTTGCCGACTGATCCCAGAAAAATTTCCCGAATCATTCGTCTGGCCGGTATACAGCCAGGAGAGCAAGTGGTTGATTTAGGGTCGGGCGACGGCCGGCTGGTGATTGCCTGCGCCCGGGCGGGCGCAAATGTGATCGGCTTGGAATTGAACCCGTTCTTAGTTTGGTTATCGCGTCTGTTAGTACGGCAGGCTCGGGTGCAGGAGCGAGCGATGGTGCGGCGAGTAAATTTTTGGCACCAAGACCTGTCCAATTTTAGTTTGGTGCTGGTGTTTGGGGTGGGTGGACGAATGATGCAGGAGCTAGAGGCGAAGCTGCAACAGGAGCTTAAAGTTGGCTCGCGCGTGGTGTCGAACGGCTTTCAACTACCCACCTGGCCGCTGGCGGCACGCGATGGGTCTTTATACTTATATCGAAAGAAATGATTTATGGTTACGGTGGTATTAGGGGAAACTTAAGGCTAAGCTTAGGCAAGAACTGAAACCCGGAGCCTGCCTTGTTTCTTATCTCTATCAGCTGCCAACTTGGCAGCCCGAGTCCGTGCGTGACCGTGTTTACCTGTATAGCCAGCCGCGCTAACCCCTGTGGATTATGCGTATTTCCAAGGATTTGCTATACTGCCCGGTACTAATCCATTAATAAGACAACCGTATGGCCAAAGGTATGACGAAGTCGCAGGTCATCGGCGCCTTGGCAGAAGCTCTCGGCCACAGCCGGAAGGACGCTGCTGTCATGGTGGAGGCGATGGTATCGCTCGCGTATAAGGAGACCAAGCGCTCCGGCGAGTTCACCATCCCCGGTCTTGGTAAGCTCGTCAAGAAGAACCGGGCGGCCCGCATGGGCCGCAACCCGGCCACTGGCGAAGCGATCAAGATCCCAGCCAAGACTGTCGTGAAGTTTAGGGTCGCGAAAGCGGCCAAGGAAGCAATCCTCTAGGGGTTGAGGATGCAGATCGGTGGTCGCCCACTACCGAGCTGCAGCACAACGCTCCGATATAAAATCGGAGCGTTGTGCTTTGTAAGAAAAGCGAGCGCGCTGCTGTGGTATACTTAATCGCATGATGATATTAGGTTCACTCGCGCTGCTTTGTGTGCTGTGCTACCTTATCGGGCGCGCCGCCGACTTTGTGCTCGTGAGTGTCAAGGTGATCGGCAAGAGTTTTGGAGTAAAAGACTTTTGGCTGGGGATTGTGCTCGGGGCACTTACTTCAACACCCGAACTTTTCATCGGCCTTCAGTCGCAGGTTCGTGGTACGGGCGAGCTCTCGTTCGGCAACCTGACGGGTGGTGTGCTCGTACTGCTCGGGTTGGTGTGTGGGCTCTCGGTGGTGCTGCAGCGCGAGGTGCGCGTCGCGAAGGTATTCGTCATCGGTGAGCTGGCCGCTATGGCCGGCTACATTGCGTTGCCACTCATCCTGGCGTCGGATGGCGTGCTGTCTCCACTCGACGGCTTGCTGTTGGTAGCGCTTTACATTACTACCATATTCTTCCTGATGGAGCGTCACCACCGCCACGGTGGCTTGGTAGTACGGCGCACGAGCTCGAACTTGGTTTCCAGCCTCAAGCTTATCGCTGGACTAGCTGCTGTGCTGGTGCTGGCGCGCTTGATCCTTGAGGTCACCCTCGCACTTACCGCCGCTGCCGGCCTTAGCCTGTTCATTATTGGCCTTTTGGTGCTGGCGGTCGGTACGAACCTGCCTGAAATTACCCTCGCGTTCCGTGCCTACCGTTCACACGCCCGTGAGCTTTCGTTGGGAAACCTGGTCGGCAGTGCATTTGCTAATGGCTGTGTGCTTGGTGTGCTTACCCTGCTCGGCCCTATCACCATCGAGCGCACCAATGCGTTTTTTGCGCTGGTAGTGGCCACGGGTATTCTCCTTCTGAGCTTTGTGTGGTACGCGTGGAGCGGCAAAGTGCTGACTCGGCGCGAAGGGTGGGCGTTGGTTGCTACCTACGCCGCGTTCGTAGTTGTGAGCTTTGTGCTGCGTTGAGTTTATACCGCCGACTATGTATGCCGTAAGCTGGGTAATGTGGGCGACCGTTGGCTATTTTTTGAATGCCATCGCCATTGCGGTAGATAAGGCACTACTGCGGCGCCGCGAGCTCGCCAATCCAGCCGTGTACACCGTACTCATTTCAGCGCTAGGTTTGTTTGTGCTGGTACTGGCGCCGTTCGGGCTGGAGCAGCCAACTCTGCCCGCGCTCGCGTGGGGGTTGGCTTCTGGCGCCTGCTTCACGCTGGGTTTGTGGTTAATGTTCATCGTATTAAAGCGAGGCGAGGCATCACGGGTGCCTGCCTTTATCGGTAGCCTTAATCCCGTATTCGTATTTTTAGGCTCATTCTTTTTAGTTGGGGAAAGGCTTGATGTGGTAGGCGGGTTGGCTTTTGTTTGTTTGACGGCTGGTGGTTTCATGATGGTGGGTGGCGCCGGCGGCCTTAAGGGTAGGTTAAGGCTTCAGGCGATCGCGGCGGCCGCTGTGTTCGGGCTGGCTTACGTGTTCCTTAAAGCCGCGTTTGACCAGAGCAATTTTATTTCCGGGTTGGTGTGGTCACGGCTCGGCGGGTTTATAGCTTCGCTGGCACTGCTATTGGTACCAGGCACATTGGCTGGGCTTAAGTCGGGTGCGACGAACGGCAGCTCAAGCTTGAAGTTTGCCATTTTTGGCGGACAAGCGCTGGCGGCTATTGGTGGCCTCATGAACAGCTATGCCATTACCCAGGCGAGTGTCACATTGGTGAATGCGCTGCAGGGCGTGCAGTACGTATTCCTCATTGGCATTGCGGCGCTCGTCTCATTCAAATTTCCCCAATTTTTTAAAGAGGAGTTTTCGGCGGCGGTACTGCTGCGCAAGCTCGGTGGCACTATGCTGATAGTGGTTGGGCTGGCCCTGCTGGGGTTTATTAGTTGATGGTATGCGTTCCATACTGTACTTTTTGGCCCTGGTATCAGTAATGGTCGTAGTTGCATTAGCGCTTGAGCGCAACCTGCCGCGTGTCGAACCACGGATGGCGGTAGCGTTCTCGGCTGCGCAAGCAAGATACTTGGGGCTTGATGCTAGCGAGTTGTATGACGCCATACTGCGCGACCTTGAACCGTCACATATTAGGCTGCAGGCGAACTGGAACGAAGTCGAGCCAATTACGGGTACATTCAATTTTAGTGAGCTTGATGGTTTTGTTAATTTGGCAGCGACACGCGGTACGACCGTGACCTTGGCGATCGGGCGTAAGCTGCCGCGCTGGCCCGAGTGCCACGACCCAACTTGGCTGCATGACCTTACGCCAGGAGAGATTGAGGATCGCCTTATGGTAATGCTGCAGACAGTCGTCGAGCATTATCGAGGTAACACCACGATCGTGCGTTGGCAGCTCGAGAATGAGCCGTTATTTGGTTTTGGGCGTTGTACAACGCCGAGCCGTGGCCTCTTAAAGCGCGAACTTAAATTACTGCGCGACCTCGATAGTAACCGCCCGGTACTGATTACAGATTCAGGTGAGCTTAGCCCCTGGTTTGAAAGCGCGGCCTTGGCTGACGAGCAAGGTGTGACCATGTACCGCGTGACCTGGGATCCGTTGGTGGGATATTTTCGCTACCCTTGGCCACCGGCGTTTTACCGACTTAAGGCTGCGCTGATTTCGCCATTAGTGCGCCAAACTATCATAAGTGAATTGCAACTTGAACCATGGGCACCACAAGGGTTGGCGGTGCTAAGCCCGAGCGAAGCGGCTCGGTCGTTTGATCTTGATAAGTTTTGGCAGAACGTAGCATTTGCACGAGCCACTGGTCTCGCGGAGGTGTTTACCTGGGGTGTAGAGTGGTGGTATGCCGAGCGTGAGCAAGGCCGCGGCGGGACATGGGAAGCAGCGAGGGTGCTGTTCAACCCGGCATTGTAACGCTACCCTTGAGGGTAGCGTATGATGGCTACCATTGTATCGTTCTTGGTCACACTGCTGCTGCTTTTGGTGCTGTCGCGGCTGGTGAATCGCTGGCTAATGGAATTGCTGGGTTATCGCTGGTACCGCATTGTGTTGTGGCCGGGCGTAGTGGCGCACGAGCTGTCGCATCTTTTGGGTGCGCTGCTTACTTTTACCCGCGTGACTGGGTTTTCAGTAATGCCGACGCCTGATAGCGGCGGACAAACCTTAGGCTCGGTCAGCCACGCGGCGACTAAGAATCCAGTCACCCTGGTGCTTATTTCAGTCTTTCCGCTACTCGGGGGTTCGTTTATTCTGTGGGCGCTCGCCACCTTGCTAGTGCCAGGGGCTCCCTCGGCCGCGCCTGATTTTACCGCCCCAGGTTCAAGTTCATTCTCGTACCTCGGGTCGTGGTGGGCGTTCGTGTTAGGCACGGTAAAAGCTTTTAATCCTTTAGCCTGGCAGAGTTGGCTGTTTGCCTATCTTTCAATAACGGTGGGTGCGCACCTGGCGCCGTCGAACCGTGACCTTGGTTACACCGCCGCCGGTTTTACCGCGCTCTCCATACTGGCGGTCATAGTCACCTGGCTCGGGGAGCTGACGAGCGATGCCATTGGCGAACTCGCCCGCAAGTGGCTGGCGGGCTCACTCACCTTTTTCTTGCCGCTGTTGTCATATGCACTGGCCCTGCTCGCCTTGGTCGCGCTGGGCGTGGGTTTCGCTTTTACCTTAAAGCGTTTGAACGAACGCAAGGTGTGGTGGTAGAGTCTGAAAATTATAAATTCAAAATCCGAAATTCTAAACCGAGTGTTTCGAGTTTAGGATTTCGCGCTTCGGGTTTAGCTGGTATACTTAGGCCATGAGTTTGTCACCAATTACGCTGCTCGTTCTTATCGCCATTGCCGGCGGGTTGTTTTACATGTGGCAGCGGCAGCAGGGTAGGCACGGCACAACCGGTGGTAACAAAGGAGCTGCCACACCAATCTTGGATTCTTACACCATCGACTTTACCAAGCTGGCGCGTGATGGCAAGATCGATCCAGTGGTTGGTCGGGAGGACGAGGTACTGCGCTTGGCGCAGGTGTTGTCGCGCCGCACCAAGAACAATGTGATTTTGGTGGGAGCCCCAGGTGTTGGTAAGACGGCGGTCGTCGAAGGGTTGGCGCAGCGCCTGGTGGCGGGTGACGTGCCCGACGTACTGCGCGGTAAGCGTATGTTGGCCTTGCAGGTGGCAGCGTTACTCGCCGGTACTAAGTACCGCGGCGAGTTTGAGGAGCGCGCCAAAAGACTATTACAAGAATTGTCGGCTGCTGGGCGCAGCATCATTCTGTTCATAGACGAGATTCATACCGTTATCCAATCGCACGGCACCGAGGGCGCGGTGAATTTTAGCGACATTCTTAAACCAGCGCTCGCCCACGGCGACGTGCAGTTAATTGGCGCTACTACCACCAACGAGTACGAAAAGTACATTAAGCCGGACGAAAGCCTGGAGCGCCGGTTCCAGGTGGTGGAAGTATTGGAGCCATCGGTTGAGGATACGGTGAAAATATTGCAAGGGGTGAAGGACAAATACAAAGAGTACCACAAGGTCGAGTTCACTGACGGCGCTATTCAAGCCGCGGCTGAACTCGCCAGTAAGTACATTAAGGTACGTCACTTGCCGGACAAGGCGATAGATGTGATTGACGAGGCGGCGGCCATGGTGAAAGTATCGCACGTGCATAAGGGTGTGGTGGGTGCACTCCACGGCGCGGCGCGCGCTAAGAACGAGGCGCTCGGCCTGCTATGGTCAAAAATTCAGGAGCTTGATAAAAAGTTGCTCACGGCCGATGCTGCACTGCGCGCTTCGCTTACCAGCGAGCGAGAGGAGCTTGAAGTAAAGCTTGAGCAACAGGGGACGACAGTGGTCGACGTTGATGATGTTAAAAAAATCATTCGAGAATGGAGTGGTTTGGCTGACCTAGGTTAACTTGCCAAATCTCATGTAATGTGGTATCATAGCTTTATGGAAATAGTTCCGCTCGCGATTTGTACTTGGGGGAGGGGAGCGGTTCGTGACTTTAGTAAGCCAAGCACCGCTGCTTGGTTTTTTGTTAATTATAATTTTAGCTGTTTGTAACACAGCATTAAGTATTAGCCCCTACGCTTATGGACACACCCAACCAAGCTCCAGGCTCGCAATTCACGCCATTCGCTAAACCGCCCACTGGAACCAGCGTGCTGCTTAAAACTGGAACCAGTACCAGTGTTAGCTTGGCGAGTAAAATTATGGTTAGCGTTGGAATGCTTGCAGCCACAGGTGGTTTTGCTGCCGCGCTTATCGGCGGTGAGGTTCAGCCGATTACGAAACCACCACAAATTGCCCTCACCATCACCACTCAAAGCCCGCTCCCCAGCGCCGAAATTGGCCAAAGGTATGCCTTCCAGCTGCAGGCGTCCGGTGGCACTGCACCACTTAATTGGGGCGTTGTCAGTGGCAACTTACCTAACGGTTTATACCTCCAGGGTGACCAGTTGCTGTACGGTGAACCCACTGGTCCAGCTGACCTGTACCACTTCACCGTGCGGGTGGAGGACAGTACTGGGAAGTACGCTAACCGGGACTTTGATCTCATGGTGACTAATGTGCGTTATACACTTTCTGCACGGAAAATTGGAACTGGTGGGGGAGATATAACAAGTGTACCCGAGGGTATTCGCTGCGGCGCTGATTGTACCGAAAACTACCTTGCAGGTAATCGCATTACGCTTACCGCCGCCGCGGCAGTAGGTTCGAAGTTTGCTGGTTGGTCAGGTGCCTGTAGCGGGACGTCAACGTGTATGGTGATAATAAATTCGGCCAAATCAGTAACCGCTAATTTTACACGCATAACGTCGCTCCCCGCGGCGCAGTAATGTAACCATTACACTTATGGACGCACCCAACCTAGTTCAACCGCCGCAGTACACACCGTTCAATACTGGTAGTACTGGCACAAAAGTTACTACCAAAAGCAGTTCGAGTGTGCGCACCAAAATTGCCATCGTTTTGGGCGTGGTAGGGGTAGCGAGTGGCATTGCTGCAGCGGTGGTGGCGGCTACATCTGGCGACGAGGAATCGGCCCGCACTTTAATTTGGGTGTTGCTAGCCGGCACAGGCCTCGCGCCCATCGGACTTATTATTGGTCGCCTAGGATAACCTTGTGCCATGTATATGAATGAACCATGGCAGCAAACGAGTGTGGCGGTTGCCACCAAAACGAAAGTTGGCTTAGGGCTTACTACCAAACTAGCTGTTAGTTTAGGCGTATTGGGCGTCACGGCGGCTTTGGCCACCACTTCCTTACCAGGAGCGTCTGAGGACGGTACGGATTTGTTCGAACGCCGAACTATGGTAACCGTCACGGTGGCAGGTAGTGGAACAGTAACCTCATCGCCGGCGGGTATTGCTTGTTCAGGTAAGTGTAGCGCGCGGTTTCCAATTGGTGCCACCGTGATATTAAGTGCCAAGGCTTCGGACAGCGCTATCTTTGCCGGCTGGAGTGGCGCTTGCAGTGGCGATGGCGGCTGTACTTTCATAGTGCGTTCCGCGACCACCATTTCCGCCAAATTTCAGGACAAACCCCCAGCGGTTACGCTTAGCGTTACGCGCTACGGCGAGGGTCGGGTGGTGTCGAACCCGGGAGGCATTAGCTGCGGGACGGATTGCAGTGAGGCGTACCCAATCGGCACCACCGTGACGCTGACTGCCGTTCCGTCCAATAATATGCGCCTAGCAACTTGGGTTGGTGCTTGCTCCGGTGTGGCGCCGACCTGCGTCATCACTCTTAGTAGTGCAACTACGGCCACAGCGCGGTTTGTTTCGACCATCAGCGGTTCGTGAGCGGTGTAAAATTCGTCAGCGAACGTACGTTCTCTATACTAGGTAGTACTAGTCATTAACCACACAGGTCTATGCGTAAAAATTTTATACTTTCACTGAGCGCCCTAGCGTTCGTAGCACTGGTCGCGCTGCCGGTGCTGGCCGATGAGAACACCAATGCGAATAGCAACGGCAACGCTAACACTAATGTTAACAACAGCTCTAACGCTAACGTAAATTCGAACGCCAATACTAATACCCCTGTCCCCACTTTCCGTCCACACTCGATTTATTTGGCTAAGGCGATAATTACGGGAATATCGGGAAATGTAATTACAGCTACTGCGCGTAACAAGACTTACACAGTGAACGTAACCGATAAGACCAGGTTGCGGCGTCGGTACGGCGGTACTTCAAACCTCGGTGAGTTTGCGGTTGGGAACAATTTGCAAGTCTCAGGGCGTCTTACAGCCGAGACCACAATTGAGGCGCGTTCGATCAGGAACATGTCGATACAGAAGAAGAGTGCCACCTTTACCGGAAAAATCGAGAGTCTGGACGCTACGAATCAAAAGTTCGTGATGAAGCCGGTGTCGCGCAAGACGATTACGGTAACCGTGAGCGCGACTACGAAGATTACCGAGAAGGGAGCTACCAAAACCTTTGCCGATTTGGCTGTGGGCATGAAGGTTACAACCTCGGGCGTGTGGGACCTTTCAAATAATACTTTGACGGAGGTTAAGAAGGTAGTAATCAACGTGCGCCCTAAGGTTGCCCTGCAGCGCGCCGAAAAGAAGCTTGGGGAGTTGGGCGATAAAATGGAAAAGCTAAGGGAGAGAATGCAAGAGCTGGCTAGCAAACTCGAAGTTAAGACAGGCGAAGTTACTATCGAGATGAAGGCAGGGAATTTTTCTCCGGCTGAAGTGCGTATTGGCAAGGGGACGAAGGTTATTTTTAAGAACGTAGATACCGCCCCTCATTGGCCGGCTTCGGCGCCACACCCGCAACACACTAACTATCCGGAGTTCGACCCCAAGGCCGAGGTGGCAGCCGGTGCCAGTTGGACGTTCACGTTCGACAAGGTTGGCACTTGGCCGTACCATGACCATCTGAACGCGACGTCGATGCGCGGTAAGATCACCGTGATAGATCTTGAAGCTGAAGCGAATGCCAATACCAACGCGAACACGAACGCTAATACGAATACGACGCCCTAAGGTTCGCCGGAAGTACGCCACAAGAACGCAAAACCCAGCCCATTGCGAGGGGCTGGGTTTGTTCTGCAGCTACTACTTCACGATAATTGTTCCAGTAAGGAGTGGGGAGAGGTGGTCGTGGTAGGTAAAGGTGCCGCGCTTGGTAAAGGTGTAGCTCCAATTTTCGGTCGGGGCAATGCCGCGCTTAGGATCGAAGCCAGCGAGCGCGGTGTGGGTGGGGTGGGGGTCGGAGGCTGGCCGTATTGATTTGGTGCCGCGGTTAACGAACGTTACCTTGGTGCCGGCGTTCACCGTAATCGTGGCCGGGCTGAAGCCGCCGTTGTTCATGTCGACCGTTGCTGTAGCCGTCGCCTTAACTGGTGCGACGGGCGGAGTTATACCAGCCGCTGTCGCTGGGCTAACGCAGATCCATTTTCCATTCTTACACTCTGGCTTTTGTGGCGAAGGGCAGCCAGGGGCAACGTCCCCCGAGCAAGCCGCCTCGCGTTGGGCAGCTGGGTCACCAGTGGCGTCCGGCGTTACGGCCGCGGGCCGGTCTGGCTGTAGCGGGGTAGCCGGGCCAGAACTGCCACAGGCGGCACCAACGAGCGCCAGGCTCATGAGCGCACTTAAGAGCGCGGTACGGTTAAACATAGGCGATGGAATTAATGGTTAGTGAGTGAGTATAGAGCTAGTGTAAGCTGAAGTTTCGGCTCACGCAAGCTTACCGGTTTGCCAAATGCGGGCGCTACTTGGTAGACTTGCCCTGCTTGTTTTCGGGGTATGGCCTAATTGGTAAGGCGCACGCTTCGGGTGCGTGAGATTCTGGGTTCGAGTCCCAGTACCCCGACCATGAAAATACTTTCCACTAACTGTGGAAGGTATTTTCATTAGCTGTAGGTATAGCGAGCCAACTGCTTGGCTCGCGTTGGGACTCGAAGGGCTAGCTTGTGCACCAACGGTGCCAGCTAGCCCAGGCCCGGAGGGGAGTCCCAGTACCCCGACCAATGTATTTTACAACTGGGACGAGAAGGGCAGCAGCGAGGCGAAGCCGAGCGCCGACGGAAGCGAGTAAGCGCAGCTTCCGGCGCTGCCCAGGACAGAGTCCCTTTAGGTTGGTTACAGGATAAAATTTAGGTACATGTGGTAATGTTGATGTATGAATAATCCCAACCATGTCGGTATTATTGTGGATGGCAACCGTCGTTGGGCTAAAGCCAGGGGGGTACCTACCCTCGAGGGGCACCGTGCAGGGTATACGCGCGTTAAGGAGTTGGCGCGCTGGCTGTTTGGACGAGGCGTACCTTGGGCTAGTTTTTACTTATTTTCGCGTGAGAATTGGAATCGCTCGGCTGAAGAGGTGGCGTACCTTTTTAATCTATTAGATGATGA
>Ga0082335_1003139_pt1 | contig 28171 bp, 28 predicted proteins | sample Subgrocontami58m_FD_72375 | JGI IMG/M metagenome (GOLD analysis project Ga0082335, IMG submission 72375) | Subsurface groundwater microbial communities from S. Glens Falls, New York, USA - GMW37 contaminated, 5.8 m (SPADES assembly) (version 2) ...
TTTGTGAAGCCGCGTTCTTCAATGACCGTTTGGAAGGCTTGAGCCGGATGAGGGGAAACCCTCATGTCCGGTTCTTAGGGGAGGAAAGGATGGCAACATCCTTTCCTTACCCGACCAAGGGATAAGCACTCCGAATTTGAAAATTGATCTCAAAATGAAAAAATGGTCCTGAATGCAAAACATTTGGAGCCGTTTTTGTTTCCTGCTTTCATGATTTTCAAGCTGGAGACGGCCTTCCCATGCCCCCGCCCTATTTTTTGTTTTCAGGATGGGGTTGTTGCTGCCCAACGGAAATACTGTATTGATTATTCGATCTTCTGAAGTTCAGGTCTCAGCGCCAGCAGTTCAGCTTCGCTTGCCAATCTGCGTGGATACTTTGGATTGAGCGCCACGCGTGTCAGATCATGTCCAATTCCAAGTCGCATCAAGTAATAGCGCGCGAATTGCTGGCGGGTCAGTCCGTCTCGCGCTTCTTCCTTCATTTGCCATGCCCCATTCAAGTGCATTCTAATAACGCAAACCGTTTGGCGTTCCTTTGCACAACGAAAAAAGAACTTGATTAATCGAGTAAAGAGGTGTATCTTTGTTGTAGATACCGAAAGGAGATAACCTTATGCTCACAAAAGTTCAAAAATGGGGCAACAGCCTCGCTTTACGAATACCGAAAGCCTTTGCGATTGACGCTCAGTTGGTAAATGATTCATTTGTGGAAATATCCATTATTGATGGTCAAATTATCATTACGCCAGTCATTGCGCCAAGTTGGACACTTGAAGAATTATTAGCAGGTATCAACAAAAATAACATTCATCACGAAGTTGATGCTGGCTTTGCCGTAGGAAATGAAGTTTGGTGAAACTATGGCATATATTCCTGATAGCGGCGACATCGTTTGGATTATGTTTAATCCACAAGCAGGACATGAGCAGGCAGGACACCGCCCCGCATTAGTTTTATCACCAGCGGCTTATAACGGCAAAGTGGGTTTGGCCATCCTCTGTCCTATTACAAGCCAAGTCAAAGGGTATCCTTTCGAAGTCAAAATACCTGATGGTTTGGAAGTCAATGGAGCAATTTTGTCTGACCAAGTGAAAAGCCTTGATTGGAAAGCAAGAAAAGCGGAATTTGCTTGCAAGTTACCGTCCCCCACGTTTAATAAAGTTGTGCAAAAGTTAGGCACTTTAATACGTCAGCAACTTCAAAGCATGTAGTTCTTTCAAAATAAAAAACGCCCAACAAAGCGTCCTAGTGGACGTGTGGGACTGCCGCTTTGCGGCGTGCGCGGTTTACAAGCATTTTTTGGTTGTCGAGCAGGTGGTTGACGGTTCGTCTTTCGCTCACCGTGTCGAAACCCTGTCGAGACACACCCGCCACTACCCCGCAGAAAGCATGCGAGACTTATGCAAACCGTTAGCCAGCAACAAGCTGGGGCCAAGAGATCGAGGTCAAAATGTTGATTGCTCAGAACAGGATCAAATTGTTGACGTGCCTGATGATTGCAGGCAGCGCATTGGTTATCGGCTGTGGTTTACAGCAAGAGGATCGATTACCTGAACAGACGCTGGCAGCAGAACCGCAAGCAATACAGCCTCCAGAAGTCGAACAACCCAAAGGCCCACATAAAGGTGTGAGCCTCTCGCCGAGAAGCTTTCAATCCGATGATTTTACTGATTTCTTCCTGAAGGCGAAACAGACGGGCGAGAGTGTTATGTGGGCAGGGGATTGGATTGAGCTAAAGGACGTTGAAGGTAATGCGCCAAGGATAACAGCAGAGCTTGCCACAGTCTACAATTACATTCCCCTAATCGAAGTTCAGTTCTTTACTCAATCCAGTGGTGCGTTAGTTAGACCCCTTGATGAGAGTACCCGACAAATCTACCTAGACAGTGCTGTTAATTTCGCTCAGAAATACAAGCCGCAGTATTTGGGTCTAGGTATTGAAGTCAACATTCTTTATGAAAAGTCACCAGAAGATTTCAATGGATTTGTCCGGTTTTTTGATGATGTTTATGGAGCCGTAAAGGCCATATCGCCCAACACAAAAATATTTACTGTCTTCCAATTAGAAAGGATGAAAGGTTTGCAGGGTGGGTTATTTGGGGGTACAAATGATACGAGCAATGCACAGTGGCAATTGCTGGACAGCTTTCCCAAGTCTGACCTGGTGGCTTTCTCGACATATCCTGGCTTAATTTACAAAACCCCTTCAGAAATGCCTGTGGATTATTATGCTGAGGTCAAATTCCATACGGCAAAAGCGATTGCGTTTACTGAAATCGGTTGGCACAGTGACGTCGCTCCCGTGGGATGGGAGAGTAGTGAGGCTGAGCAGGCTGAATTTGTGAAAACCTTTTTCAACTTGACCAAAGAGCTAAACCTGGAAATGGCCATTTGGAGTTTTATGTACGACCAGAAGGATATTGATAGGCCTTTTAATAGCATGGGTTTGCGTTATCGTAGCGACGGTACTGCTAAGCTTGCGTGGAATGAGTGGATCAATGCCCAGATTAGGTAACATGTACTCTATGCTAGAATGCTGGCTAACAAAGCGTCCTAAGAAACCAGAACACGGGAGATTTCACTCTTTTTGCGTCATTTCGCCCTTCCGCGCTTAACACAAAAAAGGACGCCGCCTTTCATTTTTTGTAAAACGACATCCTGACATGTATAACGATTCAATTGTTGGACATGAATCGCACGGCCTTTAAGCGTGTTACAGCTTCCTAATCGGGGTCGTTATATATCGTCGAACAAATCGATCCTGAACATCGAAGGAAAGATTACGATACGCACGCCGCCAGTATTTAAATCGTCTGGCCGCATCCCAGAGTTCTCAGCGGGAGACCTTACGGAAAGGTCAATCTCCATTGCTTTAGTTCGGGCTATCGCCATTCATGCTGACCACATTATACTTGCGCCACGGTTTCTTTGGTATAAAATGACGGCGATCGCCCGTAATTATGGAGTTCTCGGAACGGAGATCGAAAACAGGCGTAAATTGGGGTTTTTACGAGTAAAGCCTACAATTTGCGACTATATTTTGTGTAGACCACCGTTCTCTTGTATAAAATGATGATTCGCCCATCTTCTTGGGTGCAGTGGATCCTTCGACACGCTCAGGACAGGCCCGGGGAGTCTGCGGCACGCTTCGCGTCAAGCATTTTTTGGTTGTCAAGCAGGTGGTTAACGGTTCGTCTTTCGCTCACCGTGTCGAAACCCTGTCGAGACACACCGCTGCTACCCCGCAGAAATCATGCGGGGCTTACTCAAACAGTTGGGCGCACCGGGAGTAAATGAAATGCGCATTTATCTTGCAGTGGAAGATATGGAACCCAATCACTGGATTGCATGGGCACTTAATCTGCCTGCCTGTTTTAGTTCGGCAGCCACAGCGGCAGACGCCATTGCCTATGCTCCCCAAAAGATCACAGAATATTTTTCCTGGCTGTTGGCACATAATAATCTATTACCTGCTGTTAAGGAACCAATTGAAGTGGAAGTCATCGAGACTTTTCACTCCTTTGCAAGCAGTGAGGACCCTGAATATATCGTTAATGCCTTTTTTGATGATGACCGACGTCCTTTGGAATACTGGGATGTCGAAATCGCTTTACAATTATTGAAATGGACTCGCCAAGACTTGCTGGGTGTGATTGAGTCAATTACTCAAGAACAACTCACAAAAGCAATTTCGGGAGAAGCGCGTGGTTCAGTTATGGGCATACTAAATCACATCGCAACTGCCGAGAATTGGTATTTTGAACAGTTAGATTGTGGCTTGGAGCGGGCAAAACTTTCTGATGACCCGCTGGAAAAGATTACAATCGTTCGCGCAAATACCCAGGAACGATTGGTCAAGTTGATCGGTGATAAACGGGTAACAAAGAATTGCGACGAGTTATGGTCTGCACGAAAGATAATGCGACGAACTTTGTGGCATGAACGCGACCATATTCAACAGATTGTGCAATTGCTAAGGGGTCTCTAAGCAGCCGTGCGCCCAACATTGCATGAAACAACTATATTGAAAGTCAAGATCAAAAACTTCTTTAAATGAAAAAGCAGGGGAATTTCAATCCATGCTAAATTCACACAACGTCTGTTGATCACGCATCCCTAAAACGGCTCTGAATAATCAAACGTTTCCGATCAGTACACATGGGGCTATAATATCCCCAATGACCTCCATCACCCTTTCCGCCCGTGCGGATACGCATCCCAACCTGCGTCCGCTCAGCATTATGCGAGACCTGCCTGCTGTTGCAGATCTGATCGAATTGTGCTTTTCCGGCACAATGGACATCGAAGGCAAACGCTATGTGCAGGAGATGCGCCGCGCCGGCAGGGATAACTCATTTATTAAATGGGCGAACCGCACCGCTGAAACCACCTCGCTTCCATTGACTGGCTACATTTGGGAGGAAAACGGAGACATCATCGGCAATGCCAGTCTCGTGCCATTTCGACGCAGCAAGCAACGCATCTATCTGATCGCCAATGTCGCGGTTCACCCGTCACACCGACGCAAGGGAATTGCCCGCGCCCTGACGGAACGCGCCCTGCAACATGCCCACGAAAAAAAAGTTACTAACATCTGGCTTCACGTCCGCGCTGACAACCCCGAAGCGGTTGAACTTTACACAAAACTCGGATTCACCGAACGCGCGCAGCGCACTTCCTGGCAGGCAATCACTGACCGTCATGCTCCAATACTGGAAACGGACTTCGCCATCACAAACAGACATCCCCTCTTCTGGCAGACTCAGCTCAAATGGCTCACCCGCCTCTACCCCGACCAGTTAGCCTGGCACCGCGACCTGAACTTTAACTCACTTCAACCGGGTCTATGGAATTGGCTGTATCTGCTCTTTGTGGATATGAACGTCCGTCAATGGGCGGCGGTCCGCAAGGGCCAACTTCACGCCACGCTCTCATGGATTCCCAACAGGCGAAGCGAATCCCTTTTTGCCTCAGCAGGCGAAAGGTCCGACCCCGAAGCGTTGACAGCCTTGCTGACCCAGGCGCGGCGCGAGTTAGGTCATCTATATCCAAACATCGGGCTGGAATTCCCAGTCAGCGAGTTTGACAACGCCATCCGCGCCGCAGGTTTCAAATCTCAGCGAACTTTGATCTGGATGCAGGCAACTTCGTAAGTTATTTTTCGTATTTATTATGGATTTCCGTCATTGCGAGGAGCGTTCCCAATCACATAACAACAAAAGGAGTATAAATGACAAAATTTTTCGTACGCTGGGCAATCAATGCAGTTGCTTTATTTGTGGCAGTCTTGATCGTGCCGGGCATCCAATTCAACGGCGCGTGGACTGGTATTCTTTGGCTGGCGCTCATCTTTGGTTTGCTCAATGCGCTGGTGCGTCCCCTGCTCAAATTCCTGACCTGCCCGTTGATCCTTCTGACACTGGGGTTGTTCACCATCCTGATCAACACTGCCATGCTGATGCTAACCAGCAGCATCGGGCAATCATTTGGCATCGGCTTCACTGTGGATGGATTCTGGCAGGCACTGCTTGGCAGTTTGGTAATCAGTTTCGTAAGCGTTGTCATGGGTTTTATCCTGCGCGATGAGTTGAAGGGCCGGAAGAAGTAAATCTAAATCAATCATTAACTGGGGCTGTCTAACTTGAGACAGGCAGCCCCATCTCAGTGGGGGAAGGCTTAAAATCAATCGGGGTATGAACACTGCTGTGCTCCGCGTGTACACGCAAAAGTTGTCAGTAACCTGTGTTCCAGCCGCCGTCCCAGGCGGCGATTGCATGAGCAACTTTCCCAGACATTTTTTTGAGTGCACGCGATGTGCTCACAGAACAATCGCAAGTGGTATAAATGGCATCATGAACTGGCATACACTCGAAACAAAGCTTGCTCTCGACGAACTTTCTTCCTCTGCAGAGACAGGATTGACCTCTGCGCAGGTAAATGAACGTAAAGCTCAACACGGCGCGAATGTACTGATCGAACGTGGTGGGCGAACCCCATACCAAATTTTATGGGAGAGGATCGCCGCCAAGATGGCGTTGATCCTGATTGGCGCGGCTGTGCTTGCTGGCTGGCTCGGTGACACAAAAAATACAATTGCGATCCTGACCGTTGCTGCGCTCTACGCATTTTTGGGTTTTATTCAGGAATACCGCGCCGAGCAAGCCATTGCCACGCTCATGAAAATGCCGGCGCCAAATGTGCGCGTGCTTCGTGACGGTAAATTCCTGGAACTCCCTTCGCGCGAACTTGTGCCTGGCGATATTATTCAATTGGAAACAGGGGATGTCATCCCTGCAGATTTACGCCTGCTTGAAGCGGTAAATTTGAGAATTCAGGAAGCCGTACTGACCGGAAAATCCGAACCCATCGAAAAACACACCGCCGCGCTCTCAAGCGATTCTACGACACCCTTCGCCTCAGGGCAAACCCTTCCATTGGTTGATCGCCGCAACATGAGCTATATGGGCACCATCGTCACACAAGGACACGGACTCGCGCTCGTGGTTGCCACAGGCATGCAGACCGAACTTGGCAGGCTCGCCGAGCTTATTCAGCAAGTGAAGCCGGAGCAATCTCCGCTTCAATACAGGCTGGATGGGCTTGGAAAAAATCTCGCGCTGATCGGCGTCATGATTACTGCGCTGGTCGTCACGCTGGAACTGCTGCGCGGCGATGAACTTCGTCATATGCTGCTCACTGTGGTCAGTGTTGCAGTCGCGATTGTGCCGGAAAGTATTCCCGTTGTGGTTATCATTACACTGGCGTTCGGCGCAAAACGCATGTGGCAACGCAACGCATTAATTCGTAATCTCTCCGTTGTTGAAACGCTTGGATCGGTCACTGTGATCTGCTCCGATAAGACCGGCACGCTGACTGAAAACCGCATGACCGTTATTGCACTGGATGTGGGAGAACATGAGATTGACCTAACCGAAACCATGGGGCGCGACGGTTCGCTTCATGCCACCCGCGGGCTGGGGGCGCCAATCGAATCATCTCTTTCGCTGGCGGCAATTGGCGGCAGTTTATGTAATGACGCAAAACTGATCGACACCGGCGATGGCCGCTTCCATACGCTTGGCGACCCGACCGAAGGCGCATTAGTGGTGGTCGCAGCAAAAATGGGCTATTGGAAATCGTCCCTCGATTCATCTTTTTCGCGCGCGGCAGAACTCCCCTTTGACTCGGAACGCAAACGTATGACCACCGTCCATCATCTCGGGCAATACGATCCCACTGTGCTGTCAGGGCTCGAGATCGGTGACAAACGTTACATCGCCTTCACCAAAGGCGCCGTGGATGGGCTGCTCGATATCACAAACCATGTTTGGGTGGAGGGCAAGGCCCAGCCAATGGATGCAGGCTGGAAGTCCAGAATTGAAGCGGCACATGGCCGCCTCACAAAAAAAGGCATGCGAGTCCTTGGCGTTGCATTCCGCCTGCTTAACTCCATCCCTGAAGTCATTCAAACTGACCTTGAACAGAACCTGACCCTGGTGGGCATGTTCGGCATGATTGACCCGCCGCGCCTGGAAGTAATGCAGGCGGTCGCAACCTGCCGCGCCGCCGGTATTCGGCCTGTGATGATCACAGGCGACCATCCATTATCTGCGATTGAGATCGCGCGTCAATTGAGGATCACTGAAAATGGCCACGCGTTGACTGGAACTGAGATCGAAAATCTAAGTTTTGAAGAATTAAAGAATGCCGTGGATGAAGTCAATGTGTTTGCGCGGATTGCGCCCGAACATAAGCTAAAGATCGTGCAAGCCTTGCAGGAAAAGGGGCACATCGTTCTAATGACAGGCGATGGTGTGTCGGATTCGCCCGCGCTACGCAAAGCGGATATCGGCGCGGCCATGGGTCTGATTGGCTCGGATGTATCGAAAAAAGCCTCGGACCTGGTTTTGCTCGACGATAATTTTGCGACCATCATTGCGGCAGTGCAGGAAGGCAGGACCATCCACGTTAACATTCGCAAATTCTTGCAATTTAGCGCAGCTGGAAACATCAGCAAGGTTTGGGTAATGTTGCTTGCCCCATTTTTAGGAAGCCCATTGCCGTTGATACCTCTACAATTGTTATGGCTCAACTTATTAACGGACGGTCTGCTTGGGTTGGGCATGGGACTGGAAAACCCTGAGGCTGAGATCATGAAGCGCAAGCCATACTCCCCCACCGAAGGCATGTTCTCACGCGGCGCAGGCACCCAAACCATTTGGATTGGACTGATGATCGGCACACTCTCTTTGGGAATTGGTTCGTGGTATTTCTTCACCGGCCGCCCCGAATGGCAGACGATGATCTTCACTTCGCTTGCATTCATGCAGGTCTTTCATGCTCTGGCCGCCCGTTCTGCAAAAGAATCCTTATTCAAAATGGGACTGCTGAGTAATCCATGGCTGGCAGGCATGGTATTGCTGGTGGCCGTGCTGCAATTGGCTGCGTTGTACGTTCCGACATTGGGTAAGTTCTTTGAAGTAATTCCTTTGAGCGGATGCGACCTGTCCATTGCCGCGGCGGCAGGTGTGATCGTGTTCGCCGTGCTGGAGTTTGGTAAGCGGTCGCGGAGGCAGTAAAAAGTAATATGTAATTGGTAAAGCAAAACCCGTCTGGTTTAAGGCGGTTCTTTTAATTTCAAATACCGGTTATCCCCTGCCGCAACTGATATAACCCGCCAATCAGGTGCCTGGCTTAACACCAAAACACAAACGAGAATAATAAAGCCATCGCTCACAAGCGGCGCAAGAGCGGCAGGCAGAGTCCGCTTCCAGCCGCGGGTCAATGTTTGGGAGATGAGATAGGTTTGAAAGGGTCCAGGCTGTGAAGCGGCGATGAGTCCGTAGCCGATGCCTTGCAGAAGATAGATCCACATGGATTTTATTCCTGATATTACGCAAAACGTCCCGCAGGTTTGAGCAGAAAACAAACTTGAGTCACGAGAACCTGCGGGACGGTGTGATAGGTGATTTATTCAAAAATAAATTTTGTCGGGTTCTCGAAGAATTTTGTCCACGCGATGCATTGACGCGGCGTGAAAACATACAGGCCGCCTTCGTCCCATTGATCTGGCTTCGGCGCGTATCCGTCAGATTGATATTTGGCGCAGTAGGCTTCCGAGAGTCGCTGGGCGAGATCGGGATTGGGTTTTGAGGCGGGTTGGGAAGTTCCTTCCATGATGACCACGTCATTTCCACTTTCGAGATGCAAGGTCACATTTGGATTCTTTTCAAGATTGCGCGCATGACGCGTTTCCGGACTGCCATCGTAATACAATTTGCCATCCAAAAATGCCCCCCAGCGCGGGACGACATGCGGGCGTCCGTCTGGATAAACGGAGCATAGCCAGTAATTAATGGATTCGGCCAATCGTTTTTCAACGTGTTCCCACGCCACTTCAGAGATGGGGTTATCTACATATCCTTTTGGAAATTTGGGGCGGGATATTTTTGGCATTTTATTTTTCCTAACTCGGACAAGTTGAAAAAGATTTACCGCGAAGCACGCAAAGAGTGCGAAGATTTATAAAAGGTTTTCTTTGCGCCTTCGCGTTAAGTTTTTAGTTTTTGCAGCAGGCTCACTGATCAGATCTCAATGCCTTCTTCACGGCTTCATAGACATCCACAACGCCATAGCCGTAGGCGTTGCTTGGCATATCTCCTGTGAAGCATCCAATTGAAGTATCGCCCGTATAAGGCTGCGCAGTATCAATGATCAACTGTTCGGTTGCATCAATATCGCCGATCAATTCAGGCTGGGCAGACCAGATCAAAGCCACCACCCCCGCCACATGCGGACCTGCCATGGATGTGCCGCCGAAACTGGCATATGTCCCTTCAGGTGTGGATGAAAGAATATCCACGCCCGGCGCAACAATATCGGGTTTCGTGCGGTCTGAGCCATCGGCAGTGACGGGTCCGCGGCTGCTGAAATCTGCCATGTCTCCAAACTGATCCATCGCGCCAACAGAAAATACAGAATCATATAAAGACAGCGGAGATTCGACGGTCTCACAATTTGGGCCATCGTTCCCGGTGGAAACCACAACAAAGATACCTGCGTACCTCAAATTATCCGACGCATATAAAAGCGCATTCGGGTCACAGCCTTCAAGGGTGGGGCAACCCCACGAGTTGTTCAGAACATGCGCGGCTTTGGTTGGGTCGCCGTCCTTGAATGGATTACCGCCGTGCGGGAAAGGCGCGAGCATGAATTGCATACAATCCAAATACAGCGCGGGGTTGGTAAGGTTTCTATCCAAATTCACACAACCGATCCATTGCGCATCCGGCGCAACGCCGATCCCATTTGCGCCAAGAATGATTCCCGTTGTATGTGTGCCATGCCCGCCTTCATCGTTGGGTGAGGTCGTGCCGTCCCATGGATCGAACCAGTTGTAATCATCGCCTTTATTAAATCCGCGATATTGTTCGCGGATTGCAGGATGACTGCCGTCCACACCTGAATCGGATTGCCCAACAACAATTCCTCTGCCGCGTACATTAAATTCATCCCAGACCTTGTCCGCGCCGATCATGGAGATATTCCACTGCACACTGTCAGCCACATCGGTTAAATCTCCCAGCGATGGAGAATCATCGGGAACAGCACGCAGGCGCGGGCTGGGAATGACGCGGTCCACTTCGGAGCGGGTCATCAGATAGAGTCGGATCAAAGTCCCGCCGCGTACTTCCATCGCATTTTCCAAATAATACGGCGTATAGACGACACCAACCTTATCAAAGAAATTGCGCAGACCAGCCTGCGTTTCATTTGCATGTTCAGTTAATCTTTCGTACGCCGCATTCAATCTTTCATCACGATCCTTGATCGTTACAACCTCTGAAATATCCGCCTGATCTTTTAGAATGACAAAGAGACGATCACCATAATTTCCAGGATTGCCAAACAGGAAGAATAACGCGATGACAAAAATCCACGTGACGCCGGCCCCGGCCCAACCGACCAATCGCTTCATTCTTTGACCCTTCGACACGCTCGGGGCGGCGCCCGAAGTTGATCCTGTTGCGAAGCGCAGAATCAGCGCGATGAGGCTTGTGATAACCCCGATCAAGATCACGATGCCGGATGTTTTTGTGGCAATGCCATCAATATCACCAAGGACAATTGTCAACTCGGTAGGGTCAAAAAATGCCAGGCCTGCAAAAGTTATTAAAGCAGTTGCTGCGCCTGCTGCAAATTTGGATGGCATAACAGCAGAAATTGCAAACGCAAATGACGGAAGAATGGCAAGCAGGAGCAATTGTGACCCGTCGTATCCCATGGCAGAGCCGAGCAACGCAAGCGCCGCGCCGATGCCCACTCCATCCAAAAGCAAATTGCCCGTCGTGGATTCGATCAATGTGGCGGCGAGCAAACCAAATGCAATACTGGCAAGCAGACTGAGGAACGCATCGCCGAACGAGCCGAATGAGCCATATATTGCAAACGGCGCAAAGCCGAATCCTGCAACGACCAGACCAAATGGCAGGGAGGCGCGATCCCATTCAAACTTATTTTTACGAAGCCAGATCACAATCCCTGCGCCAATTGTGCAAAGAAGAAACTGCACGATGGAACCGAGTTGATCATTGTTGGGACCAAGTGCGCGAAGAAGTAAGGCAGGGAATGCCATCAGCGCTGCACCGAATAAACCCGCATACACAGGTTTGAAACGGTCATCTTTGGTAAAACGCCATAATGCAGCAGTAACACCTGTCATCACAAATGCCTGCACAGCCAAACCAATCAACCCAGCCCACGCAAAATTCTTTGCACTCGAGGAAATGATCGCGCTTTGTTCGGTTGACCAGATGATGAAGTGATAGATGAACAAACACAGCGGCATGGGAAGCGCAAAGAGCAAAAAGATCACCAACGCAGCTGTGCTTCTGTTTTTAGGTTCAAAAACGGGAGTGTTTTTAAATGATTCAGTCATGGATTTCTCCTTGTATAATTACTCCGCTCCGCCCTCAACCCTTGTTATTCCTTCCTCATCAATTAGCTTATGCGGCTGGACTTTGAAAATTTTAAAACCCCATTGCACAGATGGTCCAACCAAAATAGCGTATGCCAGCGTACCAAAACCAGCAGGCCCACCTAAAAACCAGCCAAGCGTCACGACTGTCACTTCGATCATGGCACGCGCCGCGCGAATGCTGACGCCCGTGATACGTTTGATCGCCAGCATCATGCTGTCGCGCGGACCCGCGCCCGCATCCACGCCGATGTAGATCGCGCTTGCCAATCCCATTAACAAGATGGCAAACAATAACATTCCAATTTGCAGGGGCAGGTTATCTTTTATGGATGGGATGATCGAAAGCCACATGTCCTCCCACGGCCCAATGGATAGAATATTTCCCAGCGTTCCCCAGCCGATCTTCTCACGCATGATCAATGCGCCCGATAACACAAAAAATCCCATGATCACAGTCATCGTCCCGATCGAGATATGAAGTTTTTGTGCCAGAGCCACTTCCAATACCGCCCACGTACTCGTGCCTATATTACCGCGGATCATCAACGTGATCGCCAAACCAAACAAAAAGAAGCCGATCTCGATCCTTACAAAGTCACGGAAAAAAGTATTCCAACGAACAGGTTTGAACATAAGTCTCCATTAAGTTATTTGTCATGTACCGCGACATTTATGTCGCTTTACCTTTGCAGACGACATAAATGTCGCACTACGATTTTTACTCGCAATGACATGAACGTCAGCGATGATACCATGATGTGATAGACTCGCCGCATGACACAAATGATCGAGACCCACCGTGATCAATTCACCATCAGCAACGATCCCGCGCGATTGGACATTGACGCCATTCTCGATTTTTTCACGCGTGCCTATCATCGAATTCTCAAGCTCGCACGCACCATCGCGGATTTAGCAGGGAGTGAGGAGATCCAGTCCGTGCATTTGGCGGAGGCGTTGCAATATCGTCCAAAGATCATGATAGAGTGAATATTACACTCTTCCATCAAACGATTGAAATATTCCACACCCCTCCTGATAAGGGAGTGGCTAAAAGAATGGGCTAAAATAGAGAGATGAAAAGATGTCCACATTGCCAATCAAATACCCGTCAAAATAAAGCGGGTAAAACAAAAGCAGGCTCGCAAAGGTACCGCTGTATGTACTGCAATCGTAAATATACCCCTGACCCCAAGCAACAAGGCTACCCTGAAAGTACGCGCAAGAGGGCGACGGAAATGTATGTGGATGGAGGTAATTTGCGACGTATTGCACGTCATCCGAAAATTGCACCTCGCACAGTCGCCCTATGGGTTACCGATGTAGCAGAAGCCTTGCCGAATGCGCCGATGCCAGAGGAAGTCAAGGAAGCAGAAATGGACGAAATCTTCACTTTTATCGGTGATAAAAAAACAGAATCTGTATTTTGACTGTTGTAGATCGTGAAACTCGTTGCATTTTAGGCTGGGCAGTCGTGTGGACACGCACTCAGACAGCCATTCAGCAAATGATCGATGAAGCGCCAAAGGCAAAGTGATATTACAGTGACGGGTTTGATGCGTACCAGTGGCTCTGGTATCACCTTGGCAGGTACGAAGTTTCAAATGGCAAGACTGACACGTATTCAGTCGAAGGCGATAATGCTGAACTCCGTCATTATCTTGCTCGCCTTGCTCGTAGATCGCGCTGCTTTTCTCGTTGCCCGTATGCGCTTGAGTGCGCTTTGCGTCTTTTTGTTTATTGTTTCAATGGCAGGCAACTTTACAAACAACGTTTTCCCAATTATCCTGCTAACCTGATGGACTTCCTTAGCCCACCACTTTAGACACTCCCCGAAATGATGAAAAACCATAGAAACACATAGAATAATATTTTCTGTGTTTCTGTCTTGATAAAGATCTTTTCACTCCTGCCACGCTGTTTTTCATCCGGAATCTGTTGTAGCATTTGGATAAACTGCTATGGGCGTTTTGTTTGGTATGAAAGAACGCGCCAAGTAGATTGATGCAGGGCGCCACCATGATTTGAACGCCTAATCGAAATGAAAGGTGACGACTATTTGTGCATAACGTGTTGATGCTTTGGACAGAAAACGAATAACCGATTTTTTTAGCCGCACCTTTTGAAATTTGAGAAGGGACGAAGGCAGAAATAGTGGTTTGACTTGAGAACAGCATGATTCTTGTATTGAAACCTTAACCTATAGCGACTACGTGAGGCAAGACACACTCAGCAAGCAGAGAACCATCTAATGGTACAAGAACTGGATCAAATTTGGTTAATCCTTTAGAATCTTCGACACCGGGCAAGACCAGGATGGATTATGTATGAACAAGGCATTCCGAACCCGAGATTAAAGATATCAACAGTTAATTCAAGAACAAACCCAGCCAGCCACATCCGCCGACCGGGGAGTGTTTGTCTCTGCCGGTTGGGGGGATTAATGAGGGAGGTCAGGAGACGATGCGCTTACATAGGGCAAGGGTTACGGCTTCCGCTCCCTATCCCCAAAGCATGAGGGAGCGAAAGACTTGCAATAAGGGGGCTCATTGGTAAATTCTCGATATCTTCACATCCACAAGAGAAGGCAATGAACTGGCGGCGCATCTCGTTGAGTCGCCAGACTGAAGAACTACCATAGAACTTTCTTTGTATATACCCTCCGAAACATGAGCCAACAGCCTCATGTTTAGCCCAACTGCAGACCTCACAGATAGTCTTTCGCGCTAAATATGCGCCCGCAGGTTAACAATTGAAGGTGAACAAACACACATGAGATCGGGGGTTCAAGCCCCTCCGCGCCCACAAAAAAATGCTAAAAAGCGGTTTTTTTATTCCATATATATAAACTCATACCCAGGAAATAAGATTATCAGAAAGTCTCATAATTTCATAAGAATCCAGTTTCCTGATTGATTCTCTTTTATAATCAGCCATCATGACAACATATAATCCCTCCGCGCAAAGGAGCGGACGCACCAACGAAGCCTGGCTGACAGATCTGCGAGACTCGGGTGACACACATGCAGAAGCATTAAATGACCTGCGCGCGATCATCCAAAAAGGATTGCCCTACGCGCTTTCCCGCTGGCTCTCCTCAGATAACCCGCTCTTTCAGCCTCTTGTGGAAGAAGTAACACAGGAAACCCTTCTGCGTGTGCTCGACCAACTGGATACATTTGAAGGCCGCAGTCTCTTCACCACCTGGGTACATAAGATCGCTATACGGATCGCATTGACAGAACTGCGCCGAAAAAGATGGCGGGATGCGTCGCTGGACGAACTGACGGAAAATGAAGACGCTCCGCCTCCCCGCGGCCTGCTTGCTGACCCCCAAGCCTCTCCCGAAACCTCAGCAGAACGCGCCGACATGCTCGTACGCGTCCGCCGCATTCTTGAGGAGGAACTCACCCCAAAACAACGCGAAGCCCTCGTCCTGCTTGGCTTGCAGGATATCCCCATCGAAGAAGCGGCCAAACGCATGAAGACCAATCGCAACGCGCTTTATAAACTCCTGCACGATGCACGTCTGAGATTAAAAAGGCGGCTGGCCCTTGAGGACCTCACTGCGCAAGACCTATTAACCGCCTTTGAGCAAAAGTAAGATTAATATTTCGTTAATCGTCTCAACCTATAGAATGAACCTAAAATCTTTATTTCGAAATACATTCGCACCTCAACAAAAACTTGAAGATGAAGTTGTACTCAAGTTTTTAAGAATACTTGAAAAGGCGCGGGAGGATGAACTATCCTGCAGTGAAATGTACGCCCGCCTGGACATATTTGTCGAAACCGAGGTGGAAACAAAAGATGCGAGCAAGATTCCCGCTCTTATTCGCGAACACCTGGATATGTGTTCGGACTGCTGCGAAGAATACGAAGCGCTGTTGGCAGTGCTGGAAAATACAAAGGTAAAATAATAAATGACGGATGAAAATCCCGTCATTTTTTTGTTTATCACGCATGGAACAATTTCTCCCCCGCGCGAATTGCCACCTTCACACGATTTTCAGCCGGCGTAATGGGACATGACCACATCTCATTGTATGCGCAGTATGGGTTGTAAGCGACATTGAAATCCACGATAAAATGACCGCCCGCGAAAGGCTCGGGCTCGAGATAACGTCCGGCAGGGTACGTTTCTTTGCCCGCCAGGGCATCCACAAATGGCAGGAAAAATCCATGCCCGCTTTTGTAGATCGTCAACTCAACTTCCTTCTCTTCAACGACAAAATTAAACTTTCCAAATCGTTCATAAACCTGAACATCCCCAGTTGAAGTTTGCATTTCAAATTTATCCTTGTTCGGAAATTCATCCACCCTTACTTCAAGGCGCAAAGCATGATTTTCGGGAAAATACTGCAATCCGTGAAAATCTTGCTTTTGCTCAAGAGTCAACGGGCTTTGCGGATGACTCCCAAAGAAATCATCCTTCTCCGCGCGAAAAACGTCCAAGTCGGTCATTGTTCCTCCTATCAGAGCCATGCACAATAGACTGTTGCGCAATATAAATTCTTACGAAACCATTACTAATATAATAACCCCTTGCCAATTCATCTGCTTTATGCTATTTTTAGCACTGAGGATAAAAAATGGCTGAGGTATATAAAACAGTAAGCATTATCGAAGATGAACCGGATGCCGCTGAAATGTTCGCGGAAATGATGCGCGTCAACGGCTTTCCCGTGATAAAAATGATCTCCAACGCCCCTTCCATACCAATCCTCATATTTGAAGATTATTTTATCGCATGAATCTTCTGCGCGCCTTCATCGCCATCGAACTGCCAGCAACCCTTCAAGATGCAATCGGAAAACAAACAATCCGCCTGCGCCAAACTTTGAGAGATGACCTCGTCCGCTGGGTTCCAACACAAAACATGCATTTAACCTTAAAATTCATCGGAAATATTGCCAACTCGCATTTGGAATTCCTTAAACAGTTACTCATCCGCACAGCCGAGTCTCATCCACAGTTCGACTTGCAAATCGGTGGTATCGGCTCTTTCCCGACCCCGAAGCGGCCTCGCGTCATTTGGGCAGGCATTCACGCCCCAGCTGATCTCGTCTCCCTGCAAAGAAACATTGAAGCAGGCACATCCCGCCTGGGCTACGAAAAGGAAGAACATCCTTTCTCCCCGCATCTTACTATCGGACGGGTACGCCAGAACATTGACCCAGCAGACTTGCAAGAAATCCGCAAGTCCTTGGACGGGATTCAAATTGGCAATATTGGCGTCGCACGAATAGACTCCATCCAACTTTATAAAAGCGAACTGCACTCCAGCGGCTCGGTTTATACAAAATTATTTTCTGCGCCATTAAAAAATAGAGGTGAGACCTGAACACACTCGAACTTGCACGCGATATTGTAAATTCCCTGGAAGACAAAAAGGGCGAAGACATCGTCCTGATAGACCTGAAAGACATCGTTTCATTTACCGATTATTTCATCATCTGCACTGGCACCAGTGACCGCATGCTAGACGCTCTCGCCAATGCCTCGCTGGATGACATGCGCAAAAAGCACCGCAAGATGGGCAAAAAAGAGGGCAACTCCCACGACGGCTGGGTTGTCGTGGACTACGGCGACGTCGTCGTCCACCTCTTCTCTCCAGACCAGCGCGATTTCTATCAGCTCGAAGAATTATGGGAAGATGGAAAAGTATTGCTAAGATTGCAATAAATCAACATCCCGCAGAATTCAAAAATCTGCGGGATGTTTTTATGAATTACGCATTTCGATGGCGAAATTTTCGGAGTGTTAGTCTAGGCATTATGCGTGATCACTCAGGGTGTGTACTCGTAATGTTTAGTGAGGGTATAGGTGATGTAGTTCTCCCAAAGCGGCTGAACGATATCCCATTTGTAATCATGAGATGAGAAGGTCTGGATAACCATCCGCCCGCCCATGCATGATGCCAACACGCCATAATCGGATTTGCGGTCAAGGTGGAGGCCGCCCACCATCACTGCATCTCCGCCTGAACTTAGTTTTAGCAAGTCGCCGGCGTCAGTGAACCATTCCGGATATGGATAGGACGGCGCCGCCACCGTATTTGGCGAGGAGAGTATTGGATGAGACTTATCCAGCCAGTAGATTGAAAAATTGAAAGGATCATAATCGTACTCGCGTATCCAATCACGAAAAAAACCGACGCCGCATTTACTTAAGATCGGGGCGATCTTGCCGTTAACGATCTTATCCAAATGCCAGGCTTCGATGATAACCGCTCCGCCACTTTCGATATGGTCATACATCATTTCGAACATTTCGCCGCTGAATTCGGAGCGTACTTCTGAGGCGACGATCATTAAGTCCCACTTGGTCGCAGAATTGGCATGTTCCTTGAAGGTGCCCAAAGCATCGCCAGTGTTCACAATTTTGCCGCCTGAAAAGTTCATCGTGTTGATGGTACTGCTGACCATCGGTACCAATGATGTATAACCTACAATATCCTCATAGATGAGAATATTGGAAGCTTTGATGCGTGCCCGCATATCAACCGATGTGGATGTGGGGATGATAACTGCCTCGGCGGGAGCCGAAGTGTATGTCGGGTACGGTGTATAGGTTGCCTCTGGCTGTGGGGGGGGTGCAACCATGCCGCCTGCTGTCAACGTTGATTGTTGGACTGACACACTGGTTTGCTGAACGGCCAATGCCACCTGCGTCTCTGTGATACCAGTAGGCGTACCCTGGAAGGTGCAGGCTAATGCCGCAAGCACAAGTATCAATGCTGTGTTTAACAATGGTGATCTTTTCATACTAATTTCTCCTTTATTCAGCGGAAGAAACAAACGCCCCCTTCCAAGACTACTCTACAGCGGGTAACTTAAATTTAACAGATATCTATTACTACAGAAACACCCATGCATCTATTGCGCGTTTCCAATCCACGAGTTCTTCCAGCTTAAACCAGAGCGCAACTTCGCGTTGACCAGTTTCAGGTTTGTCCGAAGCGTGGATCAGATTGCGTCCCACTTCGAGAGCATAGTCCTGGCGGATTGTGCCTGGTGCGGATTCGAGAGGCTTGGTGGATCCAACCGTCTGACGCACAGCAGCAACAGCGTTTGGGCCTTCCCAAACCATCGCCATTACAGGTCCAGATGTGATATACGAGATCAAGTCATTATAAAATGGTGCAGCTTTGTGTTCGGCATAATGGGTTTCAGCCAATGTCTGGCTGACTTGCATGAATTTTCCGGCAACGAGGCGAAGTCCGCGGCGCTCAAAGCGGGCAACCACTTCACCGATCAAACCACGTTGCACGCCATCAGGTTTTACAAGTACGAGCGTTCTTTCCACAAATTTCCTCCAGAACAAAAAAATGATGTCATTGTTGTCCAATCACCATGCTGGGCGATTGGACAACAATGAAAAATATTAACGAATTAATTCTTCGGCTTTGTTATAAGACTCAAGCGCTTCCATTAAGCGGTTTGCGCGCATGTAGGCATCCCCCAGCGTCTGCCAGATGCCAACTTCCACAGGATAACGATAGATCGACTCATTCAAATCGCGGATGGTCTCTTCAAGATGCTTGCCCTTCCTGATTAATTTCCTGTAATGATCCAATGCAGCGGGTATATCGCCTTGGTCCAATTTACCTTTGGCCTGATTCAACGCGTCAACATTGCCCTGCCCCTCCGCTTTTGGCTGGGATGGTGTTGTGTGGGATTTCTTCCTTGCAGTAGAAACGCGAATGGGTTCGATCGGCTCTGGAGAAAAAGAAAACTTCATAGTCGGAATTCCACGCGATTGAGATGAAGGCTGCCTTGTTTTCGGTTTGAGAGCCTGCACTGCCTGACCTGGCTTGGGCTCTTCAAAGGCTATTTCTTCCAAAGGCTGCCAGTCGGAAGGCGAGGTGGGTCTGGGCTCTTGCGGCGTTTCTTCCGCCTCCCAGTGTTCGCGAATCGACCAGGGCGCTGTGTCATCGTAATTGGCTTCCTGCGGGGCAACAACTGTCTCATCCTCATTTTGCAGCCAGTCTGGGAGATCCGCTTTCATGTTTACTGGAACAGCAGGCACCTCAGTCGGAGTTGAGGCGATGGGTTCCTTCAAGGATTCATCCCCTGCATCCTTACCACCGGGTGTGCCAGATAGATCAGAGACGGTATGTTGTGTTCCGAATTGTTTTTCGGGCGTGCTTGGGAAAGGCGGCCTTTCAGAGGCTCGAATCAATTCAGGGTTAAAATCCAGGCCGGGTTCATCATCCAAACTGCTGAGCCAGTTGGAAAGATCTTGATTGTACAGGTTATTATCTGCGAAGGAAAATTGTTCATCAGATAAAACGGACGGGTCGCCAGCATAGATCGACTGCTGGGTTTCACTTAACCACTCAGGCTTATCTCGGCGCTCAATTTTTTGTTCTTCAGGTTGTTCTTCTTGTCTTTCTTTTTCATCGAGGTTACGAAGCCACATCCCGGTTTCGTCAACGGCTGGTGTAGGTGTGGAAACTTTTTCAAATTCAGCAAAGAACCCTTCGTCAATGTTCTGAGCATCAGCAACCCAATTGGATTTGATCGTTTCTTGGGAAGGAACAGGTTGAGTCTCGCCCAAAGACTGCACCTGCTGCACCGATTCGGGTGGGATTTCACTACGTTTGCCTGGGTCGGTGACAAATTCTTCGGGTTTGGCCCCATGCTTGACAGCAAGGGATTCAAGCCATGCCATTGCATCATCCTGTTCCTGGGTAGATGCGCCAAGGCTTTGCGCAATTTCCTGATCAGCAGAAGTTTGTTGACCCATGTTCTGCGCTTGCGGCATCCATTCTTGTGATTTCTCATGACCTTTGCTGGAATCAGTAACAAGTTCTTCGGGTTTGGCCCCATGCTTGACAGCAAGGGATTCAAGCCATGCCACTGCATCATCCTGTTCCTGGGTAGATGCGCCAAGGCTTTGCGCAATTTCCTGATCAGCAGAAGTTTGTTGACCCATGTTCTGCGCTTGCGCCATCCATTCCTGTGGTTTCTCATGACCTTTGCTGGAATCAGTAACAAGTTCTTCGGGTTTGGCGCTCTGCTTGGCGGAAAGGGATTCGAGCCATGCCACTGCGTCATCCTGTTCATTGGCTAACGCGTCGTGGATGCCATTCGACGGAGTATATTCCTTATTCGTTTCAAGGTCCCGCAGCCATTCCGGGATGTCTTCTTTACTGCCAGCCTGGGTATTTTCAATGTTGACCGACCAATCAGGTATTTTGACAGGTTCCGAGGAAACATCGGACGCCATGGCCCTATCGGCTCCACCACGCCAATCGGAAGCATCGCTGGTGGACCTGGCTTGCGAAGGATCGCTCAAGTTAGCCAGGCGTGGTCGCTGGAGCTCGCCGGTTGCCCATTTAGGAGTTTGGACAGGTTGGACAGGATCGACAGCAACAGCGCGGGTTTTTGAGATAGGATCCAAGTCAGCGGAGACAGGAGTCTGTCCTCTGAGCCAGTCCGGTATATCGGCAGGGACAAGTTTTTCTGAGCTATCTATGCCAATATTGGATGAGGGTTGTTCGGGGGTATTGGATTCTGCCCAGCCGGCATCACGGAGAAAATCCGGGATATCATCTTTTGCCTCGGCGGAAAAGGGCCCATGCACGGATGAGTCCTCTGCGGGCGGAGGGGATGCGTGAGACATTTCGCCTGCAAATATGGCAGATTTCAACCAATCTGGTTGATTATCAAGAGGGGGTTCACCCAGCGCAGGCGCGGGGGAAAAATCGGAACCATGACTGCTCGAGAAACTCCACTCCTGTCCTGTTGAAAATTCATCACCGGAAACTTCAAGCCTTTCCAAATTCACGGATTCATCAGGGACTTCACTAATTTGAAAGACTGAGTTTTTAGCGAATGCTGCGTAAGGATCCAACTCGCTCACACGCATTCGATAGACTTGGGTATTTTCAGAATCATCGCCAATTGCGGAGAATAGATCAACCATGATGCGATTCGCATCAAAGCAATATGGGAATTCTGTAAGCAATTGATTGCAAAGATCAGAAGCCGCTAAATTTTGCCCACTTTTGAAAAAAGAAGTTGCCAGCAAGATCTGCATATCGGTGCGCTGCGGATCCTTCACCAGCACAGCGCGGATCTCCGAAATAGCTTGCGGATACAATTCACCCTGAACGTACATATGCGCAAGTGCGCCACGCGTCATACGGATTTTGGGCGGTTTCGAACCATCGCGGCGGCCATACAATCTTTGCAGTTCACCTTGAATAGCGGCATTCGACGGCTGAGATTCAGAAGCACGTTCCATGTGCCAGATGGCTTCATCCAATTTGTTCTCTTCATCGCGGATAATGCTCAAGCCGACATGTGAAACAAAATCATCCGGCACACATATAAGCACGCGGCCTAAAATATCAGCCGCTTCGTTATAGCTCCGTGACTCAAGATAAGCCTTGCCCAACAAACGATAAGTTTCGAGATGTTTTGGGAAGGTTTGCAAAATGTGACGACAGTGAGCAATCGCCTTGTCCGTATGTCCTTTTTCAATAAGGCTTTCTATTTCACGAATGTAATTTCTCAACGAGACTTTTGCCATAACCGTTTTCCTGTGTTAAGTATGCCCGATTCTTTGAAAAATCGCAAGGCTCTCAACTATTTTACTCGTAAAACAGGGGCAATGGCGGGACAATTTCAGCAACGATCTGATGGGCAACCAACAACGCCTTGCGCGCCTCAGCCAGTTTCTCTTCGTCATTCGCGTGGATCTCAAACAACGGCTCGCCTTTTTGAACCTTATCTCCCACTTTTTTATGAATGACAAACCCAACGGCATGATCCACTGAATCGCCTTTTTTTGCCCTGCCAGCTCCCAAGGCAACCGACGCTTCGCCTATGATCCTGGCATGGACCTGGGAGATGAATCCGCTTCGAGGAGCATTGACCACTTCGACATATTTTGCGCGTTCGAATTTTGAGGCATCATCCACGTACGAAACGTCGCCGCCTTGCGCTTGCACCAGCACGCGTAATTTTTCCAATGCGCTGCCATCCGCAATGGATTTTTCAGCCATTATACGGCCTTCGTTTAAATCTTTTGCGCGCTTGCCCAGCACAAGTACATGTGAGGCAACATGCAAGGAATGCTCACGAAAATCGGCGGGACCACCACCACGCAAGGTTTCAATGGCTTCAATGACTTCAAGCGCATTCCCTACTGTAGAACCTAGCGGTTGATTCATATCCGAAAGTAAAGCAACTGTCTTGCGGCCCGCCAAACGACCGATATCCACCATTAAATCCGCGAGTTCGCGGGCTTCGTCCAAAGTTTGCATAAATGCGCCAAGACCGGTCTTCACATCCAGTACAATGGCTTGCGCGCCTGACGCGATTTTTTTGCACATAATCGAAGAAGCGATCAACGGCAAAGATTCCACTGTACCTGTAACATCTCGTAATGCATAAAGTTTTCCATCTGCTGGAGCTAGATCAATCGATTGACCAGTAAGAACAATACCTATTTCTTTAAGTTGTTTCTTAAATTCGGTTGTAGTCAGGTTGATACGATAACCAGGTATGGATTCAAGTTTGTCCAACGTGCCACCGCTGAAGCCAAGTCCGCGGCCAGACATTTTACCAACGGGCAGTCCGCAGGCAACAACTACAGGAAGAACAGCAAAAGTGGTTTTATCTCCTACACCTCCGGACGAATGTTTATCTACTGCAATATCAACGACTTTGGAAAGATCGAGCACCTGCCCGGATCGGGCCATTGCAAGGGTTAAATCGGCTGTTTCAAATGGGGTCATGCCGTTTAATAAAACCGCCATTGCAAAGGATGAAGCCTGATAGTCTGGAATATCCCCATTGGTAAATCCTTTCACGAAGAACTCAATCTCTTGCGATGTCAACTCCTGCTTATTGCGTTTCTTGATTATGATATCGACAGTTCTCACAGCACTTCTCCACAAGCAGAATTCCCGAATCTAAAAAACAAGAATAATATTGGTATCACAAATTATTTTTTGTTTGCAAAAAGAAAGGCCGAGAGATAATCTCAGCCCAAGGCCAATTGCACATAAAAAATTGGCTTACCTTAAAGTGAGCTTGACTTATGATTACTAGCATCGGATTCTAAAAGCAACATCCAGTTTGATTCCAATCTTCCAATTTCATTAAATGTTGACATCCACTTTGATATAAGAAACTCAAAATACCATCCCCTCAATTCCACATTCATTTTGATAGAATTCTCAATATATCGATACAAACGAGCCGCAAGAACAAGCACTAATACTCTTACACAGTCATCAACGTATATCATTATGTGTTTTGAATCGTGTATCGAATTAGTTCCAGAAGGTTCAACACTAAAGTCAAAAATAATAAAAAAATCTTCATTAGCATCCACTAACCTATGTTTATCTAAATCCATGTTTTTTCGACTAATAATCAGAGCCAAACCTTCTACACTTATACCACCCGGCAAATCATAGGTAATCATGATTTGCTTTTCTTGTACAATAATTTCTTGATTAGAATACCCTAACAAATAAAGGTAGGTGGTCGCTAGTGCTAATTGATCATCAGACGATAAAGCAGACAATTTTGAGCGCAGACAAGTTTGGTAATGTTCAAACACCTTTATTAATGTTTTTTTAGTTAACTCAATTGATGGTTGCGAAGACCAACACTCATCTAAGAGACTTATGATATTTTTCATAGTGCAACCTTCTCCAGGTTTGTTCACTATCTACGCCTTCTTCGCAAGTAGATGTAAAGATATACAACAATCACTACGACAACGGCAAGAACCTTAAATTTGGGATCTAAGCTGTCTAGAGAAAACGCTCCACCCGTTCCAGACGGGAAAAGGGTGAGAAATATACCGGCTAATATTCCCGCGACCCCAGCCATAAATACCAATTCGATAATTTGTTTAGTAGTTCTGAAATCCTTCATGTCTGCTTCAAGACTGTTTACTTTCTTCGTTAGCGACACAAGGTCAGCCCAATCACTTGTCGGTGGTTCAGGTATTTCAAACTCCGGAATTTCAGTAACACGAAAAATCTCATTTTCCAACCCATATCCTATAGGACGAGCAGGAGAAGTTCCTAACCTTGTAAATTTTGCGCGAAACACGGGTTCCTTATATTTTAGTTCACATGGACTTGTCCCATAATTATGTAAATTACACCACAAGTATCCTTGATAACCCGGTGATGCTCCTTTACCATCAAAATTCAAATATCGCTTAGAAAGGCCACTTAATGGAGACAACTCTAAAGTGACATCTAGAGGAAGATTTATTTGCTCAAGAGTCCGAATTATTACTGTATGACCTGGCCGAACAACAAGATAATTTTCCTCTGATATATACCTTGGTTCTCTTCTAATAAACATACCATCGCTTCCCTTTTGCGGGTTAAACACATCGGCTCGATCGCCAACACAAAATCGATATCCATCCGGCAACAAATTGCTATCGCAATAAGGTTTAATCAAATCTGTTGAGCACTTTATATCCAAATCCAACAAAATAAAGTCGTTTCTCAAAGATCTATTAACCGATTCTTCTATCTTATCAACCCTTGCAACTAATTCAGGATGTGTTTCAATTTCTTTTTTTAACAACCTGGGTAACACAGGAGGATTATCAATTACTTGATTTTCAACCTCTACATCTTGTCTCAGCTTTGTAAAAAAAACGCTGGCTAGCTCTTCGCCTTGTTGAATTTCAACTGTATCATCAGATAAATTGCTCAATGTAAAAAATATATATCCTGTTGTGTTTGGCTCCAAAAATTCACGGGTAACCAACAATAATCCCTTCGAAAGATACAAATCCTCTGGTTTTATTGTAACAAAGATATCTTTAGGAATATCGAATTTCTCCCAACTACGAACCACTACCTCGCGTCCCGGGGGAATACTAAGAGTCCGAGGATAAGTTATGTTAGTCTCTTGAGTAGTCTGAGGTGTAGCCGATACCCAGGCACTATTACCGACACGTACTTTGTAATAGAAGCCTCTAAATAATCGATCTTCATATGGATCTAGTATTGACGATAGGAGCTTTTGCAACTCAAGATTAAGTATATAACCTGTATATATCTTTTTAGGCATGGTAATCGCTATTTTAGACACATTTGATGCACCAGAAACACACTATAAATAACATACCTGAAACCTACTATTTATTAAAATAATCGCTTAGAAGAGAAAGGGTTTTTTCATGTATTTCGTTTATCGAAAGAGAACCATCGACAACTTTTATATTTTGTCCTTCGCGAATTAATAAATCAATTGCGCTAATATAACCTTCGTAAATTCTTTCCAGAGCTTCGATATTTTCAAAGCGCTCACTTGTAATTCGACTTCTTTTCATTCTTTCATAACATGTATACGGCGAAGCATCCAAAAATACAGTTATGTCTGGCAATGGCAATCCCTGTTGAGTAACATACAACCAACTCAGATCTTTATTTGTATCTTTCTGTTGATAGGCAAGATAAGAAAGATGATAGCGATCAGATAAAACAACAGGTGAATCTAATTTCAAGACCCTAGACTGCAATTTCTGTATATGATCAATTCTGTCAGCCATAAAAGCATGGCACAAAGAAAGTGGATGCGCATCCACTTCTCCCTTTAGTATTCCTCTAATTATTCCACCCCATAGTCCATCAGTGGGCTCTTTAGTTGGAATAACGTCCATTCCATTAGCATCCAACCAATTAGCTAATAAAGCTGTTTGAGTTGTTGTTCCAGCACCATCAAGGCCTTCAAAAACAATAAATCGCCCTTTTATCTTTAAGTCTTCATCAATATTATTAGAGACACGATAAAACATTTGTCTCTGTATTGTGTCAATAACCATCATAACCTCTTATGAATGTTAGGAAGCAAACTCATTAAAGAGCAACTTTTTTTAAGCACTCTTCAACCAATGGCTTTAGCTTGTACCATGTACCTATAAAATCTCTTGCTTCCACAACAGCAATATTCTGAGGTGGTATTTTCGATCTTAGAAACTTAATCGCTTTGATATACATCTCTTCTGTCCGAATGATTTCTTTTCTTAAGTCTTCTTTATTGCGCCTAGTTTTCCTATTAAGGATAGAAAATTCATTTCGGCCACTGTTATTAGGCAAAATATGCAAGGAGTTCTCAACACAAGATTCAATGTCGAATTTTAGGAATATCGTTAAATCAGGCACTAAAATATCTTCAGAACATTTATAGAACCAATCAAAATGCGTTTCCGAAGGTAATTGATATGCATAAGTCGACAAATTATAACGATCACAAATCACTGACTTACCTTCCGCCAGTAAATTTCTTATGCCATATTTTTTCTCTATGTGATGAACCCTATCAGCAAGAAACCCATATACAAGTTGGCGCCAATGAATTATCTCTTCCCAATCTTTGCTAAGTACAGTTCTAATTGGCTGACCAAATAGTCCATCTGTAGGTTCCCTGTCAGTTACAATTCCATCACCAACTGGAAAGAATTCGTCAGCTATTTTTTGAATAAATGGATGCGGTTCCCCGCCATCCAAATATTCAAAAGTTATAAATTTTCCTCGCCCACTTGTGTTAGGAATCATATATTTTTCTCCTAAGGAGTTATTATTTTAATTGTTACTCACCGATTTTCGTGGCAACAAAATTATACACCAAGAAAGTAATAAAATGTATCAATTATTTTTATTTTGAACGTGTGAATTTAAGGGTATTGTTTAAGAAATGTGAGTAAAACTATCTTTTTACCAGCTTCTGTCCCTCTTTGCTATCCTGCACTGTCCACCCGAGCGCGGATATCTGGTCGCGCAGGCGGTCTGATTCGGCGAAATCTTTTCGGGTGCGGGCATCCTGTCGTTGGCTGAGCAATTTCAAGGCTTCGGCGGGAGGCGTTTCATCTTCCGCCTTTGGCGCATTGACCGCCATCTCCCAAACATCGGGGCGAATCCCTTTTTCAATTGGGTTTGGTGGGATGTAACTGCCAAGCACACTTAATGAAAAACTTGCGCCAGCAGGATAGATTTCCAAGCTGTCGGGTTTCAAAACGGAGACCGAACCGAGACCGTACGCAGAACAAATTTCTTTTTCACAATCGATGATGATGCCCGAATGTTCATCCAGTCCGACGATGATATTTTGCGCGGGGGTTAGTTTGCGCCATTGCTCAAAACGCTCCATGCCCATGAAACAGCGGCTTGTATCCAGATCCAGGCCGCCTTCG
>Ga0082335_1003140_pt1 | contig 28171 bp, 27 predicted proteins | sample Subgrocontami58m_FD_72375 | JGI IMG/M metagenome (GOLD analysis project Ga0082335, IMG submission 72375) | Subsurface groundwater microbial communities from S. Glens Falls, New York, USA - GMW37 contaminated, 5.8 m (SPADES assembly) (version 2) ...
ACCTTTACCTTGTGGCTGGTATGGACGGGCATGGATGAGGGCTACGCCGAGCTTGGCGCACACGAGCGCGAGATGTTGCGAGCGGTAGTTGGCGCCATTGTCCACGTACAAGCGTTGCGGATTGCCTCGACGCAGGAGCGCTTGCTTCAACACCGGCAGGAAGGCTTGCGTGTTACCCCGGCAATGGAAGCGGGGATTAGCGATCATGTTTGGAGTTTGGAGGAGATAGTTAGGTTGGCGGATTAATCACAAAAAAAAACAACCATGTAGTTAGGAGCTACAAGCTTTTCCGTATTGCATGAAAGCAATCAAAGATATACATTACGCGTAGATATATATTTCTTATAAGTAAATCATATCTTTACTTATATTGAACTTGTATATACAATCATGACTCTAATGTAAAGAACTTGACAAAAGTGCCGTTAATTATTTCACCACAGGTATTGGCGAAGCTGGCAAACAAGAACCCGCCTGTAACGAGGCGAGAGGTTGAGCAGTGTTTTGACAATCGATATGGCGCACTTCTATTGGATGTGAGAGAGGAGAATAAAACAGACCCGCCCACCCAATGGTTTATTGCGCCGACAAATAAAGACAGGGAGTTGAAGATAGTTTTTGTAAGGAGAGACAAGGATATACATCTTAAGACTGCGTATGATCCGAATACAGAAGAGGTTCGGATATATACGAAATTTGGACGTAATGTATGAATCAGACAGGAGCATTGAAAATGGCACGTTCCGAGAAGGCGAGGGTCTCGGTTGACGCATGGGAGGACGGCAATCTAGGCCGCGATGAGAAATTTGTAAAAGTAGCAGATGCAGCGGAAGAATTCGCTGTAGATGAGGCGTTAGACCTCAAACTGATTTCGATCAGACTCCCAAAAAAGCTAATAAGTCAGTACAAACTAATTGGGCACTTTCATGGCGTTGGATATCAACCTCTTATGAGGGACATTTTGGAGCGCTATGCAAGAAATGAAATATTGGAGATTCTGCGTAAGCAAGCAGAAATAGCCAAAGCGGACAAACCACAAAAAAACATAGAGAGTAAATTTAAAAAAGCTGCGTAACTCTCTCAAAAACCCGCTTCGGCGGGTTTTTCATTTATGGGGATGAGAATTTTTAATTCATCTCCCCATCGCTGTTACAAATCAAACTGAGACACTACCCTAGCCCCATAGCGCTTGCTCAGTACGTTGCTTTCTGGGATAATCGCCGCCTCTTTCGGCTCCTATTACCGGACCGCGCTAAAGGAACAACCATGAAACCCAAGATTCATCCGGACTACCACGACATCAAGGTCACCTGCAGCTGCGGCAACAGCTGGGAGACGCGCTCGACCATGAACAAGGTATTGCACGTTGAGGTGTGCTCCAACTGCCACCCGTTCTACACCGGCAAGCAGAAGATAGTCGACACCGCTGGCCGCGTGGAGAAGTTCCGCCAGAAATACGCGAAGAAACCGCAAGCCGCCGCCAAAGCGGCCTGAATTCCAGGCCGTTCCGAAAAAGGCAGCCGCGGCTGCCTTTTTTGTTTCCTGATCGGCACAACAAGCTAAAATACGACGGGTTTTGATTCGAGCATGCTGCCTCCCCGAATGCTGGCGGTCGCGCTCATCTGCGCAATGTTAACAGGCCCTGAACCGTGAACTCGCGCGTCAGATCCACCACGGCCATCACGGCCGGCGCGCGCATTGCGCTGCCGCTCGCGCCCGTACCGCTGCTGATCCTGGTCGCGATCTGGCTGCTGCCGGGCCTCGTCGGACACGACCCCTGGAAATCGGACGACGCCATCGGCATCGGCATCGCGCACCAGTTCGCCAGACACGGGGGCTGGCTGCTGCCGCGGCTCGCAGGCGAATACTATGCCGACGATGGTCCGCTCTTCTACTGGATTGCCGCGGCGTTCACCAAACTGTTCGCATGGCTGCTCGCGCCGCACGACGCGGCGCGTTTGGCCGGCGGCGCCTGTATCGCCTTGGCGCTTGCGTTCCTGCGTCTGGCGGGGTGCACGTTCTACGACAACGACATCCGCCGCGACGACAGTCGCGCGAGCGACCGGCGCGCGCGCGGCAACAACGTCATGCTGCTGTTCATCGGCTGCACCGGCCTCCTGTTGCACGCGCACGAAACCATCAGCGAAACCGCACTGCTTGCCGGCCTCGCCTGCACTTATTACGGCGCGGCGCTGGCCGAGAAGCGTCCCGGCGCCGCCGGCATCGCCATCGGCTGCGGCCTTGGCGCTGGCTTTCTCGCGACCGGACTCGGTTCCGTCCTGCCGCTCGTCGTTGCACTGCTCGCAACGCCTCTGCTGGTCCCCGATTGGCGCCGCCGCAATATCGGGCTGGCCCTGGTTTGCGCTCTCGCCGTGCTCCTGCCATGGTTAGCTCTCTGGCCCGCGCTGCTCTATGTGCGCTCACCTGAGTTGTTCACCGTCTGGTTATACCAAGCCAACCTGACTGCGCTCGCGCAGACCCCAAGCCTCGTCTCGGCCGGCGACGGGCTGCGGACCCTTGCCTGGTTTGCCTGGCCCGCTTGGCCGATCGCACTCTTCGCATTATGGCTTTACCGGCGCAAGCCCAGCGCTGCCAGTACGATACTGCCGCTCATTGCCCTGATTGCGGGACTGGCACTCGCCTCGCAGCAGCATATGCCGCGTGAATTGCCGCTGTTGCCGCTGCTCCTGCCGCTCGCGCTGCTTGGCGCGCCGGTAATAAGCGATCTGCGCCGCGGCGCCGCCAACGCGCTCGCCTGGTTTGGCACCATGACATTCAGTTTGCTCGGCGGATTGATCTGGCTCGGCTACTGCGCGCTGCAGACAGGGTTTCCGCCGCGCATTGCCGCGAACGCCACGCGCCTGGAACCCGGCTTTGCCTCGCACTTCACCGCGCTGCCGCTCGTCCTTGCCGTCGTCGTCACGTTCGCTTGGATTGCGCTGATCTCGAAAAGCGCGCGCTCGCCCTTACGCAGCGTCACATTCTGGGCCGCGGGCCTCGCGCTATTCTGGTCGCTCACTATGCTCTTGTGGCTGCCGTGGATCGACTATGGCAAGAGCTACCGTCAGCTGGCGCAAGCGCTCGAAGCCCACCTGCCCAAACACCGGGGCTGCATCGCCAGTGTCGACCTGGGCGAGGCGCAGCGCGCCGCGTTCGACTACCATGCGCACATTGTCACCGAACGCAGCGAAACGCACGCCCGTCAAGATTGCCGGCTGCTGCTGGTACAAGACAATTCGCCGCAGCACGAAACGGCCCCGGGCAAACACTGGAAGAAGCTTTGGGAAGGCAACCGCCCCGGCGACAGATCCGAGAAATTCCGGCTGTACCTCAGAACCGACTAGCTTCAGGGTCCACACCGCGGGCTGGGTACCAACCCCGACCTTTGGCCCAAAAACCCGCGCCAGTTCGCGACTACGCGTCCACATCCGAATGCGGCTTTCTCGCGGCGAGCGCACGCGCCGGAAACCGCGCCGTGAACCGGCTGCCCTTCCCCGGCTCGCTCTCGATCTCGAGGCTGGCATCGTGGCGCAGCAACGCATGCTTGACGATTGCAAGGCCAAGACCCGTGCCACCGGTGTCGCGCGATCGGCTTCGATCCACGCGGTAGAAGCGCTCGGTAAGGCGCGAAACATGCTGGCGCTCGATGCCGATGCCGCTGTCTTCGACTGTAAACGAGGCACCGTCTGCGGATGCCATCCAAATCAACCGGATTTGCCCCTGCGCCGGGGTGTAGCGCACGGCGTTCGTGACCAGATTGGCGAATGCGCTCGAAATTTCGCTCTCTGCACCGAGCAGATCGAAATCGCCCTGCGCATCGAGAGTGATCTTGTGCCGGCCGCCGGAGAGCGCATTGGCGTCGGCACATTGCCGCTCGAGCAGCGCGCCGACCTGAATTCTCTGCTTCCGGTCGGGCTCGGGCGCCGATTCGAGCGATGAGAGCGTAAGCAGATCATCGAGGATGCGCTGCATGCGGCTCGCCTGCGCGGCCATCATCCCCATGTAGCTGCGCGCGCGTTCTGGATCGAGCCGCAGTTCCTGTATGGTCTCGAGGAACCCGGCGAGCACGGTGAGCGGCGTGCGAAGCTCGTGCGACACGTTGGCCACGAAGTCGCGCCGCATGGTTTCCAGCCGCACCGCCTGCGTCACGTCGCGCGCCAGGAGCAGCTTTTGCGCGTCGTCGTAAGGTATGACCTGGACCGACAGGAGGAGGCGCGCGTCTGCGCTGCTGCGGAATTGGACGGCGTTCGAATAATCACCTGCGGCGAGGTATTCGACGAACTCGGGCTGCCTGACGAGGTTGGTGATCGGCTGACCTGCATCGGCCTCGCTGCCGATGCCGAAGCGGGCTTCCGCTTTTTCGTTGCACCAGACGACGCGGTTCTCGGCATCGAGAATCACCACGCCGTCGGGCAGTGCCCGGGCTGCATGGCTGTAGCGAAGCACCAGGCGCGCGAGGTTCTGGCGTTCCTGCGTGTGCCGCCGCTCGCGCCGGTGCAGCGCGGCAAACGCGTCATCCCAGACTCCGCTTGCACCCGGCACATCGCCGGGATCGGGGTTGCGCAACCAATTGAGCAAGCGCGCGAGGTTCCTGGCATGGTAAGCGACGAGGATCAAAAGACCGCCAGCGAATACCGCCCAGCCGGCATCGGCGCCGAACGCGAGGCGAACGATTGCGGCCGGCAACGCGAGCCAGATTACGGCGGAGAGCGTCTTAAGCAGCATCGAACCCAGGAATAGAGTCGGGAAACGCGGCCGGCAGATTATCGCACGGCCGCATGCCTACGCCCGCGAACGCAGCCCATAGCCATTGCCGCGAACGGTTTCAATCAGCGCGTCATGGCCCGATAGCGACAGGGCCTGGCGCAGCCGGCGAATATGCACGTCCACGGTGCGCTCCTCCAGAAACACATGATCGCCCCATACCTGGTCGAGCAATTGCGCGCGCGAATAGATGTGGTCCGGATGGGTCATGAGAAAGTGCAGCAGCCTGAATTCGGTCGGCCCGAGTTCGAGCCGTTCGGGGCCGCCGGTGACGCGATGCGAAACCGGATCCAGCCGCAAACCCGCGATCTCGACCGCATCGTCTGTCAGCTCGGGTGCGCGCCGACGCAGCAGCGCCTTGATCCGTGCGACCAGTTCCCGCAGCGAAAAGGGCTTGGTGATGTAATCGTCCGCCCCTGCTTCGAGCCCCGCGACCTTGTCCCGCTCTTCGGCCCTTGCCGTGAGCATGATGATCGGGATCGCTTTGGTGCGCGGGTCCGAGCGCAGGCGCCGGGCGAGGGCTACGCCCGGCGCGTCAGGCAGCATCCAGTCAAGCAGCACGAGGTCAGGCAGCGCCCCGCTTATGAACCGCTGCGCCTCGGCTACCGAGCGTGCGCGCAGCGGCGCGTATCCGGCGTGCTCGAGGTTGATCGCGAGGAGTTCCAGTATCGGCTCTTCGTCCTCGACAATCAGGACTGTTCCCGCCATAGCGGCCCCCAGGGATTGGCGCGACTTTGGCTGCCGATTCGCATCTAGCTCTTCGCCTCGCGCTCGAGATCCTCGAACTTCGTGTGACGGACATCGGTGCCCTTCACGATATAGATGACGTTCTCGGCCATGTTTTTGGCGTGGTCGCCGATGCGCTCGATCGCCTTCGCTATCCACACGATTTCCAGCGCCATCGAGATCGTGCGCGGATCCTCCATCATGAAAGTGATCAGCTGGCGCACAATCGACCGGAATTCGTCGTCGATGGTCGCGTCCTCGCGCACGACCTGCGCCGCCAGCGCGGTATCCAGGCGCGCAAACGCATCGAGCGCGTGGCGCAGCATCTGCACGGCGACGCTCCCCACATGACGGATTTCCGCGAAGCGCTGCCCCTGCGGCCTTCCGCGCTCATGGATCTGCCTCGACATGCGCGCGATCTTTTCCGCCTCATCGCCGATGCGTTCCAGGTCCGTTACGGTCTTGCTGATGGCCATGATCAGCCGCAGGTCGGTCGCCGCTGGCTGCCGCCGCACGATGATATGGCTGCAGTCGTTGTCGATGCTCACTTCATAGCCGTTCACGCGCAGTTCGTCGTCGATCACGCGCTCGATGAGCTCGCGCTCGCCCGACGAAAACGCTTCGATCGCAGCCAGAATCTGCGCTTCGACCAGCCCTCCCATCTGCAGCACGCGCGAACGCAGCGTGTCGAGATCGGCATCGTACTGCTTCGAAAGATGCTCGCTCGCCGTCATAATGTGCTCCTTCTTCGGACGCGTTAACCGAATCGCCCGGTAATGTAATCCTCGGTCGCCTTGATTTTCGGCTTGATGAACAGGTCGTCCGTCCTGCCGAATTCAATCAGCTCACCCAGATACATGTAGGCGGTGTAGTCGGAAACCCGCGCCGCCTGCTGCATATTGTGCGTGACCATGACGATGGTAAATTCCTGCTTCAAGTCGTGGATCAGTTCCTCGATCCTACCAGTGGAGATCGGGTCGAGCGCCGAGGTCGGTTCATCCAAAAGCAGGATTTCCGGCTGCACCGCAATGCCGCGCGCGATGCAAAGGCGCTGCTGCTGACCGCCCGAGAGGCTCATGCCGCTTTGCTGCAGCTTGTCCTTGACCTCGTCCCACAGCGCGGCCTTCCGGAGCGCCCACTCCACCCGATCGTCGGTTTGCGCGCGCGTCAGATCCTCGTGCAGATGCACGCCAAAAGCGACGTTCTCGTACACCGACATCGGAAACGGGGTGGCTTTCTGGAACACCATGCCGACGCGCGCGCGCAGGTCGTTCAGGTCGATATCATTGGCAAGCAGGTTCTTCCCGTCGAGCAGCACCTCGCCTTCGGCCCGCTGCTCGGGGTACAGGGCGTACATTCGGTTGAAAGCGCGCAGCAGCGTGGACTTGCCGCAGCCTGAAGGGCCGATGAACGCCGTCACGCGCTCGCGGTAGATGTCCAGGCTGACGTTCTTCAGGGCATGGAACTTGCCGTAATAGAAGTTCAAACCGCTGATCGAAAGCTGTACCGTCGGCGCGGTTTCGCCAGTTAATTGAGACTTCCCCGCCCGCAGATTCATTGCCAGCATATTGCTCATGATTTAGTCGGTTCCCTGAAGAATACGCGCGCGATCACGTTCAGCGCGAGCACGCTCATCGTGATCAGGAACACTCCCGCCCACGCGAGCGTCTGCCAGTCGCCAAACGGACTCATGGCGAATTTGAAGATGGTCATGGGAAGATTCGCCATCGGCTCGCGCAAATCGAGGCTCCAGAATTGGTTTGACAGCGCTGTGAACAGCAGTGGCGCCGTTTCCCCCGAGATGCGCGCAATGGCGAGCAGCACCCCGGTTACGACGCCGGCCTTCGCCGAGCGGATGGTGACACGCATGACGACGATCCATTTGGGTGCACCCAGGGCGAACGCGGCTTCGCGCAGGCTGCTGGGTATCAAGAGCAGCATGTTCTCGGTCGTGCGCACTACCACCGGGATGACGATCAACGCGAGCGCGAATATGCCCGCCATCGCGGAAAATTTTCCCATCGGGGCCACGTAAGCCGCGTAGACGAACAGGCCGATCACGATGGAAGGGGCGGAGAGCAAGATATCGTTGATGAACCGCGTCGCTACGCCGAGCGCCGTGCGCTGGCCATACTCCGCGAGATAAACGCCTGCCAATATACCGATCGGCGTGCCGATCAAGGTTGCGAACCCGACCAGTATCAGGCTGCCGACAATGGCATTCGCGAGGCCACCGGTGCTGCCTGGCGGGGGCGTCATCTTTGTAAACAGATCGAGCGACAGTCCGCTCAAACCCAGATGAAACACGGTGTAGAGAATCCAGCACAGCCAGAATAGGCCGAAGCTCATCGCCGCTAGCGAAAGGCCGAGGGCGATCCGGTTGGTGAGCCTGCGTCGGGTACGAAGTTCCATCAGGGTCGGCGCTCTAGGTTGTCGTGCCTTCTTGCCGCCCGAGGCGCAGCAGCAGGAACTTGGAAAGCGCAAGCACCACGAAGGTGATGAAGAACAGGATCAGCCCCAGTTCGACCAGCGCTGCATTGTAGACGCCCTCCCCCGCTTCCGCGAATTCGTTGGCGAGCGCCGAAGTGATGCTGTTGCCCGGTGCGTATAGCGTTATCGTATCGAGCACGTTGTTGTTCCCGATGAGAAAGGTCACCGCCATGGTCTCGCCCAGGGCGCGCCCGAGGCCGAGGATGATGCCGCCGATCACGCCGACTCTGGTGTAGGGGAGCACGATGCGCCACACAACCTCCCAGGTCGTGGCCCCGAGCCCGTATGCGGACTCCTTGATCAAGCGCGGTGTCACCTCGAACACATCGCGCATCACCGAGGCGATAAACGGAATTACCATGATCCCGAGGATGATGCCCGCCGTCAAAAGGCCTATGCCAATGGGCGGACCGCGAAACAGCGCGCCGACGATCGGGATCGGCCCCAATACGCCTGTCATGATGGGCTGCACGTATTGCGACATGATGGGTGTAAAGACGAGCAACCCCCACATGCCGTAGACGATGCTCGGAATGCCGGCGAGCAGTTCGATCGCAATGCCGAGTGGACGGCGCAGCCACACGGGCGAGAGTTCGGTCAGAAAAAGAGCGATGCCGAAGCTGACGGGCACGGCAATGAGCAGCGCGATCGCCGATGTCACCAGCGTGCCGTAGATAGGGATCAAGGCGCCGAAGCGCTCGGCGGGCGGATTCCACTCGGAGCGCACCAGGAACGCGATACCGAAACGCTCGATCGCGGGCCAGGCGCCGTAGACCAGGGACACGATGATCCCGCCGAGCATGAGGAGGACCAGCGCAGCGAAGACCCGCGTGACATTGAAAAAGACGAGGTCCCCGATGATGGAGGGCTTTTTCCTCCCGGTCGGACGCTTTTTTATTCGTTCGCCCACGGCGACCGCATGCAAAATTCCGGGGCCTAGGTCAGGCGCATCGGCCACCATCTGAAGCTCGTCCGCGCGAGATGTGTCGATTCGCTTCACCGCGTTCCTCCGATTAGCGCGCGGCCCAGAGCGTTTTTCCGTTCGCGTCCTTGACGCTGGACGCCCAGGCACCCTTGATCAACTTGACCAGGCTGCCTGGAAGCGGGACATACACGAGATCTTCAGCCATTTTATCGCCGTTCGCGTAGGCCCATTCGAAGAACTTGAGGACTTCCGCCCCCTGCTGCGGCTTGGCCTGGACTTTGTGCATCAGGATGAAGCTGGCGCCCGTGATCGGCCAACTGTTCTTTCCAGGCTGGTTGGTCAGAATTTCGGCAAAAGCCGACCTGGCCCAGTCGGCTCCGGCTGCCGCGGCCTTGAATGATTTGTCGTCCGGCACGACGAATTGGCCGTCGGCATTTTGCAGCATCACATAGGAGAGCTTGTTCTGTTTTGTATAGGCGTATTCCACATAGCCGATGGCTCCCGATACGCGCTGCACGAACGCGGCCACGCCCTCGTTCCCCTTTCCGCCCAGGCCGACCGGCCATTGCACCGCAGTACCTTCGCCCACTTTCTGCTTCCATTCCGAACTGACCTTGGACAGATAGTTGGAGAAAATGAACGTCGTTCCGGAACCGTCCGCGCGGCGCACCACCGCGATATCCTGCTTAGGCAAGGCGAGTTTCGGATTGAGGTCCGTAATCGCCTTGTCGTTCCATTTCGCCACTTTGCCCAGGTAGATGTCGGCAAGCAGTGCGCTCGTCAGGCGCAGCTCACCCGGCTTGATGCCTGCCAGGTTCACCACGGGAACCACGCCTCCAATCACGGTAGGAAACTGAAACAGGCCGTCTTTCTCCAGATCGGCGGGTTTGAGCGGCATGTCGGAAGCGCCGAAATCGACTGTCTTGGCGATGATCTGCTTGATGCCGCCGCCTGAGCCGATCGACTGATAATTCATCTTGACGCCGGTCGCCTTCTGGTAGGCCTCGGCCCATTTCCCGTAGACCGGGGCCGGAAAGGTCGCACCCGCTCCGATAATCTCATTCGCGCCCCACACCTGGCCGCCGTAAACAAGGGCGATCGCCCAAAACGCTGCCGCCATGGACCGACATCTCTTCAACATCTGGGTTCTCCGATTGAATGAACACATGGCCGCGGAGTATAGGGAGACTTTATGACAGCAGTATTACAGCCCTACGTCGGGAACGGCGCAAAAGCAATGCCCGCGCTACACCGTTGCTGTGACAGATATACACCGACAACCCGAGTCGACGGCATGGACAATCCGCGCTGCACTCAGGCGGTGCGGGCGCCTACGCAAAAAAGCGCGCGCCAGGGCAGATTTGCAATACACTGAGTTCGAACCCGAGGCGGTGACCGGCACCCGCCGCAGCTTATCTCCTATCCGCATGGAAACTCGAATCAAACCGCTCACTTCCTATCGCAAGCACTGGGCCCAGCGCTTCGGCATCGCGCCGTTCCTGCCGATGTCGCCAAGCGAAATGCGTTCGTTTGGCTGGGATGCGTGCGACGTGATCATCGTCACCGGCGATGCGTACATCGATCATCCGAGTTTCGGCATGGCTCTGGTGGGGCGGCTGCTCGAAGCGCAGGGCTTTCGCGTCGGCATCATCAGTCAGCCCGACTGGCACTCGGCCAAGGATTTCAAGCGCCTGGGCAAACCCAAGCTGTTTTTCGGCGTCACCGCCGGCAACATGGATTCGATGGTCAACCGCTATACCGCCGACCGCAGGATACGTTCCACCGACGCCTACACGCCGCACGCCGCGCCGGACAAGCGCCCCGATCACGCGGTCATCGTCTACTCCCAGCGCTGCCGCGAGGCTTATCCCGACGCAGCGCTCGTGATCGGCAGCATAGAGGCAAGCCTGCGCCGCATTGCGCATTACGACTACTGGTCGGACAAGATGCGGCGTTCGATCCTGCCCGATTCCAAGGCCGACCTGCTCTTGTTCGGCAACGCCGAGCGCGCGCTGGTGGAACTCGCGCACCGCCTCGCCGCAGGCGCGGACATGAAGACTATCCGCGATCTTCGCGGCAGCGCGTTCATGGTGCCGCATGGCTGGCGCCCCGAGGGCTGGACCGAGGCCGATTCCACCACCGTCGATACGCCGGGGGCGATTCACGCGCGCCCCGATCCGTATGCGATGGAGCCGGCGTCTGCGCCTGCGCCCGCAGCGGCTGGCGCGGCGCAACCCGTTCGTTTTCTCAGTCGCGGCGAGCGCCTCGCAGCGCTGCGGCAAGAGCGTGCGCGGACAGTCATTCGCCTGCCCTCGTACGAGCAGGTCAAAGACGATCCGGTGCTCGATGCGCATGCCTCGCGCACCTTCCACCTCGAATCGAATCCGGGCAATGCGCGTGCACTGGTGCAGGCACACGGCGAACGCGACGTTTGGCTCAATCCGCCGCCGCTGCCGCTCACCACAGCCGAAATGGATCACGTCTACGGCCTGCCTTACGCGCGCGCGCCGCACCCGGCCTATGGCAATGCGAAGATCCCTGCATGGGAAATGATCCGCTTCTCGGTCAACATCATGCGCGGCTGCTTTGGCGGCTGCACTTTCTGTTCGATCACTGAGCACGAGGGGCGCATCATCCAGAGCCGTTCGGAAGAATCGATCCTGCACGAGATCGAGGAAATCCGCGACAAGACGCCGGGCTTCACCGGCGTCATATCCGATATCGGCGGGCCGACCGCAAACATGTACCGCATGGCGTGCAAAGACCCTGCGATCGAGTCTTCCTGCCGGCGGCTTTCCTGTGTCTATCCGGGCATCTGCGAAAACCTCAACACCGAGCATGCGCCGCTCATTGGTCTATATCGCAAGGCGCGGGCGCTGCCCGGCATCAAGAAGGTATTGATCGGCTCGGGCGTGCGCTTCGACCTCGCCGTGCGCTCGCCCGAATACGTGCAGGAACTCGCGGCGCACCATGTGGGGGGCTACCTCAAGATCGCGCCCGAGCACACCGAGGAAGGGCCGCTTTCCAAGATGATGAAGCCTGGGATCGGCAGCTACGACAAGTTCAAGGAACTGTTCGACCGGTTCTCGCGCGAAGCGGGCAAGGAGCAGTACTTGATCCCCTATTTCATCGCCGCGCATCCCGGAACCAGCGATGAAGACATGCTCGCTCTCGCGCTATGGCTCAAGCGCAACAGCTTTCGCCCGGATCAAGTGCAGACCTTCCTGCCCACTCCGCTCGCTTTGGCGACGACCATGTACCACACAGGCAAGAACCCCTTGCACAAAGTGTCGGCCACATCGGAAGCGGTGAGCGTGGTTCGGGGCGGCCGCCAGCGCCGGCTGCACAAGGCGTTCCTGCGTTATCACGACCCGGAGAATTGGCCGCTCTTACGCGAGGCCTTGCAGCGCATGGGCCGCGCCGACCTCATCGGCAACGGTAAGAAACACCTGATTCCATTGTTTCAACCCGCAGGTACCGGGAAAGTTCCGCAGCGCGCGGGCAATCCCCAGCCGAAGCGCCGCATGACGCCTAGGCGCGAGGCCGTTGCCCCGGCAAAGCCCGGCGCCAGGCTGAAACTCGCTCGCCGGCCGTAGAAGTTTTCTTGGCATCCGCATTGCGTTAACTCTCCGGGCGATCCAGATGGTTGATACGCTCGTTGGCATGCTGCGTTGTGGAATACCAATGGTTGGAATCTACTCTGCGGGGGGTTGCTGAAAGGCTCAGTTCGATCCAAAGAACCCGTCTAGCGCCTGATGTCGTGAAGGTCAGCTAACTGAGGTCGAGCTGCCGCTTACCAACTCTACGTGATCTTCGGCTTGTCGGCCTGGGACTAATCCGCGCGAGCGTTTAGTCCTAGTTGCGCAACCGGACTCTGACATGTTGCCTATCGTGTCCGTGTGTAGGTATTGCCTTTTCTAGGGTCACGCGCTAGATTGCCAAGCAGTTAGTAAGTAACGCGCCAAAAAACACATCCGAAATCAGCGGCTCTCCGAGGGAGGAGCAAAATGAACATTAGACAACATTTGCGCATGCGCGCGATCGTCCGCACGCGCGCGTGCGCTTGTTTGCGCTCGGGAGGCCGCTCGGCGGCCGGATTGATTTGCCCATCGCTCGGTTGATTTACTGGTAAAACTCGATGGAAAAATTCCGGGCTGTCTCAGCATCGGGGTGAAGCAAATGTCATACGACTTCAAAGGCAAGGTGGCGCTGGTGACGGGGGCGGGAGGCCGGCGCGGCATCGGCCGCGCGACTGCTCTGCGCCTAGCCCGGGACGGCGCGGACATCGCGCTGATGGACATCCCCTGGCCAGTCGACCAACGCCCTGCGGACGAACGCGACGGTTGGAACGGCGCGGCGAGCGTCGCGGCCGAGGTGGAGGCACTGGGACGCCGCGCCCTGGTGCTGGAAGCCGACGTCTCCGACGAGGCCCAGGTGGAGGTGGCGGTCCGGCAAACACTCGCCCGCCTCGGCAGGCTCGACATCCTGGTGGCGAATGCCGCTGCGCGGCCCGGCGCCGATCGCGTGCCGGTGATCGACCTGCCAAAGGAAGAATTTCAACGCGTGCTCGGCGTGAACCTCATCGGCACGTTCATCTGCTGCAAGGCGGTCGGAAAGCATATGGCCGAGAGCGGGCAGGGCGGTGTGGTCGTCATCGTTTCTTCGCTGGCCGGACGGTTCGGCAGGGCACGCATGTCGGCCTACGCCGCTTCCAAGTTCGGCCAGATCGGCCTCACGCAGGCATTCGCGCATGAGATGGCGCCGTACAAGGTGCGCGTCAATGCCGTCTGCCCCGGCGCGGTGGACACCGCGCGCCTCGATTGGTCGGCTCAGGCCGGCAGCACGACTTCTTCGGCGGAGCAGGCACGCGCGAGCATGGTCGCCAGGCAGGCTGGCGATGTGCCTCTCGGCCGCATCGCCATCGCGGAGGACGTGAGTTCGGTGATCGCGTTCCTCTGCTCTGAGGACTCGAGGCACATGACAGGTCAGGCGTTGGGCGTTGACGGCGGCGCGCGGATGTAGTCGCGCTATCCGTCTGTGCTTTGCAAGTAGAAACAACCAGGAGACTCAATGATGCAAGGTCGTCGCGATTTTCTCACCCGGATGGCAGCCCTGATCGCAAGCGCTGCTTCCATGCCCAGGGCATTTGCCCAAGCCGCATACCCGAACAAACCCATTCACATCATCGTGGCCTTTGCGCCGGGCGACTCGGTGGATAACGTCATTCGTATCGTGCAGCCGAAACTCAGCGAAATGCTTGGTCAGCCGGTCATCATAGAGAACCGACCCGGCGGCGGCACCTCCATCGCCGCGGGCGCGGTCACCAAGGCAGCGGCCGATGGGTATACGCTGTTGTTCACGGCAAGTGGTGCGCATGTGATCCACACCATCGGTCAGCCCCAGTATCAGTATGAGCCGATCAGGGACTTCACCGCCATCTCCTCGATATCGCGGGCTGGCTGGGCTTTCGTGGTCCACCCTTCATTGCCGGTCAATTCCATCGCTGAGTACATTACCTACGCCAAGGCCAATCCCGGCAAGATCAGCTTCGGCAGTGCGGGCATAGGAGCCGGAAATCACCTCGTCATGGTGCGCTTCAATCTGGCCGCCGGAATCGTGACCGAACACATACCCTACAAATCCTCCCCCAACGCTGTCCTGGACGTGACGGCCGGTCGCCTGCAAGCCTACTTCACCAGCAGGACATCCCTGCAGCCCATAATCGACGCCGGCCGGGTCCGTGCACTGACCTTCACCGCGACGCGGCCAGGGGAGTTTCCCGCGAGCATGTCGTTTGCGGCAGCGGGCTTTCCGGAGTTCGACTCCGTGGACACGAAATACATATTGTTGGGCCCGGCCAATTTGCCCCCGCAAGTGTTGGGCAGGCTCAGCACAGCTATCGAGAAAGTTCTGGCCCTGCCTGAAATCCAGGCCTCGATGGCGGCACAAAAACAGTCCGCCTACTTCCGCAACAGCCAGCAAATCGGTGAAAGCCTGAGTTCCGACTACGAGAAATACAAGGTAATCATCAGGGAAGCCAAGATCAATATGCAAGGCTGACGCGGGCGTGAGCAGCTTGCCTCACTCGGCCGCGAGCAATCGCGGCACCAGCGCATGATCACTCGATGGTGGTTGAGAAGGTTAAGATTGCGGCCATAGATCCGGACTTTGTTTGAGGCTGTGCCTCGGTCCCTGATGGAATCGGCTGACGAGGACCTTATCATTTTGCAGCGTTAGTTTTCGGCGCTTATCGCTTCATCTGCTCGCTGCGCAGTGGCGGCGCGAACCGCCACGCAACGCAGCGAGCAAGCTCCCACTCGCTTTACGCCGCCTGAGCGGTCTTCGACGATTTGGGGAAAAACTCCTCGTTCCACGGCCAGGATCCGTTGACCTCGTAGGCCGGTAGCCCTTTCTTGGCGCGGTCGAGGTACGGGCTGGTGATCGGCTCGCTCCAGGGAACGATGCAGCCTTCGTACAGCTTGGGCCCGAGCTTGAAGTGCCTGGCCTGCGCGATCGTCTCGACGAACGGGGTATTCGCGTCGAAGAACTGACCCGGCTTCATCGGCCGCGGGCCCGCTCTGGATACATGTCCCCAGCCATTGCGCCCGATGATCTCCTCGAGCATCCAGACACAGTCGATCAGCTTGTCGATATTCACCCCGGTGTCGATGCCCATGCCTTCGAGCATGTGGATCAGATCCTCGGTCGGAGCCATACCCGTGGCCGCGCCGGTGCCGCAATACGGGCAGCCGCCGATACCACCGATGGTGGGCTCCAGGCGCAGGACGTCACTGGAATCCAGCGACATGACGGCCGCGTACGAAGAGGCGATCGCCATCCCGCGCGCATTGTGCAGGTGGGCGCCGAAGTCATGGATGTCGGGCCATTTGTCCTTGACCTGGCCGAAGATCTGCTGCACCTTGAGCGGGTGGCACCAGCCCATCGGATCGCCGATGCTCACCTCGGTCACTTTGATGCCGGCGTCATCCCACAGCCGATGTTGCTTCTCCAGGAACTTCATCACCATGTCGACTGAGAAATCGCCGACGAAATTCGAGCCGAACGTCGCGTTGCAACCGATGCCGGCTTCCTTGCAGCCCTGCACCTTGGCGCGTTCAATGGTACTCGTCCACGACGACATCTCGTGCATCTGCGAGCGATTGGTGTTGCGGCGGATGAAAACGTCGCATAGATGGGCAAACAGCTTGGGCTTGCCGCGAGTCCACCCGTTCCAGCGCTCGATGGTGAGCGGCGGCGAATACTCCTTCGCGCGCTCAACGCCTTTCGGGTTTAGCGCCGTGGCCAGGTAGGTCACGCCGGGTTTCGGGTGAAACTTGTGCATGATCTCGTCAATGCACGCCATCTGCGGGGTGTACTTCGGACTCACGAACGAGCCCACGTTGATTCGCTTGAGCCCCGTTTCGGAGAGCGCATCGAGCAACGCCACCTTCTTGTCCACCGGGATCTTCGCGTCTTCGATCTGCAAGCCGTCGCGCATCCCCTCTTCGGTAATGATGATCTCTGGATATCCCGTGCCTTTTGCCATGTACTTTGCTCCTGTAGTCGGTTGGTTAAACGCCGCTATGACATCAGAAATTCAAAACGTAGCGTGCCCGGCGCGAGTTTACATCCCGGTGAAGGCGAGCCCGTCCGTCCGACTCTCACGCGGCGACCAGGCCGCCCGCCAAGCACGTGTCCGATATCATGCCAAGGTATAGGACAAAAAACTATAGATCCTATGCAAGGCCGCATCGATTGATCTGCGCCGGCATTCTAGACTAAGAACGGAGACCGGAAGATGAACCCAGCGGCCCCACGAAAACAAGATACCGCACCGGCGCCTGTGTTGTACACGGCGGCGAATATCCCCGGCTCTGTAGGGGATATTTACCACTGGTCCCATGATACGCAAATAAGACGGTGCCGGTCAGCCACGCCGAATAGCGGACACAGAATAACGAGGCATTGGCCAACGTTCGCAATGTCACGGCCTTATCAAGCTGGCGTTTTCGGCCAGAAGAAGTCGTCGCGGTCCGGTGAAAGATGGCCCGTCTATCAAACGCCTATTACCGCTGATGGAATGCGTGTGCCAAGTTGCTGGCGGGATCACGGCGTGCAACGCACTTGCGCTGCCCGCTGTCGTCTCGCTATACACGAGCAGCGCAGCTCACGTCGTCGTTATCTTGAGCGCCAGCCAGCCAAAAGGTGCAGAATTCGGCGCGCCGCAAGCGCCGCGCAAAGCGCACTCAATCGCCGCCGAATTGTTCGATCCAGGCTTTCGCGATCTCGTCTCTGCGCGCGAACCACACGCCAGGGTGGCCTTTGATGTAGCCGATCAATTCCTCGACCGCTGCGGCACGCCCCGGGTTGGCCACACAGGCGATCGTGCAGCGCCACAGTCATCATCTTGGGCGTGAGCGCACTTTCCTCGTACAGCCGGTCGAACATCTCCTTGCCGTAACGCAAGTATTGTTCTCCAAGTATGAAGCCGTTTTCCCGCCAGAAACGCCCGTCGTTGAGAACACGCGAGTACGGCACGAGCAGCGCTTTCTTGCCCTTGACGTCCACGAAAATGGGAAGATCGCCGCCCGTGTAGTTCGAGTCGTAGAGATATCCTTCTTCAAGCAGGAGCTCGCGCGTCTGCAGAGTGGCGCCGCCGATGAACTGACCGACGGGGCGCTCCCCCACCAAACGCCGAATCGTGTCGATGTTCTTGCGTATCATTGCTCTTTCTTCCTCACGCGGGCGGCCCGTGAGGCTGCCTGCATATCCCCAGCGATAGCCGTGGTCCATCGGCTCATGACCCGCCTTGCCGATTGCCTTTGCGACTTCCGGATTCACTTCCAGCGCGTGCCCGACCACCAGGAAAGAGGCCTTGATATTGTGGTTCTCGAAAATATCCAAATAGCGCCAGACACCTACACGGCTGCCGTATTCGAAAAAGGATTCCAGGATGAGGTCGCGTAGGCCGGGCTCTCCCCTGACCGAACCGATGCCAGCGGTCTCGCAGCGTGGGTCGCCAAAAACGACGCAAGGCTCACCGCCAGCCTCGTAATTCACCACGACGCTGACGGCAAGTCGAGCGCCTCCCGGCCATTTCACTTTCGGAGGCTGATCACCGTAGCCAACCAAGTCTCTCGCCTTATAGTCTGCAAGTGGTAAAGCCATGCTTCGCCTCCTTTCTCGTTTCAAGCATAACCAGTCGCGCCGAATGGGCTCAGCGTCAACTCCTGGCAGAAAACTACCTTGCGAACTGATCGAGCCATATCCGGGCGATCTCGTCGCGGCGCGCAAACCATACTCTCGCGTGCGATCTTGCGTAGCGGATGAATTTCTCAACAGCGTTTGCCCGCGCGGGTAGCCCTGAAATGCGGGGCCGCAGCCCTATCGACATCATCTTCGGAACACGGGCGCTTTCCTTGTACAACTGATCGAATGTCGCCTTCAATTCCTTGAAAAACTCTTCCGGCTCGACAAAACCCGCGGGCTCCACATAACGGTAGTCGTCAGCCGTCGCCGTGTATGGAACCAGGAGCCATTTCCTTCCCTGCACCTCTGTGAAATACGGCAGGTCATCGGCTATCGTATCCGAGTCATAGAGGAAACCACCCTCCTCCACCAACAATTCGCGGGTGTTCAGGCTCACGCCCCAAGTGAGTTGCCCGACCGGTCTATTGCCGGTCAAGTTCTTGATGACATCCACGGTTCGGTGCAGATGTTGCTTCTCTTCTTCGCGCGTGAGTGTGCGTTGCGGAATCCAGCGATAGCCATGACTCCCGATTTCATGTCCACGCTCGGCGATGGCTTTGGCCGCAGCGGGGTTGCCGTCCAATGCCTTGCCGCAGCAGAAAAAAGTGGCCTTGGTCCCGTACTTGTTGAAGATCCCGAGAAGGCGGTGCAATCCCACGGAGCTACCGTATTCAAATTGGTTTTCGACATACAGATCCCTTGCATGTTCAGCCGCGACCGGCCGCCCCGGCCCGTAGTGATCCAAGCCGATGTGGTTACATGAAGGATCGCCGAATTCGATGCATAACTCGGCTCCCTCCTCATAGTTAACCACCACATTGACGGCTAGCAGGGCATTCTCGGGCCACTCCACCTTGGGCGGATTTCTGCCGTAACCAACGAAATCCCGGGTCGCAACCATCGGCTTCTCCCTCTCATTGACTTTGACTTGTGGAACGCAACAATCTTGAATTAACGTTATCGTGCGGTCAATTGCTTGTCAATCCATGTGGACTCTGGCTAGACTACGAGCGAGGTCTGATCGTCGTTTTCCGTTCACCGCGAGTTTGCACTCAGGAGGGGTCAATGAAGAAGTATTGGAACCGATTTGTTCGAGCACTGACAGCGTGTGCCGCGCTGACAGTGGGTCTATTGATTCCCGCGACGGTGCTTGCGCAGAACTATCCGTCCAAACCAGTTCGCATGATGGTGCCGTTCGAACCGGGCGGCGCTACTGACATCATGGCGCGCCTCATCAGCGCCGAACTCACGAATTCCTTGGGTCAATCCTTCCTCGTCGAAAACAAGTCCGGCGCGGGCGGCAACATAGGGGCCAACGTGGTTGCGAAGGCAGATCCCAACGGCTACATGCTCCTTTTTGCCGGGGCAGGCAACATCGCGATCAACCCGAGCCTGTTCACCAACATGCCGTTTGATCCTATGACCGATCTCGCTCCAATATCGCTGATGGTGACAACCATGAACGTACTGATGGTGCACCCGTCGGTGCCGGCAAAGTCGGTGCTGGAGTTGATTGCCTTGGCAAAAGACAAACCGGGCAAGCTGTCCTTTGCGTCGACCGGCAATGGCGGCACCCAACATCTCTCGGGTGAACTTTTCAAGATGCTTGCGGGGATAAACGTCGTGCACGTGCCCTATCGCGGCAGCGGTCCGGCGATGGCCGACTTCGTAGTGGGGCGTACTGAAATGATGATCGACAATATTCCGCCAGCGCTGCCGAGAATCCAGGCCAGCCAGTTGCGCGCATTGGGCGTCACCGCCAAGAAACGCAGCGCCATGCTTCCCAACGTGCCGACGATTGCGGAGGCGGGCCTGCCCGATTTCGAGGCGAGCAGTTGGTTCGGCGTGATGGCGCCGGCTCGAACCCCTGCGGCAGTCATCAGCCGTCTCAACCACGCAATGGCCGAAGCGCTCAAGAAGCAGGAGGTCATCGAGAAGATACGCAGCATGGGTGCGGACCCCGCTTCGAGCACACCCGAAGAATTCAAGGAACGGATTCGCGCCGATACCGAGAAGTGGCGCACGGTGGTGAAGGCCGCGGGCGTCACGGTCAATTGAGGTAAAGCGCATGAGCACCGTGCCGCAGACCATTGCCAACTCCGCGGCAAAGCGTTACATCGCTCGGTTGAATGAAAATGAATTGTTCATTCACCTGGACTGGGGGTCATTCCTCGGAATCGATGCGCCTTACCCGAATACCGGGTTCCAACGCAAGGAGGTAACGGCGCGCTTTCGCCGTAACGGCTACGATTGGGATATGCATGGAACGTTGTACACGCCCGACGCGGAAGCTTTGCCAGGGTATTCCATGGTTCTCATTCATGGCGGGGGCGTGAACGAACTTGATTTCTTCAGCACTCCCGATAAACGCCCGGGGCTCGCGGCAGTTCTGGCCTCACAAGGATTTCAGGTGCTGACACCCAGCTATCCGGGATTGTGGCCGGCCGGCGGCAAGTGGACAGCGCCGGTCACGCAGCGTAAGCCCTTCTATTTGCTGGACCGGCAATTGGATGATGCGCAGATCGACGATAGGCTCCTCAAAGCCACCTACCAAGTCTACATGCACGGGATCAGCCTCCTGGTCGAACAATGTTTAGCCGGGCAGAAGCTATTCGCCCATGGGCATTCCACGGGCGGTCCAATGGCGGTTGACCTGCACGAATACCTCACCACGACGAAAGTCGTCGGCATTTTGGGCTGGGGCAGCGGCGGACCGGATGGCTGGATATTGCAGTGGCGCCAAGCGAACGAAATGCCGTTAGCGAGCATCGAGCCAAGCAGGAGCCCTGGCAACCCCTCCGCCCTCACGGATATCAGCTATCGTACGGTGAAAGGGTATCGCGACTCTGCGGGGTACGAGGACCTGCCGGAGTTGACCCCATGGGGTCGCATGGAACAGCGCTTCGAGCTGGTGCGGGACACGACGCCGATGTTCAATCCACCCCTGCAAAACGTGTCGCATCTGGGGGATATTGAACGGCTAAAGAAATATCAGCTCGCTACGGGTCTTCCGCTCGAAGAATACGTCGCACATGTCAAAGAGCCCGATCCCGCATTCCTCAGGCGCATCAAAGCGCTTCTGCTGGTCGGTGAGAACGACAAGAGTCATTGGACTGCCGGCGGGAAATTGCCGGAGCAGCGACAGGATGGTTTTGTGGCCAAACTCTATGCTGAGAAGAGCAAAGGTGCCCATTTGGTCGTGGTACCGAAATTCACGCATATGGGGCACTGGGCGCTGCACAATGAAAAAATTGCGTATCTCTGGCTATGGGCGATCAGATCGGGTTATTTCGGTGACTTGGGTAGCCTCTGAAAAACGTCGGGCGACGCAGTGGTTGCTGTCATTCAAGCTGGCAAGTCACCGGCAGCGGTTCGGCCAGAGCAGACGACCACGGAGACAGTTCCGAACGACGGTTAATGAACTGGTTCCGGTCACTCCGTCTTTCGAGGCTAGCTGTCCGCATCGGACCCAAGCGGACGCCAGCCATCACGCGCCGCCCCTGGCCGTCGCGTGCATGGCTCTGCTATGCGGGGCTTCCCATTGAGATCGATCCCGGTCTCCCGGCGGTGCTTGGTCCAGGCCTTCTCTAGGAACTTTACCTCGTTCGCCGGCGCGGTGCCGAAGCGATTCAGGGCAAGGATGGTCGCCCGCACAGAGACCTCCCCCGCGCCCTGGACCATGGGTTCGTTACAGCACGGGCACAGCGTCGAGGTCGTCACGGGTTGAAGGTTCCGCGATTTCCGAATCGCCTTCAGCATGCTGTCCAATTTATCACGCAGTGCGATGATCTCCGCCCATGACATCTCCGGCCGCCAGTCAGCCCGAAGAACCTCGACCATTTCTGGAAACCAGGTGCGCTGTCGATCACCGGATGCCATTCAACCACTCCTAGCGCGGGGCGTAACGCCTAAGTGGACCGGCGCGCGGCGCTCTTCGCGCGTCCTGTCGAACGCCGGGTTGGGCGGCTGAGTTCCACAGCGGTAGATGCTTCATGGGTGACGACCAACCGCTCGCGATACTGGTCCTGGAGTTCCATGTAGTAGGCCACCAGCAGTGCAGGATCGTGATTGAAGCGCGCAGAAATGCGGTGCCGTACCTCGCGGACTTCGTCGATTACCGGGTCACTCTGATTCATTATTACCTCCAAGCAGTTCCAAGGGGGTTGCAAGGATAGGAACGAACAGCCCGAGCATACTATTGATTCGGCGAATATGCTCGAACTTGTTTGCGTTTGCGAGGTTTCGACAATTCCAAGTCACCAAGAAATCGCACTTGTGATAAGACGCAAGCGCCAGATGTAACGCATCACCGGCGGGATCGGCCGGCATCAGTTTGTGCCGTAAATAGGCCTGCAGGATTTCGCCGATGCCCGGCTCAATGGCGAGGAGCGGAAGCTCGCGTACAAGCGTTAACCGTTCTGCGACGCGTTCGCGCGGACCGCCAGCGAGTTCGTCGAGCACAGGAGAGCTGGTAACCAGTTCGTAACGTTCGGGGGCACCACTCCACCACTGGCGGGTCCACCGGCGACGCGCCACGATATCCGGAGCGGTTCGCGTTTCGTGGTAAAAACTGGGAATCGTGGTTTCGACATACACGCGTGGTTTGCTCATGTTGGCAGAATATCCCAGTCAGGCAGTGAGGAACAGAGCAGACGAATTAAGCCGCCCAACGTGTTGTTCTGCGGCGGGCCAGGACGATGGTTGATTTGGCGGGATGCTTGCGGCCCGTTCGACATAGAGTTGGGCGCTGAGCGAAGCGCCATTGGCATCACAGCTTCTCACCCTCCGCTAACGCAGCAAAGACTTCTCGCAATGCGTCAGCGACTTCTTCGATACCTTGAACCACGTCGGACGGCGGCTCCGACTGCGACACGATGTTTCGAATTAACAATGTCAGCGTGCGCATTCGTTCGAGATCGCGCACGCATTCCCAACTCATGGCTTCGTCGACATGGAAGAGCAATCGATTTCGATTGTTCATTCCGTCCGCGTCAACGAGCATCGAGCGAAAGTTTGACCATGCACCTTGCAGGTCAGAAAGCGCTGTCTTCTTGTACCCTTCGGGTTCAGTAGTGAAGGTCACTTGCTCAACGCTACCTTTCGTCCCGTGAATCTAGCGCCCAACGTCGTGGTGAACGGCGGGCCGGCGTGCCGCGTAACCACGGAACGCCGCTGATGGCCCTTCCGTTCGACCTAGAGTTGGGCAGCGACACTACAACCGCTCGCATTTGATTTCTCCAAGTGCAGCCTGGCGAACGCGCCGCGCCAGCGCAGGCGACGGCCGCCATCGACCGCCTTGCGCGATAAAGCGGCTACTCGCGTCAATGACCGCAATGTCCTTCCTCCTGGGTCCCCCGACGAGAAGATCCACAAGCGCGGCGTTCTGGCGCTCGAATGCGCGGCGGTCGACTCCTCCGCGGCGATCGAATGCAAGCATTTCGTACACAAGCCGAACGATGCCACAGGGCACTCGATCGCGAAAGTCAACGATTGCTTCCACCATACGTACTCGCTGACCGGCGAAGCGTGGCAGGCGGTGGTTTTCCGGATGATCGAGCATACCCGCGAACTTTGTGGCACTTAATCGGTGGAGGGCATCGTCCAGACCAATAACAAATATCCGAGTCGAGTACGTCACGATGTGCGTTCCTTCGCGGCCCAACGTTCACGCCCACCGGCGCGCGGCTGCGTTGATTGACCAAGGCGCGGTGCTTCCCGCGCGTCCGCGTGCGGCGTGGGGTTGGACGAAGCCGCTACGCGGAGGAAATCAATTTGGCAGATTGACATGAGATTATGACCTCGCCCTCTCAACCGAGGGGATTTTTCACAACATAAGACGAGGTTACTCCAAGATGAAAGCGCCTGCCAACACACGTTTCGAACAGAATTATCAGTCGCATCTGAAACACCTGAAGCTCAAGGGCTTGCAACCGAAGACCATCGAAGCCTATTCCCGCGCCATCCGTCGGGTCGGAGATCGATTTGATAAACAGATCGACAACCTGAGCGAAGCACAACTGACAGACTACTTCACCGAACTGGTGGCCTCGCACTCCTGGAGCACGGTCAAGCTGGACCTGTACGGGTTGCAGTTCTACTACGCCCATGTTTTGCGCAAGCCGTGGGTGGCGCCGGGTCTGATCAAGCCGCCCAAGAGCCAGCGCTTGCCGGACATTGTCACGGTCACGGAGGCACAGCGGATATTTGCCGCCACCCGCGTGCTCAGTTACCGGGTGTTCTTCTTCACGCTCTATAGCCTGGGACTGCGCCTGGGCGAAGGGCTGCGACTTCAGGTGAACACGCTTCGACAGGCCCTTAAAGAGTACCTGAGCCTTCGGCGCAGTTTAGGATTCAAGCTGCGGGAGGCAGGCAAGGGATTGCTTGATTTCGTCACGTTTATCGAGCAGCACCGCGCTTCCTATATCACCCAGGCGCTGGCGCTCGCCTGGGCTCAACAACCTACGAATGTCCAACCCGCGTACTGGGCGCAACGACTGAGCTTCGTGCGCGGATTTGCGCGTTATCGCAGCGCCACCGATCAACGCACGCAGGTTCCGCCGCAGGGCTTGTTGCCATTCCAACCTAAGCGGGCGCGACCGTACCTATATTCGGACGATGAGATTCGAAGCTTACTGGGCGCCGCACTCGACATGCCCTGCCGCTATGAACGCGGTGAACTGCGACCGTGGACCTACCATTGCGTGTTCGGATTACTGAGCGTCTCAGGCCTGCGCCTCGGCGAAGCACGCAACCTTGAGCTTCAGGACGTGGATCTTGACGCGGCGGTGTTGACGATTCGCGGTACGAAGTTTGGCAAATCTCGACTCGTACCTTTGCATGCCTCGACTTGCAAAGTACTTGCTGACTATATCGCGCGGCGCAAACGTCATTGGGCGGCACGGCCGGTGTCCTCCTACCTGTTCGTTTCCAGCTGGGGCACTCGTTTGGATGGCGGAGATATTCATCGAACTTTCTATGCGTTGTCCCGCCAGATTGGCCTGCGCGGCGTATCCGAAAGTCATGGGCCACGTCTGCACGATATGAGGCACGCTTTTGCGACGAATACGCTCGTGCGCTGGTACAAGTCTGATCAAGATCCAGAGCGCCGCCTGCCGATCTTGTCCGCCTACCTCGGCCATGTCCACGTCGCCGACACGCAATGGTATTTAAGCGGTTCTCCGGAACTGATGCGCGAGGCGATGCGCCGGCTCGAGCACCGCTGGGAGGCTAGGCCATGATGACCCTTGCCAGCTTCGCTCCATTGTTGCAGCGCTTCTTTACACAACGCCTGATGCAGCAGCGCCAGGCGAGTCCTCACACGATCAGCTCCTATCGCGATACCTTTCGTCAATTCCTGAAGTTCGTTCAGCAGCGGCTGCATAAGCCGCCATCACGCCTGAGCTTTGAGGAGATCGATGCCCCCTTGATCGTGGCGTTTTTGGGTGATCTGGAGAAGCGCCAAGGCATAGGCGTTCGCAGTCGTAATCTGCGCCTCACCGCGATTCACTCCTTCTTTCGCTATGCGGCGTTCGAGATGCCGACTCATTGCGCACAGATCCAGCGGGTGCTCGCCATCCCCAGCAAGCGCTTTACCCGCACTTTGGTCCCATTTCTCGAGCGTCCCGAAGTCGATGCCTTGCTTGCCGCTCCAGACCAGCGCAGCTGGGCTGGCCGACGCGATCACGCGTTTATGCTGATGGCAGTGCAGACGGGGCTACGCTTATCTGAAATGACCGGGCTCAAACGCGAGGACCTGATCCTCGGCGTCGGCGCCCACGTGCGCGTGATAGGCAAGGGCCGCAAAGAACGCTGTACACCTATCGCCAAATCCGTTCTCGCCGTCTTGAAGGCCTGGCTGCGCGAACCACAACGGGGTGATGGCAACGTGCTCTTTCCCAGCGCCAGGGGTGAACGTCTCAGCGTGCATGGTGTGCAGTATCTATTGACCAAGCATCGCACAACGGCATCCAGAGTTTGCCCTTCGTTGATTCAAAAGCGGGTGACTGTACACCGCCTTCGGCACACCATGGCCATGGACCTTCTACAAGCAGGCGCTGAACGTTCTGTGATCGCATTGTGGCTCGGACATGAATCGGTGGAGACCACGCAAATCTATCTCGATGCAACGCTCGCAATGAAAGAGCAGGCTCTTGCGAAGACATTCCCACGGCACAGCAACCCAGGGCGCTACAAACCGGGAGACCAGCTCCTCGGCTTTCTCAATAGTCTGTAGGTAGAGAAGACTATGTCGTGTAATTGCTTGAGCAGATCTGTTCCGCGACCATGATTCTTCGAATGATACTGACCGCTCACCCGCATCACTCGACATAGTCAGGAAGGGTAGATAGTGGCGCCTATGTCTCGCGAGACATAGGCGCCACAGCTATGCCACGCACCTGATCGAGGCCGGTGTCGATCTGATCGAGGTGCAGAAATTCCTCGGCCATCAGTCGATTCTCACCACCGCCCGATATACCCACCTGACTGACCAGACCAAGCATCACGCCCTGGAACGGATCAACGGCTTGATGGATGGTTTCTCCATCGCCTGGGGGAAGGTCAAATGATCCGCCTTGCTTCAGTCATCGAAACCTTTGAGGCAGACTTTCTGGCGCAATACCGGGGGCGACTCACGGCTGAGCACTACCGGGCACTGGCGGCCATGAAACAGTGCCGCACGCAAGCCAGCCCCATGATGCAGGTCAAATGCACGGGATGCGAGCACCAGAAGCTGGTGCCCCATTCCTGCGGTCATCGCCACTGCCCACACTGTCAGCACCATGAGAGTCAGCAATGGCTGGAACGTCAACTGAAGAAACAGGTGCCTGCCGAGTACTTTCTGCTGACCTTCACCCTGCCCGCCGAATTCAGGGCGCTGACCAGGGCGCACCAGCGTGTCGTCTACGAGCTGCTGATGCGCTGTTGTTGGGAGACAGTACGTACCTTCAGCCAGAACGACAAGCAGCTTCAGGGCACCCCCGGCGCCATCGCGGTGTTGCATACGAACACGCGCCAGTTGGAGTTTCATCCTCACGTTCATCTGGTCATGCCGGCGGCAGCGCTCGACGGCAAGCGCAGGCTTTGGCGAACCAAATGCACCGGCAAGGCCAAGGGAGGCTATCTGTTCAACTACAAGGCCCTGGCCAAGGTCTTCCGGGCAAAGATACTGGCAGGGATCGAAGCCGCCGGATTGACGCTTCCCCGTTGCTACCCCGAGAAGTGGGTGGTGGATTGCAAATCCGTCGGCAGCGGCGAGAAAGCGCTGATCTACCTCGGGCGCTATCTTTACCGGGGCGTCATCGCCGAGAAGGATATCGTTGCGTGCGATAACGGCCAGGTGAGCTTTCGCTATCGAAACGCCAAGACCGGGAAGATGGAACGTAGGACCGTGTCCGGTGCGTATTTTCTGTGGCTGGTGTTGCACCATGTGTTGCCCAAAGAGTTCCGGCGTGCGCGCAACTTTGGCTTTCTGCATCCGAACTGCAAGCGACTGATCGCCTTGCTGCATGTGCTCCTGAAATTCGCTCCGGGCCAGGCTTTGGCATGGTTCAAGCAACGCGCACCCATGGTCTGCACTTGCTGCGGGGCGGTAATGGTGATTGTGAAAACGCGGATTCGGTCAGTGTTCTCCGCGCTCAGGCCGGGCCCCATTGCCACTCCGGAGGCGCATTGAACCTGTAAGCGCCACGCCCTTTGCGAAGTGCCGGGAATCAGCGCCCGCAAGCTGAGCCACTGGCTTGCCTTGAATCGGGGCAAATCCGAGCACAATAGGTTCGCCAACGAACAAAACGGGCATCGGCTGCTGCAACGCCATGTATGAAGCGGGCTCTCCAGCTCCCGCCCTCCCGGTAAGGCTTCAAACCAGGGTACTCCCCAAATACATATTTTCTAGGCGGTCCGATCCGCACTCAGGGTCCGGGCTCGTCCAACAAACGGTTCAGATCGTGGCTCGCTTCGCGATCACGATCTAACCTTATTCGTTAGCTTGTTTTTCCCAGTTTCAGTGGCTGATCTTAC
>Ga0082335_1003142_pt1 | contig 28160 bp, 30 predicted proteins | sample Subgrocontami58m_FD_72375 | JGI IMG/M metagenome (GOLD analysis project Ga0082335, IMG submission 72375) | Subsurface groundwater microbial communities from S. Glens Falls, New York, USA - GMW37 contaminated, 5.8 m (SPADES assembly) (version 2) ...
GCAGCGCGCGCGCGGCCACCGCACCCAGGCTCACGCGCGCGCGCGTGCAAATGCCCGCGCGGTCCAAGGTCAAATTGACCGCGGCGCCGACGACCGCGATGTCCATTTCGGTGCGCGGCGTGAAGCGCAGATACGCATCGCCCGAAAGCGGCTCGCGCCGCGGCAGCAGGAACGAAACGACGAGCTCGCCGGGCGCGAGCGAGGTCTGCCCCGGACCGAGGACAAAATTCTCGATCGGCTCTTCGCGCCTGCCGTTCGGTCCGGAGATGCGCGCAATCGCGCCGGCCGCGATGAGCGAAGGCACGCCGTCCGCGGCGGGCGAGGCATTGCACAGGTTTCCCCCCAGGGTGGCGCGCCCCTTCACTTGCACCGAGCCGATATACTTGGCGCCGTCGACGACGCCCGGCCAGGTGCGCGCGAACGCCTCGTTCTCGATCAACTCCATGCAGGAGACCGCCGCGCCGACGCGGTATGTTCCCGCCTCTGCGGCAACCGAGCGCATTTCCGGTATGCCCTTGACGTCGACGATCAGCTCGGGAACTGCCCGGCCCGCACGCATCTGGATCAAAAGATCCGTGCCGCCCGCGAGCACCCTCGCCTTGCCGTTCGCACCGGAGAGCAATTGGATCGCCCGCTCCAGCGTCTTTGGCGCTTCGTATCGCATTACGCTTACCTCCCTATCTTAATCATCGCACGTGGATTTTTCCAACCCGCGATATTGCCACAATTGATCATCGCGCTTCAATCTTACTTACTCCTGCGCTATTGCCATTAATGACAACATGGTTTTAGAGGTCATTTGAAAAATGAGGGGATACATTCTCTCAAACGCCCCTATATCAGGGGCCATTTCGGCAATTCTGAAATGGCCGTTTGATCTTCATCCAGCAAGAATGCGCCCGTCGCGCCGGTGCTGCGCGACCAGGCCAGTTGCACCAATATGGGGGCCAGTTCGCGAAATGAAAGCCCACATCCCAGAATTGGGTTTTTGTCGGTATCGCCTACAATACGGTTTCCCCAGGATCGATCGGATGAAAAAAAGCTACGCGCGCCACATGGCGCGGCGCATTACTGTCTTTGTGAAAACCTTGTTGAACAACGCGCCGACGTCCCGAATCATTCTTGTTCGACAGGACATCAGGTGGATAGTTTATACATTGGACGCAGACCCTGCGATATGAGATGGAGAACATATGAAAAAGCTATTGATCGCCGCGCTCTTCGCCTTGAGCTATGCGCTGAGCGCCGCCGCGCAAACCTGGCCCGCAAAACCCGTGCATATCATCGTGCCGTTCCCGCCCGGAAGCTCGCCCGATCTCATCGCGCGCATGTTGACCGACAAGCTCGCCCAGGCGCTCGCACAGCCTGTGATCGTCGAGAATAAGCCTGGCGCGGGCGGCAACCTCGGCACCGGCCTCGTCGCCAAAGCGGCGCCCGATGGCTACACGCTGGCGCTGTCGATCCCGGGGCCGCTCGCCGTGAACACCGTGCTCTACAGAAAGATGGAGTACGACCCGTTCAAGGAGCTCGCCCCGGTGACGCTGGTCGCGCTTAGCCCCAACGTGCTCGTGGTCGATCCCAAGCTCGGCGCAAACAGCGTGAAAGAGTTCATCGAATACGCAAAAGCGCGGCCGGGCAAGCTCAACTACGGCTCGGTCGGCAACGGCAGCGCATCGCATCTCACGATGGAACTCCTGAAAATGCGCGCGAACATCGACATGGTGCACATCCCCTACCCCGGCAGCCCTCAGGTCAACACCGCGATACTCGCGGGCCAGATCCAGGCGGGCTTCATCGTGCCCGGTACGGCGATGCCTCTGGTGCACTCGGGCCGGCTGAAAGCCCTCGCCGTCACGAGCAGCGTGCGTAGCGTCGTGGTGCCCGAACTCCCCACTGTCGCCGAAGCCGGGTTCCCCGGTTTCGAATCGACCGCCTGGAACGGCATCGTCGCGCCGGCGAAGACGCCCAAGCCCATTATCGAGCGGCTCTCGCGCGAACTCGTGCGCATCATCCGCAGCGACGACGTGCGCGAGAAGATGCTGCGCATCTATTTTCAGCCAGTGGGCACTGCGCCCGAGGCGCTGGCGAATCTCATGCGCGCCGAGCGCGACCGTTGGGCCAAGGTGATCAAGCAAAGCGGGGCGCGCGCGGATTAGACATCCTGCGCCCGCGGCGCTCTTCGCGCAGAAATCCCTGAATCCGGCATGGCGATTCGAGCGCCTGGCCACGTCCTTGACTTCCCGAGATTCGACCCGGACAGCGTGCGCGCCTCCTGCTTTTTCGTCAGGTCCACATGCTAATATTGGCAAGTCACCGAGGGGATACCTGCCATGGCTAAACAGGCGCCGAGCGCCATCCTGCGCGCGCAACTGCGCGAGCGCATCTTGAGCCGCATCGCCCAACTGCGACTCACGAACGCCGACGCCGCGGCGCGACTCGGGCTCTCGCCCGCGCAATTGAGCCGGCTGCGCTCGGGCGCCGACATCTTCACGCTCGACCGGCTGATCGACGCCGCCGCGAACTTGGGCATCACCGTGCGCATGAGCGCGACGCGGCCGTACGGCCAGAGCTAGGGCCCGGGCGACAGCTTCGATTTTTAGCAGCTTGCCAACCCCTTTTGCGCCCGATCAGCGTTAACTAAGAAGCCTAAGTAGCCACTTGGAGCAAGACTTACGCACCGACGCAGCGCTGATGCTCGCCTACCGCGCGGGCGACGCTGCCGCATTCGAAGCGCTCTATGGGCGCTGGCGCGCGCCGCTGTACCGCTATTTCCTGCACCAGTGTGGCCACGCGGGGCAGGCGGACGAACTGTTTCAGGACGTATTCATGCGCGTGATCGGCGCAGCCGCGAATTATGAACCGACCGCCAAGTTCACGACCTGGCTGTTTCGCATCGCGCACAACCGCCTCGTCGATCATTGGCGCAAGCTCGGGCGCGAGCCCGTCGATCCGCTGCCGGCGGAGGAGGACTGCGAATTCGATGCGCCCGCGCCCGAGAGCGCGACCCCCGAGCGCGAAGCCGAGCGGCGCGAACTCGGGCGCGCGTTGCTCGCCGCATTGAACGAGCTGCCCGAAGTGCAGCGCGAAGCCTTCCTGCTCGCCGAAGAAGGCGGGCTGACGCTGGAGGAGATCGCAGCCATCGCGGGCGTCGGCCGCGAAACGATCAAGAGCCGCCTGCGCTACGCGAGCACCAAGCTGCGCCACAAACTGGAGTCCTGGCGGTGAGCGAAATCGATCCGAACCTCGCGCGCATTTACCGCGAAACCTCGAACGAAGAGCCTCCCGCGGCGCTCGATCGAGCCATCCTCGCTGCCGCGCGCAGGGAGGCCGCAAAGCCAGAGCGCAGTCGGGATACGCAATGGCGTTCCTTCTGGTCGCGCTGGCGGGTGCCGGCCAGCGCCATCGCGACGCTGGTGCTCGGCGTGTCGATCGCGCTTTTGGTCAAGCGCGAACGGCCCGAACCGATAGACGGCGTGGTCGTGCCCGAGCCGCCGCGTGTGCAAAGCCCGCTGCGCGCGCTCGAACCGGCGAAGCCCGCCGAGCGTGCCGCCGGGGCCGACAACAAGAAGGAGGACGCGCAAGCCCGCGTGCCGGCCGCCCCGGAGCGAGCGCGGACTGCACCCGCGCCGCGGCCCGCGCAGGCGGCGCCGTCCGCAGCCGAGGCCTTCCCGGACGAGCGCCGCGCGAAGACGGAGGAGTCCAAGACGAGCCTGCCGCAGGCAGCGACGCGGTCGAATGCCGCGCGCGACTCTGCGCTCGGCGGCGCGGGCGTTGCCGCGCCACGCACGCCGGCCGCCACGGCGCCCGCGCCCGCTACCACAGGCAGACCCGCGCCGCTACGCGAGCAGGCGCTCCAGCACCCGCCCGAGGCGTGGCTCGAAGAAATCCGCCGATTGAAGCGCGCAGGCCGCGACAAGGAAGCGGCAGATGAACTCGCGCAATTCCGCAAGGCCTATCCGGCGTACGCGCTGCCCGAGAAGCTGCTCGAATGAACTCTTAACCCCGTTTCCCGATCCCCGGCGTTTAAGTGCGCACAACAAACACCAGGAGATCGACATGTTGAAACTCTGTTCCGTCCTCGCCGCGATGCTGCTCTCAGGCTGCGCCACCGTCGCCGACGCGGGCGCCCTCGCCGAGGTGACCGTCATCAACCGCAGCACGGGCCAGCGCCTGCAGGTGTATCGGCACGGCGGACGCATGTACGTCGAAGGCAAGGCGGGCGAGCGCTACGCGGTCGAACTGCGCAATCGCAGCGGCGGCCGCATCCTCACCGTGCTTTCCGTCGATGGCGTCAACGCGGTCACGGGCCAGACCGCCGCCACGAGCCAGTCGGGCTACGTTCTCGGCGCATGGAGCCGCGCGCAGATTGCCGGCTGGCGCAAGGACCTGAGCGATGTCGCCGCCTTCTACTTCACCGCGCTCCCCGACTCCTACGCCGCGCGCACCGGTCGCCCCGACCATGTCGGCGTGATCGGCGTGGCCGTGTACAAGGAATACGTCGAGCCGCCGCGCGCGCTGGTCGAGCCGCCCGCGCTCGCGAAGAGCGAAGCCGCGGGCCGGCTCTCCGCTGCCGATGCAGCCGCAGGTGCCGGCGCACCCGCCGCACCCTCCGCGAGCGCCCCGCGGCGCAACCAGACGGCCGAGGAGAAGCTCGGAACCGGCCACGGCGAGCGCATCCACGCGCCGACGCACACCACCGAGTTCCGCCGAGCGACGAGCACGCCCTACGAAACCATCGCGATTTATTACGACAGCCGCGAGAACCTGATCGCGCAGGGCGTTATACCGCGCTATGCGCGGCTGCCGCAGCCCTTCCCCAAAGGCGGTTTCGTGCCCGATCCGTCTTGAACGTTATTGCTATCTTGCCCTATCAATTACGACGATGGCGCGCGCGCGTACGCGAACAGCTCCGTCACCGATTTCACCGGCAGCGCGGGATCGACGACGAGGATGTACAGGTAGCGCCCGATGTCGACGATAGGCGTGAAGTCCGTCACCGGATTGTAGGGCGTGTAATCGCGCTTGCGCAGCCAATCGGCGAGCAGCCCTTCCTCGATGTTGCTATTGCCCTCGCGCTCGGTCCAGTCGCCGAGATAGCGGTAACCCAGTTCGTCGCGGAACAGCGCGATCACGCACTGCTGCGTGTGCCGCTCGGGTTGTCCCACGCTGGATGACGGCATGGCTAGGCTTCCATTTCCCTATTTGAACAACGCCAAATAAGCGTCGAACACATACATCTTGCCGCGCCTGACACGGTGATTTCCTTCAGTATGCCGATGCCGGAGATATGCCCGCGACCTCTTTTGCAATTGAAACAAACTCAGGCGTTATTTTAGATTTTGCGACAAAACTAAAATAGCGAAAGGCGCTAATTTAGCCTCACAAGTTCGCACCAGTCATAACATCTTGGCAGTCAATCGTCTTTTCCGGGTTCGGCCACGCCGCCGGTCGCCCGCGCCGCTTCAGCACCGTGCAGATAGCGCATTGGCGGCGCATCGGGGCCAATGCACACGGCTTGCCCTTTGCGCCATACCACCGCGTACTGGCCCAGCCGACGCTTGCGCTCCAGCGCCTCGGCCACCGCCCGTTTCAGGGTATCCAGGGCGACGACCTCATGATCATCTGCTCGCGTCATTTCCGCCTCCAGCCCTGCAGCAATTGCATGATTGCCGCTTGCTTCTCCTCGCTCTTCTCACCCTGCTGCGTGAACACGATTTCCGGCGTTTCGCCGCTGTTGAGGAAACAAACCGTGCGGTCCACCAGTGAAGCATACACCGTGAACAGGTTCTCCAGGCTACGGAGGAACCGCCTTTCGATATCCGCTGCCGGTATATCGTGGCCGCCGTGGCTGACCCGTTCCGCGACACGCAGCTTCGCCATCTCGGCATTGGGCAAAGCGAGATAGATCAGCTCAACCTTCCAGCCGTCCGCCCTCAGTCGCCGGATCAGGCGCAAGTAGCCCCGGCCCGCCAAGGTCGTTTCGAAGCCGAAATCGCGCCGCGCCTGGATATGCCGCTCTATCTCCGACAGGAAGAGGCGGCTTGCCGTGACCCGATCCCTCTCCGGCGCTAATGGCGACATACCCGCCGCAATCAGATCAGCATTCACGAAGTTGCGGCAATGCGCCACCTCCGGAAGATACTTGAGCGCGAATGTAGTCTTCCCCGCGCCGTTGGGACCGGCGATGATCCAGCAAACAGGCTGGCGACGCCCTTTCATATCAGTCGTATCCGCCCGGTCAGCAGCTCCTGCAGCAGAACGAGGACATAGTCCTTGTACTGGCTTGCGTCCATGCCGCCGCGCAGTTCGTCGCGGCTCGACCAGAGCGAGGAATAGAGTTCGGACTTCTTAAGAGCCATTGTTTAGGCAGCTTTGTTCGAATTTTGAATCGCAGCGCCTAGTTTGCAGGCGTCGGTGTGGCGCATTTAGTCGGCAAAGCCACGCGTGGGGAGAAGAGACTAGCCCCGTGCCTCACCTATGGTATGCCGACAATTACGATTTTATCTGTATCTCGACGAACGCGAACTCGCCCGTGCTGGCGTTGACCACATTGTGCTCGACGCCGGCTTTGCGAAAATAGGACTTCCCGGCGGATAGCTCGCTCACGCTCTCGCCGTCTTTGTTTTTGATCCGCAGCTTCCCATCCATCAGCGGCACCACGACGTAGTCGTATTCGTGCCGATGCCAGCCGGTTTCGGCGCCCGGCGCGAATCTGGATTCGGTCACCACGACGCGGGGGTTGTCGATTTGAACGATAGCGGTAGATTTGGTCACATGGCCTCCTGTTGCGTAATGTGCGTTTGCGCGCTTATCTTAACAGCAGCGCTCGGCTAAGATACGCATCGAACGCCGCTCGCAGCGGAAACCGGGACGGACATGACCTACCAGCAAACCTTCGAGATACGCACGCGCGGCCGCGGCACGACGGAGATCACGCAGGAAGTCGCGCGGGCGGTGCGCGCGGCGAACGTCGCCACCGGCATCGCGCAGGTGTTCGTGCAGCACACGAGTTGCTCGGTGATGATCACCGAGAACGCGGACCCCGCGGTGCGCCGCGATCTGGAAACGCTCGCCGCGCGCTGGGCGCCGGATGCGGACCCCGCCTACCGCCACGACACCGAGGGCAACGACGACATGGCCGCGCATGCGAGGAACCTCCTCGCGGGGAGCTCGGTGAGCGTCCCGGTAGGCAACGGCGCGCTGCTACTCGGTACCTGGCAGGGAATCTACCTGTGGGAGCACCGCACGGGGCCGCAGGTGCGGCGCGTGGTGGTGACGGTGCTCGGCTGAGTCCGCCGCACACGTCCTTTGGCCGGGACTCACTTAGGTGCAGGCGGAGCCAGGGAACGCCGACGCTTGCGCTGGAGTCGGAGGCGTCGGCGAAGGGATGCTTTCTTAGGCGTGATCTCCAGCGCGGCCGGGGGTACGCGCGTAGTGTCGATCCGTGCTTTCTCGCTAGCGCTTCAACGGCGCACGTGGCCGCGGCCGCGCCCGCCACCGTGGCTGCGCCCGCCGCCATGGATCCCGATCTCGATGGACGGCCAGAAGTAGACCGGCGGGGCAACATACACGGGCGCCGGCGCGTAATAGCCTGACGCCCCCGCGTATGGGTCCGGTCCCACGGGAACCGCGACGCATCCGCTCAGCACCGCCAGCATCGACACGATAAACGTCAGTCTGATCATTTTCATGTTCGCTTTCTCCTTGGTCCAAGTATAGACACCCGCCCGTGCGCGGTATCCCGGAATTGTGTAACAGTGTGTTACCGGCAATCGCAGCGCGCGCGAAGAAATAGCGAGCGCGCCGCACGACCCGGCGTGGGTTAGCGCTTGCTCCAGACGCGGTCGATGAACACGCACAACGCGTCGCGATAGGGCGTAAGCTCCGCGCCTTTGTTCTCGTAGATCAGCGCGCAGTTGAGATAGCGCAGGGCGCCGAGGATCTTGATCGGCCCCTGGCAGCGCTCTAGCGATTCGATGTAGGTGCGGCCATCGAGCGTAAACAGGCGCGTCGAGCGTCCGGCGCCAAAGAGCGGCGCAAGCCGGCAGCTTTCGAGATCGAGCTTGAAATAGGACTCGGGCGGCAGGTGGCGGTACCGGTTCTGCACGTACAGCACCTGGTCCTTGCTGCCGTCGTTGTCGATGTCCGCTTCGTAGAGCGCAAGGCCGCTCGGCTCGACGCGAACGCGCGCGTCGAAATCGAGCAGGCGCGGGCAGCGCGCGAACAGGCGCTCGAGCTCCTCGCCCGCGAGCGCGGGCGCAAGAAAGCGAATGTGCGCGTCGCGCTCGAGGAATTTATCGCAGACTTGCGCGCGATAAGGGCCGAACGGCGCTTCCGCAAAAGGTATGAAGCGATTCGGATCGACGGCATGCGCCGTGCCGCAGATCAGCGCCGCGAGGGCGAGGACTGTGCGCCGCGCAATCGTCGTTCCGATGGTCAAGCAGCGTTCATTCCAGGAATTTTTGCCGGCCGAAATCCGTTCACTCCATGAATGCGTGAGCCGCGGCATGGACATTTAACCCCACCACCAGTGTGGTTCGAGCAAAGCCGTTTCGTGCGTCGGATCGCGAACTAATGCTTCGAAATGCGAACTAATATTGGTTCCGCGCATTTGAACCCGCACGCGCCCGCTGTCCGGGTATGCCGGGGCCGATGAAGTTTCCGAGCGAGGTTGCCACATCATGGAGGGAGAACTATGGCACGCCTGAACGTAAACGGTAAGTCTCTCGAGGTCGATGTCGAACCCGATACGCCGCTATTGTGGGTGATACGCGAACAGATCGGCCTCACCGGCACGAAGTACGGCTGCGGTATCGCGGAGTGCGGCTCATGCACCGTGCACGTCGACGGCGAGGCGGTCCGCTCCTGCTCTGTCCCCGTGAGCGCGGCCGAAGGCAAGAACATTACGACTATCGAAGGACTCGCGCAAAACGGCGTGTTGACCAAGGTGCAGCGAGCCTGGCTCGAGCACGACGTCCCGCAGTGCGGTTACTGCCAGACGGGCATGATCATGGCGGTCACGGCCCTGCTGAAGAAGAAACCCAAGCCGACGGACGCCGATATCGACGCGACGATCACCAACATCTGCCGCTGCGGCACTTTCCAGCAGGTGCGCGCGGCGATCCACGCTGCAGCCAAAGCCTAGGGGGAGCCATGATCGATACGCCCAGAATCACGCGCCGCACTTTCCTGATCGGATCCGCTGCGATCGGCGGTGGCCTTGCGCTCGGATTGAGAATTCCCTTTGGCGGGCCGCGCGCGGCCATGGCGGCCGAAACCGCACCCGAGATCAACGCCTGGGTGGTGATCCGCCCGGACGACACGGTCGTCGTGCGCATCGCGCGCTCGGAGATGGGACAGGGCACGCTCACCGGCCTCGCGCAGTTGCTGGCGGAGGAACTCGAATGCGATTGGGCCAAGGTGACCACCGAATATCCGACGCCGGGCCAGAACGTGGCGCGAGGTCGCGTGTGGGGCGATTTCAGCACCGGCGGCAGCCGCGGCATCCGAACCTCGCACGACTACGTGCGTAAGGGCGGCGCGGCAGCGCGCATGATGCTCCTCCAGGCTGCGGCGAACGAGTGGAAGGTGCCGGTTGCGGAGTGCGCCGCCGCAAAGAGCGTGATCACGCACAAACCGTCTGGCCGCAGCACGACCTTCGGCAAGGTGGCTCAAGCGGCGGCGAAGCTGGATCCGCCGAAGGACGTGCCGCTGAAGGATCCGAAACAGTGGAAGATCATCGGCAAACCGCTCAAGCGCCTGGATACCCCGGACAAGCTGACCGGCAAGCAGATCTACGGCATCGACGTGAAACTGCCGGGAATGCTCAACGCGGCGATCATGGACTGCCCGGTGTTCGGCGGCAAGGTAAAGAGCTTCGATGCGGCGAAGGCCGGCGCCATGCGCGGGGTGAAGAAGGTCGTGCGCGTCGGCGACTCGGCGCTTGCCGTGGTCGCGGACACCTGGTGGCATGCGAAGACAGCGCTCGCCGCCATGCCGATCGAGTGGGACACGGGCGAGAACGCCAAGGTTTCCAGCGCGTCCATAGCCGAGATGCTGACCGAAGGCCTCTCCGCCGAGCAGGCTTTCGTTCACAACGAACGCGGCGACGCCAAGGCCGCGCTTGACGCCGCGGCGAAGAAGATCGAGGCGATCTACTCCTATCCTTACCAGAATCACGCGACCATGGAACCGATGAACGCGACCGCGCTCTACAGCGCCGATCGCTGCGAAGTCTGGTGTCCGACGCAGAACGGCGAGGCCGCGCTCGCCGCCACGGCCGAGGCCGCGGGGCTGCCGGTGGCGAAATGCGACGTATATAAGCAGTTGCTCGGCGGCGGCTTCGGCCGGCGCGGCTTCACCGACTACGTGCGCCAGGCGGTATTGATCGCGAAGGAGATGCCCGGAACGCCGGTGAAGCTCATTTGGTCGCGCGAAGAGGACATGACGCATGGCAAATACCATCCGGTGATGCAGGCGAAGCTGACCGGAGGGCTGGATGCGAAGGGCAATCTGACGGCGCTGCGCATTCGCCTGTCTGGACAGTCGATCCTCGCTTCGGCGCGGCCCCAGGCTTTGGTCAAAGGCAAGGATCCGTTCACCTTCCAGGGCTTCTGGCCGAGCGGCGAGCATTCGCTCGAGTACACCATCCCGAACCTCTTGATCGACCATGCGATGCGCAACCCGCATGTTCCACCCGGCTTCTGGCGCGGAGTGAACATCAATCAGAACGCGATCTTCCTCGAGAGTTTCATCGATGAACTCGCGCACGCGGCGAAGAAGGATCCGCTCGAATTCCGGCGTAAGCTGATGCAGGACCATCCGCAGGCGCTCGCCGTGCTCAATGCCGTGGCCAAGAAAGCCGGCTGGGGCAAGCGCGCGCCGAAAGGCGTGCATCGCGGGCTGGCGGTGTTCCGCGCCTTCGGCGCCTACGTCGCGGCGTGCGCCGAGATTTCCGTCAGCGGCGGCAACAAGGTGAAGATACGCCGGATTATCGGCGCGACCGATCCCGGTTATGCCGTGAACCCGGCGCAGATCGATCGCCAGGTCGCCGGATCCTTTGTCTATGGGCTGTCGGCGCTGTTCAACCAGGAATGCACGGTCAAGGATGGCCGCATCGAGCAGGACAATTTCCATGTCTACAATTCGATGCGCATCGCGCAGATGCCCAAGGTCGAGTCGATCGTCATGCCCTCGGGCGGATTCTGGGGCGGCGTCGGCGAGCCGACCATATGCGTGGCCGGACCCGCCGTGCTCAACGCGTATTTCGCGGCGACGGGCAAGCGCATACGCTCGTTTCCGCTCAAGAACCACGGCATCGAGCTCGTGTAGGCGCGCGGCGAGCGCGACGGCCGTTCCTTCAGGCTGCTACATGAGTGTGAAGCGCGCCGCCGCGGGCATCCTGCTCGCATCGATGTTCGCGGCCTATCCACTGACGAGCGCGATCGCTGCGGCGCCCGCGGGCGCTGCGTCCTGTAGCGGCTGCCATCCGGCCTCCCCCGGCGTCGCCTCGCCGCTGCGCGGGCTTGCCGGGCTCGATGCCGCCTATATCGTCAAAGCGATGCAGGAATTCCGTGCCGGGTCACGACCGGCGACGGTGATGGACCGGATCGCGAAGGGTTTCGATGACGAAGAGATTCGCGCCATCGCAAATTGGTACGCGCACCAGCGCTAGCACCGGGACGCTATCGATGCCGCGCGCGCCCCAACCGAATCGCCGAAAGTTTCTTAAATCGGTCGCGGCACTCGCCGCATCCTCCGGCTTGGCCGGTGTTGCGTCGACATGTTTCATTCCGCGCGCGGCGCAGGCGCAAGGCGCCCGCGCGCACGTCGTGGTCGTGGGCGGCGGCTTTGCGGGCGCAAGCTGCGCGCGCGCCTTGAGGCGCGCGGATGCGCGCATCGCGGTGACGCTCATCGAGCCAGAAGCAATCTACACCGCGTGCCCATGCAGCAATGCGGTCGTCACAGGCTTGCGCGAACTCGACGCGCAGAAATTCACCTACGCGAAGATCGCCGCCGACGGAATTACGCTCGCGCGCTCGAGCGCAAGCGCGGTCGATGCGAAAGCGCGCACGGTTACGCTCGCCGACGGCACGCGCCTCGCCTACGAGCGCTTGGTGCTTGCTCCGGGCATCGATATCCGCTGGGACGCATTGCCGGGCTACGGCGAGGCCGCGGCCGAGCGCATGCCGCACGCCTGGCGTGCGGGCGCGCAGACCCTGTTGCTGCGGCGCCAGCTCGAAGCGATGCAAGACGGCGGACTGGTGGTGATCACGGTGCCGGCGAATCCCTATCGCTGCCCGCCCGGACCGTACGAGCGCGCGAGCCTGATTGCGCACTACCTCAAGACGCGCAAACCGCGCTCGAAACTGATCGTGCTCGATGCGAAGGACGCCTTTTCCAAGCAGCGCCTGTTCCAGAGCGCGTGGAAGGAACTCTATCCGGGATTGCTCGAATGGGTGCCGCTGTCGGGCGGCGGCAATGTGACTTCGGTGGATGCGGCGACCAATACGCTGGTGACGGAATTCGGCCGTCACCGCGCAAGCGTAGCCAACGTGATCCCGCCGCAGAAGGCGGGCCGCATCGCCGAGCTCGCGGGCGTGGCCGATCGCAGCGGCTGGTGCCCGATCGACCCGGTGAGCTTCGAGTCCAGGCTGCAACCCGGAATCCACGTCGTCGGCGACGCCGCGATCGCGGGCGCCATGCCGAAGTCGGCGTTCGCCGCCAATGCGCAGGCCAAGGCCTGCGCCGACGCGATCGCGCAACTGCTTGCGGGTAACGCTCCGACCGCGCCCAAGTTGATCAATACCTGCTACAGCCTCGTAGCGCCCGGCTACGGCATCTCGGTGGCGGGCGTTTATCGACCGGCCAATGGACTGCTCACGGAAGTTCCCGGCGCAGGCGGCCTGAGTCCGGGTGATGCGCCGCGCAGCACGCGCGCGACCGAGGCGGTCCTCGCCGAGGCATGGTTTCGTACCATCACCGCAGAGGTTTTCGCATGAGAGCAGCGGCCGCCATTGCCGGCCTCGCCGCAGCGGTGTACATCACATCCCCCGCGTCTGCGCAAGACCTGCCGCGCCTGACGGTAGTCGCCGATGCCATACCTTCCTCGCTCACCGGCGCCAAAGGCGACCCTGTGCGCGGCCGCGCGATCACGCTCAGCCGCAGAAGCGGGCTGTGCATCTTGTGCCACAGCGGGCCCTTTCCGGAGGAACGGTTTCAGGGCGATCTTGCGCCCGACCTGCGCGGCGTGGGCGGCCGCTTGTCCGAAGGCCAACTGCGACTGCGCATCGTCGACTCGAGTCTTCTCAACGCGGCGACGATCATGCCTGCGTATTTCCGCACCGAGGGATTGATCCATGTCGCCCCGGAATATCAAGGGAAACCGGTGCTCGGCGCAGAAGAGATCGAAGACGTGGTCGCATTCTTATCGACGCTGCGCGACTAGCCGCGCACGCAATTCGTAGATGCCGCGTACCCGAGCAATGAAAACGCGCCGCACCTCAATGCCTCGCCGCCAGTTTCTGCGCGCATCGGGCGGCGTCGCCGCGGGCTTGATGCTCGAATCGTTCGGCCTGGTGGCGAGAGCGCGCGAGATCGAGCTCGGCACGGCAGCGGCGATGGAAGCTGCGATCGGCAAAGTGGTCGGTACTGCGACGGTCAGCCGCGGCAAGGTGATGCTCGATGTGCCGCCGCTGGTCGAAAACGGCAACAGCGTATCGATGAGCGTCAGTGTCGACAGTCCGATGACCGAGGCCGATCACGTGCGCGCCATCCACGTTTTCACCGAGAAGAATCCGCAGCCGAATGTCGCGAGCTTCGCGCTCGGGCCGCGCTGCGGCAGGGCGCGCGTCAGCACGCGCATCCGCCTTGCCGATACGCAGACGATCATGGCGATTTGCCAGATGAGCGACGGCTCGTTCTGGTCGGCGAGCGCCGGCGTGGTGGTCACGCTCGCCGCCTGCACGGAGACGATCTGAGGTGGCACGCGCGCTGATCAATGTGCCCGCGAGCGCGCGCCGCGGCGAGATCATCGAGATCAAGGCGCTCATTTCCCACGAAATGGAAACCGGATTTCGCCGCACCCAGCTCGGCGCCGTGATTCCGCGTCGCATCATCACCGAGTTCGTCTGCACCTATAACGGTACGCAGATCTTTCGCGCTGAATTTTCTCCTGCGATCGCCGCCAACCCGTACATCGCATTTTCGACCGTCGCGACCGAAAGCGGCACGATCGGCTTTCGCTGGAGCGGCGATGACGGTTTCGCAGTCAGCGAATCGGTCAGCATCAGCGTCACTTGAGCGCGTTCGATCGCCCTCGCGCTTTGCACCGGTGCAGCCTGCAGTGCTTCGGCCTTGCTGCATGCGCTCTTGCGCTCGCGGCCTTTGCCGCGGAAATCCCGCTCGCCGAGCGTCGCTCGGGCTACGACTTCATGAGCGCGGAAACGCGCGCGCTGCAGGACGACGATGCCGCCAACCCGGGCATGCTTTGGGTGCTCGACGGGGAGACGCTGTGGAACACGAAAGCGGGCAAGAGCGCGCGCGCATGCTTCGATTGCCATGGCGACGCGCGCACGAGCATGAAGGGTGTGGCCGCTCGCTATCCCGCATACGATGCGGCGCGCTCGCGCCCTGTCAATCTCGAGCAGCGCATCAACCTCTGCCGCAGCGAGCGCCAGCAGGCGCCGTCCTTCGCGCGCGAGAGCCGGGACGCGCTCGCGCTCGCGGCATTCATCGCGCGGCAATCGCGCGGCTTGCCGATCTCGATCCGGATCGACGCGCGCACGAGGCCGTTCCTCGAAAACGGCCGCGAGCTATTCGCTCGCCGCCAGGGCCAGCTCAATCTCTCGTGTGCCCAATGCCACGACGACAACTGGGGCCGGCGGCTCGCGGGAAACGCGATGACCCAGGGGCACCCGAACGGCAATCCGCAATATCGCCTGGAGTGGCAAGGGCTCGGGTCACTCGGACGGCGCGTGCGCAATTGCCTTGTCGGCACGCGCACGCAACTGTATGAATTCGGTTCGCCCGAGCTCATCGATCTCGAGCTCTATCTGATGTGGCGCGCGCGCGGCATGAAATTCGAAGCGCCCGCCGTGCGGCCATGAGTTGACGCGGGCGGCTGCCCGAGGCCGCACATCGGTCCGAACTCGACGAGCGTCACGCCCTTGGTGGGTCTGGTGAGCTCGCGCTTCAGGATCTTGTAGATGTCGAGGTCAAACGCCGGACGGCTGCGCGCTTCGAGCGTATCGTAGATCTCGGCTTCGCACTTCGCCGTCCCAAGGAAGCACCAGCGCTCGAACAGGTGCACTTCGCTTTTTTCGCCCGAGCGCTCACATAGGCCGATCGCGCCCTGGTACGGCCACTGCGCCAGGCGCAGCGTCTGCAGCGCCTCGATCAAGCGCAGGTTGTGCGCAGCCGGCGATTCTTTACCGCAGCAGGCGCCGCGGCAGCGCTGCAATTGATACGCGAAGCAGGGCGCACCGCTCTTACGCACTGGTTCGAGCCCGAGGAGCGCGAGGCACAGGCCGTGCTCTTCGGCGATGCGCGTGAGCGCGGCGATCGCCGCGTGCTTCGCGCGGAAGGTGCCGAAGAGATTCTCGAGCCGCGCCGCTTCGTCATCACCCGCGATCACGAGCTTGAGCGGGGTGCTGCTATCGAGCGCGCCATCCAGTTCCCACGCATAGAAATTGGCGATGCGCCGCGCGCGCCGGTTGTGCACGGGCTCGAGCTCCTTGATCAGTCGCGCTTCGTTCAGTAGCGCGCCGAGTTCGCCCGCGGTCTCGATCCATTCGACGCGCGCCACGCGTTCGCATATACGCATGTCCTGCGCCAAGCGGTGATCGAGCGCAAAGTGGGATCGCACGCGCGCGTACAGGTCGACGCTTTTTCCCACATAGAGCGGCGCACCTTTGTCGTCGTAGAACAAATACACGCCCGCTCGTTCGGGAATCGCCTCGAGCGCCTCGGCCGACAATCCCGCGGGCAGGCTAGGCGAGCGCATCTGCGCCTCTACTGCGGCGTCGATGCGCGCGCTATCCACCTCGGCGTAGATCTTCTGCACGAACTGCCACAGCACCTCGGCATCGCCGAGCGCGCGGTGGCGTGCGCTGCAGGTGAGGCAGTGGCGCTCCATCAGGGCATCGAGGTTATGCCGCCGGTGCTCGGGAAAGAGCTTGCGCGAGAGCTTCGCCGTGCACAGCACGCGCGAACGGTAGGCAAGCCCTGCGCGCGCGAACTCGTTTTTCAGAAAGCCGTAATCGAAGCGCGCGTTGTGCGCGACGAGTAGCTTTCCCGCGAGGCGCTCGAGCAGCGCGGGCGCGAGTTCTTCGAAGGTGGGCGCGTCCGCCACCATATCGTTGGTGATGCCCGTGAGCGCCTGGATGAAGGGCGGAATATTCTTTTCCGGGTTGACGAGCCGGCTCCAGCTGCCGACGAATTTTCCGCCCGCCACCTCGACCAGGCCGATCTCGGTGATGCGATCGTGAGTCGCGGTGGCGCCGGTGGTTTCGAGGTCGAGAAAGACGAGCGGTTGCGGGAGCATCGTGTGGAACTGGCTGCGGATGGTGGGGATGCGATGTTACCGAAGATTGCGCGCCGCGTGGGCCTCATGCGGACGCCGTCAGTTGGTTACGGCGGCGCCGCCCATCTCGAGCAGCAGCACCGCTTCGCCGTCTTTGGGCGACGGGCCAAAGCGATGGCGCAGAGGGCGCCCGGTTGCGAGCGGATCGTCTGCGGAAAAAAGTATATCGGCCACCGCGCCATTGCCGGGCACGCGCAGATCCTTGTTCTCCCAGTCCGCGTAATAGCAGAAGATGACCAGCGATTCACCCGTAGGCAGCGGCGCGCTACGCACCAGCGTCCGGTCCTGCATGATGTCGAGGAAGCCCCGGATTCCGGATTCCGATTCCGCGGCATAGGCGATTTCGACGTAAGTTGCACTGCGCGCCGGCGCGGCGTCGATCCAGAATATTTCCGCGTCATCGGCCAGCGTAGGTTTGGACAGGTAGTCGGTGGGGAAGGATATCCAGGCCACGCGCGCCGCCCTGCCGCTGCCGCGAGGCGGCGTAACGGCGCGGCGCCAGCGAAAGCCGGCGCGGTCGCGCAGCGCCGCCGGCGCGATGTCAGAGCGGCTATGCACGCTGCGGCACAGGCCGGAGCGATCGAAGCTGTATTTCTCCGCGCTCAGGATCGAGCGCGTGCCGAGCTGGAAATCGCCGGAGCGCGTCGCCGCCGCCCGCCAGATATCGGAAACATAGCCGTCGGGGCGCTTGATGCCGAAGCTGAAGTCGAATAGATAATCGGGCATGGCGATTGCGCGATTATGATTCGAATTCGCGCAGGCTGCACGCGGCCCGAGCGTTCGGCGAAGCCCGGGACTAATGCAAAGGGCGCGGCGGCGCGCCGCTGCCCAAGCGAAACGTCCGCGCCGTTTGGGCGCGGGCAATGCTGCCTATTGGAACGCTTCTGCGCGCTTTTGCAGCTCTTCCAGACCCGGTTCCTTGGGATTACGCGGCTTGCCCGGGTGGATGATGGCTACCTGACAGTTCTCGGCGGCTTCGACCAGCTGCGCGTAGGTGCCGGCGTTGATATCGGCGATGTATGCCTGCTTGTTGTCGTTGTAGGCGAACATCTTGTTATTGATATTGGTGCACTCGTTGCAGGTCGCGCAGCGCGCCGTCTCGATATAGGCTTCGTCGGGGTTGCGCTCGGGTTCCTCCTCCGCCGCGGGCGCGCTCGCCGCAGCGGGCGCGGCGGCCTCCTGCGCCGCTGCGGCTGGCGCAGACGCTGCGGCGGGCATGGCTGCCGCGAGTTTCTCCGCCTCCTGCTGCATGCGCTCTTCCCACGCCTTCTTCTCGCGCGCAAGCAGCGCCTCGGCGTGCGAATTGTGCACGCCGCCCAGTTCCTGCAGGCTGTGCCACATTTCGCGGCAGCGGCGCGCTTCGCGGATCAGATGCTCGTCGACGATCACTTTTTGCAGCACGTTGTTGCCGTCGACCATGAGCACGCTCGGAACTTTGTCGGGCAGCCCTCTGCGCTCGCGCGTGAGCACTTCGTCCACAGGGATCATGCTGCCGTTCCACTTCGAGCGCGGCACGCGCGCAAGGTGTCTTGCGTAGCGGCTGTCGCTCGCGACGAAATCGACCATGGTGAACGCAAGGTCCTCGGTGACGCGCTGATGCGCTTCGTCTTCGTAGGCGAATCCCTGAATCGGCCAATCGAGGTCCATCTGCGAATTGGCGGCGAGGAAGAAACGCGATGCCCAGTTTGCGCCTGCGGCCGGGTCGTAGGTAAATGCGGGGAAAGCGCGCGATTCCATCGCCGCGGCCGCCATCAGATAGGGCGGCAGGTTGGAGTCTTTCGCACTCGCGCCGGAGAACACGCTGAACAGGGCCGGGCCGCCATAGGTGAGGCCGCGCAGCACGCGCTCGCGGAATTGATACAAGTTGGAACTCGCCGATTGCAGCACATAGACTTCGTTCAAGCCGATCGCCATGTTGGCGATCTGCCGCGCGCGCATGCCAGCGCTCGCGCCGCCTTGGGCGTTCGCCGATTCTTCGAGGATGTCGTCGATCTGCAGCAACACTTTGATCGGCAGACCCGAGGAAAGAATTTCCATCAATTGCGCGTGCTCCTGCGCCTGCAACCGTCCGGCGTTGACGCAGACGAGGTAGTCGGGAAAGCGCGCGAGATCCTGCGGATCGAGCCCGTTCGCGCCGAACTGCTCGAACAAGGCGTCGTGCCTCGCTTCGCTGTACTGGCCGTCGATCTCGAGTTCGGCAATGGCAATGGCCCGGGCGAGCTCCACGAGCTTGGGCATACGCTCGCGAAATGCCGCAAGCGCACCGGTGCAGCTGTCGTAGAGAAAGGCGTAGGGCTTCGCCGCGCCGGCTTTTTTCGCGCACGCTGCGCCGGGAATGAATTGCTGCGCGTTCAGCACATCGAGCAGGGCGCGGATGCGTTTGCGCCGGCTCTCGGGAAAGTCGGTTTTGGGCAGGGCCTTGGCGAGCAAGCGCGACATCGCATCGAAATCGAACGCGGCGCCGTAGCCGGCCCCCAACGAAGCTTTCAGTTGCTTCGCGCTGCGCCCCGCATCGGAGCGCTCGAAGTCGGCTTTGAGAATGTCCGAAAGTTTGAGCACCAGCCGGTCGAGATCCTTGCGAAACGCTTCGGCTTTCTTGCTCTGCACCGCTGCCCAGGCGTGCTGCAACAGGCGCGCAGGCAATGCCGCGTCGCAGTCGGCCACTTCGCCGTCCGTCTTGATCGCGGCGCGCGTGCGGCGCAGGCTGTCTTCGAACGTGTTGTCCGCGCCTTTGGCGAGCCGGCTTGCGGCCTTGTCCCACAGCGCGGACAAGGACGCCGCGGCGCCACCGGCGGCGAGCGTGCGTATCTCCTGCTCCAGGCGCAGCACATGCTTCCTGATGCGCTCGGCGTCCGCACCTTTCGCGACGCTTGCCAGTGCGCTGTCGACGATGCCCGACAGCGACTGCGCGAATAGCTGATCCGCGCGTCCAGGGACGAGCAGCACTGGAAAATCGTAGCGAAGCTGCGTGAGCTCCCGGTATCCGGCGAAAAGGGCCGGACGCAGGCCCAGTCCGTCGACCGCGTCGAGGTGCTCGCTCGGACGCCTGCCGGTCAAGAAAAAAGCAACGTGCGCTTGGGTATCCGCTTCCATGTCTTTATCAACCTGTCTTGCTGGTGGTGTGCTTTCGATGCCGGCGTGCGCGTAGTTCTCGCTTCAGGCGCGCGCCGACGCTTTACGCTATCTTCTGTTCCGCTCCCTCTGGCCAGACCGTGTACTTGTCGAACTCCGCGTTGAGTCCCGCACGCGTCAGATCGGGCGTGTGCAACTTGTCGGAGCGGCGCAGGTCCTCGTAGCAGGGCACCGACGGGTTGCGATACAGGATCCCGACCGGAATATTTTCGCGGCCCGAGGCGATTTCGCGCGCGCGGTCGATGTTCGACGGGTCGTGCTGCAGCTGGTTCTTGTACACCTTGGACAGGCCGGCGCTGAATTGCAGGCCGTCCTCGTGATTGAGCAGCTGCACTCTGTTCGGATCGTGCATCCAAGGATCGAGCGCGGTCGGCAACCACTCCGGGCAGCGCTGAATGATGCGCACGAACGACAGCCCCTTGTGGTGGTAGGCCGCCTTGACAATGTCGAACAGGATTTCCGGAATCCAGTCCACGGCCTGCGCGACGAACGAGACGTTCTGCACGCCTAGCGTAACCGTCAGCGGATTCAAGGCCTGCAGGTAGCTGCCGTACGGCGTGGTATTGCTCTTGGTACCTATCGGCGAAGTCGGCGAAGCCTGTTTCTTGGTCAGACCGTAGATCTGGTTGTCGTGCAGGAACACGGTGAGGTTCATGTTGTAGCGGATGGCGTGGATCCAGTGCGCTGCGCCGATGCTGGTGCAGTCGCCGTCGCCGGTGTTCACGAACACGGTCAGGTCGGGCCGCGCCATTTTCACGCCTTCGGCCACCGGCAGCGCGCGCCCGTGGATGCCGTGGAAACCATAGGTCTTCATGTAATGCGGAAAACGGCTGGAGCAGCCGATGCCCGATACGAACATCGTCTTCTCCGGTCGCAGGCCCTCGTCGCGGCACAGGCGCTGCACCGCCGCAAGAATGGCGTTGTCGCCGCAGCCCGTGCACCAGCGCGGCACCCCGCTTTGATAGTCTTCCAAATCGAAGTGCTCGTCGGCCATCTGCAGCAGGCATTCGGTCGCGGACATCATGTTCATGGTTTTTTCACCTTTCCTTGATCAGGAGCTCGATCGTTCGTACCGAGCGAGCCGTCTATTTCTTCAGCTTATCCAGCAATACTTTGCGGATGGTGCCAGGCTTGATCGGCTGGCCCTTGACCTCGCTAAAGCAGTCGACATCGACGAGGTAGCGCGCGCGTAAGAGCGTCGCTGCAGTCGAATAGCGGCGGTTGGATTCGTCGATGATCTTCTCGTCGGGGCGATCGCTCCAGTTGCTCTCGATGGTCATCACCTTCTTGAACCCCTGCATGATTTCCTTGATTCCCGGAGCCATGGGCTGCAGGAATTGCAGGTGCATCGACGACACCTTGTGCCCTTCGGCGCGCATGCCTTCGACCGCTTCTTCGATCGCGCCCTTGGTGCTGCCCCAGCCGACCACGAGCAGATCGCCCTTGCGATCGCCGAATACCGGCGGCGCTTTAAGTGTCCTTTGAAACGCCGCGAGCTTCAGGCTGCGCGCACGCAGGGATTCCTCGTTGACTTCCGCGTCGTAGGCGACATGACTGTCGCGGTCGTGCGCAAGGCCGGTCAGCGTATGCATGCCGCCAGGCTGACCCGGAATGAAGCGGCGCGCAAGTCCCGTGGTGTCGTCCCAGTCGTAGGGCTTCGCCCCTGCGGGAACCGGACTCTGGTCGATCGGCGGCGCCATCCAGTTTTCTGAAAACTGCGGGCGCGGGAAGGGCTGTTGCGAAGTCGCGAGTCCGGCGTCGGACAGCACCACCACGACCATGTTGAAGGTTTCGGCAATCTTGCGCGCGGTGATAATCGAGTAGAAGCATTCCTCGATGGTGCCCGGCGCCATCACGACCTTGGGCGCATCGCCGTGGCTGCCGAAAATCGCGGCCATCGCATCGCCTTGTTCCATCTTCGTCGGCTGGCCGGTGCTCGGGCCGCCACGCTGGACATTCACGACCACCAGCGGAATCTCGCCCATGACCGCGAGGCCGATCCCCTCCTGCTTGAGCGAGTAGCCCGGGCCGGAAGTGATCGTGACCGTACACTTGCCGGCATACGAAGCACCGACAGCGAAAGCGCAGGCGCTGATCTCATCCTCGGCCTGGTGCACCATACCGCCGACTTTCTCGAACACCTCCGACAGATAGTGCGACGCCGATGTCGCGGGCGTAATCGGGTACATGGCGCAGATTTCCATTCCCGAAGCGAGCACGCCGAGCGCGATCGCCGTATTGCCGTTGACCACGATCTGCGCCTCGGTCGAACGCGTCGCCGGAATGCTGTAACAAAAGTCGAGATTGGCCTCCGCCCATTTGTGACCGGCGTTCAGAAGCTTGATGTTCGCATCGACCACGCTCTGATCCTTCTTGCCGAACGCGATCACGATCTGATCGACCGCGAGCTTCAGCTCCAGGCTGTAGATGTAGCACAGCATGCCAAGCGCGAACATGTTCTTGCCGCGGCGCGCATCCGCGACTATCTTCTTACACTCCGCCTCCATTGGAATTTCGTACACTTTGTAGCCCGCGGCGACGAGCTTGTCGTGCGTCTCGACGTAGGACGCAGCGATCTTCGGATCGGGATTGGCGCGCCACATGGATTCGAGCAGGATGGCGCACTTGGGTTTGAGCGCCTTGTCCCGCACCCTGCCGAGCAGCACCTGTTCGTTGAACGCCACCACGAGATCGGTCTCGTCGCCGCCGTTGGTGATGTAGCCCGAGCCGATGCGGATGCGATTGCCGCTCGCGCCGGCGACGCTGCGCGCAGGCGGACGAATTTCAGCGGGGATGATCTCCGTAGTCCAGATGCCGTTCCCCATCTGCGCCGCGATCGCGCCGAGCGACTGGCCGCATTTTTGCGCGCCTTCGCCCGAATCGCTGATGATCTCGACGATGTGTTCCTTCAGCTTGACGACCGCTTTCTTGCCCGCGGGTTTCGGCGCCTTGGTGCTGGGCTTTTTCGTCGATTTCTCTATGGTCATTTCGTTCATGATTTTTCCGTAGTCGCAGTTGAGCGTTGCCGGGTTTTGGGATCGCTGAACCTCAAGCCTCAAGCGATGCGCACGCGTGCGAAGTTCCGCTCTTTGGTGTCGATCCCGAATAAAGTGCCGGCGCCGGACGCACCCAGATCGAGGTAGGGACGCGCGCCATCGCGGATGCCGAGATAGGCCTTCATGCTGGCTGCCGCCTTGCGCCCCGCGCCCATCGCCTGGATCACGGTCGCAGCGCCGGTGACGATATCGCCGCCCGCGAATACGCCCGCCACCGAAGTGGCCAGAGTATCGTCGGCGGCAATGTAGCCCCATTTGTTGAGCTTCAGCTTGGAGGTCTGTCCCATGATCGGATTGGCGTTGGTGCCGATCGCGTACACGATCAGATCGGCGTCGAAATCGAATTCGCTGCCCGCGACGGGGACCGGGCGGCGCCGGCCCGAATCGTCGGGCTCACCCAGTTCCATACGCACGCAGCGCATGCCGCGCACGCCGCCCTTGCCGTCGTCGTGTATCGCCACCGGGTTGGTGAGCCAATGGAATTCCACCCCTTCCTGCTCGGCGTGGTGCACTTCCTCGGCGCGTGCCGGAGCCTCTGTGCGCGAGCGCCGATAGATGCAATACACTTTCTCCGCACCCAGGCGCAACGACACGCGCGTTGCATCCATCGCTGTGTTGCCCGCGCCGACGACGGCGACGCGTTTGCCGATCGGCAGCGGCGTGTCAAAGTTCGGAAAATCCCTGGCGCGCATCAGATTGCAGCGCGTCAGCAGCTCGTTCGCCGAAAGTACGCCGTTCAGCGAATCGCCCGGAATGCCGAGCATGGTCGGATAGCCGGCGCCGACGCCGACGAACACCGCGTGAAAGCCCATTTCGTCGATCATCTGTTCGATCGTGAATAAGCGCCCAACGAGGGTGTTGCATTCGAACTTGACGCCGAGTTTTTTCAGATTATTGATCTCGGCGTCGATCACGTCGTTCGGAAGGCGGAAATCCGGAATGCCGTATTTCAGTACGCCGCCCGCCTGATGGAAGGCTTCATACACGGTGACGTCGCAGCCGGCCTTGGCCATATCCGCCGCGCAGGCCATGCCCGCAGGCCCCGAGCCGACGACGCCCACGCGGAAGCGGTTGGGCTCAATATAAGGAATGTTGACCCAGCCTTCCTTGATTGCCGTATCGCCGACAAAGCGTTCGAGGCGCCCGATCGCGACCGCTTTGAGCGACTCGCCGACGGTGCATACGCCTTCGCACTGGTTCTCCTGCGGACAGACACGGCCGCAGATCGAGGGCAACAGGTTGGTGTCGGTGAGTATGTCGTAGGCGCCGCGGAAATTCTTCTCGTTGACCTTCCTGATGAAGCCGGGAATATTGATCCCCACCGGGCAGCCCGAAATGCACGGCTCGTCCGGGCACATCAGGCAACGCTCGGACTCGCGCAGCGCGTCCTCCAGTCCGTAGCCGCAGGCCACTTCCTGGAAATTCTTCGCGCGCACCTGCGGATCCTGCTCCGGCATCGGCGTGCGTTCTTGCGGAATGCTACGTATCGTCTTTTTCTTTGCCATATCTTTATCCTCTAGCGGCTATCCGGCGCGACGGGGTATGCCCTCGCGTCGCCGGTCTGGCGCAAATTCAAAATCAATCGCCCCCGGGGGCGTCGTCCAACGGATCGGGCAGCTCGAGCAGTTCGCTTTGCGCGGCGCGGCCCGCCGACACCGCATGCAGCGCGCTCGGGCCGACTTGCTTCGTCATGCGGCAGCTATCCGACCAGCGCTTTTCGGCCGCGCGCTCAACCGCCGTATAGCGCGATAGGCGCGTCATCAGGTCGTCGAAATCGACCAGGTGGCCGTCGAAGTCCGGTCCGTCGACGCAGGCGAATTTCACCTGGTCGCCGACTTTCACGCGGCAGCCGCCGCACATCCCGGTGCCGTCGACCATGATCGGGTTGACGCTGACCATGGTCTTGATCTTGGCTGCGCGCGTCGCGTCGGCGCAGGCTTTCATCATCACCGGCGGGCCGATGGCGACAACCTCGTCTATATCGGAGTGACCTTCGAGCGCGACTTTGATGCCGTCAGTGACAAAACCTTTCATCCCGATCGAGCCGTCATTGGTGCACAGGATGAGTTCGTCGCAGCAGCTCTTGAACTTGTCTTCCCAGAAGACGAGGTCCTTGTTGCGAAAGCCGAGGACCGCGATCACGTATGCACCGCCCTCCTTCAAGCCGCGCGCCTGAGGGAAAACCGGCGCCACGCCCAGGCCGCCGCCCACGCACACCACTTTCTTCGCGTGGCTGATCGGGCTCGGGATGCCCATCGGGCCGACCATGCCGTATAGATGCGTGCCGACGCGGCATTCCTGCTGCATCTGCTTGGTGGTCTTGCCGACCGCCTGGATGACCAGCGTAATGGTGCCCTTCTTGCGGTCGAAATCGGCGATGGTGAGCGGAATGCGCTCACCGTGCTCGTTCAGCATGACGATGACGAACTGCCCCGGTTTGGCAGCCCTCGCCATCAGCGGATGGCGCACCTCAAGAAGGTAAGTGACATCGGAGAAATCCTCTCGCGTCACGATCTCGAAATTGGACGTTTCCATCGCTCTATTTTCGCTTATGCCAATGTAGTTGTTTCAGGTACCTGTGGTACCAGGTAGCCGATGGTCTCGAACCGCCGGCACGCATTCCGAAGGGGTTCAACAGCCTCTTGGGCCAGGTCCGGAGGAACTTGAAAAAATCTCCGCCTGTACGATTTGTTCAAGGTATTTCCCAGCGGCGCAATCCCGATCATTTTGCCTATGGGACGTGACCCGCCCAAACGGCCCGGCAAGTATCATCCTCGCTGTTCTGGCATGTGTTGACCTAGATCAAACACGAGGGCAGCGCAGAAAAAAATGCCGATATCTGCAATATGAGCGTTGCAAAAGCGGGGCACGCACGCGCGAAATGAGAAACGAGTGTGCGTCTGAAATACAGGCCTGGCGCGGGGCGCGGCGCAGCGCGTGCTTCTTGCTCTTTGTCGACATCGGCCAGTGTTCCGATGCCGTGGATCGCAGTGGCGTTGCCCTCGTCGCACCGCGCAAGACCATGACCACTTCGTGGCTTTGTCGGTTAGGCGGCAGTCGCGCCGAACGCGGCGGCCGCATGCATAGGTCGGTGCGCGCTATCTTGGGCGGTTCGTCTAATGCAAAAGATGACTGCCTGCCGTTCTTGCCTGCTGCAGAACTGCCCATACCGCCGCGGAACTGCGTCAAAGCTCGGCTTTCGTCGCGTTCTCGCCGTGCCCTAGATACGCCTAGTTTGGTGGGGCGTGCAGGGGTCGAACCTGCGACCTACTGATTAAGAGTCAGCTGCTCTACCAACTGAGCTAACGCCCCGAACGGCGCGATTATAGACCAATCAAAGGCTTAATCAAATAACTACGACGATGAATTGTTGTCATGCGTTTTGGATAACTGCCATTTTTGGCTCTTAGTGCACCAAACAATTCTGTCCATCTCGCCAGAACTTTGTAACTACGCTGATCCGTCTCATGCAATCTATGGTCTGCACGCAATTTGACGCTCATGTTCGTTTCGCTGGATCTCGCCAATTTCAATTGTGCACTCAACGGTCACGATTGCGCCGCGTTACGGCAGTTGTTTGAACCAACGCGAGTGCGAGACGCGCTATCCAGCACTAATGCTGCGTGTGGAGGAACACCGAACGCGCAGTAGCTGGTCAAGTTGCCGCTCAACCATCGAGAATTGGTGTTATGTTAGATTTGAGACTGTGCACTTGCGATGAGGGGACGTGCCCCTCCGACTTGAAAAAGTTCAGAGGACCTGACCGAATCGCCCGCGGGCGGCTCGCGCCGGCTTAAAAGCACGCAGCCGCCGCGCGATGTTCAGCGTTGCTGCAGCGCTAGTACGCCGAGCAGTGTCTTAACCTCTTTCTTATCCAGTTGTTCCAAATTGGCCAGGGCATTGGCGACGTAATGCTTTTGCGCATCCGACAAAACCTGTCCGACAAATTTATGGAACAAAGTCTTAACGTGTTCCATCGTCAACGGCTCTTTCGAAGTTCCGGTTGGATAGGCCCGGTTACTGGAAAATTCCCGTCCATCATTTAGCTTGATTTCGACGCGGGCAGGAGTCTCCACCGGCAATCGCGCGACCCATTCCGGATGGACCACCACCTTCACTTTGGCGCGCCCGGCCTTAGATTGCGCATCCGCGATTCGATCCTCCGAAATGTGCCTGTAGTTTACATCGCGGTCCATAGCCGCCGACGCGAGGACGTGGTGGAAGCTGAATTGAAGATCGCCAATGGTCTTCGGGTCTGGTCGATCGCAGACGACCATCGCACCGGCAGCCACATGCGCAGTGATGTTCTGAATCTGGTCATATCCGATATCCTCTTTTCTGATGATGTCGAGCAAGCCATCAATGTAGCGGTGAGTGTAGAGGCAGCAAGGATACTTCTTCACCCAGATTTCCTGGAATTGCCAGACTTTCCCGAGATTGCCAACGAGATCTTCGACTTTCACTCTGTCTTTCCCAAGGAGGTTGGTCAGGTACAGGACTATGTCCGGATTGCTGCTCAGACCGAGTGAGGCGGACTGAGCAGCAATCAAGCCATTGATGGTCTGAAGGGACGTCTCGAAGTAATGTGCATCCGTGCCAAAGTTGACATAGCAGGTCGGCACGCCAGACATTGTCAATCCGAAGGCTGACGCTGTTTGCGCAGCATTCAACTTCAAAACCCGGGCAGCGAGCGCAGCTGGCCCAATCGACGGGGGTACGATGGAAAGTCCCATATGCCCTTGGGGATAGAACTGGCAGGTTCGCGCCATTACTTCCAGGCCGACGACCGAGGCTTCAAGCATCTCGGCACCGCTGAGTTCAAGCTTTTCGGCGAGCGGAAACAATATCGGAAACGTCGTTATGTCCCAACAGGTGCCGGTATTGAGCCGGTCGTCTTCCAACTCTGACTGATGGGCAAAGAAGGCGTTTGCGAAGACCGCTTTCCATAAAGACGCCTTGAAGTTACATCCGATGACGCCGGCTTGCGCCCCGTCCGGGTCCGACTGGACGAAGGAGGCAATCTTCTTGCCTGCCGGCATGGCGCTACCAGCAAGCATTCCGGCAACAGTCTTGAGGGCGAGCTGTTTTGCAAAATTTATCGTTCCAGGCGCAAGGTCTGAAATCCTGGTGTCGACGGTAAATTCGGCTAGGCGATTGGCTGCTTCCTGGCTCATTTCTCCTCCTTGGAGTTCTTCTCAATATGAGGTGATACTTCCCCTCATGCTCCCCTATGTCAGGGACCATTTCGGCAATTCGGAAACGGACTCTTAGAAGTTATCCGTAAATAATGTTTATCGTGAGATGCACTTTTCGGAACGCGATGATGCCAGCTGCGAGATGGTTGAGCGCGAGGAAGCTACGCTCAAGTTTCTCATAGCGCACCAGCAGTT
>Ga0082335_1003143_pt1 | contig 28120 bp, 28 predicted proteins | sample Subgrocontami58m_FD_72375 | JGI IMG/M metagenome (GOLD analysis project Ga0082335, IMG submission 72375) | Subsurface groundwater microbial communities from S. Glens Falls, New York, USA - GMW37 contaminated, 5.8 m (SPADES assembly) (version 2) ...
CATGCTGCTACCCAAGCTAGGCGGCTCCTGGCTTTTACCGCCGCAGGACTTCCCTCCTTAAAGAGAGTCACCCTATGGATCACGACAGCAATTCATCTGGACACGCCAAGATCCAAGACCTGGCCCCAGATGCGCACCAGATGCGCAGGTTAGTTCTTGCCGCAGGAGAAATCGACAGACGGGGAGAGTTATTACCCTAGTGGAGCCATCGCGCAAGTCTCAGCAGCGTTTTCGTGATGAAGTGCGGCGTCTGACAGAGCGCTTCAGTCACCATCAGCCGGAGAGGGAAGTGTTGGATCGGGTCAACCGATACGTGCGGGGGTGGGTGAATTACTTTCACCTGCACAACTCGACACAAGCCTTTCAGAGGCAGCGCTTTTTCCTGGAACAACGGATGCGCAAGTACCTGCAGAAGCGGCGGCAGATAAAGGGGTTTGGGTATCGGCGGTGGCCAGCGGCCAGACTTTACAAAGAGTTTGGTTTGTGTGCTATCCCGCTGTACGCCCCGTATCGGCGAACTCGCATGCCTTGAGGTGAAGATGATCGGAAAGCCGTATGCGGGAAAACTGCAAGTACGGTTTGATGAGGGGGAATAGGAGGCTGTTTATGGACAGCCCTAAACGGGCACGAAGCCGGAAACGGCGGATACTGCCAAGGGTTGCCCTAAAGGTGGCTGAACCTGTTCTCTACTCTACCCAGATGTTCTTGTTCCAATACCGCATTGTATTCGCTGGTCCCCTTGTATTTATGCTCGATAAACATACCCACCTCCAAAGATTAAAAAGACTCCCGACCCGTTTTCTTTCCAAGATCCGGCCCCCAATCCCATTATCATGCGGCGACCTGTTGCTGATACAGGTATTTCTGGAAGCCCGCGAAGATTTTCCCGATTTCGTCGGGCTTGCCGAGGTCCGCCACGGCATCGGCAATGGAGTCGTGGTATTTGAGGCGGAGCAACGGCGTGAGCTTTTCCTGATCGAGTTCCTCGACACCAACGCTCACGTAATGGGACAGCACGAAGTCGAGGAAGACCTGCTGCTGGCTGTTGAAGTGCGTGCTGATAATGATCCTTGCCTTCCGCGCCCGTTCCTCACGGGTGAGAGGGGGAAGCGCGTAGGCAACGTGAGCTAGCACGTCGAAGAGATCGCTCTTTTCAGCGTCGATAATCCTTTGCATCTCCTCCAACTGGTCTTTGCCGAATCCTTTCTCGGCCAATCCTTGCAGGAGTTTTGCGCGTGTGTCAGGCGTGCTCCACAAGGTGCGGAGTTCTCCTTCGTTTTTGAAAAACTCGGGCAGCTTACCGAATAGCATTTCTAGGAATTGCTGCGCGGACATGGGCGTGCCGTCAGGATGCCAAAACGTGGTGGCCATCATGTGCTGGATAGCGCGCTCCTTCCCGTCGGCGAGTTTTACTTTGATCTTCTGCCGTCTCGTGTATTCTTCCGATCTTTCGCGGACTTCATCGGGCCTCCTCGCTGCTTCCGGCGTCGGTTCCCTGGGCTCTTTGGGTTCCGGCTCGATTGGCTCGCCGTCCCACTCTGGATCGCTGAAATGATGATGCGCTTTTACGAAGTCGTAGATCGTGAAGAAATCCTTGCCATCGTAGAGCCGCGTGCCACGCCCGATGATCTGCTTGAACTCAATCATCGAGTTGATAGGACGCATCAGCACGATGTTGCGGATGTTGCGGGCGTCAACGCCGGTGGAAAGCTTTTGCGAAGTGGTCAGGATGGTCGGAACGGTCTTTTCGTTATCCTGAAAATCACGTAGATGCTGCTCGCCGAGTGCGCCGTCGTTGGCCGTGACCCGCTGGCAATAGTTCGGGTCCTTGCTCGTCTTCATCTGGTTGATGAGGTCGCGCACGGCCAGCGCGTGATCCTGCGTGGCGCAGAAAACCAGCGTCTTCTCGTTCTGGTTGATTTCCTCCATGAACAACTTCACGCGGTACGCTTCGCGTGCCTTGATCTCGATGATCTTGTTGAAGTCGGTCTCGATGTAACGCTTCCCGGTTTCGATCTCGCCCTCGATCAGCTGGTCGTCGGGCGTATAGACATACTTGTCGAGCGTCGTGGAAATCTGCTTCACCTTGAACGGCGTGAGGAAACCGTCGTTGATGCCTTCCTTAAGCGAGTAGATATACACCGGGTCGCCGAAATAGGCGTAGGTATCCACGTTGTCCTTGCGCTTGGGCGTGGCGGTCATGCCCATCTGCACGGCGGGCGCGAAATAATCCATGATGCCGCGCCAATTGCTTTCATCGTTCGCGCCGCCCCGATGGCACTCGTCGATAACGATGAAGTCGAAGAAGTCCGGCGGATACTCGCCGAAATAGGGCGACGGCTTGCCGTCCTTCGGCGGGCCGCTCATGAACGTCTGGAAGATCGTGAAAAACAGGCTGCCGTTCTTCGGCACCTTGCCCTTCTTGCGGATGTCCTCCGGTGCGATCCGCACCATCGCGTCCTCGGGAAAAGCGGAGAACTCATTGTAAGCTTGGTTGGCGAGGATATTGCGGTCCGCGAGGAACAGGGTGCGCGGGCGGCGCGATGGCTCACGGCTCAAGTTCCAGCGGCTGTGGAACAGCTTCCACGCGATCTGAAACGCGATGAACGTCTTGCCCGTGCCGGTGGCGAGCGTGAGCAGGATGCGTTGCTGGTCAGCGGCGATGGCCTGCATCACCCGCTCGATGGCGATGTCCTGATAGTAGCGGCTTGGATGCGAACCGCCTTTGTCCTCGAAGGGAATGGCCGCGAAGCGGTCGCGCCAGGCGCTCACTTCGGCGAAGGTCATGTTCCAGAGATCGTCCGGCGTGGGATAGCGCGGCAGTTCGCCTTCCTTGCCGGTCTGCATGTCGATGCCGTAGATGCCCTGACCGTTGGTAGAGTAGGTGTAGCGGATGGTCATCTTCTCGGCGTAGTTTTTCGCCTGCGCCACACCTTCCGTGAGTTCTTCGTCCCATGCCTTGGCTTCCACGACGGCCAGCTTGTGGTTCCGGTAAACCAGCACGTAATCAGCGATGAGCGGTTTGCCGCGCCGATCGTGGCCTTCGATACGCCCCGGCGTGATCGGATACTCGCGCAGGGTTTTGCTGCCCTCGACGACACCCCAGCCCGCCGCTTTCAACGCGGGATCGATGTGTTCGGCTCTGGTTTCAGCTTCGTTCATTGGGATATTCTCTGCCGCCTTCCCGGCGAACTTGTAAGTGATCCTTACACATTGCCGTCTTCATCAATTCGCTTTCGGCAAAGGCCTTGGTGCCCTCCAACCGAACTATCCGGAATTTCCGGATAGTTGCCTCCCGGCTCAATTGGCCCTCCTACTGGCGGGCAGGCTGTAGTGCAAGACCTCGCGGGAGACCTGCCGGGTACCCTCGGTTCGAACTATTAAGTAAGACTTAACAGTTGCCGCCTCCGTGAGCTCACTCTCGGCGTAGATCGACTTCAGGTGGAGATTGATGTTGGGGACGGAAGTCTGAAACAGCTCTGCGATTTGCACCTGCGTTAACCAGAGCGTCTCGGCATCGAACCGACACTGGATGCGTGTCCGGCCATCTTCCGTCTGGTAGAGGATGATGCTGGATTGCGGCGTCTCGTTGTTGGGCATGCGTATTTCCTAGAGTTCGCCGGTGAAGGCTTGGTGCAGCAGCGACTTCTTCAACGCCTCCAGCACGGCGAGCTTCTGCTGGTAGATGGTTTCGAGGCGTTGGGTTTCTTCGGAAAGTGCGTCGAGCTTGGCGACGATTTGTTTTTGCTCAATAACTGATGGAAATGGAAACCTTTCGTTCTCAAACGTGCCCATGTTGATGTTGGCTTGAGCACTTCCTTTTCCCAACGCTTGGAGACGCGCCTTAAATGACTGCAACAAATATTCCACAAAACCAATATCGGCTTCTTTGGGATTCGTTACCACGCCAATGACGCTGTCGGGAAAACAGGCGTCGAACCCCAAGATTGCTGTCTCTGCGATGTTCGCCGCAATGGTGATGCAGATAGTTCCCTTAGGCCACAGCTTGCTTTGGGCAAGTCCGGCTTCGCTGTAAGTTTGGGAATACTCCGTTATGAAATGGTCTGCGTTCCGAATATCGCCCGTTTGGATAAATGGATATTTTCCACCGTAAAGCTTTGGCTCATTTCGTGGACGATGCTTTGACTTACCTCGGCCAAAGGTTGTGGCTATCTCTTCCAACGTCTTTTGTTTCCACCCTGGGCCGCGCTGGGTGAAGGCGGATTGGAGGTGGCTTTCGAAGAGGGCAGGGGCGTTTTGGAGGTTCTTTTCGGCGTTGGCTTTGGCGGTGGCGATGCCCTCAAACGCTTCGTCGAGGATGCCGACGATCCGCTGCTGTTCGGGGAGCGGGGGGACTTTTGTTACCTGCGAATAAACTTCGTTTCGATTGATGCCCGGCTTCACGCCTTTGGCGAGCTTCGGTAAGTCGAGGGTCGTCAAAAGGTAGTAGAGAAAGCGCAAGTCGTGCTGCTGCTCATCGAACCTGACGAAGTAAGTCACATCGAGAGGCCAAAACTTTTTCTCGGTCAGGTTGATTTCACCTGCTGAACCCTTGCGACCTACAATAATGCTTGGCTTATCGTGATAGAATTTGTTGGTTCGGTTCTTCTCACCATTCGCGCCATAGACCGGAAAGCGGCCATTCCGTTTTCGGTCAGACTCATCCAGCGGCTTGCCATACTCTAGTTGGAGTACTTCGCCGACCGACTTTTCTTTCCACCCGTTCCTCATAGCAGCGCCTTGATCCTCCCCAACAGCTCCGCGTTCTCCACCTTTCCGCCCAACCCCATCCCGCACGACCCTACTCACCTCCCGCCTCCTCGGCCCACTCCTGCAACTTCTGTTGCAGCACTTCTTTGCTCGGCAGGTAGAGCTGATACTCCCGCGCATGAATATTGGCACCACGGGGCAAGGTGATTTCAACAAGCGCCTTATTCTTCTTCTTGCAGAGGACAATGCCGATAGTCGCCTTCTCGGCCTTGGTCTTGACGTGGCGGTCGAAGTAGTTGACGTACATCTGCATTTGCCCGAGGTCTTGATGAGAGAGTCGGCCGATCTTGAGATCGATCAATACATAGCTGCGCAGCAGTCGATTGTAGAAGACGAGGTCGACGAAGAAATGATCGCCGTTGAAGGTGAAGCGCTTTTGCCGAGCCTCGAACAAGAACCCCTTGCCGAGTTCGAGGAGAAAGTGCTCGATGCGGTTGATGATGGCTGCTTCCAGGTCGGATTCGGAATACCCCGCCTGGTCGCTCAAGCCGAGAAACTCAAGCACCAGCGGTTCCTTCAGAATGTCTTGCGGTTTCGCCACAAGCTGACCTTTCCTGGCCAGTTTGCGTATTCCCGCTTTGTCCCGACTCAGGGCGAGGCGCTCATAGAGACTGCTGTCGAACTGGCGTTTGAGTTCACGAACGGTCCAATCCTGCCGGGCGGCCTCGATCTCGTAGAAGCTGCGCTCGTCGGGGTTCTTGACTCCGAGCAGGAAGACGTAATGCGACCAGCTCAGCGCAAAGGGGCGGGGCTGAATTTGTGCTGACAATGCTGATTCCCCGGACCGCGTCGGAAGAATGTGCATTGGGTCAGACCGTGTCTGTCCCTTTTTGCGGGGCGGCAATTGCGCAGACACCGTCTGCGATTTCTCGCCGGCAGAGGATTTTGCAGACGCTGTCTGCAGAATCGGCCTCCGTTCCCGATACAGCAGGTGAAAAGTCCGCATGTAGGCGAGATTTCGCTCAGAGAAGCCGCCGCCGAATTCGTCCGTCAAGCGGCCGGCAAGGGCCTTTACGACCTCTTTCCCATACGCAGCCCGGCCTTTGCCCTGCTGCTCCTGCTCGACGATGCGCCGGCCGATTTCAAAGTTCGTATGGACTTGCACCAGATCCACACCCCGGGCCACGGTGGTGCGGGCCGCGGATATCAATCCTCGGATGTCATCGATAAAGGATTCGCTCAGCTTCATAGTAGCCCCCGGATCTTCGCGAGTACCTCCGCGCTCTCGGCGTCCAGCACGGCGATTTCTTCCATGATGGCCTCCGGGCTGCGGTGGGTGACTTCCTCGCCGCCGTTTGGGTTCTTCACGGAGAGGTCGAAGGTCGCCTTGTCGATGCTCTTGGCGTCCACACTCCAGCTCTTGGGCGAGTCGGCGAAGGTCTTCTGCAGCTTCACGAACTCGGCGAGGTCGGCGTCGTTGAGCGGGTTGGTCTTGCCGAGGTTGCGGCCGGGGTCGAGCTGGTAGAACCAGACCTTGCGCGTGGGTGCGCCTTTCTCGAAGAAGAGCACCACGGTCTTCACGCCCGCGCCCTGGAACGTGCCGCCGGGGCAGTCGAGCACGGTGTGCAGGTTGCAGCTTTCCAACAGCAGCTTGCGCAGGCTCACGGAGGCGTTGTCGGTGTTGGAGAGGAAGGTGTTCTTGATGACCACGCCGCCGCGCCCGCCGGCCTTGAGAATCTTGATGAAGTGTTGGAGGAAGAGGAAGGCGGTCTCGCCGGTGCGGATGGGGAAGTTTTGCTGCACTTCCTTGCGCTCCTTGCCGCCGAAGGGAGGATTGGCGACGACGATGTGGTGGCGGTCCTTCTCCTGAATATCGGCGAGGTTTTCGGTGAGCGTGTTGGTGTGGATGATGTTGGGCGCTTCGATGCCGTGCAGGATCATGTTCATGATCGCGATGACGTAGGCGAGGGACTTCTTTTCCTTCCCGTAAAAGGTGCGCTCCTGGAGGATGCGGTCCTGCGCGGTCGTGCGCTTGGGGTTGGTCTGCTTTAGGTAATCGAACGCCTCGCAGGGGAATCCCGCCGAGCCGACCGCGCCGTCGTAGATGCTTTCGCCGATCTTGGGCGCGACGACCTGCACGATGGCGCGGATGAGCGGGCGCGGAGTGTAATACTCGCCGCCGTTGCGCCCGGCGTTGCCCATGTTCTTGATCTTGGCCTCGTAGAGGTGCGACAGCTCGTGTTTCTCGGTCTGGGACTGGAAGCGCAGCTCGTCAATGTGATCAATGATCTCGCGCAGATTGTAGCCGCTCTGGATGCGGTTCTTAATTTCCCCGAAGATCTCGCCGATCTTGTATTCGATGGTGTTCGGCCCGGTCGCCTTGGCCTTGAAGCCGTGCAGATAGGGGAAGAGCTTCCCATTGACGAAGGCCAGCAGGTCATCGCCGGTCATCGCGGCGTTGTGATCGAGCTTGCCGTCCTTGCCCTTGGGCGCGGCCCACGTCTCCCAGCGGTAGGGTTTGTCGAGGATGTGGGTGTATTTCTTCCCGACCAGCTCGGCCTCCATGACCTTGTCGTGCTCCAGCGCGTCGAGGTATTTCAGGAACAGGAGCCAGGAGGTCTGCTCGGTGTAATCCAGCTCGCTGGTGCAACCGGCATCTTTCCAGAGGACGTCGTCGATATTTTTGAAGGCTTGTTCGAACATTGGCCCCTATTCCTCTATGGAGTCTTGAAGTCGGGAATTAGGGCCAGCGGGGATTCTAGGATCAGACACGACAATCAAAACAATCTTTCCTGATCTAGCCTTTTCCTCTGCTAATCAAGATTTTTAACTCCTCGGGCTGATTTCTGACCTTCCGTATTTTGCGGCTCTTTCTTTGACGAGAAAGCCGATCTTCCGTTTCTTGGACTCCGGCGGTTTCATGAGTTGGCGGATGGCGTCGAACAGGGACCTGATATGTGTATTGTGACTCGCCACTTTGTGTTCCAATTCGACCAATTTGGCCACGATATCCTTGTGGGTCGCGATCATTTGACGTAATCGGACGAAGGCCCGCACCACAAAGACGCCCATCTGGACGGCACGGGGGCTGTTGAGCACGTTTGCCGCCATGATCGCGCCGTGCTCGGTGAAGGCGTAGGGCAGGTACTTGATATTCTGGCCGCGCTTCAAGATCACAGATTGTGATCTTGAACGGGCAATCTCCCCAGCTTCACGTCGGGTCAGGCGGAACATGAAGTCATCCGGAAACTTTTCGATATTCCGCTTGACTGCCTGGTTGAGCGCGCGGGGCTCTACGCCATAAATCCGTGCTAGGTTGGCGGCCAAAATAACCCTTTCCCCGCGCACGGTTTGGATCACAGATTCAATCGGGATTGTAGTCCTGGACAGTCGAGCCATGACAGCTCCTCGCAGGGTATCAGAAGGATAAAGGATAAAAAACCAGGCACAGAGTCACCGATTTCCAACCTTGGGCCGGCTTTGCCGCTCCGACCCGAGGCGTCTGCCTAAAAGTCAACAATTTTTACGATCTTAGGCGATTTGGCCGTGCTCTGACAAGGGCTTTCTTAAAGGATAAAGGATAAAGGGATGAAGGATAAGGGATGAGGGATGAAATAAAGGCAACAGCGATTCCTTGACAGGGACCCGGCTTTCCTTTAACGTTCGTTCTATCCTTTGTTGCGAGAGTCAAGACTTTGAAATTTTCCGTAAAGAACGTGGCCGAACCGCTGATCTTTTTCGTGGCGCTTCTTGCGCTCTGGGAAGTCCTCGTCAAGTTCTTTCGGGTTCCGGCCTTTATTCTCCCGCCGCCCGGGGATCTCTACGTAGCCTTTACCGCAAAGTTCTACATTCTCTACAAGCATGCGATGGTCACCTTTATCGAAGCGGTGGGCGGTTTCACCCTCTCCTTTATATTGGGCGTAGCCTTCGCCGTCAGCGTGGTTTATTCGCGCCACCTGCAGAATACCATTTACCCGCTGATCGTTATCCTCTACGCCATGCCGAAGAGCGCTTTCGCTCCCCTCATGGTGATCTGGATAGGATACGGTCTCTATTCGAAGATTGCGATTGCTTTTCTTGTAGCCTTCTTTCCGATCGTAGTGAATACCGTGGTGGGGCTCAAAGAGGTCGAGCCGGAACTGCTCGATCTGGCGCGCATCAATAAAGGGTCTGAGTTCGATATCTTCAGAAAGATCCGGCTGCCCAACTCGCTGCCTTACATGTTTGCCGGCATCAAGGTCGCAATTGTGCTCTCCGTCACCGGCGCCATTGTCGCCGAATTCGTCGCCGCGAATGAGGGGCTCGGTTACCTGATTCTCCAGGCCAACTATAGTCTGGACACGGCGCTGGCCCTGGTGATTCTTTTGATCCTGGCCTTTTTGTCTCTCGCTCTTTTCATCGGGGTGGAAGTTTTGCAGAGGAAGCTCGCCCCATGGAGCGCCGAAGTCCGGCAGATCGAAGGCTCATTTTAATCTAGGAGGTAGGGAAAAATGACACTTACTGAGAAGCGTCTTGGTGTTCGTCTAAAAGCGGTTCTCCTGACTGTGGCCTTGGGGCTAGCGGCGCTATGCCTGAATGCCTTTTCAGCGCCGGCAGCTGAGAAGGCGGCGGAGAAGCAAGCGGTAATCCGGATGGATTTCATCATCGGCGGAAAACACGCCATCTGGTATGTCGCGTGGGACAAGGGCTTTTACTCGAAGCGCGGCCTGTCGGTCACGATCCAGCCCGGGTCAGGATCGGCCGACACCGTCCGGGCGATAGCCGCCGGTCTTGCCGATGTGGGCTTCGCCGATTTCACAACGGCTATCGTCGCCCGATCGAGAGGGGCTTCTGTCCAGGCCGTGGGGCAGCTCGGCTACGTGCCTGCCACGATTCTCTGGCGCGAAGAGACGCCGATCAAGACTCTGAAAGATCTGGAAGGAAAATCCTGGGCGATCAGCCCGGGGCAGGCGCAATGGTATCTCATGCCGGCTTATGCCAAGATCAACAATATCGATTTCAAGGCGATCAAGGTTCAAGAGACCTCCGCGGCCCTTCAGCCCGCCGCGCTGGTAGCCAAGAAGGCGGATTTCATCGTCATGTTTCGCGCCTCGAACGATGAAGTGACCGAGACGGCAGCGACCAAGCAGGGGATCAAACTGAAGCGCATATATATGAAGGATACCGGCCTCAATATCTACGGCAGCGGCCTGATCGTTAAAGAGGAGGACGTCAAGCGGCGGCCCGATATGATCCGCGCCTACGTGGAGGGGACTATGGAGGGGCTGCGCTACGCCCGCGATCATCAGGACGAGGCGCTGCAGATCCTGTTGAAGCATAAGCCCGAGTTGGGCAAAGAGCTGACTCGTATTCAACTCAAAAACGCTATCGAAGAGGTGTTCGTTCCGCCGGAGTCGCTGGAATCCGGCTTCGGCTATATGAAGGCCGACATCATGGAAAAAACGGTCGGGATCACAAACGAATACTTCGACGGGGCAAGAAAGGTCTCGACGGAAGAGGCCTACACGAACCAGTTTATCAGGAAGTAAGGGATCGTAATTGGGGACCCGCGAGTGCCGCTGCTGATCGACATCCAGGATGTTCTCAAGATTTTTAAGAGCGCCGTAAAGACTGTCCATGCCCTGGATCAGATCTCCTTCGAGGTCCACGAGGGCGACTTCGTTTCCCTTGTGGGACCCAGCGGATGCGGCAAGAGCACGCTGCTTAAGATTATTTCCGGCCTGCTGCCGGCTACTTCCGGAAAAGTCTCCGTGAACGGCAAGGCGGTGGACGCGCCCCTGGACAATGTCGGCATGGTGTTTCAGTCTCCGGTGCTGCTCAAGTGGAAAACCGTAATCGGCAATGTCATGCTCCCCGTCGAGTTCGCCCGGCTGGAAAAGCCGCCCTACCTGGAGAAGGCGCGCTCTCTGCTTCGCCTGGTGGGGCTGGAGGGGTTCGAGGAGATGTATCCCCATGAGCTCTCCGGTGGGATGCAGCAGAGAGTTTCCCTCTGCCGCGCCCTGGTGACCGACCCTGAGATCCTGCTGATGGATGAACCCTTCGGCGCGTTGGACGCCATGACGCGGGATGAGCTCGACCTGGAGTTGCTAAGGATCTGGGACGGAAAAAGGAAGACGGTGCTCTTTGTGACCCATAACATACAAGAGGCGGTTTTTCTTTCCGATACCGTTATTGTCATGTCGCCCCGGCCCGGAAGGGTGATCCGGAAACTGGGCATCGACCTGCCGCGCCCCAGAGCTATGGAGATGATGAGTGCCGGTAAGTTCGGTGAATACACTCTGCAGATCAGAGCCATGCTGGCCTCGAGCAGCGGGACTCCCGGCGCAGCCGTCGGCTCGACCACCTGAGATCTTTCAATTCTGATGGCTAAGAAAAAAAGCATAACCTACAAAAGGGCCGGAGTGGATATCTCCGCTGCGGACCGCCTGGTGCGCCGCATCCGTCCGATCGCTCTCAAGACGGCCCGCCCGGGCCTCTTGGAGGGCGTCGGCGGCTTCAGCGGCCTCTTCGATCTCAAGAGCCGGAACTACCGCCACCCGGTTCTGGTCTCCTCCACGGACGGGGTCGGGACCAAGCTCAAGATCGCCTTCGCGATGAACATCCATGACACGATAGGCATCGACCTTGTGGCCATGGGGGTCAACGATATTTTGACCCAGGGGGCGGAGCCTCTCTTCTTCCTGGACTATTTTGCTACCGGCAAGCTCAAACCCCATACTGCGCTTCAGGTGATCCGCGGCATCGCCGATGGATGCCTGCTCGCAGGCTGCACCCTGATTGGCGGAGAGACGGCAGAGATGCCCTCTTTTTACGGCGATGGGGAGTACGACCTGGCTGGATTCGCCGTCGGGGTGGTGGAGCTAAAAAAAATCCCCAACCCCGCGGCAATCGTCGCCGGAGATCAACTTATCGGACTCCCCTCGAGCGGACTGCACAGCAACGGCTACTCGCTGGCGCGCAGGGCGCTTTTGGAGATCAAGGGGCTGAGGCTCGGAGACAGGATCTCGGAATTGGGTCGCACGCTCGGGGAGGAGCTGCTGGAGCCGACCCGCATCTATGCGAAAGTCATTCGAACCTTGCTTCGGCGCCATCCGATAAAAGGGATAGCGCATATCACCGGAGGGGGGATTCCCGGCAACCTGCCGAGGATCCTGCCCCAAGGACGGCAGGCCTGGATTCGGCGACGTAGCTGGCCGATCCCTCCTGTTTTCGATTTGATCCGCAGATTCGGCGGCGTCTCGCAACCCGAGATGGATCGCACCTTTAATAACGGGCTGGGAATCATTTTGGTTGTGGGCAAGAAGCATGTGGATCAGATCCAACGCTCGCTAAAAAAGCTGGGCGAAAAACACTACTTGATTGGCGAGGTCAAGAAAGGAGAGGGAGGGGTCCGCTTCCTCCCCTGAAATTGAATTATGGCGCGGCAGCTCCCGCTAGGAGTGCTCATCTCGGGCAGCGGTACCAATCTCCAGGCGATCATCGATGCCATTGAAGCAAAGAGACTCGATGCCGTCATCCGAGTAGTGATCAGCAACCGCGAGGACGCCTTCGGCCTGGTGCGGGCGAAAAAGCACAATATCCCGACTGAGATCGTCGATCACCGGAAATTTTCCAGCCGCGAGGCCTACGATCAGGCCTTGATCGATATCCTGGAAGCGCGGCAGGTGGAGTTGGTTGTCCTGGCGGGTTTCATGCGCCTCCTTTCCCCGGTATTGGTGAAGGCATTCTCCAATCGCATCATGAACATCCATCCGGCCTTGCTGCCGGCCTTTCCGGGACTCCATGTGCAGAAGAAGGCGGCAGAACACGGGGTTCGTTTTTCCGGCTGCACGGTTCACTTCGTTAATGAGGGCTGCGACGAAGGCCCCATCATCATCCAGTCCGTCGTGCCGGTCTATCCCGACGATACCGAGGAGTCCCTCTCCGCCAGGATACTGAAAGAGGAGCATCGGATCTATCCCGGGGCCATCCAGCTTCACAGCGAAGGGAGGCTCCATGTGGTGGGGCGCAAGGTCTTAGTCGATAATCTCGAGAAGGAGGAGAATCAGGTCCTGGTCAACCCTCCCTTGAAAGGATGAAGAAGCGCGGCGCCGTCGTCTCTGCATGGATAGATCTGGAAAACTATGAGTCGTTCCACTCTTACGTTTCTGCTTAAGGCCGTGGTGAGCCTGGGAATCCTTTCTTTTCTCCTTTCCCGCATCGACATGTCCCAGCTCCTCCGGGTGCTTTCCTCGGTCCAGCTCGCTTACCTCATCATCGCGCTGTTGGGTTATTTTCTGGGGCAGATCCTCTGCTCGGTGAGATGGGCCCTGCTGGCGCGGTCCCTGGGTTTCAAGAACCCGCTCAAGGACTTTGCCGTATTCTATTTCATCGGCATGTTTTTTAATCTGTTTGCCCCGAGCACCATCGGTGGCGATGTCGGTCGGGTTTTTTACCTGGCGCGAGACGGAGACAGGAGAGTAGAGAGAGAATGGACCGGGCCTACCCTCTCCGCCCTGGTCTCCGTGGTGGCGGACCGCTTCATAGGATTGGCCGTGCTCGTATGGATCGGAGCGGCCGCGCTGGCGCTATTCTCGAACTACGCGCTCCCCTCGCCCGTCCGCGCCATCACATTCGCGCTCGCGGCCGGCTCGCTCCTCGCCTGGCTACTGCTTCCCCTGTTTAACCGGCTGGCGGAGCGCTGGGACTTCCCCAAAGGAAAGAATCTGTTGCAGGGATTGGTAGCCACTAGCAGGGACCATCGGATTATCGCGCAGACCATCGTCCTCTCGCTGACCGCGCACTCGATTCAGGCATGGCTGCATATCCTTTTAGGTCTCGCGCTCGGTGTCGAGATTCCCTGGTCCTACATTCTCATCCTCTATCCCTTGGTGGGGGTCTTCAGCGCCCTTCCGATCAGCCTGAACGGGATCGGGCTGCGTGAGGGGGGTTATCTGTTTTTGCTACGTCAGATCGGCGTCAGCTCGGAAAAGGCCATTGCCTTCTCCTTCCTCTGGCTCCTCATCATCGCCATCGACAGCCTGATCGGCGGGCTGGTCTTCATCCTCAAGAAGAGCCCGAAGCCTTCCGAAATTGCCTCGGAAATAAAAGATCAGGCCCGGTAGCGGGGCTGGCGTCCGCTAAAAGATCGGCGGCGATGCTGCGCCCCGCTATTGAAAAAAGGTAAGATACAGCATCAAGAAAGATATCAGCGTAAAACCGCCGATCGTGATCCAGGCGATGAAGTTGAAGATAGGGCCGTTGACGTGCGGACCCATCAATTGTTTATCGTTAATGAGTTTTAGCATGACCACAAAGATCAGCGGAAGGAGCAGCGTGTTCAAAGCCTGCGAGGCAATCAGAAGCGGGATCATCGGGATCTGCGGGAAAAAAATCAGAAACGTGCTCACAAAGATGCAAAACCCGATGATGCAATAAAATAGCGGGGCATCTCTAAACGAGGCGTTCACTTTCCTTTCGGTCCCGAGGATTTCAGTCAAGGTGTAAGCGGTTGCCAGGGAGATCACGCTGACCCCAAGCATAGAAGCATTCAGCAGGCCCCAGGCGAAAAGATGTTTCGCCGCCGGTCCAAGGAGGGGACCTAATGCCAAAGCCGCATCGGCGGCGGATTCGATGCGGATTCCTTTAACATAGAGAGTTGCCGCCGCGGAAATAAAAATAAAAAACGCCACAAAAACGACCCAGAGGGAGCCCAAGAAGATATCCAAGCGAGCGCTCTTCAAGTCCTTTTTATCTACCTCCTTGTCTACGAAGTAAGACTGCACAAAGAATTGTCCCCACACCGTCAGAGTGGTCCCTATCATAGCCGTAGCGGTAAAAATAAAATCGCGCTCGATTCGCAGCGAGGGCAGCAGGCTCCCTCGAATCACCGCGGGAATATCCGGCTTGGCTATGAAACCGTTAATGATATAACAGACAAACAAAATCGAAGAGGTTAAAAAGATGTTTTGAACGAAGTTGAAAGTTCCTTTTAAAAGCACGTACCAGATGCCGATCGCGAAGATTGTCACGAAAATGACGCGGGGAATGCGATAAATGTCCGCGACCGAAGCTATGCCGGCGACATCGGCAAGCACGTTTGCGAAATTAACGGCGAAAACCAATACGGCCACAATCACCGCGGAGCGCAGGCCGAATCTCTCGCGAATGAGGTCTCCCAATCCTTTGCCGGTGACGATTCCTAACCGCGCTCCCATTTCCTGGGTCACGTAAAGCATGATGCTGATGGGAATGAGCATCCACAGCATTTGATACCCGAAATGGGCGCCGGCGACGGAGTAGGTCGTGATCCCACCGGCATCGTTGTCTGCTGTGCCGGTGATAATGCCCGGCCCCACGACGGACAAAAAAGCCGCGAGTCGCAACCTCAGGTAAGTCGAATCGGTAAGGAATCTCTTCCGGCCCCGCATTTTATCCCAACATCCGCCTTTTTCTTCGTGAAATTGGCGGGAGGATGAAGTCCATGACGTCATCGACGGTTACTATCCCGAGGATTTTCTTGTCCTGGTCGACGACCGGAACGGCAAGGAGGTTGTATTTCGAGATGAAGTTGGCAACTTCTCTATGGCTCATTTCCGGAGAAACGGTGATGTTTTCTTTGATCATGATTTCGGAGATCAACTTGTCGGGCGGCGAGGTGATGAGACGGCGCAGAGATAAAACCCCGGCCAGATGTCCCGCTTCATCCACGACGTAGAGGTAGTATATGGTTTCGGCATCCGGCTCGATTTCCCGCAGTCTTGAAATGACTTGTTCGGCCGTTAAATTCTGGGGCAAAGCGATAAACTCCGTGGTCATCAATCCGCCGGCCGTTTCATCTCTATGCTGCAACAGTTTTCGGATCTGAGTCGCCTTGCGCACGCGCATGAGAGAGAGGAGTTGCTGCGATTTTTCCGACGGCAGGTCGCCGAGAATATCGGCAACCTCGTCTGCCGGCATTTTTTCCAGGATTCCAAGGGCTTTTTTGGTATCTAATTTTGCAATCAAGACCGCCGCGAGCATCGGCTCCAGCTCGTGGAGCGCCTCTGCGGCAGTGTTATTGGAGAGGGTGGAGAAAATGAAAGTCTTTTCATCGGGTCTTACCTGAGAAATGATTTGGGCAACATCTGCGGGGTGCAGGTCGGTGATGGTCTTGCTCGGAATCGAGATCTTCCCTCCGGACAGGCCTTGGACATGATCCCAGCCAATTAACTGTTCGGGGATTTTCTTGCCAAGTAAATCCAGGAACCAACTGATCGTTTTCTCCAAGCTCAGGCGACGAAGCATCCCCCTCAGGCCGACATCCGCGGCGATCAAGCGCACGTCTTGCTCCACCTTGGCCAACTTAAGGTCATTTACGCGGATAACGCGGGCGCCCTCAAGGTCCACCACCTGCCGGTCCACAACGTCCCGCATTAAGAGGACATCCCCTTCGCGAATCGTTGTCCAGACGATGCGATCCTTTGCCGGATGGGTAGAGACGAACTGCTTGCCGATCAGATTGATCTCTCCAATCAAAAGGACCTTGGCTTCCCGTTTTCCGTCGGATAGTGCCACTGAAAGCCCTATAACTTTTGGAAACGGCTCCCCCAGAGTCACAATGATGTCTTTGATTTTGCCGACATTCTGCTCGAGGCAATCGACCACCGGATCACCAATGAGTTCAGAAGCAAACATTTCGAAAAATAAGACCATGGTTTTTATCTTGACTTTAAGTGCTCAGGATCCCGAGGGCGGTTTCCCTTCCACCCCTTCTTAACCGCTGATACTGGAATTTGCAAATGTATTCAGATTGGTCTTGAATGGCGCTTAAAAGGTCTCCCGAAATCTGATATAGTACTTACCAGTATTTTCGCAGGAAAAGGAGAAACCCGATGTCGCAAAAGAGATATTCCTTTGGGGCCCTGATATCGGCAGCCATCGGCTCGTTTGTCTTGGCGGCGATCATCTTCCACACTCCGGTAATTTCGCCGGTTCTGGCTACCAATACCCCTCCCAGCGATGGCCGCCCGTTCTCTTTTTCCTCGATTGCGCGGAAAACCATGCCGGTAGTGGTTAACATTTCGACCACCACGCAGCGGCCCGGCCGAACAGGACTGGGTGGGGCCTTTGGCGGGCTGGATCCGTTGGAGGACTTTTATAACCGTTTCTTCGGAGAGGTGGTCCCTAGAGAAGCGCCGCAGCGCAGCTTGGGCTCGGGAATCTTGATCAGCAAGGAAGGCGAGATCCTGACCAATTACCACGTGGTCAAAAACGCGGATGTGATCAAGGTCAAACTCTCGGATCAGACGGAGCATGAGGCCCGGGTCGTTGGCAAAGACGAGAAGACCGACCTGGCGCTGATCAGAGTCGGAAAGGGACCGAGCAATCTGCCGGTGGCGCGCTGGGGAACCTCGGCAAGTCTCGATGTGGGGGACTGGGTCGTGGCCATCGGGAATCCCTTCGGTCTCGAGCTCACAGTGACTGCCGGTATTGTCAGCGCTAAAGGGAGGGTGATAGGCGCCGGACCTTACGACAACTTCATTCAGACGGACGCCTCCATCAACCCTGGAAACAGCGGGGGGCCGCTCATCAACGTGCAAGGAGAAGTTGTCGGTGTGAATACCGCTATCTTTAGCCAGAGCGGCGGCAACATCGGCATCGGTTTTGCCATCCCGGTTGATCTAGCAAAAAAAATCGTTGATCAGCTGAGGAAGAACGGGCGGGTCGTGCGTGGGTGGTTGGGCATTCGAGCCCAGGATGTTACGCCGCAACTGGCCGCGTCCCTGGGGCTTACGCGCGGCACCGGGGTTATGGCTGTGGTCACCGAGGTGGCGGACAACAGCCCGGCGGCAGAGGCCGGGATCAAGCCGGGCGATGTCATCCGGGAATTCAACGGCAAGCCGCTGCCGAAGAGTCAAGACCTCCCCTCTCTGGTCGCTGACACCCCTCCCGGCCAAAGGATTACGCTCAAGATCTTCCGCGAGAAGCTCGAACGGATATTCCCCGTGAAGGTCGGAGAGCTTCCCGAAGAGAGAGAGGTGGTCGCGCAAGCCGAGGGGAAAGATTCGGAGCTCGGCGTCAGGGTGCAGAAAGTGACCCCTGAGCTTTCCCGACGCCACGGGTTAAGCTCGACCAAGGGAGTGATCGTCGTCGAGGTCAAGCCGGGCAGTCCGGCAGATCAAGCAGGGATCGAAGCTGGAGATGTTATCCGGGAAGTCAACCAGCGTCCGGTAAACACGGTCAAAGATTTCGAAAACTCCGTCAGGCAGGGCAAAAAAGGCGACCGGTTATTGCTGCTTGTGCAGCGAGGGGATAACGCAGTATTCTTTGCCTTGAAAAGGAAAGGGTAAGGAGGGCTTATGTTCGGACTCGGGTTTCAGGAACTGTTGATTATCTTAATCATTGCCCTGATCGTCTTCGGCCCCGGGAAACTCCCCCAGATCGGGAGTGGATTGGGCAAAGCCATCCGTGATTTCAAAAAGGGAATCAGCGGCGATGAGTCGGAGGAGGGCGACAAGGGGGAGAAAAGCGCTAAGAAGGAAGACTCCAAAGAGCTCCCTCGCTGAGAGAGCTTAAGATCCGCTATGAGAGAGATCACGCAGAAATGGGGCTTCAAGGGTCTTTACCCTATCGAAGCAGCGAGTGAATATCTGGGGGGACTTGGCCTTCTCTGCTATGAAGTGGTGCGGCGTCTCCATAAGCGATGGGAAGGCCAGTTGATCTTAGGGCAGATGGAGCGGATCGGGGTCCGCTCGCTGTCCATTGTGCTCCTCACTGCGGTCTTTACCGGCATGGTCCTCGCCCTGCAGATGGGCAATTATCTCACACGTTTTGGCGCCAAACCCTATGCCGGGAGGATCTTGGCGCTCTCGATGTTGCGCGAGATGGGACCGGTGCTGACCGCCCTTATGATCGGGGGGCGCGTAGGGGCAGGGATCACAGCGGAACTTGGCTCGATGCAGGTCACCGAGCAAATCGACGCCATGCGTTCCTTGGGAATCAACCCGGTCCAGAAACTGGTCTTGCCCCGGCTGGCGGCTCTCATGATCATGCTCCCTTTGCTTACCGTTCTGGCCGATTTTGTGGGAGTAATGGGAGGTCTCTTCATCAGCGCGATGGAGCTCGATATCAGCGCAGATTTTTACTTGAATTCGATCATCCAGTTCATCAAATTCCAGGACCTCTTTAGCGGCCTGGGAAAGACCTTTTTCTTTGCCTTTTTCATCGGCATCATCGCCTGCTATAATGGACTACAGGTAACCGGCGGGGCGGATGGGGTGGGCCAGGCGACCACGCAGACAGTGGTGACCACCTCCATCACCACTCTCGTGTCGGACTTCTTCTTAACCAAGCTTTTTCTCCAGCTGTGAGCACTAACGGCTTCATCGAATGTCGGAACCTCTTCAAGTCCTTTGGTGAAAAGGCGGTGCTTCAAGGCGTGAACCTGACGGTGAAGCGGGGTGAGACCATGGTGATTCTGGGTGGCAGTGGTTCCGGAAAAACCGTCCTTCTCAAGCATATGAACGGGCTGATCGGTCCGCAGACCGGGCAGGTGTTTCTGGATGGCTTGGAGATATCCCGCATGGAGGAGGACGAGCTCACAGAGGTGAGAAAAAGAGTGGCGATGGTCTTTCAGAGTTGCGCCCTTTTCGATTCTTTGACCGTTGGGGAGAATATCGCCTACCCGCTCAACGAGCAAGCGGTGTTGTCGCCGGCGGAGATCCGAGATAGAGTGCGCGAGGCCCTCTCTTTAGTGGGTCTGGAGGGGAGCGATGATCTCTATCCCGCCGAAATGAGTGGGGGGATGAAGAAGAGGGCGGCGCTGGCGCGCGCTTTGGTCTTAAAACCCGAGGCGCTGCTCTATGACGAACCGACAACCGGGCTCGACCCTGTGATGACCCATCGTATTAATCGATTGATCAGTGAGCTGCAAAAAAAACTGTCCGTCACCTCGGTCGTAGTCACTCACGATCTTCAGAGCGCCTTTGCGGTGGCGGATCGACTCGCCTTTCTCCAGAAAGGCGAGATCCGGCTTGTTGGCACGAGGGAAGAATTTCATGCATCTAAGGATCTTGCGCTGCATGAATTTCTTTTCAGCGGATGAGGGAGACTTTCGTATGATACCCACCCCGGCCCTGCAGATCAAGGTGGGGCTGCTGATCGTAACCGCCCTGATCGTTCTGAGCGGCACCATCTTTTTGATGGGCAAAGAAAGGCGCTTTTTCGAGAGCAAGGTGCCCTTCGAGATCCATTTTACCCGCACGACCGGCCTGCGGGAAGGCGCCCAGGTTACCCTCAAAGGCGTCCGGGTAGGCTCGGTCGAGGGACTGACTTTTCCTTCGAACGTGGAAGAGAATTTTATCGTGGTTCAGGTCAAGGTGGTCGGGGAGGTGGCGCCCCGTGTGCGCAGGGACACCGTAGCTCGAATCCGCACCCAGGGGGTCTTGGGGGATAAGTTCATCGAGCTTTCAGGTGGTAGCCCACAGAACGAGCCTTTGCCCACAGGCGGGCTGATCGCTTCCGTGGATCCGCTGGACTATGAGTCGCTCCTGGGCGAGAGCGGAGACACGGTTCAGAATATTGCCTCGGTGGCCAGTTCCCTCAAGACGATTCTGAAGTCAGTAGCGGAGGGCAAAGGATTGCTCGGACAGATGGTTGCTGCGGGCCATGAAACGCAATGGAATGAAACTGCCGACAATCTCCGCTCTGCCTCAGCATCCTTAAAGAACGTTCTCCGATCGGTAGAAAAAGGGGAGGGGGTCTTGGGGCAACTCGTGCAAAATAGAGAGGCGGGGCAGGCGGTAATGGAGGATTTAAAGGTCGGTTTAAATCAGTTGCGCAGGGCATCCGAGTCCTTGCAAAAGACCACGCAAAAAATCGAGCAGGGGGAAGGAACCCTGGGGACGCTGATTCAAGATCCCCATGCCGGAAAGGAAATCCTCGCCAGCCTGCGGCGCTCCACGGCTAACCTCGAGAACGTCACCCGCCAGCTGCGGGAGGGTGAGGGTATATTGCAGAGACTGATGGGCGATAAACCGTATGCGGATCGCCTTCTGGGACACCTGGAGCAAACCACCAAGGATCTGGCCCAGATCACGGGAAAGATCGACAGGGGCGAGGGGACCATTGGCGCCCTGGTGAACGATCCCCAGCTTTATCAAGAGGCTAAGGGGCTGGTGGGCGACGTGAAGGGGAGTTGGCTTTTTTCTATCTATCGATTCTTCCGCAATCTGGGTCCCCCCGGGGGCGATGCACCGGCTGGCGAGACGCCCAAAGGGACAAAGAAGCAGGAAGAGTAAAGATCAAAAACTATTAGGAGCTTACCTATGCGCTTTCTTCCGAGAGACGAGAAGTTTTACGATTTTTTCGAGGCCAGTGCCAATAAGGTGGTGGAGGGGGCCACGCAGCTGGAAGACTTGATCCGGGATTTCAAAGAGGTCCAGGTGAAAGCGAAGAAGATCAAAGACACGGAGCACGAAGGCGACGTGATTACGCATGACACGATTGAAATGCTCAATCTTACCTTTGTCACCCCTTTGGACCGGGAGGATATTCACAATCTGATTACCTCGCTGGACGATGTCCTGGACTATATCGAGGCATGCGCCGAGCGTCTCAGTCTCTTCAGGATCGGCAAGACCAACGAGGAGGCTGTCCTTCTAGTAGGCGTTCTCGTCAAGTGCGTCAAGGAGTTGGCACAGGCGGTCTTTAAGTTGCGGCGCTTGAAGGGGGCCGATTCCATCATGAGGAACTGCGTCGAGATCGGTCGTCTGGAAAACGAAGGCGATTATGTGTGTCGGGCGGCGGTGGCGAAATTGTTCGAGCCCGGGAGCGATCCTCTTGAAGTCATCAAGTGGAAGGAGATCTACGAGACCCTGGAGAACGCCATTGATCGGTGTGAGGACGTGGCCAACGTCATGGAAGGGATCGTGCTCAAGAACGCCTAAGCCCCGCGGTGACCGTTTTGCTGATTGCAGCCTACCAGAACCGTATAGAGAGAAAGCTTGGAGAGCTTGTAGGCCTTTTCTACCTTGAGTTCTGTCGCCTCGATAAAAGGCCGGAGTCGAAGATTGGTGCGCCATCCGAGTCGCCGGGTCACCGGATCCAAGATCTCGGTCAAAAATCCCAGCAGCGGAAAATCGCTGGTAAAATGGTTCACGATGACGATTTTTCCTCCCGGACGGCAAACTCGTTTCGCTTCTTCTATCATCCTGACTGGGTCGGGGACCACCGTGACTACGTGAAAGGCCATCACGTAATCGAAGCTGTCGTCCGGGAACTTCAGCTGGAGGGCATCCATTTCCAGGACTTTTAGGTGGGTCCACCCATTCTCAAGGATCTTTCCCTGGGCGCGCGCCAGCATGTCGGGCGCCAGATCGATTCCGGTCACCTCGCAGTGAGGGGGATAAGCGGGAAAGGAAGTGCCGGTCCCGGCCCCTACTTCCAACACCTTGGCGCCACGGGGAATGTCGAGGGATCGGATAACTTGTCTTAAGCGGGAGGAAAAAATCTTGCCGAATACTTTGTCATAAAGGGGTGCGAAGTCCGAGTAGAGCTTACTCTCATGCGCCTCTATTTCACCCATGATTCCGACCTCGGACCTTGATGTCCATCTTGATGGGAATCACGCGACTCCGATTTCCCTGGTTTGTTTTTTGTTGAATGAAGAAATGTCTCTCTTGCGAAAACGCCATTGCTTCCCCTTCTTGAAACCGGGCAGTATGTTTTTGCGGGCAAACTCGTTCACCGTGTCAGGGCTGAGATCCAGGATCCTGGCAACATCCCTGCTGTTTAGCAGATCCTCTTCTCTTTCCAATATCATAAGGCTCCCCCTCTAGAGACAATCTTCCCATGCCCAATGGCACAAGTTGTGTTTTTGTAGCAAGTTAGCCGGAGGCTGTCAAGGCAATGCTTCCCTGCGGCTTGCGCCTGGGTTGAACTTCCTTTAGCATGAATTGAGATACCCTCTTTGCTCTATGAAGAAAGTCTTCAAAATCGTTGGTCTTTCCGCGATCGCCTTAGCGCTTTTTATCGCCGTCCTGGTTTTTTCCCTTTACCATCTTATCCAGGTCGGTGAGTTTCGTCAATTCCTCATCAGCGAAATTGAAAGGCGAACGCATTTGAAAGTTAGGGTGGGTGAAGCGGAGTTGCAGATGGGGCGCGTCGTGGGTATTTCCTTCCGCGATATCGCTTTGATCGAGCCTGACCAGGACCGTCCCGTGATCACGGCTGAGAAGGCCCTGATACGGGTAGCCCTGCTGCCGCTGTTAGAGCGCAAGATGGTTTTTAACGAGATCCGTTTTTATCGCCCGACATTGAGGGTTGAGCGGGACGAGCAGGGAAAAATTCCCTTACCCGGTTGGATGGCCCAGCTTCCCTTCAGGAAGCAGGCCGAAGATCAATTTACTCTGGATCTGCGCGAGATCAAAATCGAGAAAGGGGAGGTCCTCTTCGCGGATCCTCAACCGGAGGCCAACCGCGCCTCTGCCTACCTGCGGGACTTGGAGCTGACCATCCACCGCATCCGGGCAAGCGATCTGGCCCGTTCTGCCGCGGAGGCCTCGCTGAAGAGTATTGCTCACGAAGAGGGAAGACTGGCGGTGGAGTTCGGCTTGAAGACGGCCATGGAGCAGCAAGGTGATGGTTCCAGGGTCCAGCTCATATCCAGGGGAAAGATTCTTTTCCCGGAGGCCGGTCTTGATCTCGGCCAAGCATGGTTGGAGGCAGAAACCCGGATGGAGGGTTTGCCCGCGAGTCTGGTGCGGGAATATTTTGCCCGGCTGCTCCCGGTCCGAGGCGTCCGCGGGATCCTTGCCCCGACTCTCCGCTGGCAGGGAAGCCCGGCCCAACGACTCCGGGTCCAGGGGCAGATAGACTTCAAAGAGCTCGAAGTTGACGCGCCCGATATCTTCGCCGGCCCTGTTTCCCCCGGAAGCGGTCGGCTGCAATTGGAGATGGAGTGGACACCCCAAGAGATTCGTTTCCCGCGTCTCGAGATCCACTCCACGGAGATCAATTTATCTGCGCAGGGATCCATGCGCTCCTTGGGAGAGAAAGAACCGTTTCTGGAAGTCAACCTCACCACACCTTTCCTGCCGCTCGTTCGGGTACGGAAGTACGTTCCTTTGAAGGTTCTCAACTCACCCCAGTGGGAGTATCTGGTAAAGGGGGCGAATCAGGGAGAAGTGAAATTGACGAAGGCAGGAGTAGGCGGCCCCCTTTCCGGTATCCGCCGTATGTTTGAGCCCGGCTTCGAAAACACCATCTGGCTGGATGCGGAGGTTAAGGGGATGGGAGGCAACTTGCCTGGAGATCATCCTCTCCCTCTGCGGGGTATCAGCGGGCGGATCGTGCTGGAAAAGGGGGTTCTCTATTACCGAAATTTCAAGGGTATGGTCGGTCTTTCGCGCTTGGTGGAAATCGAGGGAAGTCAAAAGGGGATACTTGCCGGTCGCAAGTATCTCGAACTGCGGGTAAAGGGCGAGGCCGATCTCCGGCAATTACGGGACCAGCTCAAAGCGGGATTTATTCCTGACCAGGCGGCTAAAGCGGTTGCGGTCCTGCAGGAATTGAGCGGAAAAGGGAGGTTCGGGCTATTGTTGCGCACGGACTTTGCCTCCTCACATCATTATGAAGGTCAACTATCGCTGGAGAATGCGCGCCTACGGATCGACGATTTCTCCCTGTCTCAGGTCAAGGGGGAGCTATCCTTTTCTCCGAAGGAGATCCGCGCTGAGAAGGTCAATGCCTTGCTGGGGGGTTCCCCTGTGCTTATCGGAGTTACCCTCCGCAACTTATCCGAAAAGCCGGTTTTTGACCTGAGCGTTGATTCTTCCGGCGTCAAGGCAGGTGAGGCGCTTCGCCTCCTTCTTTCCCTGGGATCCCCGCAAGATGCGGGGACCATCCGCGGCAGTCTCCGCTATCAGGGCTCTTTAGCCCCTTCCGGGGAGCGGAATCTCACCGGATCGTTGGAACTGATCGGAGTTCAGATTCCGCTTAAAATATTTCGGCAGCCTTTCCGCGAGGTACGCGGGAAGGTGATACTTGATGGTAAGGGCTTCGATTTTCAGGGTGTTAGAGGTCAAGTAGCCGGCTATAGAATCGATCTCGCCGGTCGGTGGAGATATCTGGAAAAACCTCAACTGACTTTCACTCTCAACTCCCCCGAGCTGGACATCGCCACCCTCTTGCCGCAAGAGGAGCCGCGCGGGAACGATTGGTATGATCGCCTCCAGGTGAGAGGCAGAATGAACATTGACAAGGGAAGATACGAAGGCTTTGAATTTACCGATCTCAAGAGCGATCTCACATTAGATAAGAGGGTATGGCGTCTGGAGAATTTTTCCGCCAAGTCCCAGGGCGGTACAGTTCAGGGCGCGGGCGCTTTTATCGATGCCGCCGATGGTCTGCGCTTTTCCCTGGAGCCGAAGGTCCAGGGGGTTCCTGTTGAAGGATTTCTAAAATGGTTTGACACGGGCACCAGGGAGATCACGGGGAAGGTCAACCTTGCCGGCAAGCTCGAGTCCCAAGGGGCAACCGGGGCTGAGAGGAAACGAAACCTATCGGGCAATTTCCAGCTCGAGATCAAAGACGGTATGGCCAGGCGCTTGCAGCTGCTGGTACGGATTCTCAATGTCATGGATCTGACGCGATGGTTCTCTTTTCAGTTGCCGGACCTTAAACAAAAGGGGATCCGTTTCCGCAGCATCACAGGAGACTTCAAGGTGAAAAACGGCATTTATTCGACGGAGAATTTAATCGTGGACAGTGACGACATCAGCATCACCGGCGCAGGCCAGGTAGATGGCCCCAACGACGCCATTGACGCCGTTCTCGCGTTTCGCCCATTTCCGAGGGTAGGTTCCGTAGTGAGCTACATACCGTTGATCGGGCCCGGGATCGCGGGCATCAAGGATTCCATCATGGTGGCGAGTTTTCGTGTCCAGGGACCGGTGGACGATGCGACCATTACTCCAGCCCCTTTGAGCACGCTCTCCGAGTTCTTTTTCAGCGCCCTCAAAATTCCCCTAAAAATGATCCCGCTCCCGAGCGGCGAAAAAAAATGACCTGGCAGCTTACCCTTTACAGCAGGAAGGACTGCTGTCTCTGCGAAGAGATGAAGGGGGTGGTGAGGCAGGTGGCTGGCCGGCTCCCCTTGGAAATAGAAGAGATCGATGTGGATAGCGCTCCCGACCTCCAGGAGAAGTACGGCAACGAAGTCCCGGTTCTCTTTATCAACGGCCGCAAGGCATTTAAGTATCGGGTGACGGAAGGGGAGCTGAGGAAGAGGTTGAAATGAAATGAAAAATGAAAATGATAATCTGTCATAATGGGGTGCATGAGCCGGTCAAGAAAGAAACCCAAAGACCCGAACGTACTAGCCTACCAGATAGTCAGGCAATCCACGGAAGAGGAACCCCCAAAACGATCCCCCATATCAGAGTACCTAGCTGAGATCGGACGTAAGGGCGGATTGAAGGGCGGGAAGGCTAGGGCGAAGAAGTTATCGGCCAAAAAGCGACAGGAAATAGCCAGAAGGGCCGCTGAAACAAGATGGCTTAAAAGATCCTAAGGTTTTGGCTCTCCTATTTTAATCTCCCCATGTGCCTTTTCCCAATCTTTTATTCGTTTTTCCAAAAGGAAAAACAGCGATTTGGTATGCTGCGGTGACATCGCTACAAGTGTATGTTCATTGATTGCGAACTTGCCATCTAAATCCATCGCTACGAGCCCAAACACAAATTGAAAATCGCGGGCTGTATTTACAATTGTAATGCCATTACTGTATACGACCCGGAAGTCGGCTGCTCGTACTTTTCGCAATGCTTGTTTTTTCTTTTCTTTTTTTTCTGGCATATTTTCATCCTATCTATGCGGCCCTAGCTGTAGGATAACTCGTCATGGCAGAGGGCGCATCATCTATTCTGGCTTCTGCTTCAAGTATTGTTGTTGCCCAGTCAAATTCAGCCTCATGTTCTAGACTTTGTGGGGACACCTTTACAGTGGCTAAAAAGGGTTCTTCCTCAAAAGAAGGTATTGTAAAGCTCTCTGGTGAGAGGTTTTCTGTCCAATCCACCACTTCTGAAAATGGTCCAAGTCTAACTATTAACGCCACATCGAAAACAGCTGCGATGCGTCTCAAGGTTTCTGTTTGGTAGCCCTTTTCATGGTTAGGATTTTCTAGTAGAGAAATACGTGATTGTTTCATTCCTGCTTTTTCTGCTAGCTCCTTTTGGCTCCATCCAAGCTTCTTCCTGAGCGCTCGAATCTGAAAAGGAATATCTTTTTGAATGCGAGCCGCAAGATAAGCATGCCGGAACTCCTTATCTTTTAGTCTCTCAATCAAATCAGATTTTATGCTCACAAATGCCTCCTTGCCGAGTTTCTACTTTATTTTTGCGGTCAATGGCTGTCTCAATTGCGTTTGTCGGATTATATCTCCGTTGCTTATGGGTACATCCTATTAATAACGTAAACTCCCCACGATTCAGACCGTAAAACCCCAATGCCCTATATTGAATACCAGCCCTCTTAAATTTAATCTCAAGAATACTCTTTCCTTTGGCCACTCCGCCCCTAAGAGCGCTTACGTCCCTGTCATCCCAGGTTTTGGTTACAGCCAAAATCGACAGAAGGGCCTCAAAGTCTGCCTTCGCCGGTTTTGGCAGGCTTTGGGTCCATTCCTCCATGGCATTTCGCCCGGGATTGCGCATGAAGTCAAAGAACTTCCAGTGCTTCATCTATCATCTTTTTATAATATGTCAAGACCAAGCCAAATTAATCTATTGACCTTATATAATAAAAATATTATATTTTCAAGTCCTGCAAAACTGGGACTAGTATCACTGGTGTTTGAGTTATTGCAAGATTCAATGATAAGAAGTTACTTTTTGACCACTAAGGTCGGAGAACCTTATTTTCCCCGCGACCGCATGCTGATGCAGCCCCTGAGAGCCTCATGTGACCGGCGGAAGGAGATCAGGCCGATAAAAGATTCCCGACCCCCTTTCCTTCCTTCGACGTCATTATAGCCGGCCGGTCGCGGTGGTCGCCGCCTGGCGGCGAATTTTTCCGAGCCTGCGGATTCACATGCGGCGCTTTTTAGCGTAAATTGTAGGCCATTTTATTGTGGTCAAGGCAATGAGGAATCTTCTCCAAAAGACGATTTTCGGCCCGAACTACCGTTGGTGGTCCCTGGGCGTGATCGGCGTAGGCGTCTTCATGACGACCGTGGACTCCGGCCTCCTGAGCATCAGCCTTCCGGCGATCATCACGGAGTTCAACGCCGACGTGGCCCTGACCGGCTGGATCGCTTTAATCTACGCTCTGGTCACCGGCGCGCTTTATCTGCCCTGCGGGCGATTGGCGGATCTGGCCGGTCGGCAAAAAGTGTTCAGCGCAGGCTTTTTCGTCTACAGTGTCTCCGCCCTGCTGGCCGGCCTTTCCCAGG
>Ga0082335_1003145_pt1 | contig 28082 bp, 20 predicted proteins | sample Subgrocontami58m_FD_72375 | JGI IMG/M metagenome (GOLD analysis project Ga0082335, IMG submission 72375) | Subsurface groundwater microbial communities from S. Glens Falls, New York, USA - GMW37 contaminated, 5.8 m (SPADES assembly) (version 2) ...
GGGCACACGCCTCTTGCGGCGGGGGGGCAGGGGGGGTCCCCCCTCGAAGGGACATAGCGGGGGGGGGGGGGGGGGATACGACGTGACGGGATCCATCCTGCATCGCTTGCCGGTTCAGAGCGTGACACCTTCGGTCATCAAAGGAGAACCGCCATGGTCCTGAAGAAATCCGACTACAGCGCCCCCGAGCACGAACTCCAGGCCTTCTACCAGGGCCTGGAAGAGCAACACCTGGCCCCCCTCTGGACTCAGGAAGGCCAGGGCCAGGGCGCCGAGCCACAGGCCAAGGCCAAACCCTTCGTGTGGCACTGGCGCGACCTGCGTCCACAGGCGGTGCGCGCCGCCGAACTGGTGGGCACCGAACAGGCCGAGCGCCGGGTGCTGCTCATGGCCAACCCCGGCCTCACCGGCCGGGCGGCCGCCAACACCCTCACCGCCAACATCCAGATCGTGCTGCCCGGCGAGATCGCCCGCGCCCACCGGCACACCCCGGCCGCGCTGCGCATGATCATCGAGAGCAAGGGCGGGTACACCGTGGTCAACGGCGACCGCATCCCCATGCTGCCCGGTGACCTGGTGCTGACCCCCAACTGGACCTGGCACGACCACGCCAACGACTCCGACACGCCGATGATGTGGCTGGACGGCCTCGACTCGCCGCTGATCCGCATGCTGGAGGCGGGGTTCCGCGAGGAGTACGACGAGGACCGCCAGCCGGCCGGCGAGGGCGCCGACCCCTCGGTGGCCAAGTATGGCAGCGGCGGCCTGGTGCCCGCCTGGGAGCGCCCGGCCGAGCGGTTCTCGCCGCTGTGGCACTACCCCTACCCGCAGGCGCGGGAGACGTTAGAGCGGCTGGCCCGCGAGAACACCGGCAGTCCGTTCGACGGCGTGATCATGGAGTACACCAACCCTGCCACCGGCGAGCCCGCCATGCCGACCATCGGCTGCTACGTGCAATGGCTGCGGCCGGGCGAGCACACCAAGCCGCACCGCCACACCTCCAACACCAACTACCACGTCATTGAGGGCGAGGGCGTGTGCCTGGTGGACGGCGCGGAGCTGAAGTGGGAGGACAAGGACACCTTCACCGTACCCATCTGGGCCACCCACGAGCACGTGAACACCGGCAACCGCCCCGCCGTCCTCTTCAGCTTCACCGACGCTCCTGTGTTCAAAGCGCTGGACATCTACCGCGAGGAAGCTCGCTAGCGCACGGCCTAGCGACGGGCCGGCGGCAAAGCAGTCGGGCAGAGGGGCAATGCCCGCGGGGTGAGTGCACTGGATAAACCACTCGTGGTGAGCCTATCGAACCACGGGCCTGACGCCGTGCCGCACCCAGAACAGCGGAAGCCGCATGCGGCGCACCCGGAGCCAATGGCCGGTTCCTGTGATTCCCATCACAGCAGCTAGTAGGCGCACCGTGATAGCGTAGGCCACGCAGTAGGTGCATAGAATGCGCATCCTGCGGGATGGCTGAGTCTTTGCTTAGCCACACCTGTGCGTAGGAGCGAGCGGACAATGGGAGGGATGCAATGCGCGCAATCCTAAAACGTAACCGCTGGCCGCTGGCCAGTGTGCTAGGGGCCCTGGCCCTGCTGAGCGGCCTGCAGCTATTCGGGCTTATTCCCTCAAACATCGCCAGCATGACCTCCTTGGCGGCAAATGTTGCCCCGGCGAACTGCTCCTGGGATGGCTGGTGGAACACCTCCCGTGGGGTGATTATGCTGGAACAGTCCACCAGAGACGGCCATTTGTCGCCCCTCGTATCAGGGAAGATGGGGCCCGAGTTGCGCGACACGATAAGCGGCAATTGGGGCCCCGTGCTCGATCACAACGAGTTCACCGGTGACTGGGCGATGCCTTATTCAAGCGGTCAGACCGGACGCTTCCAGTTCGTCTTTGGCACAAACTGCAATAGCTTCACCTCCGCCATCTGGTGGACCGGCGGCGTGGCCAGTGATACTCCTTGGACCGGCACGCGCACCGAGGAGCCAGGATTCTGCCGCTTCGACAAGCCAGATAGGTCGTTTGTGGGTCGTGGTTACGTGGGCTACGGCCCTTATGGGTTCCAGAAGGACACCTGGTCCACAAACCGCGGCCCTATGACGCTCACCCAGTCGATCAAGTCCGTTGGCGGCGCCTTTGGATCAGCAACGCCCAACGGCGTCACCGGTACCCTGACGAACGGTGTGTTGGACGGCAAGTGGTTCAGTGGCAGCCAACGAGGCGGTTTCAGGATCACCCTCTCAGAGGACTGCGATAGTTTCACCGGCACGTTTGGCAACACCGGCCCCTTCGGCAACACCTTGAGCAGTGGCGCCGGCTACTGGAGCGGCACGCGCAGCGGTGTAGCGCCAACGCCGACCCCGAACCCCGCCGCCCGCCCGACGATCCCGGCCACGGTGTCAAACGGGCCCTGCAATATGAGCGGCACCTGGTCTACGAACCACGGGACAATGGTGCTGAATCAGGTCTATGAGCTCACCGGCGGTACTCCCGTGACCGGCACGTATGGCATCGGCGGCACCATTAGCGGGAGCACGCCGTACATGCAGCCCGTCGTCACTGGTGAGTGGCGGATAGCCTCGGCAAGCGGGCGCTTCAGGTTCACCACCGGCCTCGCTTCTTCTGCTTCTTCTTCTTGTTCCACCTTCACAGGTACCTGGGGCCACGGCTCATCCGAGACCGACGGCGGCACCTGGACCGGAACAAAGGGGTAACCGTCACATAAGAATCGCGGGCTTCAAAAGGGGGCGACAGTCCAGCGCTGTGCCGTTCGCCAGAGCCCTGGGCATGCGGGACGAAAGCCGGGCGGTCGGGGCGCGCAATCGAGGCGCGAAAGCAACCTGAACTGGTTGGTGAAGCCACTGCCGGTGCGGGGGTAGTCAGTGCCTCCGGGCGCGGTCAGCGTCAACCTATCATCTGCGATACGCCCGCGGTGACAGCACCCGGTTCATGACCGGCCTGACAAAGCCGAGCAACCGGTCCAGCCAGCGGACCGCTGCCGTCTGCGCAGCACCCCACCCGGAGGCCTTAGCATGGACGTTGGCATCAACTTCTTCCCCGACGTCACCCCCGACGAGAAGCCGGCGGCGGTGTACTTCGACGAGTGCCTGCAGATCGCGAGTGACGCTGACCGCCTGGGGTTCCACCACCTGCGCATCGTCGAGCACTACTTCGAGCGCTACGGCGGGTACTCGCCCAACCCCCTCCTCTTCCTCACCGCCGCGTCGCAGCGCACCCAGCGCATCCGGCTCATCACCGGGGCGGTGCTGCCCGCCTTCAACCACCCGCTTAAGCTGGCCGGCGAGATCGGCATGCTCGACGCCATCAGCAAGGGACGGCTGGAGGTGGGGTTCGCCCGCGCCTTCCTGCCCCACGAGTTCGCCCGCTTCGGCGTGCCGCTGGACGAGAGCCGCGCCCGCTTCGAGGAGGGCATCACCACCGTCGCGCGTCTGCTGGAGGGCGAGGCAGTGACCTTGGACGGCCGGTTCCACCGCTTCCCCGCCACCACCTCGCTGCCGCGCCCCACGCAGCAGCCGCGTCCGCCCTTCTGGGTAGCGGCGCTGGCGACCGAGGCGAGCTTCGTCTACGCCGGACGCGAGGGGCACAGCGTCATGGCCATCCCCCTGTTGGGCGCGCAGATGCGGCCGATGCTGGCTGCCTACCGGGCGGCCCGCCGCGACGCCGGCCACGCCGGCCCCGGCCGCGTTATGCTGGCGTTCCACATGTTCTGCGACGAGGACGGCGACCGGGCGCGCGCCGTGGCGCGTGGGCCCATCAACCACTACCTGCGGTCGCTGGTGGCGGGAGCGTCCGGCTGGCTGCAGGGGGCCGCCAGCGCCGACTACGCGGGCTACCAGCAGATCATCGCGGGGATGGAGCGCGAGACCTTCGACACCGTGCTGGAGAAGGGCGGCGCCTGGGTCGGCACGCCCGACGAGATTGTGCGGCAGGCCAAGGCGTACCAGGAGCTGGTGGGCGGCTTCGAGGTGGCATCGTGCCAGGTGAACTTCGGCACCCTCGGTTTCCCCGACGCCCAGCGCTCCGTCCGCCTCTTCGGCGAGCGCGTGCTGCCGCGGGTCGCGGCGCTGGCGGCGAAGGCCTAACGGCGTCCCGCCGGCATCGAGCCGCGGCCGAATCGTGTAGGGGCGGTCCCACGTGACCGCCCTAGTCCCGCCGTCCAACTGGCGTTCTGTCACCAAGCGTGGCCGCCAGCTCCTTGGGGATTCCCACCGCTGGGTCCCTCCTCGTGCGCCGGCGCGCGGTCATCGCTCCGCTAGGGACACCAGCGGCGCACAGGTACGGCGGTCCGGCCCCCTCTCCCTAACCCTCTCCCACCAGGGGAGAGGGGATCGGCTTGGGATCGGGCTGCGGACGCGTGTGCAACGGCCCGCAATACGGTACATTGGCACCGCTCTTATCCGATGTGCAGCACAGGGAGGCAGCGTATGTCCCGCAATACCATCCGGTTCGACCTTCAGCAGCAGGGCAGCGTGTTCGGCGGCGCCTCGTTCGGCGACACCGGGCCCTATGAGCGGCTGCTCGGCAAGGTACACTTCGCCATCGACCCCGAGGAGCCCGGCCTGCCCTACATCTGCGACCTGGCCCTGGCGCCCCGCAATGGCGATGGCCTGGTGGAGTTCAGCGGCACAATGGACATCGTGAGGCCGGTGGACGCCGCGAAGGGCAACCGCCGCCTGTTCTACGAATTCTCCAACCGCGGCGGCCGCGGCGCCTTCCGGTTCAACGACAGCCCGGGCGGCGGCATGAACGACCCCAAGTTCGCCGGCAACGGCTTCCTGATGCGCCACGGCTACACCATCATGTGGTCGGGCTGGCAGGGCGACCTGATTGACCAGGGCAACAACGTGGTGGCCTATCTGCCCGAGGCACTGGAGCACGGCCAACGCCTGCGCGGCATGGTGCGTCAGGAGTTCATCGGCGCCGGGCCCAACGTGCTCTCGATGGGCGTGAGCGCCGGGGCCGAGGGCGGAGCGAACGTGCAACCCTACCCGGTGGCCGACCGCTCCACCGCCACGCTGACAGTGCGGCGGCGGGAGCAGGACCCCCGCGTGCCGGTGCCCGACAGCGAGTGGGAACTGGCGCAGTCCGAGGTGAAGGACGGCCAGGTGGTGCTGACGCCCTCGGTCAACCACCTGCACGTGCGCGGCGGCTTCAAGCCGGGCTGGATCTACGAGTTCATCTACGAGACCGAGGGGTCGAAGGTGATGGGCCTGGGCTTCCTGGGCGTGCGCGACCTCATCTCCACGCTGCGCTTCGCCCCGGCCGACTCGGCGGGCAACCCCAACCCGCTGGTGGGCGGCATCGACAAGGCGTACGCCTACGGCGCCTCGCTCAGTGGCCGCGTCATCCGCGAGTACGTGTACGAGGGCTGGAACGAGGACGCGGAGGGCCGCAAGCTGTTCGACGCGGTGCAGACCCACACCGGCAGCGGCCGCCTGTTCCACAACCAGCGCTTTGCCCAGGTGGGCCGCTATCCCCGCTACCACGAGGAGCACCAGTGGCCGTCGGAGAAGTACCCATTCACGTACGTGGCGGTGCCCGATCCGTTCTCGGAGCGGGCGGAGGGGCTGCTGCAGCGCCCCGCCACCGACCCGCTGTTCATGCATACCCACACCAGCAGCGACTACTGGGAGCGCCACGTGAGCCTGAACCACACCGACTGCCGCGATGGCAGTGACGTGGAGATCCCCGAGACGGTGCGCATGTACCAGATGACCGGCGCCCCGCACATGGCCCGCCCCACCGGCGACCCCTCGTGGATCGGCCAGCTCACGCCCAACAGCATGTCGCCCTCGCCGTACCTGCGGGCCGGGCTGGTGCTGATGGACCGCTGGGCCACCGACGGCACGCCGCCGCCGCCCACCATGCTGCCCAAGCACGGCGATGGCTCGTTGGTGCCGCCCGGCCAGGTGCTGGCCGCCTTCCCCAAGATACCCGGCGTCACCACCCCCGAGTGGGCCAGCCGCATGCCCAACTACGACTACGGCGCCGACTACGACCGCGGCTACCCCACCGTGTTCCCGCCGGCCCCCGTGCCCGGCCAGGAATACCCGATCCAGGTGCCCACCATCGACGCCGACGGCACCGACCTACCGGGCCTGCGCTACCCCGACGTGGAGGCGCCGGTGGGCACCTACCTGGGCTGGGCCATGCGCAAAGAGGAGTTCTCGGGGCCGGACCTGCTGTGGACCACCGGCAGCTTCGTGCCCTTTGCCCGCACCAAGGCCGAGCGGCTGGCCACCGGCGACCCCCGTCCGTCCATTGAGGAGCGCTACGCCAACCACGACGCCTACGTGGCGCAGGTGGCGCAGGCCGCCAAACGGCTGGCCACCCAGGGCCTGCTGCTCCAAGAGGACGCCGAACGCTTCATCGCGGCGGCGCAGGCCAAGAACCCGTTCGACCCATCGGTGGCGCTGGGCCCCCTACTGCCGGTCGGCGGCGGCGGGCCGTCCATGGGGTAGTGCCACAGACCGCGCGCTGCAGCCCTCCCTGATTGCCTTTGAGCGCCAGCACGTAGGCCCTGCCCCGAGACACCGCCGCCGCCGCTCCACGCCCGCCGTGTACTACAATGAGGGCACTACACCACCTTCAAGAGCGAGTGATACCACCCTATGACCACTGAGGCTATGCCCCGCCTGCACTCCAACGAGATCGAGGTGCCGCAGACCAGCGCCACCGTGTACGAGGCCCTGTACGGCCGCCGCAACACCTGGCAGTTCACCGGCGAAGCTCCCTCGCACGAGACCCTGCAGCGGGTCCTTTCGACCGCCGTGTGGGCGCCCAACCACAAGCTGACCGAGCCGTGGCGGTTCTTCGTGCTGCCTCAAGGCGGCGGCGCCCGCCAGCAGGTGGTCGACTGTGTCTACAACTCGGCGCTCAAGATGAGCGGCGACCCCGAGCGCGCCAAGCGGGCCACCGGCAAGCTCGCCACTCCGCCCGTGGTGGTGTTCGTGTACAGCGCCCCCGGCGACACTGAGAAGGTGACGTTGGAGAACTACGGTGCGGTCTGCGCCGCGGTCCAGAACATCCAGCTCGCCTGCTACGCTGAGGGCCTGGCAGTGGGCTGGGAGAGCGGCGGTATCGTGCGCGCCGAGGGCATTACCGACGTGCTGGGCGCTGACCCCAGTTGGATGTGTGTCGGGTTCCTGGGCATCGGCAAACCGGACGGCAGCCACGTCGGTGGGCGCATTCCGGCCGATGCGCTGGTGCGCTGGCTCGACTAACCCCAACCTCCCGTCTGCATACCGTGCTCGCTTCAGGTTCGGTGGCCGCCTTCGTGCCGCAGAAGGCCCGCCCATGACCGCCAGCCCCACCCCACCCAACTTCGACCCGCTGATCCCGGCGCAGATGGCCCGCAAGGCCGAGGACGTCGGCGTGGCCAAGGCCAGTCTCGGTTGGGTGGAGACGCTGGTGCTGGCGGTGCTGGCGGGGGCGTTCATCGGCCTGGGCGCCGAGTTTTTCACCGTGGTCACCACCACCACCGGTTTGGGGTTCGGCGTCACCCGGCTGCTGGGCGGGCTGGCCTTCAGCCTGGGCCTGTTCCTGGTGGTGGTGGCGGGCGCCGAACTGTTCACCGGCAACAATCTCATTGTGATGGCCTGGGCCAGCCGCAAGGTAGCGACGCAGCGGCTGCTGCGCAACTGGGCGCTGGTGTACGCCGGCAACTTCGCCGGCGCCGTGGCCACCGCCCTTTTGGTGTACCTGAGCCGGGTGTGGGTGCTGGGCGACGGCGACGTGGGGGCGAACGCGCTGCGCATCGCCACCGCTAAGGTGGGGCTGGAGTTCGGCGAGGCGGTGGTGCGCGGCGTGCTGTGCAACGCCCTGGTGTGCCTGGCGGTGTGGCTGTGCTATAGCTGCCGCACCAACAGCGACAAGTTCTTCGCCGTGGCCTTCCCCATCACCGCCTTCGTGGCCAGCGGGTTCGAGCACAGCATCGCCAACATGTACTTTGTGCCGCTGGGCCTGCTGCTGGCGGGCGAGCCCGAGGTCCTGGCCAAGGCGGGCCTGGCCGCGGCCGACCTGACCCGCCTCACCTGGGACGGCTTCTTCCTGCGCAACCTGCTGCCGGTCACGCTGGGCAACCTGCTGGGCGGCGCCGGCCTGGTGGGCGCCATCTACTGGTTCATCTACCTGCGGCCCGGCGTGCGGAACTGATCCCAGGCAGACGCAAGCGCCTCGACGGATGCGCTCCGGCGCCCGCCTACCCCCAGACTTTGCGCGCGGTGTCGACCACCAGTTCCAGCTTGCGGCGTTGCTCGTCCCAGGTGAGCGGGTTGCCGGCCAGTGTGGACGCAAAGCCGCACTGCGGGCTGAGCGCCAGGTCTTCGAGCGCAACGTACTTGGCGGCCTCGTCGATACGGCGGCGCAGCAGGTCCTGGCTCTCCAACTCGCCGGCCTTGGTGGTGACCAGTCCCAGCACCACGGTCTTGCCCTTGGGCACAAACTTCAGTGGCTCGAAGCCGCCCGCCCGCTCGCTGTCGTACTCCAGCAAGAACACGTCGTAGTCCAGCCCGCCGAACACCCGCTCGGCGATGAAATCGTAACCACCGGAAGTGTGCCACTGGCCGCGGGCGCCATTGCCGCGGCAGAAATGCATGGCGATGGTGGTCTTGCTGCGGTCCACACCGGCCACCACCGCGTTGTCGGCGGCAATGTCGTCCAGAATGGCGGTCTCGTGGTTCACGCCCAGCGCCTTCCACTGCTCGCGCCGGTTCGGGTCAATGTAGTCAGGGTAGTGCGGGTTGTCGAGCTGGATGTAGGGCACGCCCTCCGCCACCAACGCGGCGACCTCGGCCTTCAGGATGGCGGCGACGTCGGTCAGCACGTCTTTGCGGCTCGCGTACACCTTGTCGGTGACGCCGGGCTTGAAGCCGCGGCTGGTGACATAGGAGGCGGCCGGCATGGTCACCTTGTAGGGGCCGGTGGCGTGGGCCTTCACGAAGGCCGACTCGTGGGCGGTGAGGCTGCGGCGCGGGCTGAGCTTAGCGCCGATGACCTGGCCGGCGCCACCCGCACCCGCGCCGGGTTGCACCGCGGCGCCGGTCTTGGGGTCGTGCCACTGCAGCGAGACCGGCGCGGCGCCGGGCACATACCCGTCGACGGCGTCCTGGAAGTCGCTGGCCCAGCCGCCGCGGCGGTATTCGCCGTCGCTCTGCACGTCGATGCCCACCTGCTTCTCCATCTCCAGCACAGTGAGGATAGCCTTGTCCTCGATCGCCCGTAGCTGCTCCAGCGGCAGCTTGCCCTCGCCGAAGGCGCGGTGTGCCTCCAGCACCTCCTGGGGCCGCAGGAAACTGCCCACCTGTTCCGCTCGGTACTTGGTTGCCATGCTGGTGTCCCCCTGATGCGTAGCTTTTGTAATGCCGTTGAAGTATATCAGGCGCGCTCGGGCCGGAAGGCTGTTTGGTGGGTGCGAGGGGGTACGAGGCGCCGATGTTGGTGCTCTGCAGTCCGCGGAGAAGGCGGCGCCTTCCGCATTGGGTCCACTGCGAGCCACAGGTGAGGCGCGGCGCTTGCCGCCGTCGATGCTGCCCCCCGCCTACGCCCACCAGTCCGGCCGGTTACTTCAACGAGGTGAAGAAGCCGGGGCGGGCGGGACGGCGCTGTACCCACAGGTGCAGCAGCGTGGCGATGGCGCGCGGGAACGCGGTCACCAGCTCGATGAAGGCGTCCTCCTCCACCTCGATGACGGTGCCCGGCTCGATGCCGATGACTGAGGCGGTGCGGTGGCCGTCGCCGAAGACGGCGATCTCGCCGAAGATGTCGCCGCGGGCAAGTTCGGCGACCCGCCGGGTGCGGCCGGCGGCGTTATCGCGGGTCACCACCTCCAGCGTGCCTGCTTCCACCACGTAGAGGGTGGAGCCGGGGTCGCCCTCGCGAATGAGTTGGGTGCCGGTGTAAAAACTCTTGCTGGTCATGCGGCCCGCAGCCTCCAGCACCGCGATGGCGCGGGCCAAGGTGTTAGGGTCCGCCTGGCGGAACACCTCGGTGGCGATCAGCACCTCAGCCACGTCGCGGCTCCACAGCGTGACGCGCACTTCCGACGGCGTGGGGGGCGAGGCGGGAGCGGGCGTTCCGGGCGCACTTGCGGACGCTGGTTGCGGAGCCGGGGCGGCCGGCGGTACGTCCGGCACGGCTGGCGGTGGCGGGGCGGCCTCCGGTACCGCCTTGGTTGCGGGCGGCCCGGCGGGCGGTGCGCCGTCGTCGTCCGGCAGCGTCGCGTCCTCCATCACCGCCTGGATCCAGCGGCGGTTCACCATCACGAAGGGCAGGTGGGTGCGCACGTCCGGGGTGGCGTCGTGCACCACCTCGGCGTCGGTCAGCGCCATGAAGGCGGTGACGGTGTCGGCAATGTGCTGGTCGGAGTCGAGCCCGGCGGGGATGTGCATGGTGCCGCCCACGATGAAGGGCCCGGTCTGCAGCACAATGGGCTTAAGCGAGCGGGAGGGACGGGCGAAGAAGGGGTCGAGGCGTTTTTCGGCGGCCAGTCCGCCCTCGGTGAGCGCCACGATAATGGCGTCCTCGCGCCGCACCATCACCGACGACGCATGGCGTTCCGCCAACCGCATGCCGAACAGCGACGTGACCCGGGCGTCCTTGATGGTCAGGAACTCGGCGCCGGGACTGTTGAGCGCCTCGGAGATGCGGCCATGCGCGGTCTGCAGGTCGCCGCTCATGCGGGCGTTATTGGTGTAGACCACACATTCGAGGGCATTGACGCCACGGCTCGCGCTTTCCATGCCTCAAGCGTACCCGATCACCGGCAGGGCTGCGAGTGCTGGCAAGCACTCCCGGCAGGCGTTCTATCACGGCTGCCGACCCCAATGGCAGCGCGCTACGGGGCGGCGGCGGGGCGGCGCCGGGCGCGCGTCTCGGGCCCCAACAGCCACATGACGCCGAACGCCACCACCATGCACCCGGTCACGGTCATGAACGCCGCCGGAATGCCGAACACCTGCGCCACGCTGCCCATCACGATGGGCGCCAGCACACCACCCAACCGGTCGATGAACATCCAGATACCCAGGAACATGCCGCGGTGCTGCGGCGGGGCCATGTCCATGGCCAGCACCAGGGTCGCGCCGGTGCTCAGGCCGTCGCCCATGCCCAGCACGAACAGCGACAGCATCACCATCCACACCGAGCTGATGCCCGACAGCAGCGCCGTGCCGAGGCCCAGCAGCAGCAGGCCCGGCAGCAGCACCGGCTTGCGGCCGTAACGGTCGGTGAGCATGCCGCCGGGGAACGAGATGAGGAACGACACGAGGTTGAGCAGGCTCAGGCCCCAGCCGATCTGCACCGTGGACAGGCCGGCCGCACCGGTGGCGTGCACCGGGAACAGCGACTCGAACGCCCCGCCCTGGCTCACCATATAGATGACGAACGAGGTGAGCGCCAGCACGGCGAACGGCCGCTTGAAGAAGGTGGAGAGCGGCAGCCGCTCCGGCTTGGCCGGCGCCCCGGCTGTTCCCGGCGCCGCCCGGTCAGGCCGGGTTTCCCGGATGTAGGCCATGAAGATCAGCAGGGCCACCATCTTGCTGCCGGCGTTCAACAGAAAAATGGAGCGGATGCCGAAGATCTCTGCCAGGATGCCCGAGAGGAACGGACCGCACAGCACGCCGAGCCGGGCCGAGGCGGTGCGCAGGGCGATGGCCCGTCCGCGGTTCTCCGGGGCGATGACATCGGCCACGATGACGCTGATGCCGGTGTTCCAGAACGAGAGCCCGAACGAGCCGATGCACTCGTAGATCAGGAACTCCCAGTAGCCGCCGGCGGCAAAGCTGGCGAACCCGGTGACCACGCGCACCAGCAGTCCGGTGATGACCAGTGGCCGCCGGCCCCAACGGTCGCTGAGCCAGCCGGCCACCGGCGCACCCAGCAGGCTGGCCACGGCGCTGGCGGTCGACACGAAGGCGATCATCATGAGCGACGCGCCGAACGAGGCCGAAAACAGCGGGCGCGCCATCTGCATGCCACCGAAACCGAGGCTGCTGAAGAAGAAGGTGGTGAAGAGCGGAAGCTCTCGGCGGATGAGGGAGAACACGTTAGGAGTCCTTATGCAACCTGCCCATAGTACGAGGGCCCCGCAGACCGGCGCAACCTGCCGCGCACCGCGGTATTGCTCAGAGTTTGAGGTAACTGCCGATGGGTGAGTGCAGAGAGGGCGGTAGCCCGCTTTGCCAGGGAGCCTGAGGGGTGTCCCCTCAGGAAGGAGTTTTGGAGGGTGGGCGGGCGGGATACGACGTGAACGGATCCATCTTGCGCCCGTCCCACGCCAAGTGTGCGATACACGTCCCGAAGGCTGAGCAGTTCGTTACGCGGGCGAAACCCATCGGGTGTTGAGCACAACGCCGCGGTATCCTGGTGGGGCATCGCCCCGTGCGTGGCGAGTGCGAGGACACGAGGTAGGAGTACCGCCTTATGGAGTACCGGCGCTTGGGTGCATCGGGCCTGCAGGTCTCGGTGCTGGGTCTGGGCACCAACACGGTTGGCCCCGATATCGATCAGGACACCACTGTGGAGTTGCTGGCCACCGCGCTCGACCTGGACATCAACTTCATCGATACGGCCAACGTCTACAGCCGGGGCGTCTCGGAGACCTACCTTGGCGAGGCGTTCCGGCGACTAGGCAGGCGGTCGCAGGCCATTATCGCCACCAAGTGCGGCGTGCCCATGAGCGACGCCCCGAACGACGGCGGGACGTCGCGCCAGCACATCCTGGAGAGTACCAACGCCAGCCTGCGGCGGTTGCAAACCGACCACATCGACCTGCTACAGGTGCACCGTTTCGATCCGGCCACGCCGGTGGAGGAGACGCTGGGGGCGCTGGACGACCTGGTGCGCGCGGGCAAGGTGCGCTACACCGGCTGTTCCAACTACGCGGGATGGCAACTCACGGAGGCGTTGTTTGCGGCCAAGGCCGCGCATCTGGGGGCCTTCGTGTCCATCCAGTCCGAGTACAACCTGCTGAACCGCGACATCGAGCGCGAGGTGCTGCCGGTGTGCCAACGGTACGGTGTGGGCATCATCCCGTGGGCGCCGCTCGCCGCGGGGTTCCTCACCGGCAAGTACCGTGCTCACCAGGACCGGCCGGCCGACTCTCGCGGCGGCCGCCGGCCCTACTGGTTCATCGACCGCTTCCTCATCGAGGCGAACTACCCGCGCGTAGAGCGCCTGCAGGCGTTCGCGGAGGCGCAGGGCCACCCGTTGTCGGAGCTTGCGATCGCCTGGCTGGTGCACCGCCCCGCCGTGAGCACGGTGATTGTGGGCGCCAGCCGTCCGGCGCAGGTGGCGGCCAACGTGAAGGCGCTCGACTGGAAGCTGACGCCTGAGGTGATAGCGCAGGCGCCCGAGATCGCCGGCTGACGAGGTGGGCGGGGACCGGCGCCCCGGACCCGCACACTCCGGCCGGCCCACATTCCTTGCACCCTCATAGATTTCTGGGCGGCGCGGCACTAGACTGAGGGACACACCCAGGGCGGCCGGCAAAACCTGCGCCACCGCCACCGCGAAGGAGAACCGACCATGCTGAACGCGCAAGACCTGACCCTGCTCACTCAGACGGGCCCCGGCACGCCCATGGGCGAGCTGTTCCGGCGCTTCTGGCTGCCGGCCATGCTGCCCGAGGAGCTGCCCGAGGCCGATTGCCCGCCGAAGCGCCTGCGCATGCTGAGCGAGGACCTGGTGGCGTGGCGCAACACCGATGGTTCGCTGGGCGCGATGCAGAACGCCTGCCCGCACCGGGGCGCCAGCATGTTCTTCGGGCGGAACGAGGAGAACGGACTGCGCTGCGTGTACCACGGCTGGAAGTTCGACACCGAGGGCGCCTGCGTGGACATGCCGAACGAGCCAGCGGAGTCCAATTTCAAGCACAAGATCACCGCCGCCGCCTATCCGCTGGCCGAATGGGGCGGCGTCATCTGGGTCTACATGGGGCCGCGCAACCTGCAGCCGGAGCTGCCGCAGTTCGAGTGGTGCCTGGTGCCCAGCGACCACAAGCTGATCTCGAAGTGGTTTCAGGAGTGCAACTACGCCCAGGCGGTGGAGGGCGACCTCGATACCAGCCACGTGTCGTTCATGCACCGGTCGTTCCAGCCCAGCAACGACCCCCGCACCCGCCGCAACAAGCAGGGTGAAGCGCTCGCCGCAATCGACGGTTCGCCGGTGCTGACGGTGAAGGAGACCGACTACGGCTTCTGCTACGGGTCGCGCCGCAACGGCGAGGACGGCGACTATTACTGGCGGGTCACCCAGTACCTGCAGCCGTTCTACAGCCTGATCCCCAGCGCCAGCACCGGCCGCGGTGGCGGCTGCTGGATACCGGTGGACGACACCCATTGCACCGGCTGGCGCTACGGCTACGACGTTGCGCATCCGGTGCCGGTGGAGCGGCGGGCGGGCCTCAGCGGCATCCCTCGCATCGAGCCCGGCACCTATAGGGGCCTGGCTACCGCCGCCAACGATTACGACATCGACCGGGAGCTGCAGCGCACCTTCAACTACACCGGCATCCGCAACGTGCGCGAGCAGGACACCATGGGTACCGAGAGCATGGGGCCGATCATGGACCGCACGCGCGAGCACCTCGGCACGGCCGACAGCGCCATCATCCTCTTCCGCCGCCAGCTCATGCGCATGGCGCGCCAGCTTCAGCAGGGCGTCGAGCCCTTTGCGGCCGGCCACGGCGCGGTCTACCGCATCCGCGCGCTCGATGTGCTGGACCCGGCCTCCGACCTACACACCCTGATCGAGCAGCACGAGTACGAGATGCTGCACGCCGTGTGAGCAGCCGGTAACCCTGGGCCGGTCAACGCCAAACGGCCACGTCGTACGACGTGGCCGTTGCATGTGCTGCTGGATTTCAGACCGGAGGCGGCTCGGGTGACGCCGGTTCGTGGTCGCGTTGGGTGAGCGTGGCGGTGAAGCCGGGGCCGTACAGGGTGTTGGGGCGCTCGGTGACACTGCCGCACTGCTGGCACACCAGCCGCAGCATCGGCCCGCTGGGCGGCGGCGCCTGCCAGTGGTGTGGCGGGCAGGTGGGCGGCAGGCCATACAGGCCGGGCTCCAACTTGCGGATCTTGTCCGCCTCGACCAGGCTCTTGAGCGCAGCCGAGGTGGTGCCGGCGCCGAGGCCGGCGCCGGCGCAAATGTCGGCAAACCGGCCGGTCTTATGTTCGGTAAGCCAGGCGAGGATACGAACCGGTGCGGTGGCGGGTTTGGCAGTCGACGTGGTCATGTCCCTCCAATTGTAAAACGCAACCGCCCCGAACCCCAAGGGGTTTCGGCAAGAACTTTACGCAGTCGCGCAAACGGCGGCAAGGCTTCCTGCCCGACGCGTCCCGCAATGCTCATCTGCATGTTCGTCTGGCCGCGGTCTTGCTACCCGCCACGCCCTTGGTCCACGTTAACGCCAAAATACCACGCCAATGCTACGGCAGTAGGATACCGAGCGGGAGGTGATGTGGATCACCGTCAGCGCTGCTGGCTGAACGGCCCGGCCCTTAAAATGAGGCTCCAGGCCGCGCGCTGGTGCGGCTAACGCCCTTCTGACCCGTTAAAAGGGTGCGAGAAGGGGCCAGCACCACGATGGCGCTGTGCACGCACCGCATGGCGGGGCCCCCGCAATGCCGAAAAACTGCTGTTGCAGATCGCAAACGTTATTGCAGAGAAAGCATTCTGCACAGAATTACTTGACACTCGTGCTATAGGCCCGGATACTTTCGTTGCACCCTGAAATGTAACGTCAACGAGTATTTAGGAGGGCAGGCGCTTCGGCGCGTGTACTCAGCCAAGGTCAGCGCGGGCGAATGAAGGCAAACCTTCAGTGGCCCCGCTTGAGAGGCGTATGGCAGGCTTTTCGAACGCAGCGCTTCCGGTATTCTGGCGCGGTGCTGTCGCCGTGGTAGCGTTGGCCGTGGCGTACGTTGCCATCACGGCCCGCCCCCGGGACCCGACGGGCATGCTTGCCCTGGGGTTCTTGGGCGTGGCCGCAGTCGCGCTCGTGGGCTACCTCCGAATAACGACGACCCTTCGCCGCCACAACCGCCTGCACGAGACCATCCTCGCCACGGTGAATGAGGGGATCGTGGTGCGTGACCGTGCGGGAAACGTGGTGGTGGCGAACAAGAGCGCCGAGCGCATTATCGGCCTGAACGCCAGCCAACTCTCGGGCTACGCCCCCGTTCCACCTGGGGTTGAGGCCCGGCTTGCCGATGGCACGCCACTGACGCCCGATCGGGCTCCCAGCCGCCAGGCCACGGTGACCGGGCAGCCGCTGCTGGGCGTCGAGCACTCGCAGCGCTTCCCCAGCGGCGAAGTGCGGTGGCTGCGCACCGACGCCTGGCCCCTCATCCACCAGGAGACCGGCGCCGTGGAGGGGGCTTTCTCGTCCACCGCCGACATCACGGCACTGAGGGAGGGTGAGCGGCGCAGCGCCCAGCAGGCGGAACTGCTGACCCGGGTGCTGGATACCGTGGCGGAGGGCATTGTGGTACGGGACCGGGAAGGGAAGGTGACGCTGGCCAACGAAAGCGCCTTGACCCTGCTCGAATTGACCCGCGAGCAATTGTTCGGCGACGATCGCCCCGCCGGGCGGCGGAACTTCTATGAGGACGGCACGCCCGTAACCCCGGCAACAGCGCCGGCCCAACGCACCTTGCGCGAGGGCCGTATGGTCAACGCCGTGACCAACTTGCAGCTCGCGGATGGGGTAGAACGCTGGCTGCTCATTAACAGCCAACCCATTCACACGGCCGCCGGCGCCATCGACGGTGCGGTCGCCTCGTTCCTCGATATCACCGAACGCAAGCTTGCGGAGCAGCGCGCCATCGCAGCGCGCGAAGACCTCGCGGTGACCAGCGCCCGCTGGGAGAGCATGTTTGCGGCCTCGCCCGCGGCCATCTGGGTACTGGACCGTGACCTACGGGTGCTGCTTTGGAACCCGGCTGCGGAGCGCACCTATGGTTGGCGCAGCGAGGAGGTGGTCGGCCACCAGACCCAAGAACTGCTGATCCCCATCGAGCGGTGGGAGCACCGATCCGGCGTGCTGGAGCGGGTGCGGAACGGGGAGATCGTCACGGTGGAGAGCCAGCACTACCACCGCGACGGGCGATTGGTCGATGTGTTGCTGTCCGGGGCGCCGTTGCTGGGCGCCGATGGGGCGGCGACCGGGTTCTTGTTCATGAGCGAGGATGTGACGGCGCTCAAGGCAGCGGAGCGGCACGTGCGGACCGTCTCCGAGGATAACGAACGCCAACTGCGGCTCGCTCAGCAGACCCTGGCGCGGCTGGAGGCGGTTTTGGACGCCACCAGCGATGGCATTCTGCTGGTGGATGGGAGCGGCCACATCCTTGCCAGCAACCGGTCGCTGCGCGAACTGTTCCCTGCCGGGGATGAGGACATCCAGCAGGAGCAGACACTTGCCGCCTGGCTCGAGCGGGTGGGGGCAATGGTCGAAGACGCGGGAGCGCTGCGGTCCTTCGTAGAGGCCATAGTGGCGACCTCCACCAGTCAAGCGGTGCAGGTCATCGAACAGTGCTGGCCCGAGCAGCGCACCCTGCGCGTTACCGCCGCCAGGGTGCAGGAGGACACCAACCCCGACACGGTGTTGCTTGGCTTCACCGACATGACGGAGGAGATCGTAGCATCGCGGGCCAAGGACGAGCTGATCTCGCTGTTCGGCCACGAGATGAAGACCCCCCTCACGGCCATCCAGGGCTACGCCGACCTGCTGGCAACCGGAGCGTCGGGGGCGCTGGACGATGAGGTGCGCGAGGGCCTGCACATTATCTGGGAGGCTGCAGACAACATGCAGCGCATGCTCAACGACCTCCTGGACGTGTCCAAGATCGAAGCCGGCCGGGTGACCCTGCACATACGCCCGGTGGACGTCAACGTGCTGGTGCGGCGCGCCATCGCCGCGCTGCAGCCCACGCTCACCCAGAAGGCGCACCGCCTGGAACTTGACCTCGCGGGCGATCTCCCGCGGGCTTTCGGTGACCCGGTGCGGCTTACGGAAGTCCTCTATAACCTCCTCTCGAATGCCATTAAGTACACCGACGCTGGGGGCGTGATTGCCGTAACCACCACCGGCGAGGACGGCCGGGTGCGCGTGTGCGTGGCGGATTCGGGCATTGGAATGAGCCCCTACGACCAGGCTCGGGTCTTCACCAAGTTTTTCAGGGCCAATCACCCCAAGGTGCGGCAGGCATCTGGCACCGGCCTGGGACTGGTGATCGTGAAGCTGCTGGTGGAGCTGCACGGTGGTGCGTTGCACTTCACCAGCGTACTTGGCGAAGGTACGCAATTCTCCTTCACGGTGCCCGCCGTCAGCGGCTCCCGCGCCCCGGCGCTCTCCACGGGCGCGGGACCGAAGGTCCTCGTTGTGGAGGACGACCCACGGGTGGCGTTTGTCTTCCAACGCTTCCTGGAAGCGGCTAACTACCGCGTGACGGTCGCCGGGATGGGGCGTTCTGCCTTGGACCTGGTGCGGGCCGAGGGTTTTGATGCCCTGACCCTCGATATGGACCTTCCCGACCTGCCCGGCAGCGCCGTGCTGGAGGCGCTCAGAAGCGAGCCTAACGGCGCCGCCCTTCCCGTCGTGGTGGTGTCGGGAGCAGGGCCGAGCCAGGACAGCGAGCGGTTCGGGGTGCGGGCCTGGCTGGAGAAGCCCGTCAAGCGCACGGTGCTCCTGGAGGTCTTGGAGTCGTTGTTGGGCGCCAAAAGCGCCACAGCGTAGCCTGTCACTGCTGCCGGGTCAGGCGGATCAGTTCCCGTAGGGCTGCTGACGACTGGATGAGGTCGAGGAGCGGGTCGTCGTTGTTGCCGTCCGTGAGTTCCTGCAACATGGGAGCCAAGTGGTTTCTGAATTGCGTGAGCGCACGGTAGCCCTCCGGCGTAATGGTCCGGTACACCACCCGCTTGTCGGTCACCATGTCCCGCCTGCGGGATACCAACCCGCGCTCCTCCAGCCCTTTCATCAGGGTCGTGATGGCGTTCTCGGACCGTGAGAGTTGCAGCGCGAGGGCCGTATTGGTGAGCGGGCCTTCCGCAAGCTCGAGCCGGCACAAGGAGATGACCTGCTCAATGGTGAGGCCGGCGGTGTCTGCTGCGCCATGGTTGAGCGCAAGCCGGAAACGGTGCCCGGCGTCCAATATCGCCAAGGCGGCATCCACGAGGACCCTTGGTTCCATAAAGACCTCCATAACGCCAGCCGGCCGTTGAACGTGCGTGTTTGCAAGACCGCTCTCTAGGCTACAAGAAATTGAGCCTCAAGTGCTTCTGCGCAGAATTGCCTGCGAAGGGTTGGTGCGAAAGCACGCTACCGCCCACGCCGCATTGGCGCGCCGCGCTGCGTTCCCGTCAGGCGCGCCATCCCACGGCGGCCGGGACGTTCGTCCCCAGCATAGTTGCCCAAACATCCCGGCGGCGCGGGGAGCAACGGGCGATAGGCGCCACCAGTTGGCCCTTGGCGCTCACCGCGGTCACCTGAAAGCATAGAGAGGCAGTAGTTTTGGCGAGGAAGCCAGGCCACGGTTCGGCGCTGCTGTGAGGAATACCTCGGGCGCTGGGCACATATCAACTAAGGGGGCAGTGCACAATGTTCTTCTCAAAGCGCGGTACCGGGACAGCGGTTGCGGCGGCATCGTATCCACCGGGGTCAATCATGGCGAGCGACCCTGCGGTGCGCGCCCGCATCCGCTACCAGGGGCTGACAGAGGCCGACCTCGGCGTGCTGGCGCACTGGCAGTCCGTGGTGGCGCAGGCCACGGACCGGGTAGTGGACAAGTTCTATGACGTCATCTTACGTGACGCGGAAGTGGCGGCGGTGTTGCGCGCCAACTCCAACGTGGAGCGGCAGCGCCCCATGCTCACGCGCTACATCGCCACCATGTTCACCGGCGTCATCGATGACCAGTTCGTGGAGTACCGGCGGCGCGTGGGTGTGGTGCACGACACCATCGATCTGGACACCCAGTTCTACCTGGGAATGTACGAGGTCCTGCGCGCTGGCTTTCTCGAAGCCCTTCAGGCCGCCGCCGCCACTCCGGAGGAGCAGGTACGGTTTAACGAGGCCTTGGTGCGGATGCTGCAGGTGGACATGGGCCTGTGCATGGCGGCCTTCATCGACGCTCGCAAGACCCGCGCGCTGAACGCGGTGAACGTGATTGTTCACGACCTGGCGACGGTGCTCGGGCAGGTTTCGGAGCGCGACCTCACCACGCGCATTACGGACGCCTACGAGGGCGACTATGCGCCCATCAAACACGACTTCAACGGCGCCATCGAAAACCTCGAGGGCACCATCGGCCGTATCTCCAGCATGGCAGAACAGGGTGCGGCGGCCGCGGCGCAACTCGCATCGGGCTCCGAATCGCTGGCCCAAGGCGCCTCCGAGCAGGCTGCCACGTTGGAGCAGGTAGCAGCGTCGCTCCAGGAGATCGCCGCGATGACCAACGCCAACGCCACCGGGTCCGGTCAGGCAAAGGATCTCTCGACCCAGAGCAAGAGTGCCGTGGAGCGTGGCCTGGACAACATGCAACGGCTCTCCACGGCAATCGCCAAGATCAAGGGGTCCTCCGACGCGACCGCCAAGATCGTGAAGACGATCGACGAGATCGCCTTCCAGACCAACCTGTTGGCGCTCAATGCCGCGGTCGAGGCAGCGCGGGCCGGCAACGCTGGCAGGGGCTTCGCCGTGGTGGCCGAGGAGGTGCGCAACCTGGCGATGCGCTCCGCCGAGGCGGCCCGCAACACCGCCAGCCTCATCGAAGAGTCGGTGAAGGACACAGAGGAAGGCGTGCAGTTGAATGCGGAGGTGATGACCAACCTGCGCGAGATCGACGGCCGCACGCGCGAGGTACGGGAAACCATCGAGGCCATCGCCCGCTCCTCGGAGCAACAGACCGAGGCTGTACGGCAGATCAACATCGCGATGGAACAGCTCAACCAGGTGACGCAGCAGACGGCAGCGACCGCGCAAGAGACCGCAGCCGTATCGCAGGAGATGTCGGCACAGACGGGCGACATGCTCGCCGAACTCGGCGCCTTCATCATCGGCGCGGAGCACGGCACGACGCTGGCCGGGAACGCTAAGAACGTCACAAGGACTGCTGCTAAGCCCGCTCGGCCTACCAGCGCCGCCCTACGGATGGTCCGGTGAGTGTGCCATGGCAGACGGCTCGAGCGTGCCCAGCGTGCGACAGCAGGCTGCAGCGGCGAAGGTAGCGTGTTGTGTGTGACGGGCAGATGTCACAGTTAGCGACAAAGCGCCCCTTGGGAATCCCAAGGGGCGCTTCTTCTGGTGAACGCTAGGAACAAGAGCGTGGAGCCACCGAAGGGATTCGAACCCTTGACCTGCGGTTTACGAAACCGCTGCTCTACCACTGAGCCACGGTGGCATCGGAGAAACGGCAGGCCCGCGCCGGCTGGGCGCCGGTGTCGCGGAGTGCTACCGCAATTGTACCAAAACCTGCCCGGTGCGTACGGCTGCCGGCCAAGTTCGTCGCGGCAGGCGTGGCGCAGTGGTGGAGGTCGAATGCACAGTCGCCCCTGTGCGCCCACGCCGGCTGCGAGGCTCCGAGTGGCGAGCGGAGGACCCCGCGCGATCCGAGCGGGTCGCTGTGTGATCGTGCCCGGACGTTCGGGTATTGAAGACCTGTATGATAGGGGTATCCCTCCGCGATCGTGAGTACCCCATTTCCATGCCCGCATTTTCCGAACTGGGCTTGAGCGAACCCCTACTGCGCGCCATTGGTGAGCTGGGCTTCGAAGAGCCGACTCCCATTCAAGAGCAGTGCATCGGCCTGCTGCTCGCCGGCCGCGACGTGGTTGCCCAGGCCCAAACCGGCACCGGCAAGACCGCCGCCTTTGGCCTGCCTATGCTGGAGCGCATCGCGCCCGACGGCCGGCGGCCGCAGGCCCTGGTGCTGGCCCCAACGCGCGAACTGGCCATTCAGGACGCGGAGGCCCTGCACAGCTACGGCAAGTACCGCGGCATCCATGTGGCGCCGGTGTACGGCGGCCAGTCCATCGACCGGCAGTTCCGGGTGCTGGGCCGCGGCGTGGACGTGGTGGTGGGTACCCCCGGCCGCCTCATCGACCACCTGCGGCGCGGCACGCTTGTGCTGGATGAAATCCGCATGGTGGTGCTGGACGAAGCGGACGAGATGCTCAACATGGGCTTCGTCGAAGACATCGAGCTGATCCTGGGCCAGCTCCCCACCGAGCACCAGACGGCGCTGTTCTCGGCCACCATGCCGGCCCGCATCCGGTCGCTGGCACAGAAGTACCTGCACCAGGCCGAGCACGTGACCGTATCGCAGGACAGGCTGACGGTGCCCCAGGTGCGCCAGTTCTATTACGAGGTGGCGGGCCGCGGCCGCTTCGACGTGCTGACGCTGGTGCTCGACGCCACCATGCCGTCGTCCGCCATCATCTTCGCCCGCACCCGGCGCGACACCGCGGAGCTGGCCGAGCAACTGACCGGCCTGGGCTACCTGGCGGAGGCCATCCATGGCGACCTGAGCCAGGCCGAGCGCGACCGGGTGATGCGGCGGTTCCGCGAGGGCCTCATCGAACTGTTGGTGGCCACCGACGTGGCGGCACGCGGCCTCGACATCCCCGAGGTCACCCACGTCATCAACTACGACGTGCCGGTGGACCCAGAGGCGTACGTGCACCGCATCGGCCGCACCGGGCGCGCCGGCCGCGAGGGCGAGGCCATCACGCTGGTCACGCCGCGCGAGCGCAACGCCCTTCGTACCATCGAGCGGTTGACCCGCAGCCGCATCCAGCCGGCGCGGCTGCCCACCCAGGCCGACGTCGCGGTCCGGCGGCGCGAGGCCCTGAAGGAGTCCGTACGTACCACGCTTGTGGGCCGCGGCCTTGACCCCTACCTCACCGTGGTGGAAGACCTGGCCACCGACTTCGACTTGGCGGAGATTGCGGCCGCGGCGCTCAAGATGGGCGGCGCGCTGGAGGGCAAGCGCGAGGGCCGAGCCGAGCCGCCGGCGCGCTCCACACTACCCTCGGTGCCGCTGGAGGCGTTCGCGGAGGAGCGGCTGCCGGCCGACGATGGGATGACCCGGTTGTCGTTGAACCTAGGGCGCATGCAGCGCATCCGCCCGGCCGACGTGGTGGGCGCCATCGCCAACGAGGCGGGCATCTCCGGCCGCTCGCTGGGCGCCATCGACATCTATGACACCTTTACGCTGGTGGAGGTGCCGACCGCGGCCGCCGCCACCATTGCCGCCAGCCTGCGCCGCACCAACCTGCGCGGCCACCGCATGACGGTTGAAGTGGTGGAGGGGCGTCAGGAGCAGGGCCGGCCCAGGCCGCCGCGGTACTAACCGGCTCCACCTCCTACCTCAGGCCTGGGCCCCGGGCTAGCGACGGTTAGACCGGCGTCTCGTCGAGGAAGCGCTTGAGGGTGGCGCGGGCGGCGGTGTAGTCGTAGCTGGCGAAGCGGCCCTGACGCAGGCGGACGACGTCGCCGTTGAAGTAGCGCTCGTAGAGGGTCTGGCGGCTGCCGAACGCGGTGCCGATGAAGTCCCACACCAGCCGGAACAGCCGCACCCGGTCGTAGGCCTGTAGCTTGGCGCCCTGAAAGAACCTGTCGATCTCGGGCCGGATGGCGGAGGCGAGGTCGGCCTCGGTGGGGGTGAGCATGAGGCCGCCGGCGGCCATCTGTTGCAGGATGTGGGTGACGCGCTCGTAGGCGTCGGGCATCCAGTGGCGCATGACGGTGGCGGGCTGGGGGTCCAGCCAGATGCCCTCGCCCACCCACGGCGCGGCACCCGCCTCCATCGCCTTCAGCAGGGCGCGCGCCATCTCCAGGGTGTCGATGATCTCGGCCACCTTCTCCTGGATGTGCGGGATGGCCTTAATGCCGATGGTCTCGGCGATGGCGTCGGCCAGGCCCAGTGCGAACTCGAACTTGGCGATCTCTTTGACCGCGACCTGCTGTTGGTATTGCCGCCACATGATGCCGAGGTCCACCAGGTGGTTGTGCAGTTCCCAGTCGCCGTAGCAGAACACCCGCTCCCACGGCACCAGCACGTCATCGAACACCGCCAGCGCGTCCAGTTCATCGTACTGGCCGCTCAGGGGGTGGTCGTAGAGCGAGCGGCCGCGGTCGAAGCTCTCGCGGCAGATGAAGCTGAGGCCCTTGGCGTTGGTGGGGATGCCGAAGCCCAGCGCGTACTTCTCCTCCTCCTTGCCCCGCAGCGGACGGTAGGGCGGCACGAAGATCTCGTCGGAGAAGGGGGCCAGGGTGGCCAGCAGCTTGGCCCCGCGCACGATGACACCCTCGCTGGTGGTATCGACGACGCCTAGCGGGATGTAGGGGTCGGGCTGCGCGCCGATGGACGCGCCGCGGTTCACCTGGGGGTGGCCGAAGGTGTGGGTGAGGCACAGGTCGTTTTCGCGCAGGTACTCGTGGTAGGCGATGAGGTTGTCGGCGAACCGGCGCTCCTTGCGGCCGTGCAGCTCGGCGAGCTGGCGGGTGGCGGTGACCTGGATGTTCACGTAGTCGGGCGTGCGGCCCAGGATGCCGTGGTGGTAACCCGCGATGATCTCGAGGCAGCGGCGGCGGCGCGCCAGGTCGTCGGGCGTGTAGGGGATGAGGTACGACAGGCTGACCGGGTTGCCGGTGGTGGGGGAGGCGAAGGTCATCTGCGGCTGGAGCGCGGGGTCGTGCTGCAGGTCGTAGATATTGGCGAGGGTGCGGGCCATGCGGGCCAGATGCGGGTGGGTGGTGACGTCGGCCACCTGCTCGCCCTCCAGCCAGATGCTGCGGTTGTCGCGCAGGCCTGCCAGGAACTGCTCACCGGTACGGGTGCCCATCTGTTGCTCCTTCGGCGCATGTCTACGATCGCGGGGCGAGGTGCAGGATGGCTCCCATCACGTCATATCCCGCCCACCCACCCTCAATCTGTCCTTTTGGGGGACACCCCCAAACCCCCGGCAAAGAGGGCTGCGCCCTCTCTGCACTCACCTGCCGGACTCGTGCCCCGGCCCCACGCTGATCATCGCCGCGGTCGTCAGCGTGGGACGAACCGCCGCCGCTTGGGGGCTGCGCCGGTATGGCCTGCAAACCGCCTGCAAACCGCCGGGTAGTCCGCCCTGCCACATGTATTGGGCCACCACTCACACGAAAAGGCCCGGCGCCTTCGTAGGGGCGGCATTCATGACGCCCGGCCCGCCGCCCACGTCCACCATGGCAGACTTATGGTACAGCGGGCTTTACGAACGTGGGGTGGCGGCGGTTCTCGGAAACCCTAGGCCGGCGTCTTTCATGCTGAAATAGCGGTTGGGGGCGCGGCCAATGATGATATGGTCGAGCACTTCGAGGTCGAAGATGGCGGCGGCCTTCACCAGTTCGGCGGTCATCACGATGTCCTGGGGGCTGGGAGTGGGGTTGCCGGAGGGGTGGTTGTGCACCACCACCAGCGCCTTAGCGGCCTCGCGGATGGCGGGCCGCAGCAGTTCGGCGATGCGGACGTGCGCGGCGTTGAGCGTGCCCTTGTAGACCTCCTCGGTGCGCACGATCTCGTTGCGGGTGTTGAGCAGCAGCACCTTCACATGCTCCTGCTCCAGCAGGTTCATCTCGGCCTCCAGCAGGTTCAGCACGTCCATGGGCGAGGTGAGGGTGGTGCGGTCTTCGGGCTGGGTGGCCACCAGGCGCTTGCCCAGTTCGAGCGCCGCGTGCAGTTGGGCGGCCTTGTCGGGGCCAATGCCGCGCAGCTTCGACAGCTCGCTGATGGTGGCGCGGTGGATGCCCGGCAGGCCGCCGAAGTCGCGCAGCAGGGATTCGGCCACATGCACCACGTTCTGGCCCGCCACGCCCACCCGTAGGATGATGGCCAGCAGGTCGGCGTTGCTGAGGGTGGTGGCGCCGTACTTCACCAGGCGCTCGCGCGGGCGCTCGTCGGCGGGCAGCTCGCGGATGCGGACGTGGTACTCAGGCATTGGGTACCCTCACCCCTACCCTCTCCCAGAGGGAGAGGGAGTCGGAGCGGGCGTCAGGGTGGCTATCCCGCCGGGCAGTTGGACGGCGGGCGGGATGCCCAGCAGGTCGTAGGTCTGGGGCGGGAAGGCCGTGCCTATGGTGAGGCCGGCCCACTGGCCGCCGGTGCGCAGCACGAACACCCAGGCAGGGTCGGTGACACCGGGCGGAGGCGTGACCTTGGCGCGGGCGTAGTCGCCGGCAACGGCCTGCACCTCAACGGTGAAGTCGCGCACCGGACTGTGGGATTCCACGTAGTCGCGGGTGGCGCGCTCAATGGCCTGGAGCGTGGCGGCGGCGGGCGTGGCGGCTACCGCGGTGGGGGCCAGGCCGTGGCCGGCGGGCAGGGGGCGGGTGCAGGCCAGCGCCGCCGTGATGACGAGGGGGATCAGCAGCACGGGCGTCCCGCCGAAGGAACGCCGCGTGCGACCGCGGGCCAAGGGCGATGCGTGAATCGCCCCTACAGGGTGGGCCAAGACTTGACCTGCTATTCGATGAGGCGGAGCTGGACGCCGGCCCGCTCTTCCTGCAGCTTCATGATGGCGTCGGAGTCTTGGGTGCCCCAGCCGCGGGCGATGGCTTCGTCCAGCTCCTTCTTGGCGAGCTGGCCCACGGCCATGGGCACGCCCAGTTCCTCGGCCAGTTCGAGCGCGAGCCGGGTGTCTTTGGCCGAGAGGTTGACCGCGAAGCCGGGGGTGAAGTTGCCCTGGAACAGGTAGCGGGGGAACTTGCGGATGAGGCGCGAACTGGAGCCGGTGCTGGCGCCGATGACGCGGGCGAGCACCGAGAGGTCGACACCGGCCTTCACGCCCATGGTCAGTGTCTCGCTGAGGCCGATGCCGGCGATGACCGACGACAGGTTATTGGCGAGCTTGGTGACGCTGCCGCTGCCGATGGCGCCACAGTAGAACAGGTTGGTGCCGATGCCCTTGAGCACGGGCTCCACCTTCTGGAATACGGGCTCCTCGCCGCCGAGCATCACGCTCAGCGTGCCGGCGATGGCGCCCTCTTCGCCGCCGCTGACGGGGCCGTCCATCATCGGAATGCCCTTCTTGGCGAACTCGGCGTGGATCTTGCGAACCATGGAGGGGGCGTTGGTGGAGAGGTCGATGTAGACCGAGCCGGGCTCGATGCACTCCAGGATGCCGCCGGGGCTCAGGGTCACCTTCTCGACATCGGCCGGGCCGGGCAGCGAGGTGAAGACCACGCTGTTGCCCTTGCACGCGTCGGCGATGGTGGCGGCGAAGCGAGCGCCGTGCTCCTTGGCCAGCTTCTCGGCGGCCGCGGGACGGGCGTCGTGCACGGTGACCGTGTGACCGGCCTTGAGGAGGTTGGTGGCCATGGGGCCACCCATGGTGCCGACGCCGACGAATCCGATGTTCATAGGAGGTGCTCCTGCCCTGGGTGGTGAGTGAACGCGGCCCATTGTAGCAAGGTGGGGGTGGCGTGCGCGCACTCGGTGACGGGCGCTACGTACCCAGTCTTCGGGTGGCGACTGGCCTCGGGCGCTGCAGGATAGATCCGTTCACGTCGTATCCCACCCGCCCACCCTCAGGAACTCCTTTCCGAGGGGACACCCCTCGGACTCCCCGCCAGAGAGGGGTGCACCCCTCTCTGGACTCACCCGCGGGCGATCCCCCCAATTCTGAGCAGTTACGACGGGCGGTGGGTGGTGGGTGGCGGCCGGGTTCGGCTTTCGTTGGGGCAGGCCCCTATGCGGGGTGGCATGCACCCTCCGCACGTCGTCGTTGCGAGCCGTTCGACGGCGTGGCAATCGTGATGTCGAGTAACCTGGCCTCGGCGCTAGCCCCGACGTCACGGTTGCCACGCCCGCTTCGCCTCCTCTCGTGAAAATAGGCCATTGGTAGGTTCGGTCCAGCACCGATGCCTTCGTCAGGCTCAGGCAACGGTGCGCTCCGCGTGACCTGCCGGTGGCGGCTGTCGCCCCTTTTCATGGGTGTTGGCGGGCGACAGCCCGTGGGTGGTCTCTGAGGAACATGTGGGTTCGGCAAGCTCGGACGTCCAGGGGGATCACCAGCCACGCGGCGGG
>Ga0082335_1003146_pt1 | contig 28077 bp, 38 predicted proteins | sample Subgrocontami58m_FD_72375 | JGI IMG/M metagenome (GOLD analysis project Ga0082335, IMG submission 72375) | Subsurface groundwater microbial communities from S. Glens Falls, New York, USA - GMW37 contaminated, 5.8 m (SPADES assembly) (version 2) ...
AAGATATCCAATCGCTGCGCCAGCCGCCGCACCCATTATTGCTCCTCCAAAAGCAGTGATTCCAGGAGCTGTAGCAGCCGCCGCAGCCTCTGGACCAACTGCCCCATACAATGCAAAGTTTGATGTGGCAGCCGTGGCGCTTGCGCCAGTTAAGAATCCTGGAATTGAACCTGTTAAGTATATGTAGGTAGCTAATATTCCAGTAGCCCCTATCCCAAATGTTCCAAGTGTATCCCCAAACTTGCTTGGCTGATAGTTAGGATCATTAATATCAAATCCATACAATGCTGCAATCTCTTCCTCGCTCAATGGGTCAGCATGTTGTCCTTTAATGCGCTGTGCAAGTCCCCTCAAGTCATTTATATAGCTAGAACTAACATCAGGAGGCGTTCCCCTGCTGGAAATAATATTGGCTCCCGAATCACTTACTTCCCCAGCAACGTTAACTTGCACTCCGCAATCCCCCAAACTCATGCACAAATTATTCATGCTATCAGCAAATGCACTAGTTTTACACTCTTTGTTAAATTCTTTATTCGAGCTGAACAAACCTCCATTTACTTTAACATAAGTGCAAGTCTGCGTTCCAAACGCACAAACACCTTCTCCAACTTCCCCTCCAGCTTCCGCGCGCAAGTCAAACCCAGGAGGATATTTTGGAACACATAAACCAAACTTAAATTTAGAGCCAATTTCCACTTCTTTAATATAACAATCAGTTATTTCATTACACTTATCTAAAATACTTTGATCCGCCTTTCCATCTTTAGCTTTTTCAGCGTACTCTGCACTTATCTTTAAACATTGCTGCCATTGGTTAATACGACAGGCAGCCGCTGAGAATTTTACCTCTTCATTTCTAGATTCCACGCAAATACTACTGCGTGCATTCCCGCATTGCTCTGTTCTAACTTCTCCATTCACACACGAGCGCCGATAATGCTCACTCCCTGGAACATCAACACTTCTCTTATCGTTTCCTTGTCCTTGCGGACCTATCTGTCCATCATACATGCACCAGCTCTCCCCGCTTTTCCTTCGATCTTCCCATTCATCAATGCAGCTTAAATCTCGGCAAACATAATTTCCAATTGAAGCTCCAGTATCCTGACCTGCCCGAGGAGCACCGCAAACACTTCCTCCCAAATAATTACAGTTCCCGCATCCAGCTTGTGAAGAACTCGATATCTTCCCATTACTCCCGTAGACTAACTCACAGCTCTCGCTTTTTGGAAGCAAAATACCCTCTTTCCAACTGGCCCCCTTATTCGCCTGATAAATATTCTCTCTATTCCCACATGAATCGAACCAATACACCTCATCTTTTCCTTCAACGCAAGCTGTCTTAATTTGTCTAGTGCATATAGTGTTTAATTGAGGGTTAGAACATAGTAAATTTTTATGAAATGCACCTCCCAGAGCTGTGCATTGTTCTCTCGTCCCGAATTTGCATCCATAATTGTTAGGCTCAACTTCATTCAAAACACAAGCCCCCTCATCCTTTAAGTTAGCAAATGAGAGGCATGCAAGTTCATTTGGAACAGGCCTGAATTCTATACTCACGCCTTCCCTATCGCGTAGCACATTACATGCTTGTTCAGTTCTATAGAGGGCTTGCGTCCTCATTAAACAACACCCAGGCTTACAAGCAGGTATCTCGCTCGCAGTCCTGTTATCAAAATTTCCTCCTGAACTTTCGCACACGGCTTTCGGAGAGTTAGGCGCGCATGTTCCTTCAACAGGATCTATGCACGTTCCCAATTTGCAATCAGCAATATCAGAAGCTCGAGCAGGTATACATGTTGAAGCACATGGACCATTTGGAGGACTACACAATGAAGAAGGATACTCTTGGCATTTCGTTCCTTGAAGATTAACTAAGCAAGTAGAAAGCTCTTGTGCAGACACTAAGTTTCCCCCAAAAGTTGAAATAAAAAGTGCCCGCGCCTTAGCAACAAAAAAGCTTTCACTTTCAGGATTTTCCAATGAGTTATAATTAATAGAGTTATTATCATTAACAATGTAAGCAAATGCAATAGTTGCACCTACCAATAATATTATTTCAAATAATGCAACATTCTTTCTCATCAGAATCCCGCAGGTATCGCGCACCCCCGTATAGCAATAGTCATCTCGTTACCTGTTCCAACATGTTTGATAGTATAAATCTTTGTCGAATCGCTTAAACTAGATACTTTAACATCAAATGCAGGATAGAGAAGTGAAAAGCCCACATACTCAAAATAGCAATACTGGGCCTCTTGCGAAACAATTTCATTGGCCACAAGTCCTAAATCATAAAGAGGGCTTTTCAATGCAGTAGAAAATCCTGTAAACTCTTGCGTCACATCATTCTTTGCTATGCGCACGTCCCCAAGTATGTCGACTTCAATCGTTCCTGGTTTTAATCCTACATTAAGTGAAAATTCTCCCATCGACACCTGGTATCTCTTGTTTTGCAATTCAGCTCCCAGCGTACTTAAACAAGCAGCGACCTTAGGTTGAATTTGTGATTTTATCTCTCCCCCCAAATTAGTAATATACATAGGGTACTGATTAACGCATTTTTCATAATAATTAACATTCTTGCATAAGTAAGCAACTTTATTATCTGCAAAAAGAGCATAGTCCGTAGGAGCATAAACTCCTCCCTGCGGCATCATCACATCAACCGTCTCACGAACAGCGTCACGCACGCACGTATCTACAAAAGTTTCCGCATCGAACTCCTGACCAGTAGGAAGTGCAGGCGTGCCCTCATTCCTTACAAATAAAAATAGTATCACGCTTCCCACAAGTATAATTGCCACAATCACGAATATCATGACCTGACCGCGATTTTTCATTTGATTATCCATAATGTCACCCCATCTTTCTTGATGCGCTCAACCTTTCTTTCCAAAGCCAGTTCAAGTAAGTATTTATCAGCAGTATTCCAAGATATTTTAATAAGTTTGGCTATTTCAGAACTTGTCACTACTTTTCTCTCTCTTATCATCTCAAGTATTTTCTTGTTATGAGCATTCATATGTTAAATCCTATGCAAATTAGATGCAGGATTATTAACAATGATAGTATGTATCTATTTAAATGTTTTTGTAAAGATTATCGTTTAAATATTCTAAGACCAGCGTTTCTTATGAACTGCCAAGTATCTCCTAAAAAAATAGCTAGTGAATCCTTCTTCGTCTTTATGAAACGCCCTATAGTATGATTTTCTCTTTTTGTATTCAATAATCAGCATCGGATAGCCATTGTGCCATAAAATATGGTTCATGAGGAGTCTTCCGATGCGTCCGTTGCCATCACCAAATGGATGTATTTTTTCAAATTTGTAATGAACTCTCGCCGCTAATTCAACAGGATTTATTTTAGCCTTTATGATTAAACTGATTAGCTTACTCATTAAATTTTCAATATCTTGCCAATCGGCAGCCACATATGCACCAACACTGACTAAATAGTCTCTAAATATTCCAGCTATGTCTGGCTTGGTCTCTCCAAATATTTCACGATGCCACTTTAAAAGAAGCTCATTTGTTATGCCGTCTTTTTTATTTAGCATTTGCAAAAATACCTTGCTATGCGCCTCCGTTTCTTTGATATCTCTCAATGACCTGTTTGGGGCTATCTTATCTTGAATTATTTCACGAGTTTCTTCTAAGGTTATTGTTGAACCCTCAATAGCATTGGTATTGTAAGTGAAAGCTATAGAGATTTCTTCTTTTTCTTTTTCCTTGACGCTTGGAGGAAGTTTTTTCCATTCTAATTGAAAATGTTTTTTTATTTTATCTAGCTTTTTATAATTATCTTCTCTCAGCTGATTTTTCATTTTGTCTATTATAATATCGACATCTTTTGGAATGGAAGTGCCTAAATATTTTTCTTTGGTTATTACCCTGCCTTTTTTTCTAAAAGAATGCTGCACATAGAAGTATCTCTTCGTTCCTTTTTTTCTTGTTATTATTCTCATATAATATGTACCATTACAAACTATTTAAACATTCGCTTTTTAGATAAATGTAATGGTAGAATAATCTAATTCAATCTAAACTCAATCTCCCTGTTCAACTCTCGGCGCTAAAACGAAAGAAAGCATCACCTTACCGCTGGGAAAATTAATCCTCATTGGATGGTTGTCAGAGAAGTTTATCTCAACTTTATTCGCAATCTTTGCTCCCTTGATAAACTTGCTCAAATATTCCAACGAAAATCTAGCAGTGCCCTGATCAGAGTAAATCTCAACTTCATCGCTCGAAAATTCCGCTCTCGCTGAATTAAGCCCTCTAGCTTCAACAACAAACTTATTTTGTTCAGCTGTAAAAGTGCACGCATCAGACACAACAAGGCAATCCTCAATCACTTCAACAAACGCCTGTGCATCCATCTTTATCACGCTCTTGAATTCCCAGGTTGGCATCTCCCTCTCCTCGCCCTCCACGCTGATCAATGCCAACGTAAAGTCGCGCTTTATCTTGTCTTGTATCGTAAGTCTAAGCAGATTGTCTTCCTTTGACATAATAAGAGAGCTTCCCAATCCGCACCTGCGCATCACCGAGTTTAAACTATCAAGGTTAATGCCCAGTATTTCATCCTTCTCAACTTCAAACTGCGAGAATAGTTCAGCAGGAATATTAAAGTAAACCATCGCCACGTTCGCAGGGTCCAACGCGACAAGATGCATTCCTGCCTTGGTTACTTTAAGCCGAACTTCAGTAACTAGTTCAGAAATAATCCCTACAAGTGTCCCAAAAAATCGCGGGTCGTCTAATTTTAACAACATGATAATCTTTAGTCTTGCTACTTTTAAGCTTTGTTATACTCGTGTAAGAATACTACTATAGCTAACGACCTTAGTATTTCCTCAGTTTGTCGTTAGCTATTTAGGGAAAGATTTATGTCTTTCACTATAGCCTAATAATAGCACCATCACAAATCATAAAAACTCCAACTATCCTAGAGTTTAATGCCTGAAGATGAAAAACCTATTTTAGAAGCTATCTCGCCGCAGGAGCAGCGTATTCGCGCAATAACTAGATTATACTATTCAAAGCCAGCTGTCCAGCAAGCCCTGCTTGAGTTTGCAAAAAATCGCGAGTTTGTTCCTCGATACTTTGAAGGTTTTGGTAAAAGACCAGATACTCTCGTTTATCCTTCAGATGTTATGAATCTTGTAATGAAAGGAGCAACATCTTTTCACGCATCTGAAGAGATTTGGCACGACCCCTTCTTATTGAGAACAGATATGCACCCCACGGAGATTTCATCTATGCGCTCAGGATGGGACTTGTTAGTAGATATTGATTCTCCATACCTAGATTATTCGAAAATAGCAGCTAATCTAGTTTTAGAAACGCTTGAAAAATATGGAATAAAAAATTACGGCATCAAGTTTAGCGGAAACAAAGGGTTTCATATCATTGTACCTGCCGCTGCATTTCCATCACTTTTTGCAGGGCAGGAAATGCATGCCATGTTTCCCGAGTGGCCTCGTGCAATAACAGAATTTATATTAAATGAAATCAGGCCTGCTTACAATAAACAGCTACTAGCTTTAGGCATAAACTTTTCAGCTCTGGAAAAACGCACCAAATTCTCCAAAGAAGATCTTCTTGAGACGAAATGTCCTAATTGTGGAAAACCCTCCAAGAAAGTTGCAATAGCCACTTTTAAGTGTAATCGATGTGCAAGTACAATAGAAAGAGAATATTCTCCTAGCAAAAGAAAACTAAAATGTATAGAACCTTCGTGCCCCGGACACTACGAAGTGCAGGAAGAACGCGAGCATAATGAATGTGAAGCATGTGGTTTCAATTCGCGTGATAAGCACTCTATCTCCTCAAAAAAAGTAACTTACTCTAGAGAGATGAAAAAAGGAGAAGAAAAATATGCCTCAGAATTCACAGAAGAGCTCTCTGCGGAAAAGCTTGGTTCGCTTGACCTCGTGTTGGTTTCTCCAAGGCATTTGTTCCGTGCTCCTTACTCTCTTCATGAAAAAACATCATTATCTAGCGTAGTCATAAAGAAAGAAAATCTTACCTCATTTACTCCCAAGGACGCAGACCCTCTAAAAGTTAACGTACTTCCCTTCTGTCTCTTGTCGAAAGAAAATGAAGCAGAACGTTTGCTGCAAGTCTCCCTAGAATGGAAATCCCGCCAGACAGCAAATGAAGAAAAAAAATCAAAAACCTACGACAGAGAATACGAATCAATCAATCCAGAGGGAATTACTGAAGATATGTTTCCTGCTCCGATTAAGAAATTATTAAAAGGCCTAGTTGAAGGCCGCAAGCGCGGGCTGTTTATTCTCATTACTTTTTTACGCGCCCTAAATTTCCCGCCGGCAGCGATAACCTCCCGCGTATATGCATGGAACAAGAAAAATAATCCTCCTTTAAAAGATGGGTATGTAAAAAGCCAGCTTGACTGGCATATAAGGCAAAAAAGAAAAATACTCCCTCCAAATTACGATAACCCCAGTTTTTACAAAGATTTGGGTTTGTTGGATAAATCCCCTAGTGCGAAAAATCCTATTGTGGAAGTTGTTCGAGCATTACATAAGAACAAGGACAGTAGTCAACCAAACTCTTTCTATAGCAAAGGACGCTAATAATTCCTCAATTGTGCGCCTTTGCTATTAGTGAACGACAAAACAAACAGGAATTACTAAAGTCGTTCACTATAAATCTTTATAAATAAGCCTCTCGTAAGCAACTTATGAAAAAGTCAGGTGTTTTTGTATTTCTTATTTTTCTTGCTGCCCTTCCCTTAGTTGCTGCAGACACTAATCAAACATCCGAAAGCAAAATAACTCTTGCATATCAGTGCCTAGAAAGCGGAATAAATAACAAAACAACGTCTTCTCCCCCATCTCTGGAAGAATCAACTTTTGCAATTCTTGCGCTGGGCTCGAACACAAAAGCCGAGCAGAAACTTGAAGATGATAAAAGCACAAGCGGCAACACAACTTGTTGGCCAAAGCAAGGGTGCAAACTAAAGGATACAGCTCAAGCTCTTCTAGCATACAAACAGATGGGCAAAAATACCGATTCAATAGAAAACTATCTCCTATCAAAAAGAAGCCCAGCTAGCGGTTTAAACTGGTTTTTGGAAATTGACATTCAAGATCACGTAGCCTCTTCCTGCACTCTTAAGTACACTGGCAACGAGCGTACTATCAACATAGGAACAGACATGAAACTAACTGGCGACGCAGGCAGCTGCTTATCAATAATATCCAGCGGCTACTGGCTCGAGATTTCCCAGTCGTGCTTAGATTATTCTTTTGAAATCTCATGCAGCCAGAATTTTCTAACAACTTTACTTTATAAAAAAGCAGGGAGTGATACCCTCTATGTATCTCCCAACACTCACTCTGCAACTTCTCCTGCTTCAACAAACGAAACAATAAACTCGCGATGCTTCAAAACTTCAAGCGAGTGCGATTATGAAGGAAGTTTATGGTCAGCTCTCGCGCTAAATCAAAAAAACGTTGACATAAGCTCTTATATTCCTTATTTAGTTGCCTTCGCGCCCGACAACGTGCAGTTCTTTCCAAGCGCTTTCCTATATAAAGTGACAAACGGCCAAGATCACTTTTCCCAGCTAGTGCAATCACAAAGCGCAAATAAGTATTGGCAGCTATCGACTAATAAGTTCTATGATACTGCCCTCGCGCTCCTTGCACTTCAAGGAAAATCAGCTCTAGAGGGAGACAATGCAAAAACATACCTTCTAAATGCTCAAGCCAGTAATGGATGCTGGAATAACAACAATCTTAGAGACACAGCATTTATACTCTACGCAGGATGGCCTGATTCATCAAGAGTCGCCACAACAACTGGAGGAAATTTCACTTCCCAAGCCTCATGCGAAAGTTCCAGTTCTCAATATTCATGTGAATCTTCTGCATATGCATGCGCGCAGGCAGGAGGACAAGCCCTCAATAATTACAACTGTCCCGGCTCTTTACTATGCTGTTCAGTCGCAATCGTGCAGCAAACTTGCAGCCAGCAAAGCGGCCAGTTATGCACATCTAGTGAAGAGTGTACAGGCACATCGATTGATGCTTCCGATGGGCAATGCTGTATAGGCACATGCCAAATAGTTCAGCAGACGAATCAATGCGAAGACCTCGGAGGAGCATGCAGGTCTTCTTGTGACGAAGATACAGAAGAAGAGAGTTCAGAGAGTTGTCAGCTTGCAGGAGATATCTGCTGCACACCAAAACAAGTAGTCGCAAAAAAATCAAGTGTCACGACTTGGGTAATCATACTGCTTGTACTTATTGTTCTAGTCGTGCTTGCGATAGTCTTCAGAAAGAAAATTCAGCTAATGCTTTTCAGATCTCGAAGGCCAAGTGATGTGAGTTCTTCTCCTGTAAGACGCCCTCCATTCCCTCCTTCTTCTAGTATGCCTTACCGTCCTCGTCCGCCTGCTGCTCCACAGAGAAAACCACAAGTTGATAAAGAAATGGACGAAACCCTCCGCAAGCTGCGCGACATGGCTAAATAAAATAATGTTTATATAATCCCTATTCATGATAATTCCATGAAGACTTTTGTTTTAACATTCTTAGCGATAATTGTTTTTGCATCCATAACAAGCGCACTTTCAACTGATTTAAAACCCGAATATAGACCTGGAGAAACAATAATTTTTGAGCTTAATGGAGTTATTCTAGAGCCCCTTTTCCGCGATAATATAGAATTCCTCCGAGGCCACGTAATTGTTGAGTTCCAGCATCAAATACTCAAGTTAGGAAATCGTTATTTCATCTACGCCCTATCCCTCTCAGCAGAAAATAATTACACCTTTGTTATCAAAGACGTGGTAACTCTGGTTAATGGTACTGTGCAGACGCAAATAATGGAACAGAACTTTTCGCTAAAAGGACCATTGATAGATTACAATATCAATCCAGGAGCGGTGCTTGCACAGGGAGATACGGAATTTACTTTAACTTTAAATAAAGATATCGACCAAACAATTTCCGTAGGAAATCCGCAAGTTTCAGTCATCCTCCATCCAGGTCTGAATAATATTTTGATTCCATTTACAGATTTCGCACCAGGGTTTCAAATGTTCCCCTTCGGCATGTATCAAATCCCAATTTATGCAGTAAAAAGTCTTCCTGCCCCTCCCCTTCCTCCTCGTATAATTTACGTCTCTCCTGAACGCCTAGATGAAACATTCTTTATAGGTCGCCAAAGACCTCTTTCATTTCGCGTTATCAACAGAGGAGATAAAGAACTTACTACAATAGTTTTCAGCTATAATGCAGAAAAATACACTCTAACCCCAAATAACCTAGCCAAGCTCGGAGTCAATCAAAGCATCGAGTTAAACATTACTCTAAAAAAACAGAATCAAAGTATAATCGACATTATCAGAATAACATCAGGCAATGAAACAGCTGAATTTCCAATTAATATTACCTATATAGAAAATCTTACTATAATAAATTCAATAACAAATGGAACTTCTTCGAATATAACCCAGCAAAACTATTACTGTGAAGAGTTAAACGGCAAAATATGTTCCTCTGCAGAGGAATGCCAAGGCCAGCTTGTTTCATCCTTAAACGGGCAGTGTTGCCGCGGAACCTGCGTTCCTATCCCAAAAAAAAGCTATGCATGGCTCGGATATCTTTTCGCAGCCCTAGTTTTAATGATACTTGTTATTATCGGGGGTCGTTATTGGAAGGCAAAGCACTCCAGCAAAGACATATTGAAAAAAAGAATGGACGACGCTGAAAAAAAGTTTACTTCTTAGATTTTCCAGTCTTTTTCTTAGATTTTTTATTTGGTTTTTTAGCTTCCTTGCTAACCTCAAATGTCTTGTTTAGCGACGGATTTTGCTCCATCGCATACTTAAGCTGATTAGTCAGTATCTCTTTCTCAGAAACCAGCTTTTTGGCCACAGAATCATAAAAATGCAGTCTGCTAATAACCAGATTTCCCAGAGAGCTTACCTTCTCATTAGTCAATTTAAAATTCTGGGGGGAAACAATTTCAACATTAGAAGGCATGTAAGCGAACATCATAGTCATATAAGTTTCCAAAGAGGCAAACTCGACATCAACTTCCGCAAAAGTAGTAAACAAGTCCTTGGCTTGCTCCACAGGAACAGGCTTGTGAAGTTTCTTCTCTTTAACGATGACTCCCTTTTCCTTTCCCAGCTGATTAAGAACCATTTCCATAGTCTTGGTTATATGTTCAGCAGGTCTTCCCATAATTTCAAGAATCATCCGTGCTTCAATGCCTTCACTTTCCATAATGCTCTTAAGAAATCAGCCTTTTAAAGATTTAGTAACTAAATATAATTAGGGTATGCAGACCCTTCATGCTCTCCAACGCTTGAACTCTCCCTTCTCATGATTGCTCGCATTTGTGGAGAATATCCTGCAAGGCTATCCTCGGGGCTGTTTCTTCTTCTAGACCCAGCACATCCTTGATTACCAAAATCCCCATCAAGATATCCATCAAAAATCTCTTGAAGATCATTATTTGCAGGATCATCTAATGGTCTTGAAGAAGGATTCTCACAGAGGTTGACAACAGATTCCATTTGAGAAATAATCGAATTCAAATCAACCGAAGCATCTCTATCAACAGGCAAACTAGACCTTGTCATATATAATATAATCTTTATCTCTATTTAAATCTTCACACTTTTCGCAGAGCAAGCAGAATAATAAGCAAAACACAGAAACCTGCAAACGCATAAATAATAAGAAGCTGCACGCGCCCAGCCGAAGAGATAAAATCTTTTTTCTCTTGATTATCAACATTTGTGCGGCCAAGAACAATCTTTTCTTTTTTCCTCACACCATTTTCAGTATTTTTGTTATCAGCAAGAGGCACAACATTTTCTTCATTTAAAGGAGCTTCAATAGTCTCATTTTCAACAGCCTGATTTTGATTGTTATTTCCAGTGTTTTGGTTGCTCCCCGTGTTCTGCTGATTTCCAGTTTGATTAGAATTCCCTCCATTGCAATTATTTTCTTCTCCTTTACTTGATTCTATAAATTTCCATTCATTACAAAAACTCCAGGCGCGCCCATCATTTTTATCATCTTTCAATAAAGAAGTCTGGTCAATAACTTCGTTCCCATTTTTCAAAGTAACACTTTCATTAGTATTAACAAGCCAAAGAGCAGGAAAGGTGATAACATGATATCCTAAAAAAGTCCCGCTCAAGTTAAACATCTTGCCTTTATTATTCACAAAAGTATATCCCTGAAGATTAATTTCACTTTCACTATACAACTCTACCCACTCATTCCCTTTGTCCTCTCCTGCAGGGTTAGGTTCGATTTCATTAATCCTTAAACCACTTGTCAGAGGGAGGCTAATAGCCGTAACTATCATAAAAAACCAAACCATCTTGAGCATCGCGAATGAAAATCGAGTCTCTGTCGTTATTCCACACACTCCCGCGCCCCCAATACCGTGCTTCTCTCGTGTTTGTCCCTTTATCAGAGTAGAGATAGAAACTCGAGGCATCAGTATCTCCCAGAGTATACTTTCGCGTTGTTTCGTCTTTGATTGTCCACCCATTGATGTTAACATCACACCGTCTTTCTAATCGTACGTATTCTTCCTTTTTATTAATTTCTCCCGTCAAACATCCATAGTCAGGAGAATTTTCCCATATTCCTTCTCCTGCCTCAATAGCTTCTTTCTGCGCTTTATCAAAAGCTTCTAAATCAGCATCTGTAACCAACAGGGTATGCCCTAATCCTCGACGCACAATCTCAAGATTCAGATAATCTGGAGCATAAACTCTTCCCAACAGTCTGCCGTATTTTTCCGTTCCTGTAACCTCAAGCTCTATAGTAGAATTTTCATATTCCTGCAAAAAGGCAAGCGCCTCAAAATATCCAAACTCCTTTTTTTCAGGAGTATTAATATTAAGCAGCCTAACAACGCGCCCATCTTCCAACTCGAGAGTATCTCCATCAATTACTCTCCCAACTACAACCTGCTCAAAATTCCTAGTTTCTTTAGCAGTAAAGAAGTAATAATCTCCCGCCAGCAATATTGTAATGCTCAAAGAAAGAAAAAAAGCAAGCTTTTTGTTCATAAAACGTAGAGGGAAAGCTTATTAAAAACTCTTTTCCCCATAATAAAATGGCAGAACCTATACTAGATGTTGGTCAATTCCTCAATCTTTCAGAATTCACTAAGGCATTTTGGGGCACAATCCCCCAAGAGTTTTTGGGAAGCGTCACGTTTCTTTTCACCCTCGCAAAAGCCATCAGTATAGTTTTCCTTGTTTATCTGGTCTTCCTCATAATAAAATCCATAGTCAGCATACGCCAAGCATTAAGGACTAAGTTAATTGCCGAAACCGTGGTCGAAATCAACAAGAAGCTTGACCTTATCGTAGGCAAGCATCACAAGAAAGAGCATGATAAAAAGCCCTAAAGTTCAATAATCTCTTTCCTATTAGGCAAAGAGCGATAATATCTCTCCAAATCAGCATGTCCTAGTTCTAAAGTTTCAGTATTAACGTTAGGATGAAATCCAACAATTTCAGCATTCCAAACCTCTTTATCCAATATCAAACACACACTAGGAGAGTAAATTGCCCCAAATATACTTACGCTTCCCGGCACAAGATTCACTTTATCTTTTAGCTCATCTACCGAGCCAAACCTCAATTTCTTAACCTTCAAGTGCTTTTCTAGCTTCTTAATATCTAATCTCTTATGCGCAGATAGACCGATAAGGTAAAATCCACCTTTATCGTCTTTTAAAAACAACGTCTTGCAATGCAACCCTTGTATTTTCCCTATTTCTTCATTTCCACTTGATTCTGCAACAGTAAAAACTGCCTCGTGCTTATGAGTAATATACCTGATATTATGTTTATCTAAATAATCTTTAAGCTCTTTATCCATGTAGCTTTAATTCGTAATCTTTATAAAAACCTTTACTCAATAAGGCTAATGAAAGTGATTCTCTATTCCACTCCTTTTTGCGGCTGGTGCGCCAGAGCGAAGGAATTTTTCAAAGAACATAAGATAAAATTCAAAAACGTAGACGTCAGCACGAGCGCAAAAAAGGTTCAGGAAATGACCAAGTTATCCGGTCAAAACGCCGTTCCTGTCATCAAAGTTGATGGTGAAATCATCATCGGTTACGACGAATCAGCCCTAAGAAAAGCCCTGCATTTACCAGCTAAATTTAGCTTTTTCTAAGCAAGATTTATATAATAACTCCTTATTAACGAGATATGAAAGACAAATCAACTCGAGAATACGATTTCGGCATAATCGGAGCAGGCGGAACAGGCCTTGCCGCAGCCATGTATGCTGCTCGTTTAGGCCTTAAAACCCTCGTTTTAGGAACGTCTCACGGCTCCGAGTTGCCGATAGGCGGAGTTATAACGACCACAAACATCGTTGAAAACTACCCTGGTTTCATTCGCTTGACAGGCACCGAGTTAGCAGACAAAATACGTAAACATGCAGAATCTTACGACTTGGTAACGATAAAAGAAGAAAAAGTTCTAGAGGTAAAGAAAGACAAGAATCAATTTATTATACAAACAGAAGAAAATACCTATAACGCAAAAACAATTCTATTTGCTACAGGCACAAAATGGCGCACGCTAAACGTGAAAGGTTCAAAGGAGTTTGAAAATAAAGGAGTAGTTTACTGCGCGTTGTGCGACTCTCCGCTTTACAAAAACAAAGTTATCGCAGTAATAGGCGGTTCTGACAGCGCAGCTAAAGATGCCATGGTTGCTGCAGAGCATGCAAAGCACGTCTATATGATATACCGAGGTGAACAAATTCACCCAGAACCTATCAACCTTGCTCGTGTCAAAGCTAATAAAAAAATTGAAGTTCTCAATAGCACAAACGTAACAGAAATCAAAGGCAAGGACTTCGTAGAATCAGTCATTCTAGATAAGCCCTTCAAAGGCTCAAAAGAACTCAAGCTAGATGGCGTTTTCGTTGCAATAGGTCATATTATCCTATCAGACCTAGCTAAGCCCCTAGGTGTTAAGCTGAACAATCATGGCGAGATAATAATTGACCATAAAACTTCAGAAACCAATGTTCAAGGAGTATTCGCTGCAGGCGACGTTACAGACAAGCCTTTCAAGCAAGCCATAACCGGCGTAGCCGATGGCTGTACAGCAGCCTATTCAGCTTATGAGTATATTACAAAACAGAAAGTAACTTAACGTCCGGATCACGAGCGAAAAGAGAGCGTCGCAACTCTGCTACAAATCATATCTCTTTTCAATATTCAGCTTTAATTTAGATAAAACCGGATTAGGAACATCCCTACTAACTTGCTCAACTTTTATATCTGGGATAATTTTAATTAGATATTCAGATATTATGGAAATATTTTCTCCTGAAGGTACTGCAAAGCGAACTCTTTTCTCTATATCTTCGGTGTTTTCTACCAAAACGTTTCTCCTATTTTCTATGCAGAGTTTTCTGATTCTTCCTCTTAACATCACCCCAGTTATAGGAATCAAGTTAGAACTAATCTCATAAATATCCCATTTAATAATTGGCAGCATATAAAAATTATTGATTATAACTTAATAAAATTATCTACCTTCTTTTTATAAATTGTTGCATAAGGAAAAATATTATTGTATCTGACAAAATACCTTAATCGTAACATTTATAAGTACGTACTTAATACGCACTACATGCAAGCAATCAAGTTCGTCCATAGAGTATCAAAAGGCAGCAGGTTTAATCAGATTTATGTGCCAAAGGAATACGAGCAGGCATTTCATGTAGGAGATATTGTACAAGTTATGCTCCTAGAAAAGAAAACCAAGCTATATTATTCAAAAAACCTAAGGAAACTGTCTGAATTTAAAGAAAAACTAATAAAAGATATTTTTTCTCAGTTATCCAAGTTCAAGGAAATCAAACAAGTATTCATATTTGGTTCATTCCTAACAAAGAAAGCAGACTACAATGACATAGACATTTTTCTTATTTCAGACAACGAAGACATTGATAAGCAAGTGCATGAAAATCTAACAGATAAATTTAACATGAAGTTCCATGTAATTGCCTTAAATGAAGAAAATCTGAAGCATCAGCTTAAAATATCTCCTATGATAAGAAGCATGTTTTACTATTTTGTTTCAAACAAGCCATTTTCAGTTCCTAAAGATAAAGAAATTGAGGTAAATCATATAAGATACCTTTTAATGTTCCCAGAAGATTTACTTAAGGTAAGCTTGGATGAAGGAGAAGTATATTATAATTCCTTAAGAAAGTTATTCGCAATAGAATATTTTTTGAGAAATGAGGATATTGCGCCAGATTTAATTGATAGCGAGCTAGAAAAGCTAATTGACAAGAAAAAATTAGATTTCATAAAAGAAAATCGTGCTTTAGATAAGAACCTGCTTAAGGAAATAAATACTATTATGAAAGACAAGATAAAATTAATTTATAAGTTGCTTAAAAATGTCAAAAAAAGATAACATAAGAAAGCTAACAACTTTCCTTGCGCTTTCATTAGCACATAAAATAGGAAGTATGACCAATCTTAGAGACCCTTATGCTGGGAAATACGAGAAAGAAGGAGACGCTTATTTTGTAAGAGCAAATAAAGTATCTTTTTCAGAAAATTGGAATAATTACGATAAAATCAAGATAAAAACCGAGTTAAAAAATAAACTGAAAGCAGAATTAGAAAGAAAAGACTTCCTCGATAACAAAAAGTTTGATTTGATGGATAAGGAAATAGATAAAGCGCTTGATTCTCTTGGCTTGTTATCTAGTTAGATTCAAAGAACTGCCCGAATCTCTTTCCTTTATCTTTCATCTTTCCTAATGCAATTGTCCAATATTTTCCAGTATCTTCAAGCGCGCTAGGATGCAAAAAGAACCATCCTTCTCTGTTAAAACGTGCTGCAATCACAGGCTCAAGCCCAATCATTTCGCTAAACTTAATAAAATCCTCAATCTGCGCTTTGGTAATGTAGATATTTTTCTTCTTGCTTGATTTGCATTCTATTGTATAGCCTCTCTTTCTAACTTTGCCAGCAATAATATCGCACGGCGAGTCCTCTCCAACTCCAGAGCCAGCCACCCTAGCAGCCCTCCAGCCATTATCTGTAAATATCCGAACAAGCTCGCGCTCGCTATTCGACCCCTTTGATCTATTTGACATCTCTCATACAGAATTATTATCTATATAAAACTGTTCTATTAATCTCTCTCATTTTAAGCAAGCCCAAGCTTTTTTGCAGCAGCATGATTAATTTTATCACTGATTTCTTTTACATCCGCTTCTGTAAGCTTGCTCTTGCTAGCTATTTCATTCATTATTTCTAAATCCCTTTTAGCTTCTAAGTTTGTTTTCTTCATAACAATATTATTTATTGCCCATATTTAATTCTTAGCATTAAAAAATAAAAAAAAGAAAGAAAAAATAAAATCTATCTAGTTTTCACCAGAGTTACTGCCTGATCGGTCTTTTCGGTTTTCCCAAAATGCCCACCAGCGTGCTCTTTTACCTTTGTTAGTGCTATCGTCAGAGCTATCATCTGAGTCATCAGATTCATCATCAACGTCATTGCCGCGAGCAACTTGCAGTGTTTTATCACGCAAGGTTGCCTTTCTTACGGCTTTCGTTTCAGTAGCTAGAGAGACTTCATACACCTTGCCGCTATCAAGCGTTAAAGTGCCTGTTCGCAGCTTAAAGTTATTGCCTTCAAAGGAAGCTGTAGTTCGCAGAGTAAACGTCCCGACGTTATCGCCGTTCTTCACAACCTCAAAGGTCATCGAATCCGCGTTTGCGTCTGCATTCACATTTTCCTGTCTGCTTACAAGCTTGAAGTTTTTATTTCCAATCTTAAGCCTGCCATGAATTACAGTAGTTACTGTATTCGAATCAGTAGCCGGATTGGCGAAATCCTTCTCAACTAAAGCTATTCTGGCAAAATATCCGTTCTTGCCTTCAACAGCATGACCAAGACCCTGCGTTACAACAGCAGGGAAGCTTCTCCAATTAGCAGGGACATCTGCATTAGCGTTTATGTCTTCTTCTATGTCGTCATCATCAAGACCAACAGATTCTGAAACATCACTTGATGTCAAGCTAGCGCTGTCTGAGTCATCAGCTTCATCATCAAAGTCATCAGACCCTTCTTTTGCAAAGGCAATCGCACCAGCAAAGATGCTCAACACAAGTAGTGCACCAATAAATATTGCGCTTTTCATATTCATATACCTCCTTTCATTTTTGCTTTTTTCATAATCTCCCTAATAGAATCAGCCTTATATGCTCTGCCTGGAACTGAAGTGGAACGATAATGGAATTATCTATTTCACAAGCTCAACAAACTTATTCTTGCCTTCGCCAGATAGCTTAACTAGGCCTTTCTTTCGAAGTTCATGCACATGCCTCGAGAAAGATGCCTTCGGCATGTCGCACGCTTTGCGAAGATATGACATTTTTGTCTTGCCTAACGCTTTGAGCTTATCAACAATTGCATTTTCTCTATCGTTTAGCACTCGGCTTATTATTGATAATTTACTCTTGGTCTTCTGCCTTCTAATTACCTTATTTACATTATTTTTTCTCTTCCTGAAATAAGCAAAATACCCTGCACCAAAGACAATCAATATAATTATGATAATTACAAAAATTCCCAAATTACTATCATCAGCTTTCTCTACTACATAACTAATCTTAACGCTGTTGCGCGCAAATATCTCGATTTGCTTGCCTCCAATAGTTATTTCCCCAGAGCTTACATTTTTAATCATGACTCCCTCGGGTAAAATAATTGTCATTTCGCTTTTTGATAGGGCGTAGTTAAAGATCCACAACTCTCCGCTTTTTGCGGTCAAACTTGAAGTATAGCCAGATATTCTCCCATTTGACAAGTTAATACCTTCGGGCAAGGAAACTTGTTCATCTGTAGTTCCAAGAAAGAGCGCATCTCCGCTTTCATCAATGTAGATGTTCAGCTGTGTGAGCGCAGAAGCTTGAGATGCCAGTAATAAGGTAACAAATGTAATCAATAAAGGTAGCTTGAAGCCCATGATCTTGATAATCAAATGTTGTTTAAATAGCTAGCGAATGCAAAATAATTTTATCATCTAGTATTACATAAAGGGAAACATTTATAGATAGTTTCCCCTCATAAAGAACTTAAAATCTATGGCTCTTCACAAATCTCTGGCCTGCAGCGTCCTGCGGCCATTCAGCTTCGCGCGCTTTGCAGCATCTTCCAATAACTCAAGAACCTTCTTATTGAGTGCTTCAGGTACATCACTCGATACACTCAACTCAGGTACAGCGGCCTTGATTTTACTCTTCACTATTAGTTCGATATCTTCAGCCATATTATCCATTACAAACCCGCATTTATAATCCTTAAGGTAAAGATTTTATAGCTCTCAATCTTAAGTAAGCGATGTACGTGTTTGAGGTGATTGATAAGACTGGAAGAAAAATACACTTATCAAAGGAGAGATGGAAACATATAACTCATCCTTCTTCACCTCATGCTTATATGGCCAATCATTTGGAAGAAATAAAATCAGTTTTAATAAATCCAGATTCAATAATTGAAAGCTATGGTGATGCAAACAAGGTTAATTATTATAAATATGCAAAAGGAGATAAAAGTTATTTCAGAGTTATCGTCAGATATTTAAATGGTAGTGGGTTCGTAATTACAGCATATATTGTAAGGAATATACCAAAATGAAAGGAAAAATGAATATATATTACGACCAAGAAGGCGATTACTTGGAGATATTTATAGAGGATTCCAGCCCAACTTATGGAGAAGAAATGGGGAATGATATAACTGTCTTCAAAAGCGAAAAAACTAATGACGTTGTTGGAATAGGCATCTTGAACTTCAAGAGAAGAACAAAGAATCTTGAAGAAATCAAGCTAAATCTTCCATTTGATGTTAATTTCTCCGGGCTTAAAGTTTAATCCTCAAAAGATGAACTGTCCAAATTGCAACTCCAAATTAAAGAAAGTTAAAGTGTCTATCGAAGATGCCAGTACGAAAGCAGTAAGCTACCAATGCCCAAATTGTGACTATTATACTTTTGACCCAAAATCATCTGTTCAAGTCATAAGGGAGATAAAAAGAGAATTGTGTTGAAGATAGATAAGTAAATCTATTTTTCCTTTTTATTCTTTAGGGCTTCAATAATAATTTCAAAATGTTCTTTCCTATTAATGCCTAATTCTTTAATCTCTTCAATTCCTAATTCAATATCTTTCCTATCAATTTTAGCAGCAAAATCCTTTTTCTTCATAGCTTTTTCAACTGATTCATGAGTCATACTAGCAAACTTATCAGCGCGAACTTTTGATAAAGCAGTCACAAGCCCAGTAAGCTCGTCTACAGCAAATAGGATTTTTTCCATTCGTGTTTTACGTGGAACACCAGTAAATGACGAGTAATGCGACAATATAGCATGAATAATTTCTTTAGGATACTTTTTTTCTATTAGTATTTGTGTTCCTGCAATTGTATGTTTCTCAGGGTATTTTTCATAATCAAAATCATGGAGTAATCCACAAATTCCCCATAATTCTTCATCCTCTCCGAGTTTGCGAGCGTAAGCTTTCATAACCGCCTCAACACCAAGGCAATGTTGCTGAAGGCTTTCTGATTTAACATTTTCTTTAAGCAAAGATAATGCTTCTGCGCGAGTTATTCTCTTTCCTGAGGGAATATCTCGAGGTATTTCAGGATGTCTTTCTCCCATAGCTCCATTTTCTCCACTATTTTGTTCAATAATCTCTTTTCTCGATTCTTTTTTATTATCCTCTTTTTGAGGCTTCATAAACGGAAACAATATCACGTCACGAATGGAATCCTGTCCAGTTAGAAGCATTACTAGTCTATCCACTCCCAGCCCATACCCTGCCGTAGGAGGCATTCCATACTTGAGGGCTGTTACAAAATCCTCGTCATAGGGCATGGCTTCCGCGCTTCCCCCTTGCAGAAGTTCTGCTTGTTCTTTCAATCTATTTTCTTGATCTATTGGATCGTTAAGCTCGTCATAAGCTTTCAGTATCTCCGCTCCATCTATGATAAGCTGAACAGAATTAATTTTTGTTTTGTCTTCCTCATTCCTCTTGGCGAGTGCAATCATTTCAACAGGATAGTGCGTTAAGAAAGTAGGTTGTGTGATGCTTGGTCTTACAACTCTTTTGTAAAGTTCGTCAAGCAACGCACCATAGTGCTTTGCTCCTCTAATGTCAACATTTGCAATTTTCTTTTTATCTATCTCTTGTTTCAGCTTTTCGTAATTATTAGCTTTATCAATATCAATTCCAACTTCTTTAAGCATTAAATCTCTGAACTTGACTCTTTTGAAAGGAGGTTCAAGATTTATTTCTTTACTCCTGTATTGTATCTTCTTTCCAAGTTTTAATTCCTTCACAAGCCGCTTAAACAGCTCTTCTGTAAATTCCATGTGGAATTCATAATTTTTGTAAGCCGCATAATATTCCATCATAGTAAATTCAGAATTGTGCTGAAAATCTATTCCTTCATTCCTGAAGTTTTTGCATATAGTAAAAACTCTATCGAAACCACCCACAATAAGCCTCTTTAGGTAAAGTTCAGGCGATATTGAAAGAAACAAATCAATATCAAGCGCATTCAAATGTGTTTTGAACGGCGTTGCACTAGCTCCTCCATAAACAGACTGTAAAACAGGAGTTTCAACTTCAACAAATTCTTTTTCCTTCAACAGACCTCTAAGAACATCAATTATCTTTTCTCTCTTCTCAAAGACCTGCTTAACTTCAGGACTCATTACCAAATCAAGATATCTTTTTCTATATCGCTCTTCCTTATCCTCAAGCCCGTGCCACTTATCAGGCAATGGCAAAATTGATTTTGATAATAATTCAAGTTTTTTTACAATAACTGACAACTCTCCCCTCTGTGTTCTAAATATCGGACCTTCCACTCCTATAAAATCCCCAATATCAACATATTTTTTTGTAAAATCTTTAACATTATCAGATGTCTCTTTTTCCTGTACAACTACCTGTATCTTCCCTGTTCCGTCCTGCAAAACTCCAAAGGCTATTTTTCCAAGATCTCTAAAACTAGTTAATCTCCCAGCAATTTTAGCTTTGTAAGGAGCTTTCTTATTATTCTTAAGCTTCTTGTATTTATCCTGCAAATCGAGAGCATTATCTTTCTTCTCAAATATCTGAGGATAAGGATTAATCCCTGCTTTTTTCAGCTCATGCAGTTTCTTTATTCTTTCACCAACAATCTCATCTTGTCTACCCATGCAGATAAAAGAAAAAACTAGTTTAAATAACTAATGAAATGAAAAGAAGAAATAAAATAAATTATCTACAATGCACTACTCCAGTTTGAGCAGCATATTTAGTTTCTAAATCCTCATTACTTAAAAATCAAAGATTTTTATAGTTTGAGAATTCTCAAATTCTCATAATCCTAAAGTCCTTAAAGTCCTGGAATCTCTCGTCGCGCTGTTCGACCGAACGTATCTTGGTGTTATAAGGCCCAGTTTTGCACAGCGGAATCATTTCTTCAACAGAGTTCATATCCCCCTCAAGAAACACTTCAATGCGCTTATCTTCCAGCTCGCGGACAAAACCCCTCACGTTCAGAGCATCAGCTTCTTTCTTAATGTAAGGATTAAAGAACATCGGTTGTACAGAGCCAGTTAACAAGAGTCGAATACTTTTTTTCATATTAATCCAAAGAAGGGCATATTAAAATACTTACCGCTCGCTTGCCTCAGCAAGTTGCTCCTTAACGGGCTGCGAAGCAAGCGTCTCCTCAATCATCCTCAAGTAGCCAATACCCTCATCTAGCTCTAAAAGGCGCGCAGCTTGCTTGTCCATATCAAGAGGCTTTCCAGCCAAAATTACCCCCTGCTGCGAAGCATCAATCAACGCAAGATCAGGCATCTTGCACATAACAATATCGTGTACTTGATATTTAATGGGGAAGTCGCTCAATTTATTCTTGCGGCGTGAAAAGAATCCTTGGTAATAGCGAGCAGGAAAAGCCCCAAGCATATTCGACAACGCCCCATCTAACTCTTTCTGCTCGTCCTTTCTTAAAACAGGAAGGGAAATAACGAAACTATCTTTGAGGATAGAAGGATACATAATCGTTTCAAATCCAACAAATTTATTGCTTCCAATGCTTTCACAGTCAGCGTTATTCAAATCAATCAACGACACACCATGCCGCTCAGCAAGTTTTCTATAACCTTGAGCATCAAACAAGCTCATCGTATCCGCCCCGTCAGCCCCTTCTGCAATAAAGATTTCAGCACTAGGATGTTTATGTGCAACGCAGAAAGCAAGAGTCGATTCAACCAGCCCTAAAGGCGTACTTTGAGAAGATTCTAGCCCCAAGTTAATCTTAAGCACAATACGTTCATGCCTCTTCAGCTCCTCGTCTAATTTAATGACCTTCAGTAATTGTGGAATCGTTTCTTGATAAGAACGAAATTTTATTGATAACCCCTTTACCATATTTCATCTTATCTTGAGGGCTTTTTAAGTATTGTTATGTTAATTAGATAGGTTCGACTTTATCAGTTTGGTGAGAAATGCTTATCCTCGACAAGCCTTATAGAAAAACATCCTTTTCAACCAGCCACATTTCTTTCCCTGCTCGTTTGGAGGGCTTAATCCCAAAGAAGTACAATTCGTTCCAGCAGGCGAACACTGATTCTGTCCCTTGCCTTTGACAAGAGCGCACGTATTATTTAGGCAGGCAAGATGAGTATTATTCAAAGAAGGAGGTGTCGTGGTCATATTCAAACATGAACTCCCAGCAGGCGAACACTGGTTTGCACCCGTTCCATTTACAAGAGTACAAGTTCTATTAACACACTTAAGATAATTTGTCTGATTTCCTCCAGTCTGATTGCATGTGCTTCCTTGAGGCGAACATTGATTGCTTCCTCCGCCCTGAACAAGCGTGCAAGTGTTGCTTAAACATGCAAGATGAGTCTGATTAGTGTTGTTTTGGCATTGTGTATTCGAGGTGCATAAGTTAGAACCTCCGCCCGCAACAACAACACAAGCCTGATTCACACAAGCAAGATGAGTATTATTTTGTGTTTGGTTATTATTCCCGATAAAAGTTGCATTAACAACTTTATTATTGTTCATCGTAACTTGACATTGAGTGCTAGTCCCCGAGCACGCTCCGCCCCACCCAATAAAAATTCCATTGTTAAGAGTCACAGCCTTTAGGGTAACAATGGTTCCGTTGGTATAATTAGAATAAACAAAACTGCAAGAAGTAGGTCCGCATCCTCCGCTTCCAGAACTTCCTTGCGGAGTAACATTAACATTTCCGTACTGAGAATTCGCCCAATTTACAGAAAGAGTATATTCAGCCGCCGCAACAAATGCAAGATTAAAGACAGAAAGCGATATCAGTAATAAAAAAATTCCCACACCTTTCATCGTCTCTTTAATTTATTCTTGTATTTAAACTTATCTTCATAGAGTTCGCCCCCCCCGATGATTACAATTTTCCAGCATCTTCCAGTCTATCAATCTCATTATTCACGACCGCTATTGTTTGCGAAGCAAAATACGTGCGTTTTCCAATGGAAACGCTCGTGCAATATTCTTTGAACCGCTTTAGTTCTTTGGCAGGCAGGCCTCTATGGTCTCCAAGGATAAAAATGGGATTTTCTTTGATATCAATTTTTCGTATATCTTCTCCCCTATCATCGAGAACATACATATTTCTTCCCTGCTCGTGAAATTCTTTTACTAGTTCAAGGAAACCCTTTTTCTGAACCCAGAAGCCAGGATAGACCTCGCGTTTTTCGCCTTCTCTATATTTGTAGAGCATTTTCTTTAAAACCCCGGCAACATTCTTCTTGTTCAAGTATATCTTATGCAATCCCGTTTTACCTTCAGTTACTGGTTGTAACTCGAGATGCCTCGGCGGATTTGGAGGACCCCCAAAAATCAAGTTCATCCTCACGTCAGTCCTTATCTTAAAACTCAAGAAGAAGGCGGCAATAATAGAGTGTATCGGTATATCAAGCCTTCCAGACTCATACAAGTCCTGCTCGTTAACATAGTTCCCTGCTGTAGGTGCAGTCCTCGAGTAATAAATGAATTCTCTCATCCTCTAGAAAGAAAACAAGGGCTTTTAAGCGTTTTTATCCATAACTAGGAGTAAAGGAATAAAGGGGGTATTAAAACTAATCAAGGTTCCAAGATGACCCCTGAATTTCGATCTTAAATTTTCATCTACTTCATTAACATCGCGTGTCAAGGCGAGGTATTCTAGAAGCCCTTTTAAAGGTACAAAATGGCGTAATCGCGGAGCATAGCGTTCATCTGCAGGAGTAATATAAGGAGCCTTATTTCCTTCAGTTGTTCTATGGGCTATAACATCTTGTTGGTAATTTAAATGGACCATAAATCTATTATATGTCTCTCTTTTTAAATCCATAGTCAAAGCTTAAAAGCAGCCTTTGCTTTTTCACCAAATGCCCTTGTTTAGTCTATTGGCAGACGTTTTACTGCCTTACCTGCACCTACTTCTGATAGTCGGCTCTATCTACCCTGGAGAAGAGGCAATAATCTTCTTTTCAATATTGGCAGGCCAAGATATAATCTCAATCTGGGAAGTCATAATTATAGGTGCGCTAGGCATACTTTTAGTGGACCATATCCTTTTCTGGCTTGGTAAGTCAAAATATTTCTCCAAAATTAATCAATGGACCATGTTTAAGAAAGGCTCAAGAGTTTTTAATAAGTTTCTGCATAAAATGCATCACGAAAGGCCATTTCTTGTGCTTTTCCTCACAAAATTTATATTCGGACTGCGCCACATTTCAGTTCTTTCTATAAGCGCAAGAGGTATGAAGCTTCGCAAATTCTTCCTTTATGACCTGCTTGCCTTCGCCCTGTGGGCGGTAATAATCATCCCTCTCGCATGGCTTGCAGGCCGCGGCTTTACTCTTGGGTTAAAGATAGCCTCGCGCCTCGAGAAGCTTCTTTTATTAGCAGTTATTATCGTAATCGTCTTTTATCTTGCAGAATGGTTTGTTAAGAAGTGGATACTGAAAAGACGCTAGTTAAACACAAATTCAGGAACAGCAACAACATCGCCTTCTAAAACAACCCTAGAGATTTCAATAAATCTCGTGCCGCAAAACACAGCAATAATAGCTCCTTTCTCAATTTTAATTTCCTTTTTCAAGTCATTTGCATGAATCGGTTTTCCAACAAGAATTTCTTTCAATCTATCTTTCTTGATTTCCATTTTAGGCAGCACTTTCTTTATAACTTCCTCTGCAGGCATAATCATCTGTCTTAATAATGATTCATCACCCTTTTCATAAGCATCAACAGCTTTATCAAAATCGTATAAGTTAGTTGAGTGTTCTTCAGAGAAAATGCCTGCCGCAGTTCTGCGAAGCTCAAGCATGTGCGCTCCTCCAATCTTCTTTCCTAAGTCATGCACAATTGTTCGGATATACGTTCCTGCTTCCACGCTGGCTTCAAATAGCACATCTTTCCCTTCTTTTTCTAGAAGATTGAATGAATAAACTTCTCGCTCTCTTTCAGCTCTTTTTACACTAGACCTAACAGGAGGCATCTGCGTGATTTTACCCACAAATTTTTTCATTTCATCTTTCAAATTACCATCAGAAATATCTTCATGCACCCTCATAATGCCAACATACGTTTTATTTTTCTTCATCAAATAAGCGGATAGCCTGCAAGCTCTATTGAGCGTTATAGGCAATACTCCTGAAACAGCCGGATCAAGTGTGCCCATGTGAGAAGTTTTCCGCAAGTTAAGCCGTTTCATCACGTACTCGCTAACTGTAAAACTAGTGGGTCCGCTTGGCTTGTCAATATTAATGACGCCAAACTCTAAAAGTTCCTTCATAGATTTCATAGGTCTCCCTTAATCTTCCAAGTTAAATATTCTTGCCCTACACCTCGCGTCTTTTTATGTGTATAAAATTACGCAAGAAAACAATTTTAAACAAGCTAGTACTCCTAAAAATCAAAGAATAAAATGCGATTAGATAAAAAATTTCACGATAAGATTATGAAGAGAGGAAAAAGAGTATTTGAAATGCTAGAGAATTATGATAAGACGAGGGAATGGCCAATTGGAAGAATGCGAATCGACATAACTCTTGATAAGAGGACCATAAAAAAGCTTAAGGAAGTAAGCCAAAAGATGCAAAAGCCAGTTTCTAGAATTATAGAAGAAGCAATTTCAGATTTTACCTTTTAAATATGCTTCCCTTTTGTTCTCGCTAAACCTCTCAATAGCATATCTAAGAGTTGTCCTAGGCAATTTAGAATAATTATCCTTCAAAAACATTTCAAGCACTCTCTCGTCACGCTTCCCAACTTCCCGCAGCATCCATCCGCAGGCTTTGTGAATCAAATCATGTTTGTCATTCAATAGTATTTTTGCAATCTGCAAGGTCTCATTAAATTCTCCTTTCTTGATAAAAGAATACGTTGATACAATTGATATGCGTTTTTCCCATAAATTGTCAGATTTAGCAAGACGAGCTAAAATCGACTTATCTTTATCTAAAAGAAAGTTTCCTATAATGGAAGGAGCAATTGAGTCTACTAGGTCCCAACCAGTAAACTTTTTCGTATTTTTAAGGCAGAACTCTGCAATTTTTCTCTTTTCTTCCAAAGAGTAATCTTCATATTTGTAAATCAAAATTAAAGCAGCCACGTATTTTTCCTCATGAACCCTGGAGTTTAGAAGTTTATCTATTTCAATTAAAGAAAGGGTATGATGTTTTTTCGCAAGAGTTCTTAATTGTGGCACAGTTAAACCTAAGAAAATTTCTCCATGAGCATAATCTCCTTCATCAGTTTTATGAAAATTTTTATACGTCTCTGCCTTATGGGGATTAGACAGCTTTCTTAGTTCTGAAACAAGATTGTTCATACAATTCGTTAAGAAATACTAATTATAAACCTATTTCTTCAAAGCCATTCTGTGAATCTGAGTTTCCTTTGTCTTTGTGGTGTGTTTATGTTCTTTCACATGTTGCCCAGCAATCTGCTCTTTTTGTGTAGCCGCAGCTTTCTCTTTTTCAGTCTCTTCCTTCTTCTCTTCTTCAGTTTTGGTTTCTTTCTTTTCTTCAGGTCTAGCTTCAACTTTCTTATCGGTTTTTTTATGAAGGCGCTCGCGTTTTGCCTGCAAAAACGTGATATGTTGAGGAATCTCAGCAAAACTAACTTTAACAATTCCTCCTTCTCTTACAGCCTTAACCTTGACCTTGGAAGGCGCGTTTCTAGATCCTCTAAACCATATCTGATTATTGAAATCGATATCAAGTTTAACATTATCAATATCTCTATTGGCGACTTTCATATGTTTAGCGATGAACTCTTTTATTGCAACTACGGCCTTCCGAGCACGCTTATATCTAGGCACTTTCATCCAGCTATCTTTCAGAGGGATAGTGTAAATGCGTTCAAGCGTTTGTTTTATTTCAGCCATGTGTTCTCTCCTGCGATAGCGCTAAGATCTTTCCACCAAGTTGTTTTACAAGATCATCAATTGCTGGTTTGTACCTTCCTATAAACTCCAACCGCCACGTGTCCTCAATTAATTTAATTGGTTTGACGTATGCACTAACTCCTCTGGTTTCATTTCGAAAACGACCATGTCCCGAGACAAAACCATCCTCTACAATTATATCTCTAGCTCTTGCTAAATTTTCTTCTCCTTCAACCAAATAATATGCTCTTGCCATTTTATCCTAAATGCGTTTTCCTCGTACGACGCGGTTTAAGCTTTAGTTTAGTTCGTCTCCATGAGCGTCTCACGGCAGTAAGCTCAGAAGGATGTTTGCGCTTGCCTTTTCCATATGCACGTATGACTGCCCAGAACGGGGCCCATTTGGTTTGGCGTTCGTATGTTCCAAGGACTATTTTTTTGTGATATGTTTTCATGCCTTTACCCCTTCAACGAGTTCTTTACCTTTGATTGTTAATTTGCGTCCAGCGCGCGTTCCTTTAACTTTTTCTACCAGACCCGCGGCTTCAGCCTGCTGTA
>Ga0082335_1003149_pt1 | contig 28061 bp, 21 predicted proteins | sample Subgrocontami58m_FD_72375 | JGI IMG/M metagenome (GOLD analysis project Ga0082335, IMG submission 72375) | Subsurface groundwater microbial communities from S. Glens Falls, New York, USA - GMW37 contaminated, 5.8 m (SPADES assembly) (version 2) ...
GGGGACTGGAATCCTTCGAGGTCCCTGCCCTACTCGGTATGCCCTCACGCATCTTCGTTTTCGTGTCTGCTATTTACGCCGCCACCCGCTATCAGCCCATCGACTATGGCATGGCGGGGGCCTTATCTGTATTCTTGTTGGTTGTTAGCGCACTTGGTGTATTTGCCTACTCTCACCTGACGCGCCGGTCAGAGAAGTACAGCACCGTGACGGGTAAGGGCTACAGGCCTCGAGTTGTTACCCTAGGCAGATGGCGTGGAGTAATGGCTGGATTGTTCCTTCTCTTCTTCTTCGTGACGCTAGGCCTCCCCGTCCTCGTCCTCGCATGGTATTCCTTGTTGCCATTTTTCAGTGCACCATCAGTCGAGGCACTCACGCACGTGTCCTTGGGCAATTACATAACGGTCCTGCAGTGGGGCAAAGCCCGTCAGGCTTTTCTCAACAGCGGTATCGCGGCGTTCGGAACGGCCACCGTGGTCATGTTGCTGACCTCCATCATCTCGTGGATAGTGATCAGGACCAACGTGCGGGGAAGGCAGGTATTAGATGCTCTGGCCTTCATACCCATCGCAATCCCCGGCCTTATCATGGGCGTAAGCCTCATGTGGGTGTATCTTACACTACCAATCCCGATCTATGGGACCCTATGGATACTTATCATTGCGTATGTCACCCGCTTCATGCCCTACGGCGTCCGGACCACTTCCGCGGCCATGGTTCAGATCCATCGTGAGATGGAAGAGGCATCGGCCGCTAGTGGGGCTACTTTCCTACAGACATTCCGAAAGGTGACGCTACCTCTGCTCCGGCCAGCGTTCATAGCAGGCTGGATATACATAGCCGTCATCTCAATTCGAGAGCTCTCCAGTTCCATTCTCCTTTATTCATCGGGTAGCGAGGTCTTTTCTATCCTCGTCTGGGACTTGTGGTCAGATGGCGAATGGAGCAGGCTCGCAGCAGTTGGCATGGTTATGATGGCTGGCCTCGGGATAATGGTGTTTATCCTCCAGCGTTTGGGTGCCCGCCTGGACCGATTCTAGCAGGCTGCATGAGGGGAGGCATATCTACTGTTTAGTGTATTTAGCCGGAGTCATTGTCAATGTACTTATCTGAGGTTATCGTGCAAGGTCGCAAACAAGGAAGGAGGTCTGGTCAGAAGTGGATTCCGCAATAGCTAAGAGAAACACAGTCGGAGCTCCTGCCCGGTGGAACCGTTTCCTGCCTGCAAGGGAGGAGATTGCGAATGCGGTCCCTGGGCTGGTGATCGTTGTTCTGCCTATCGCGATCGTGGCTGAACTACTATGGTACATCGAGATTCGCAGCAACAATACTTGGTTCGTAGACATCTTTATCGCCGCGGTACTGGGCCTGATAGTTGCCAACGTCAAGCCCATTCCCGCAAAATATCAGGCAGGTCTGGAGTTCTCCACAAAATGGTTCTTGCGCCTTGGCATCATCATCTACGGTCTTAAGTTTACTTACGCCTATCTTGCAACCGCTGGTTGGAGTTACCTAGCGCTGGTAGTTGTATCAGTCGTGGTAGCTATTGGGTCGGCGGCGATCGTCGGACGGCTGATGGGGCTTTCCGGTCCGGCCACCGCACTAATAGGTTGCGGTACTGCCATCTGCGGCGTGGCAGCGATAATGTCCACCGCGCCTGCCATCAAAGCCAAGGCAGAAGAGACGGGTCTTGCGATAGGTACAATTCTCGTGTGGGGTACGCTAGGACTGCTGACCTATCCGATACTGGCGACAATCTTTAACATCAACCCTGCACTTTTTGGCAGTTGGACAGGCGCTTCCATCCACGACCTGCCCCAGATCATAGCCACCGCAACCCAGGGGGGAGGACAGGACGCGTTACAGGCTGCTTTGTTCTCGAAGCTAATCCGGGTGGCCTTCATCGTGCTGGTAGTGTTTCTAATGAGCATCATTTTCGCGCTTCGCGAGGCCGGTTCAAGCACCGAGAGGTCAGGACCCAGGGTGTTCCTGACGGTGCTCAAGGGCTTTCCGTTGTTTGTGCTGGGCTTCTTCCTGGTGGTAGTTCTGAATACTATCGTCAAAGTACCTGCTGAACTTGCCGGGCCGCTGGCCACATGGTCAGCCTCCGTTTTCCCAACTACTGTGGCTGGTTTCCTCCTTACACTTGCGATAATAGGTATCTGTGCAAGGGTCACCCGAGAGGCTGTGGGCCGCGCTGGACCTAGGGCACTGGTGACTGGCATGGCCGCTTGGCTGGTGCAGTCCGCTCTCGTTCTCCTTGTCGCCAGTCTGCTTCTGGCAAGAGGCTAATTCGGGCGGACGTCTGCGAAATGTCGATATGTGGCTTACGAGGATGTTAGTTGTTGGCATTGGTGGGTTATCTTAATTAGAGAGGTATTAGGAGGCGACTATGGAAGCGGATTTGTCTGGTAGGATCGACCGGAGACGATTTCTCAGGATAGCGGGCGTTGCTGGACTCAGCCTTGCCGGGGTAGCATGTGGCGCTCCGGCTGCCAATCCTGCTCCTTCTCCAGCAGCTACAACTCCACCCAAGTCCACAGCAGCTACGGAACTAACTGCCAGCCCGAAGGCAGCCACAGCCGAGGAGGCCCAAGCCAAGCTTGTTGAAGCTGCTAAGAAGGAGGGACGGCTGTCCATTTACGACAGCGCGGTCATTGAAGACCTAGAGAATCGAGCAAAAGCCTTTAAGAAGGCATATCCCTTCATGGAATTCGATCTCTATCGGGGAGACAGCGGCGACCTGACCGAAAAGGCGATCACGGAGGCCAAAGCCGGACGGAACCAGGTGGACGTTATCCGGGCCTCTGCCGGTGGTATGGTTCCGCTAGTGGACAGGGGCCTTACGATGAAGTACAAGTCCCCTTCAGCCATTGATATGCCCAAGGATTCGTATGACCCGGAGGGAGCATGGTACTACCCTGAACACATGCTGCATGTAATCGCCTACAACACCAAGCTGATATCTCCTGCTGAAGCGCCCAAGTCGTATGAGGACTTAGCAGACCCGCGGTTCCAGGGTAAGCTGGCCATAGAGGCTGAGTGTACCGAGTGGTTCACACAGATGAAATCAATAATGGGCGAGGCTAAGTTTCTAGATCTGGCCCGGAGAATAGCAGCCAATAAGCCGAGGCCTATTAAGGGGCATGGTACCCTGGCCCGCCTGGTAGTAACCGGCGAGACTCCGGTGGCGGTAATGATATACCAGCATCGGGCGCAGATGGACAAGGAGAGCAAAGCCCCCGTGGATTGGGTATTCGGCAGCAAGCCAGTAACCACCAGTCCAGTAATGCTCCTTCTTATGAAGGACGCGCCACATCCTAACGCTGCCAAACTCTATCTGGACTGGTGTCTTTCCAAACAGGGGCAGGAAGAGGACGTCGTTAAGGTCATGAACCGCTTCCCCCTCCGCTCGGGCGTGGATCTCCCGGGTCACCTGAAGGGCGTGCAGGTGTTCAACCCTCCGTTGGAGAATGTCCGGCTGGTGAACGAGGTGGCGCCACAGTTCCGGCAGGTCTTTGACATACAGTGAGCCTCTGAATGAACCTCGGGCTTGCCAAGCCGAAGCGTAGACTCGAGTTTTTGGCCAGGAGGGTAGAGTGAAGCGTGAAGTAATAGAGGCCGATGTTATCTGTGTGGGTGGCGGCATCGCAGGACTCATGGCTGCCATCCGGGCCGCTGAACTGGGAGCCAAGGTAGTTGTTGCCGAAAAGGGGAATACTCTACGGAGCGGTGCTGGCGCCAGCGGCAATGACCACTTCTTTTGTTACATGCCTGATGTCCACGGGACAGACATGAACGCGGCCATCGCTGAGTGGCGTGCCACTATGGTCGGGGGCAAGGTCGCCCTCAAGAAGGGTATGGCATATGTCCGCACTTGGTTCGGGATGTCCTTGGACATAGTGAAGCTGTGGGACAGCTGGGGTATTCCCATGACGTACAGAGGCAAGTACGAGTTTGCCGGCCACGCCTTTCCAGGGCATCCGCTAATGCGCTTGAAGTATTCCGGCCAGGACCAGAAGAGGGTACTGTCCAAGGAGGCTCGCAAGCGAGGAGCGATAATTAGAAACAGACTCATGGTTTTCGATCTGCTGGGCGATGGAAGCATCAGCGGGGCCCTGGGGATCGACACTAGAGAGGATAAGCTTGTGGAGCTCCGAGCCAAGAGCGTGGTATTGGGAACAGGAGGCTGCATTAGGTTGTACCCAAGCCCAACACCCGGTTGGATGTCGAACCTGGAATGGACCTTTGGGCTCACAGGCGGCGGACGGGCTATGGCTTACCGTGCCGGGGCAGAGCTGGTAGATATGGAGATGCCCTACCGCCATGCTGGTCCCAAGTACCTGGCAGGAATTGGCAAGGCTACCTGGGTGGGCGTCCTCCGAGATCCGCAAGGCAAGCCGGTCAGTCCCTTCGTTAAAGAGCCTTCACGCCAGTATGGCGATGTCGGCGCCGATGTTTACCAAACCGTATTTGAGGACTACGCCAAATCAGGTCGGGGGCCTGTCTACATGGACTGTAGAGGCATCTCGGATGAGGATTACGAGTACATGACCTACTGGCTTGAACAGGAGGGCAACTTGGCCCTCCTTGACCATTGGAAGGACGAAGGGATAGACCCCCGCAAGCATAGAGTCGAATTCATGACGTACGGAATGACGCATATCGGCGGGGTATACTACAACGACAAGACCGAAACCTCGATGCAGGGAGTTTATGCCGCTGGAGACGAGTTTGGTAGCGGAATATCTGGAGCAGCTGTGTACGGCTGGGTAGCTGGGGAGAATGCAGCCGGGCATGCCAGGACTGCGACACCCCCTGCTTACGGCAATGACTTGATCGAAGATCGGGAGAGCCTTTTCGAAGACATAAGGAGCAGAGAGGTAGGGCCGGGGTGGAGGGAAGCGAACGTGGCGCTCCAGCAGGTCATGCAGGACCATGCCGGGACGGTAAGGTCAGAGTCGTCCCTCAACGCAGGTCTGAATCATCTGAGAAGGCTGAAAGAAAAGGCCCGCTCTACGATGATAGCCAGGAACCAGCATGAGCTGATGCGATGCGTGGAGGTGCTGGACCTGCTGGATCTGGGCGAGCTGGTCTTCCTGGCAGCTCTCGAGAGAAAAGAGACCAGAGGCAAGCATGTACGGCCGGACTACCCGTTTACTAACCCGCTACTGGACGGGAAGCTACTGACTCTGAAGAGGGTAGGAAATAGCCCCGTAATTGAATGGAAAGAGACGAGTCGATAAGGAGGTAAGCATGCCACCAGTGATTGATAAGAGCAAGTGCGATGGATGTGGTGTCTGCGTGAATATCTGTCCGGAAGATATCTTCTTTGGCTCGGAGAAGAAGCAGGTACCGGTAGTGGCCTATCCCGAGGAATGCTGGCACTGCGGATCATGTAAGCTTGACTGCAAGAGAGATGCTATCCGACTGAGGATTCCTCTCCCCGCCATGCTCTGCTATGACACCGAACCACTTACTAAGTAGTCGCTCAGCCCGGGGTTCGTTGCGTCCAGCCTTGCTGTTTGATCAGCGTGGTGAGAGACATGCGCTACGCTCTAGTGGATTATCGTGGCGTACTTGCGTTCCCTTTGACAGATGCACTGAACAGGGACGAGCGAGGGAATGAATATACCAGATTCTACCTAATATTACTTCGTTAGTTTCGTCTAGGGCAAAAGGCTTTGATCTCGTGAGTGGCGATAAACCAAAGCACCAGATCCTGGAGCAGCCACACAAGCACGAGGCGTTGTACGGCCGGCATGCTGAGACCGGCCGCAGAGGGGGGAATCCCGCCGGGTGCTAGTTTGGCGGTGCGCTGGCAGACCAAGAAGCTATAGTTAAGCATGGTCAGTGCCAGGTGGCGTTGTAAGCCATCCCAGCTTCGACCCCGGTAGTCGCCCAGACCTCACTCCCCTTAGGCATCTTCGTAGAACCACTCAATGCTCCACCGGGCATAGGTCAAAGCCACCAAGCGTTCCAACGGAGTGTCGGCAGGTAGGTCGAAATGATACCATTTGCGGCCCCCTTCCTCCCCCGGCAATGGCCTCTCGGCCAGCAGCCAGCCCTCTGAACCCGTGCTTACTTTGGGATGGTTTACGCTCCTCTCTGCCTGGCCTTGCACCGGATTACCTGTAGCACGGTGAGCCCGTACAGCTATAAATTGCTTGCGTAACGCTCCTCTGGTTCCTTCTCGCCAGGTTACAGTCTGCCATGCTTCTTTGGGCAATGCCCGTCGTGAGTGCCTTAACACTATGCAACGGAGCGGGGCGCTGCATCTTGGGCACCCCTGTCCAGACTCATGCCTGATGGTGAGGACAGCACTTCTGGTGGTCTCGATCTCTTCAGGCAAGCGTACGCCGAAGGTGCTCTCCCCCCCACAAATATAATGCTGATGCCGAGCCTCCAAACCCGCCAGGAAATGAGGATTATCGCCATATCCCGAATGGGCCACGACCAAGGGGATTGGCACTCCCCATGACAGAGTCTGGTCTACCAGGTCCAAGGCAATCTCCGGCTTGGTTCGAAAACTTACCTCCTCCGGGATGCGGGCTCGCTTGCGTCGCTCGGGATCATCATCTCAACTGCGGGGGAAGTATAAGCGGGCATTGACTGGCAAGTGTAGTGGCCTGGTGCAGGCTGGGTCATCAGCCAGATTACCATCACCATGGACCTGTATAGTCATTTCCTGCCGACCATGCAGAGAGAGGCGATCGAGATCATGGATATGGTGCTCAGTGATCAGCGAATCTAGCTGGTGAGCAGCGGACTTGAACTGATGTAGTAATTGATGTAATTCTCGCCCTAAACGGCCCCAAGGGCATCTTCAGGAGGCCGGGTTACGTTTAAAATGATTGGTGGGCCGCCAGGGAATCGAACCCTGATCCTCGGATTAAAAGTCCGCTGCTCTACCATTGAGCTAGCAGCCCACCCATTCGAATATAGCTTACGGGCAAGGGGTGTGTAAAGAGGGGCGAATAGCCTGGGCGGCAGATACGTACTGGGAGGTCAGGCGAGACCTGGAGCTTGGAGACGGAAGAGATGAAGAAGACTAAGGTAGTGCCGCTGCGAGTCCCAGAGAACCTTGACGAGCTGCGGCCTTGTGTGCCCGGGAGCCACCGAAGAGCAGCGCCGGCAATCACGGGCGCTCGCTGCCAGGCTTGGCCAGGCGCAGCCGTAGGACGCCGGGGCCGGAGTGAAAGGTTATCACTCCCTTACAAACATGTAACAATCCGCTCGTAGGCCTCTTTATGACTAAAAATACATTGAACCGCTGGTATCTGACTGCTATCATCCTCCGTATTACGACCTCAGGAGGATAGAATGTTACGTACTGTCGCAGCAGCCTTCTTGCTCATTCTGGCCCTTACCAGCGCTGTTCCGGCACAGGCCGATGGCAGCATCAGCTCCCAAAACCCGATAGAGATGCTGACCTACATCCCATGCGCTGGCGAACTGGTCAGCCTGAGTGGAACCGTGCATAGCGTAACTCGCCTTGAAACGAATGACAATGGGATACATGTAGAATCGCTATTTAACCCGCAGGGGATCTCGGGAGTCGGGCTAACGACGGGGGATAATTATGTCGGCACCGGCGTTACCAGGTCCGGTTCCAGCGCCACCTTCGAAACGTTCCCCTATACTTACACCTACGTGAACAACTACCGCTTTGTGGGGCAGGGGACCGGCAACAACTACCTGGTCCACTGGAATTTCCATCAGACATTTCTGGCGGACGGCACGCTGACGTCTTGGGTGGACAATTACTCCTACGAATGTAAATAAGGCCTGGGATAGAGTGAATGGGCGAGAGCCCTGCCGGTAGGTGCGCGCAGGGTAAAACGCAGCTGCTTAGAGCAAACAAACAGGGGGGCTTTTTAGGCCCCCCTTGTTCGTTTTTTAGTACCTGCGTGAGGAACTGGCAGGTTGTTTGCTGTAGCATTCACTACAGTAAACAGGCCTGTCGCCGCGCGGCTGGAACGGTACCTGGGTCTCTTTGCCACACTGGGCACAAGTAGCCGGGTACATCTCCCTGGTGGAGCGTCCGTAACCACCGCTGCTGCCGCTTCCGCCCTGTCCTTCACGACGGGCTGCACGGCAGTTCGGGCATCGCTTGGGTAGGTTTGTGAAGCCTTTCTGCGCGTGGAATTCTTGTTCCTCGACAGTGAAGGCAAACGCCTGTCCGCAATCTACACAAGTAAGAGTCTGCTCTTGGTAACTCATTGGTGACCTCCTTTCTTACATAATGATAGGTTGGTAAGTGTTAGGTCACCGGGTTTCCAAGAATTGATGAGGACCTGGACGTGGGGTGTACTAATGCTTCTCAACTAAAGTTAATATAACTCATTGCGGAAGAAAATGCAAACTCGTACCGGTGCAATCACAGGCGGACGCAAGTCGAACTGCAAAATCACTTGAAATTGTGGCCTCTCGGAATCCTGCGGTCCCAGCCGCGTTGCAGCGAAGCGGTAAGCTATTCCTCCATCCGCTCGAGCAGCGCCACCGGGAAATGGGCGAGCACTGAGGCCATCAGGAGCGCGCCGCCGCCGTCCTGCTCCCCGGCCGCCAGCACTTCACCGGTGAAGACGTTGCGATAGTGGCGGCCGGCATGGTCAGAGGGCAGGACGAGACGCGTCTCCTTCCAGACCTCCGGGCCCAGGGGCGGCTGCCCGCTTCCCCCGGTGAGGCGAAACACCAGCCGGGGGACAACCGCCAACGCGGACTCCTCGTCGAGGACGCGGGCGAAGGCGCAGACGTGATCGGCCCGGTCGCCGGCGGACTCCAGGGGGACATACTCTCCGTCCCCGAACAACCGCCGGTGGGCACGACGGAATTCGAGGCTGCGTGAGGTGACGTAGAGCTTGATGCGCCCGTCTCTCCAGGCGCCGAGCAGACCGGCAACCAGCCCTGTCAGGTCCTGGCCGGCCTGTTCTATCTGAGCCTTCAGATCGGCCAGGAGCGCAATTCGACGCTGGAAATCCACCGGTCTGCGGTTGTCCGGGTCCACCAGGCTATAGTCCCAGACCTCGCTCCCCTGGTATATGTCAGGCACCCCCGGTGAGACGAGCTTGAGAAGCACCTGGCCCAGACCGTTGTACTGTCCGTAGCAGGCAACCCGCCCCTGAAAGTCACGGAAGCTATTTATGAACGGGTCTCTGTCCCCTTCAACGAGCAGCCGGCGGACAAACCCTTCCACTGCCGCGTCGTACTCGTTGTAAGGGTTAACCCAGCTCGTGTGGACCTTGGCCTCCTTGGTGGCCTTGAGCATGTAAGCGACGATACGCTCGCGGAACCGGCTGAGGTCATCGGCGGATTGGGGCTCATCGGGCCATGCCCCGATCAGGGCCTGATAGAGCAGATACTCGTCATTGCGGTCCGGGGCAGGCGAGCCGTCTACCATGGTCTTCTTGCGGGCGTTCAGCCGGCTCCAGCGATTCAGGGCGGACCGCCACTCTTTTGGCATCTCGGATAGGACATTGATGCGCGCCCGGACGTCCTCGCTGCGCTTGGTGTCATGTGTGGATGAGGCCAGAAGGCTATGCGGCCAACGCTGCCGGCGCTCGGTATTCCTCCGGTGGAAGGCCCTGACCGAGATGCCGAACTCCTCCGGGCTGCCCCCCACTTCGTTCAGCGAGACCAGCCGGTTGTAGACATAAAAGGCCGTGTCCTCCACTCCCTTCGCCATGACCGGGCCGGTAATCTGCTGAAACCTCATCACGAAGTCAGTCAGCCTGTCCCAGTCCTCTTCACGAAAGTCCTTGAAATTCTGAAGCAGCAGCGTATCTTGAATGAAGTCGAAGACCGGCTCTGCGGTCCGGGCGTTACGCCTCCGGGCTTCTGCAACGGCGGCGCGGATGTAGCCCTGGTCCCGCTGCGATGGTAGGCAGTCCCTGCCGGTGATGTAAGTCCGGTAGACCGGCAGACAGGCGATTACCTCACGCAGGGCGAACGTGAGACTGGCAAGGGTAAAGTCTCTGTACCAACGGTTTCTATCTGCAATACGGTCGAGACGGCTGCCGAGACTGTTGATCTCACTGGCCAGGGAGCCGACCATTATTATCTTTCGGGTGGTGTTCGCGATATCGCGGAACCCGGGTCCAGGTCCGACAAACGCCCGGTAGATGCTATCGAAAGCCTTGCGGTTTGAGCCGTCGACGAAAAGCCCGTTTACGGTATTAAGGAAGTCGTAGCCCGTGGTGCCGTGCACCATCCAGCCCTCCGGCGGGGTTTCCCGGCCGAGCAAGATCTTCTCGGCAACCATATAGAGTGGCCGCGGAGGCGTCCAGGCGGGCTCCGGGCCATCCTGCTCCCCAACTTCCTCACGGGCAGCATGGGGGCTCACCCCCGGCTCAGCCTGCCCGTGAGAGACGGCTGATGAGGCCTGCAGGTCAGCCGGGTTGTTAAACAACTCCTCAGCGGCGCTTCCAATGTCCTCTCGCCAGTCCTCTCCCAGGCGGGCCTCGGCGCGTTTGACCACGTAGCATTGCTGCACCTTCCGAAAGTACGACTCAGGGTCCCAAAGCCCATCCGAATGGTCGATCCGCAGACCGGTGACCAGCCCCTCGGCCAGCAGCCGGAGTATCATCTGGTGGCTGGCCTGGAAGACCTCCGGCAGCTCCACCCGAATACCGGCCATTTCGTTAACATCGAAGAACCGCCGGTAGTTGATCTCGTCGGTAGCTACTCGCCAGTAGGCCAGCCGGTAAGCCTGGGCATCGAGCAGTGCACCGAGCATGTCGTAGCTGCGCGGATCATCCGGCGTCCCGTTGAGAGCCCGGACGGTCAGATCGATAGCATTCCGTACTTCCGAGCTAACATCATACAGGGCTGCGATCCGGCGCTTGATAACCTCCTTCTCACGGCTGCGTTCTGCGACCCTGTCAGGCGCCAGATCGGTGAATGCGGGTAGATGGCTGAGAGCAGTCAGGATACTCTCAAGCTCCACCAAATGCTCGTTCTCCGGGCCCAGTATCCCGGTCAGGGCAGCCAGCCGGTGTTGCAGGACTTCCCTGTAGCTGCACGGCTCCAGCGGCAGGCTGGTCTCGTAATAACGGACGAAGAACGCCCCGTCCTCGTAAGCCAGTTGCAACTTGCCGCTCTCCAAGACCCTCCCGTACTGGTCCTCCAGCATAGGAAGAAGCACCCGGTTCGCCATCTCCGGCCGGGCCATCTCCCAGTTGATGTCGAAGTAGGAGGCATAAACTGAGCTGGGCCCATTCTCCAGCACATCCATCCACCAGGCATTGCTGGATTCAGCAATGCTCATGTGGTTAGATACTATGTCCATCAACAGTCCCATGTCACGATCTCTCAGTGCGCCGGAGAACGCCCGGAAATCTTCGTCGTTGCCGTAATCAGGATTCAGCCGGCCATGGTCAACCACATCGTAGCCATGGCTGCTGCCGGCGCGAGCCCTGATGAGGGGAGAAGCATAGCAATCGGTAACCCCCAGGTCATTTAGGTAAGGGACCAGTGCCTGGGCGTCAGGGAACCTGAATCCCTGATTGAACTGAATGCGGTAGGTCGCGCCGGGAACACGCGTTGGGTTTAGAATCTCCTGCATGACGCTGTCGATGCCGGGTAGGGTCTCGACGATGCTGGTCTTCACTCCCAATTTCTCGCCGAGTGAAGTAAAAGCATCCAACCAGGCATGCAGCTCTCTATCGCCACGCCGTGCCTTTCGATGGATTGCCGGATAGGTAGCAAGAAGTGTCTCATAATAGATATCCTGCGCTCTCCAGAGGTCTACTTCGAAAGGCAACGAGCGCGTGATCTCTACCATGTCCTCAAGGTCCTGGAGGATGGAAAGCTCCATCGGCTGCGCCCGGAGGTTGGAGGCGAGCCTCTCCACAACGCGTCCCAGGGAATAGCCCAGGGCGGCAGAATCCAGCGCCACGTGTGATTCCCTGGCCTGCTGCATAAGGCTGCCGATATGCCCGACATCGGTCTCTCGTGCCTCGATCGCCCGGCGTAGGTCGGCATTCAACACAACCTCGGTGGCGGTTTGAAGGGCCCTGGGCACGGGAGCGCCCAGATCAGCCAGGAATCGCATCAGCGGGGCGTGGTGCTCGTAAAGCTGCCGGTACAGGGCCTCTGCGTCTCCAACTGTCGAGTCCAGAATCCTTCCAAGTACCTGGCGTTGCTCGTCACGGAATAGCGACTTCAGCGAGTAGGTGGAGGCGCCAAAATCCCTGTCTATCACCCGGATAACCTCGGCGAAGTCAGCTCTCGAGAAAGGTTCAGCCGAGTCACGCAGCATGGCAAGGTATGCTTCCTCGTCCTGGAACCGGCGGACGCCCGCGCTCAGGTTGTGGTCACCAAAGTGCAGCACACTGAAGCTGAGATCCTCCGACTGCAAACTGATTTGTGACGTGACCCGGGCTCGGCCTGAGACAAGCCTTGCCCTGCCGGCCTCTATGGTGCGGTAATCCTGCCGCTCGACCGAATAGCAGTAGACCGAGGTCTTATCCGGATATTGCTCAAACACCGAGCTAACCGCATAGTGAGCTCCGACCTTTTGGAGGTCGACCATGGCCGGTTTCACGAACTTCCGGTATATCTGAGCGCCATCCCCATGCTCCGGTATGTTACTCTTGGCTTGCCCCAGCAATTCCAGGAAATGCTGCTCAACGCTGTCGCTGAAGAGGTCCGCGAATAGTTGCACGACCCGTCCGGCATACTGGATGACCTGCACCGTCTCGATCCCTGATAGCTCGTCGAAAAACCAGCCACAGCTTGTGTACATGAGCATAGACTGGCGTCGAAGCTCCATCAGCTTTAGCAGCGCAGTCCGGTCCTGGTCCGGCAGGTCAGGGGCAGAATGGCTGGAGATGAACTCCTCTATGTTTGCCGGGGAACGGTCAAGGACAACGCTAATATAGTCCTCCAGCGCCGTTACAGGGTTTAGCACCAGGTCCGATGCCCTCTCTTCCCATCTTGGGGTTACTGAATCCCGAAGCCAGTCCAGGGCCTGGCGTAACGGGCCTCGCCAGGCCTGTCTCCAATCCCCATGCATGCCGGAGCTGCACCCACAATCGCTTCTCCATCGTTCCACCCCGTGTGCGCAGCTCCAGCTTGAGTTCTCACGAATCTCTACCTCACAACGGGGAGGGAACCGCTCCAGGAACTCGCCATAATTGGTGATCCGAGCCAGGCCGTTGGACTCGATGTAATCGATCGCATAGGCCAGGGCCATGTCACCGTGAGGACGGTGGTGACCATAGGTCTCCCCGTCGGTCGCGATATTGACAAGCTGGGGCCAGTTTGTGGATTCGGAAAAGGCGCTCGTCAGCCTGCCGGCGAGCTGTTCGCCGCTCGCAAGGAACTCCTCGAAGGCGATACCTCGCGAGATCGGGCCGTCGTAAAAAAACAGACTGATCTGGCGTCCGGAAGGTAGATTGAGCAGATAGGCTCTGGTTGGGTCTATCCGTCCACCGCTGATGTCACGCCAGGTACGAGACCCGATCTGGCGCACGCGGCTCGCCTGATTAGGTGCCAGAATGGTGAACTGAATTCCCAGGCCCGCCATGATGTCCAGGGCCTCCAGGTCCACAGCAGTCTCCGGAAGCCACATGCCCTCCGGGCGGCGCCCGAACCGGTGCTCGAAATCCCGGATTCCCCAGAGTACCTGCACGTACTTGTCGCGGCTGTTCGCCAGCGGCAGGATCATGTGGTTATACGCCTGGGCTATGGCAGACCCATGACCGGAGAAGTCCAACTGACTCCTTCGGTCTGCCTCCAGAATGGCGGAGTAGGTCTCTGGCGATTCGTGCTCCATCCACGACAGGAGTGTTGGTCCGAAGTTGAAGCTCATTCTGGAGTAGTTATTGGCTATCCTGGCAATCCGGCCTTCGCTATCCAGGATGCGGGCTGCCGTGTTTGGGGCGTAACACTCGGCTGTGATCCGCTCGTTCCAATCGTGATAAGGATAGGCCGAGTCCTGAAGCTCTACAGCCTCTAGCCACGGATTCTCGCGCGGAGGCTGGTAGAAATGACCGTGAATGCAGATGAATCGATTTTTCATGGCACTGCTGCTAACACAGCATAACTACCGGTAGATTAAATATATATGGACACTGAGAGGCGATTCTAGAGCAGACGCTACCCTCCGGCAGCAGTTGCAATAGAACTGTAAGGGCGCCGAGACTGGTTGCTATGGATACGCTTCTCGTCACGGTGTACGATAAGAAATGAAAGCCTACGTCGTACTCACATTCCAGCGGACGCAATCACAGTGGCGCCCGATCCCCGCAAATGCATCGAGTCTGATTGTCGCGGGAGGCTTTCTGGAAGCCAAATTAGGAATGAAACGCAGGGAAATGAGCCTGCGTTTCATCATGGAGGGTTATTACAATGAAAGATGATATGACTGGATCGGGAGGACTCGTCGAGTATCTTAGCCGTAACCGGGTGACTGCAGCGATCATCGGCGTCCTGGCCTTTGCACTGCTCACCGGGGCTCTCGGCATGTGGCAGTCGCCCGTATCGGCTCGTGGTCGCGGTGGCAGTCTCCCACCCGCGGCATCGGTGGAGAATTTCGCCCGTGGCCAGGCCACCTTTGACGCCCAACTGATGTGGAATTCACTGAGCGACGAGATGATACAGAATCTCCAGTTCCAGGGGGTCGACATATCGCAAGTCCAGAGCCAGTTAGACGACCAGAGGAACAGAGGGTTGCATTACCTGCAAGAAACATATGTCGGAGGCCACAAGGCTCCAACGGGTGAGTCGTTTTATCTGTATGTTTTCGTTCGGCAGTCAGAGATGACAGGGGATTCCGCCGAATCAGTGCCGTACGTGTTCATGGTCGATGGCAGTGGAAAGATCGCAGGGATCCAATAAGGGACGTGTTTCCCGAGGCATCGGGCGAGTACACGCCAGGCCAGGAGAAACCGATGCAGTATCATCAGTTCATCAATAAGGTTCAGGAATATGCCGGATTCGAGTCTACCGACGATGCAACGCGGCTCACCAAGGCGACACTGGAGACGCTCGGCGAGAGGCTGTCCCGCAAAGAGCGGGATGATCTGGCTTCTGAGATTCCTGAAGAGCTAAAGACCTACCTGGTCAAGCGAGAGAACCGCGACCTCTTTACCGTCGGAGAATTCTTCCAGAGGGTCGAGGCCCGCGCCGGTTGCGGCTTGCCTCGTGCGATCATAGGAGCGCGAGCAGTTGTTATGGCGTTGCGTGAAGCAGTCTCCACGGGCGAGCTGGTAGACGTGATTCGGGAGTTCCCAAGCGAATACGAAGAGCTTTTCTCGAAGAGGCCGGACGCGCCGCTATCACCGACGATCCGGTAGCCTTCCCACCTGGTCGGGCTATAGCGGGGACTGACTCTCCATAGCATACAAGACAAAGCTCCTGGGCGGAAGCGTCAGAGCGATTTCAGCGCGCGACTCGAGCCTGCTGGGGGCTACCTCTCCGTTGCCGTTCCACCGTTGTGCAGAAGAGTCGAACCTCTTGTGCCAGGCACCTGGAGGCAACCGCAAAGCCACTCCTGCCTGTGCCTCGCCAAAGTTGAAGGCTACAAAGGCCTGCTCCTCGCCAGCCCAGCGCCTCAGCAATAGCACTTTCGAGTCCTCGAAGCCGGCCACCTCTTCGTCCTCCTTGCTCAGGTGACGTAAGGCGGGCAGCTCCTTTCGAAGCCGGATGAGTTCCGTGTAGAGATCGAGCAGCACCCGGTGCTGGCCCCCTTCGCGATTCTCCCATTGCAGCCTGGACCGTTGAAAGGTTGCCTCGTCTTGCGGATCAGGCACCTCTGCCCGCCAGCCGAAGGCCGCGAACTCCTCTTTGCGCCCCTTCCTGACCGCCTCAACCAGCTCCGGGTCGGAGTGGCTGATAAAGTAGAAGAACGGTGCGATCTCTCCGTATTCCTCACCCATGAACAGCAGCGGAACGAAAGGAGAGAGAAGCAGCGCTCCGGCAGCCAGCTTCAGAGTATCAAAAGAGACCAGGTCGGCCAGCCGCTCGCTCTTCATCCGGTTCCCTACCTGGTCGTGGTTCTGCACGGAGACTACAAACTGGCAGGCATGGGCCAGGCGGGAAGAGTTGCCGTGCCGCCTCTGTCTGTACGCGGAGTACTGGCCGGTATAGACAAAGCCCTCTCTGAACGCTTCGGTCAGGTCTGCCAGGCCGTGAAAGTCTTCGTAGTAACCACTTCGCTCGCCGGTCAGAAGGGTATGGAGAGAATGGTGGAAGTCATCGTTCCACTGCGCATCCAGCCCATATCCTCCCAGGTAGCGGGGCAGGATTACCCTGGCGTCATTGAAGTTACTTTCGGCAATCACGTAGAGCCGGCGGTTCAGTCTCTCCCCTTCGTCGTGGACCGATATGCCCAGCTCTTCCAGGAATGTCCGGGCGGAGAAGTCCCGGATACCATGTATTGCATCCAGGCGCAAGGCATCGACATGGAACTCTGTTATCCAGTAGAGGGCATTCTCGATGAAGAAACGGCGCACCTCGTCGCTGCCGGCGCCGTCAAAGTTAATGGCTGCTCCCCAGGGGGTACGGTAGAGATCGGTGAAATAGGGCCCGAAGTCAGCCAGATAGTTGCCCTCCGGGCCGAGATGGTTATAGACCACATCCATAATTGTGACCAGGCCGCGCATATGGCAGGCATTGACCAGGCGCTTGAGCCCCTCCGGGCCGCCGTATGAGTCCTGCACGGCGAAGGGATAAACGCCGTCGTAGCCCCAGTTACGAGACCCCGGGAACTGGGCCACGGGCATGATCTCAATCGCGGTCACACCTAAGTTTCTCAGTTGGTCCAGGCGGGGTATGATGGCATCGAATGTGCCTTCCGGTGTGAACGTGCCGACATGCAACTCGTAGATGATATAGTCCTGCAGCGGCAGGCCAAACCATTGTTCATCCTCCCAGACAAATGAGGAAAGGTCGACCACCTGTGACGGGCCATGGACTCCTTGAGGCTGATAGTATGATGCGGGATCAGGCCGTTCTGTCCGGCCGTTCAGCCTGTAGAGATAGAGATCGCCGGGGTCGACGCCGTCCACGGACGCAAAATGGTAGCCCCGCTCGACGGGAGCCATCGGCATAACCCGCTCACGAGACCCGACCAGGCGAACCTCGACCTGCTCCGCCCGGGGGGCCCAGACCAGCAACCGGCACCGGTGTCCCCCCAGGTGGGTGGCGCCTAATCCCCTCTCACGTCCCACAACTCGCGCTCCATAGCTCATGTCCCATAACATCCATGATACACAGCGGAACCTGAATAATCATGTTGCATATAGGGATATAATAATAGCACTATTCTAAGGAGGTTACGGTGGGCGATTTGCTGAAGGGCAAAGTAGCGATAGTTACCGGCGCCGGGCGGGGTATCGGCCGCGAGGAAGCGCTGGCCCTGGCCCGCGAGGGAGCCAGGGTGGTCGTCAATGATATCGGCGTGTCTGCCGAAGGAGCTGGCTCAGCTACTACTCCGGCAGAGGAGGTCGTTGCGGAGATCAGAAAGATAGGCGGAGAGGCTGTAACCTCTTTCGAATCAGTAGCTGACTTTGCAGGCGCTAGGCGCATAGTCGAGACAGCGCTGGATAGCTTCGGCCGGCTGGATATCCTTGTCAACAACGCCGCCATCTTCATCATGAAGCTGATAATCGAGCACACCGAGGAAGACTGGGACCGCATGGTCGCCGTCCATCTCAAGGGTACTTTCAACATGTGCCGCCACGCCGCTCCGGTAATGATCAAACAGGGGTACGGGCGCATAATCAACACTTCATCGAACCAGTGGCGTACGCCAGAAGGCCGCGTCTCCTACGCCGCTGCCAAGGGAGGCATCGTTAGCTTCACCTATGCCCTGGCCTGGGAATTGCGGAACGACGGTATCACCGTTAACGCCATCGCACCCTTCGCCGCCACCCGGGCCATGGAATCAGCGCGCGTTTACGACCAGCATACAGCCGATCTCGGCCTGGAGCGCCAGGACCGGGGAGTCTACAGTCGGCCGGGCCCGGAGTTCGTGCCGCCAATGGTGGTCTACCTGGCGAGCGACCTGGCGCCGCACGTCACCGGCCGAATCTTTCGGACCGGGGCGGGCAAGGTTGCAATCTACAACCATCCCGAGGAGCTACGGGGGGTCTACAAGGACTATAAGAAGAACGGCCCATGGACGATCGAGGAGCTAAAGGACGTGCTGCCGAACACGGTCCTTTCCAGCGATACTCGGGCGCCTCATATCCCCTGAGGGCAGAGGACACCCGCGGCCCAGCTTTGCCTTGACACCCCTAGAGCCCAAGCCTATAATGCAGGCAGCATTCCTCATCATGGAGTAGTATGTCCTCCAGGCCCTTTTGGCACGACATTGAGGGCGTACCCTGGCAGCAGGTGGCGCGGATACAAGAGGAAAAGCTCCAGAAACAGATGGAGTACCTCTGGGCGCGGTCGCCGTTCTACCAGCGCAAGCTGAGCGCGGCGGGTCTCAGGCCGGGCCAGGTCAGGAGTATTTCGGACCTCCAGGACATCCCCTTGACGATGAAGCAGGAGCTTCGGGACAGCATCCGAGAATGCCCTCCGCTGGGCCTGCACCAGGCGGCCCCGAGGCACGAGGTCATTCAGGTACAGGCGTCCTCCGGTACCACGGGCAGCCCATCATACGTGGGCGTGACCCGGCGGGACCTCTGGGTCTGGAGCGAGATGGGAGCACGGGTATTCTATGCTAATGGCTTCCGCCCCGGTGACTTCTGCCTGCACGCCTTCTCTATGAGCAAGGGTTTCGTAGGTGGAGTGCCGGTGATGCAAATATTGCAGTACATGGGCGTCTGCGACCTGCCGATCGGTGTTGACGCCGGGACTGAGCGCCTGCTGAGGGTGCTTGCCGACCAGCGTCCGGAGGCGATTGCCGCAACGCCCTACTTTGCCATCTACCTGGGGGAGCAGGCCGAGCAGGTGCTGGGGATCCCCGCCCGCCAGCTCTCCGTGCGTAACATCTCGGTCGGCGGTGAGCCGGGTGGCGGTATCCCGTCGGTCCGCTCCAAGATGGAGGAAGTCTGGGGCGCCGAAATCCGGGAGATGATGGGAGGCACGGACCTCGGCTGCACCTACTGGGCCGAGTGCGAAGACAAGAGCGGCATGCACTTCTGTGCCCAGGAGTTCATGATCGCGGAGGTTATCGATCCCGAGTCGGGCCAGGTGCTGGAGCCTAAGGAGGGCATCACGGGTGAGTTGGTCTACACGGCAATCGACCGCGAGGCTTCACCTCTGCTTCGGTTCCGGACCGGTGACCATGTTGTGATAACCGGGACTGATTGCCGGTGTGGACGCACCGGATTCAAGATTCGCTGCTTCGGACGTACTGACGATATGCTCATCGTTAAGGGTGTCAACGTCTTCCCGTCTGCCATCAAGGACGTTGTGACCAGCTTCGAGCCCCGCACTACGGGCCTGATGAAGGTAATTGTAGACTTCCCGGGCCACACTACTCAGAAAGCGCTCAAGGTCAGGGTGGAGTACGGGGATGGTGCGAGGCAGCAGGATATTCCGGCGCTCAAGGACGAGATAGGCCAGAAGATACAGTCGCTTTTGGCCTTCCGGCCGGACATAGAAATGGTGCCCTCGAACACCCTGGAAAAGCCAGGGGTGCAGAAGGTGGCGTTAATCGAGAGGATATAGGGCCAAACCCTATTATCATATGAAACTTGATAGCTAATTGCTATAGGAGGTAGGTTGCATGAAAAAGGTTAGGCTGGGCTCCGGGTCGGCCTTCTGGGGCGACGTCCTGGAACCGGCAGTGGAGCTGGCAAAGCGTGGAGATGTCCAGTACATTGGCTTTGACCACCTGGCAGAGCTGACTCTTTCCATCTTCCAGCGCATTAAGCTGAAGGATCCCACCAAGGGATATATTCCGGACATTGTGCCCTGGACCAGGGCCGTTCTTCCTACAGCGATGGAGAAGAACATCAAGCTTATCACCAATGCCGGCGCCGCCAACCCGGAATCCGGCGCAGACGAAGTGATCAAGCTTGCCAGGGATCTGGGATACAAGGGGATGAAGGTTGGCGTGGTCGTTGGTGACGACATCTTCTCCCGCCTGGACGAAATCCGCGCCCAGGGTGTCAAGCTGGTTAACCTGGATACCGGTGAAGAGGATATCGACCGGGTGAAGGACCGCATCGTGGCAGCAAACGCCTACATTGGCTGCGATGCCATGCTGCCCTGCCTCGATGAGGGTACCCAGGTTATCGTTACCGGCCGCGCTACCGATAACGCACTCTACGTCGGCCCTATGATGCACGAGTTCGGTTGGGGCTGGAACGATATCGACTTGCTTGGCGCCGCCGTCACTATCGGCCATATTATCGAGTGCGCCGGCTGCGTCACCGGCGGCATGTCCAATATGTGGAATGTCGCCCCCGAAGGATGGAACATTGGCTTCCCGGTCGCCGAGGTCTACGAGGACGGCACGGCCATCATTACAAAGCCCCCGGGCACCGGCGGCATCGTGAACCAGTGGACCGTCAAGGAACACCTGGTATACGAGGTCCACGACCCCTCACGCTACCTTATGGCTGACGGCATCGGCGATTTCACGGGCATCAAGATCGAGGAGCTCGGCGACAATAGGGTACGAGTTACCGGCATGAAGGGCAAGCCCCGGCCCGACACTCTGAAAGTCTGTATCGGATACCAGGATGGCTGGATCGGCGAGGGTGAGATCACCGTGGCCTGGCCGTATGCCTACGAGAAGGCCCTCAAGGCTGAGGAGCTGCTGCGGGAGCGATTTAAGATCGTCAAGCTGGACGCTGAGGAGCTGCGGATCGATTTCATCGGCATCAACTCCGTCCATGGCACTCTGGCCAAGCCTCCCAAGAACCTGGACGAGGTTAACGAGGTCCGGGTGCGCGTGGCCGCCAAGGTCAAGACCAAGGAGGAGGCCGACAAGATCCGCCGGGAGATCACCCACCTCTGGACCATGGGTCCGGTGGGCACCACCGGCGTGACCTCGCCGCCGGCCCCCAGGCCGGTCGTCTCCCTGTGGCCCACCCTGGTGCCCAGGGACCTGATCCCCACCAGGGCGATCATAAAGACGGTCGAATAAGCAGACAATAAATGAGAGTGAGGAGGCCCGGCCATGGCCGGGCCTCCAGGTCGATACGGTAGGCGAAGCGTTGTTCCAAACGGTTAACAGGTATTTGCTCTCCCAGCAGATTCGCGTTGGGAGAAGACAATGATGGCCCGGGCCCGGTTACTCAAAATGGCAGGCGCTATCGTTCTGATTTCGTTGCTGGTTGCTGGCTGCAGTGGCACATCATCAGGCAGCACGCCAGTGCCACCTACTCCAACCAGGGTCCCACCCACGCCGACTGCGACACCGGTGCCACCCACCCCCACACCAACGCGAGTGCCTCCCACCGCTACACCGACACCTCTGCCTACGGTCGCAAGCGGTGTGTCCGCTCCTGTGGGTTGGACTACTTATGAGAAGAAGTCGGAAGGGTTTGCGATTTCCCTGCCATCGACCTGGAAGCCAATCGACATGGACGCGCAAACGCTCAGCTCAGTCCTGGACTCGTTAAAGGACCCGCAAATAACCAGGATGCTTGAAGGGCAGGCCCAGCAGATGGTCGTCGCTGGGATCAAGTTTATGGCCTTCAACCTGGAGCCAGGAGCATACTCCAGCGGCTTTGCAACAAACGTGAATGTAATCAAGCAAGATCTGCCGTTACCGATGTCACCGAGCGTGGTAGCACAGATTGTTGCCGGACAGTTAGAGGGCCTGGATAGCGTAGAGAAGCCGGTCGGCCGGCGGCAGATAAGCCTGAAGTCAGGCAGCGCTGAAGGGCTAACTATCCATATGAGGAATCAATTGCCGGACGGCAGCACCATAGCGCTGACGATGTTGCAACTCATAACAGTGAAAGGTAACAGCGCCTTCGCCGTTACCCTTACGACGCCAACTGCCGAATTCGATAAGTACAGTGCGACGTTCGATAAGATCGAACAGAGCTTCACAATCTTGAATTGAAGGCCAGAGACTTCGTGATCACTGCCAAGGACGAGGGATTCAATCCTGGGAGCGCCGAGCCCCAGCTCGGCAACAGCTTGCCGAGCTGGGGCTCGGCGCTCCCAGATGTACTATACGCAGACCCTGCGTCAACTCCCGGTTCTGGTGTAGGGTGTTAGCTAGGATGATATGATCATCTGGGAAGTTGCGGCCATAATCTTAATAATAAACGTGCCGTTCGGCTACTGGCGGGCCAACGTGAGGCGGTTGTCGGCTCAGTGGTTTCTGGCGATTCACCTCCCGGTACCCATAGTGATAGCGTTGCGGCTTACGTCGGGATTGGGCTGGCAATTAGCTACAATCCCAATTCTGGTCGCGGTGTTCTTCGCTGGGCAGTTTCTGGGAACGAAGCTGCACCGGTGGTGGAGTAAGCGTGCAAGAGTGCCGCTGACTTCCTGTCTGGTTGTAGACGTGGTGCACGTGCTGCAGGCAGGCCGTTAGTGGCCTTGGCATATAGAAAAAATTCTCGAAAGGTGAGGACTTAGGTGCGAGAAGCGGTTATTGTATCAGCAGTAAGGACGCCCGTAGGCCGGCTGGCCGGGGTGCTCAAGGATGTGCCCGTAGAGGAACTGGGAGCCATTCCTATCAAGGAGGCAGTCCGCCGGGCCGGAATAGACCCCAATGAGATTGATGACGTCATCATGGGCTGTGCCCTGGGTACCGGACGTCTCAACAACATCGCTCGGCTCGCGATGCTCGTAGCTGGGCTGCCGGAGAGTGTGCCCGCCGCAACTGTCAACCGGCTCTGCAGCTCGGGGCTGGAGGCCATCAACTACGGTTGTCTTAAGGTCGCCTCGGGCGATGCGGAGATCATCGTTGCCGGTGGTATCGAGAGCATGACCCGCGCCCCGTTGATCATGGACAAGCTGCCCAACCCTTACCAGCGCGGGCCGTTCACCGTCTATGACTCCTTCGGGACCGCGGCTTCGTCCAGCCCGATGAAGCTGTACGGGCCTCTGATCATGGGACAGACTGCGGAGAACGTGGCCGAGAGGTACAATGTCTCCCGTCAGGCCCAGGACGAGTTCTCCTACCGCAGCCAGATGAAGACGGCTAAAGCCATGAAAGATGGCAAGTTCAAGGAAGAGATAATTCCGGTGGAGGTGCCCGGCAAGAAGGGCCAGGTCACCATCGTGGATACTGACGAGCATCCCCGGCCTGAGACTACTATGGAGATTCTGGCCAAGCTTCCCCCGGCCTTTAAGAAGGACGGAGGCACTGTCACTGCCGGCAACTCCTCCGGTATCAACGACGGCGCAGCCGCAGTGGTAATCATGACCCGGGAGCGGGCCAAGTCTATGGGCCTGGAGCCCATCGCCACCTTCGTTGCTTCCGCAGCGGCAGGCGTCGATCCCCTCGTTATGGGCATTGGGCCGGCCTTCGCCGTACCCAAGGTCCTGAAGAAGGCAGGAATTAACCTCAACGATATCGGTATCGTCGAGCTGAACGAGGCGTTTGCCTCCCAGGCCGTTGCCTGTATTCGTGAGCTCAAGCTCGACGAGGAGAAGGTGAATCCCAACGGCGGAGCGGTTGCACTGGGCCATCCCCTGGGGTGCAGCGGCGCCAGGCTGACCGTAACTCTCTTCTACGAGATGAAGCGTACCGGCAAAGAACTGGGCATCTCCACGATGTGCATCGGTGGAGGCCAGGGCCTGGCCACGATCTTCCGCAGGGGATAGGACCGGGCCGGCACAGGAGAGTACGATATTGAACTTACCCAGGCGAGTGATTCTCTGTGAGCAGGGGTCGCGGGATGGCATACAGACGGTATCTACGTTCATCCCTACGGAGAGGAAGATCGAGTTTATCGACGCGATCTCTGACACAGGGGTCCCGTATATCGAGACTGCTTCTTTCGTGAGCCCCAGGGTAATACCCCAGCTCCGTGACGCAGAGGAGGTCATGGCCCGCATCAAGCGGCGTCCGGGTACGTGCTACGGAGTGATTGTGCCCAACGCCGCCGGAGCACACCGGGCAGTGGAAGTGCGTGCCGACGACATAGGGGTCTTCCTGTCGGCAAGCGACAGCCACAACCGGCACAATATCAACATGAGCACCAAGGAGTCGATCGACGGCCTGGCCGATATTATGACCATTGCCAGGGATTCAGGCACACCAGTATACGGCGCTATTGCAACGGTCTTTGGATGCCCGTATGAAGGGGACGTGCCCCCGGATTGCGTAGCCTGGGTCATCGAAGAGCTACTGAACGTCGGCTGTTACAGGATCGTCCTGGGGGATACGACGGGGATGGCCAATCCCCGTCAGGTGCAGGAGACCATGTCGTTCATCGTGGAGAGATTCCCCGACACGGCCATCAGCCTCCACTTCCATGATAACCGAGGCATGGGGCTGGCCAACATTCTGGCCGCCATGCAGGTAGGTATTACCCGCTTTGACTCGGCGGTTGGCGGGCTTGGAGGCAGTCCCACCCCGGGCGCGATGGGCAACGTCTGTAGCGAGGACCTGGTACACATGCTCCACGAGTTGGGCGTGGAGACGGGCTTAGACCTGGATAAGCTTATTGCCTGTGCCCGCCTGGTCGGGGAGCTTACAGGCAAGGCCCTTCCCAGCCACGTGCTTAGAGCCGGCAAGCGTAGCGAGCTGGTATGCGCATAATTAGCCCGGGTAAGCCCTTTAATTAAGGAGAGGGTCATGAAGAAGATACGGATGGGAGTAGGTTCCGGATACTGGGGTGGCCTGATCGAGCCGGCCATCGATGTAGTGGAGAATGGCGATATCAATTATCTGGGCCTGGAGTACCTGGCAGAGGTCACGCTGATTATCCTCCATAAGGCCAGGGCCAAGGACCCCTCTAAGGGCTATATCCTGGAGGCAGTGGACTACCTGCACAAGGTGCTCCCTACCTGCGCCAAGAAGGGGATCAAGGTCATCACCAACATGGGCGGCGCCAATCCGATGGCTGCCGGTGACGAGGTCATCCGGGTAGCCAGAGACCTCGGGCTGAAGGGCTTGAAGGTTGGCGTGATCATGGGCGATGACGTCATGGATAAGCTGGATGACTGCATGGAGCGGGGAATCAAGTTCCCTAACCTGGATACCGGAGAGGAAGACCTCGGGCGGGTGCGGGACAGGCTGGTGGCGGCTAACGCCTATATCGGAGCGGACTCCATGGTGGATGCCCTCCGGGCAGGGGCGGATGTCATCATCTCCGGTCGCAGCACCGACAATGCCCTTTATGTCGCCCCCCCCGTCTACGAGTTCGGCTGGGACTGGCCCAACGGAGACTGGGACCGGGTGGGGGCTGCTATAACCGTCGGGCATATGGTGGAGTGCGCGGAGCCGGTCACCGGTGGGATGTCCTGTCTCTGGAAGGAAGTGCCGGAGCCCTGGCGTATTGGGCACCCCATCGCCGAGCTATACGAGGACGGTACAGCCATCATTACCAAGACCCCCGGATCAGGGGGCATGGTCAATAGCTGGACCGTCAAGCACCACCTGGTCTACGAGTCCCACGATCCGCGAAACTACCTCATGCCCGATGGCATTGCCGACTTCACCAGCCTGAAGCTGGAAGACATCGGGAAGGACCAGGTACGGGTCACGGGAATGAAGGGCAAGCCCCGCCCGGCAACCCTGAAGGTCTGCATGGGCTACGAGGACGGCTATATCGGCGAGGCCGAATGCACCGTTACCTGGCCCGATGCCATGGAGAAGGCCCAATGGGTAGAGAAGTTCCTGCGTGAGAGGTTCAAGATCATCGGCCTTCCGGCCGAGGAGATAAGATTCGACTACATCGGGGTGAACTCCATCCACGGGCGCCTGGCAACCCCGCCTGTGGGAGAGCTCAACGAGGTCAGGTTACGAGTAGCCGTGCGGACACGCACCCGGGCTGAGGCCCTCAAGGTCAGGCGGGAGATACCCATTCTCATGGGAGCGGGACCTGCCGGCACTACCGGGGTCTTTGATCCACCCCAGCCACGAGCCGTGTGGTCGCTATGGCCCACACTAATCCCCAGGGAAGAAGTCCCCACTACTCTGATAATGAAGGAAGCTTAACATGGGAAAGAGAGTACAGTTAAAAGAGATCTGCTATGCCCGGTCGGGAGACAAGGGCGATGTGTGCAATGTGGGGTTAATGGCCAAGGACGATGCGGCCTACAAGATAATCAAGGAGCAGGTAACTGCAGCAGCAGTGAAGAAGCATTTTGAGGGGATAGTCAAGGGCAATGTGGAGAGGTATGAGCTGGATAATCTCAATGCCCTTAACTTCGTCCTGCGTAATGCTCTGGGCGGGGGAGCCACCCGAACGCTGATGATGGACCAGACAGGCAAGGCCTTTGGCAATAACCTGCTGCGTCTGGAGGTTGAGCTACCCGACTAGTCGCAAGGTAGTCCTTATCCCGGTGGGGGAGCACAAAGATTTCCCTCGCCCACCAAAGCGGAATAGCACTAACTATCCCCTCGCCCACCGCAGTGGGAGAGGGTTAGGGTGAGGGAAGCCCCAGCCTGTCCGGTGGAGCAGACCAGCCGGGCTAAAGCCATGGGCTACAGTAGCCAAAGTCCATTAAAGGGGCTCCCACGGATAGCAGGCTAGTCTGATCAGATGGCATAGTGATGAGTTGCGCCGCGGATGCCGGAGAGAACCGGTGTCCCTGGAGATGACTGACCATGGAAGACAGCGACGTTGTAATAATAGGTGCCGTTCGCACGCCTTTCGGGCGCTACGGTGGGGTCTTGCGGTTGGTGCCCAGTATCGACCTGGGGGCCACCGCCATACGTGAAGTGCTCCGTCGCACCGGGCTATCTGGCAACCAGGTCGATGAGGTCTATTACGGCACCTGCGAGCCCCTGGAGACGGGTCTGGAGATAGACGTGCCGGCCCGCCAGGCCATACTCAAGGGTGGGCTGCCGGTGGAGACCACGTCGATGACCCTGGACACCGCTTGCTGCTCATCCATGGACGCCACGTTACTGGCCTGGCGCTCTATCTCGGGAGGCTATGCTCAGACAGTCCTGGTGGCGGGGGCCGAGAACATGGGCCGCCAGCCTTACTACCTGCCTCCCGAATACCGCTTCGGCGAGCATAAGGGAGACCTGAAGATAATCGACGGCGCCTTCCGGGGAGGCCGCTATCCCGTGCCGGGGGTCAACCCGGTCTCCGTAGATGCCGGGAACGAGGCATTGGAGTACGGGATAACGCGGGAAGAGCAGGACCGCTGGGCGCTGGGAAGCCACCAGAAATACGCTGCAGCCCTGGAGGCCGGGAAGTTTCGGGACGAGATGATGGCTTTCGAGCTTCCGCAGGACAAGGGGGCGCCGATTACCCTCGATCGGGACGAGCAGCACCGTCCGGATACCAGCCTGGAGAAGCTGGCGAAGCTCCCCACCGTCATGGGGAGCCCAACCGTGACCGGTGGTAATGCCCCCGGGATCAACGCTGGGGCATCCGCCATGGTGCTCACCTCCCGCAAGAGGGCCAGCGAGTTGGGCCTGAAGCCCCTCGGCTCGGTCCGTTCCATCGTGCGCGTTGCACAGGAGCCAAAGCGCATTGCCTCCGCTCCTGCGGTGGCGATTCGCAAAGCGCTACAGCAGGCTCAGCTCACGCTCGACCAGATCGAGCTGATCGAGATAAACGAAGCGTTTGCGGCCATGCCCCTCGTCTCTACCAAGATACTGGCTGACGGCAATGCGGGACGCTGGCAGGAACTCCTGGCAAGAACGAATGTGAACGGGGGGGCCGTGGCTATAGGACACCCGGTTGGAGCCAGCGGAGCCCGGATCACGATGACCCTGATGTACGAGCTCAGACGCCGGGGTGGCGGCCTGGGTGTCGCAGCAATCTGCGGAGGACTGGGCCAGGGGTCCGGCGTTATCGTAAAAGGCGAAGTGTAATACGGTGGCGGTCTAGAGTACGCTGAGACCGCAGCGGTCTGGAGTCAACGAGGAGGTTTTTTGAATTGGGAAAGAGAGTACAGTTAAAAGAGATCTGCTATGCCCGGTCGGGAGACAAGGGCGATGTGTGCAATGTGGGGTTAATGGCCAAGGACGATGCGGCCTACAAGATAATCAAGGAGCAGGT